>Ga0153915_10001226_pt1 | contig 23678 bp, 24 predicted proteins | sample Opewatmetagenome_2_FD_107003 | JGI IMG/M metagenome (GOLD analysis project Ga0153915, IMG submission 107003) | Freshwater wetland microbial communities from Ohio, USA - Open water 3 Core 3 Depth 3 metaG | ecosystem: Environmental > Aquatic > Freshwater > Wetlands | place: USA: Ohio, Lake Erie...
GGGGACGATGACATCAAAGAGGTCCTCGGCCTGCTCTTCCCCTTTCTCCTCCCCCGGCTTCCTTTCCTCCTCCTTCGGAACCTTCGGCTCCTGCGGGGCCTGCGTCCCCGGCGGAACCTTCGGCTCCTGCGGGGCCTGCTGCCCCGGCGGAACCTTCGGCTCCTGCGGGGCCTGCTGCCCCGTCGTCTGTCCCTGTTCCTTCTGCTCCTCTTTCTCCGGCATCTTCTCTTCCATAGCGTCCACCTATTTCCCGATCTTCATCCGTCGCTTCATGATGCACGGGCCTCCCCTGACGCCTCCCAGCGGGTTCCGCGGCTTCCCCAGGGAGCACATGCACCGGCCCATGAGAGCTGCGCCCCGGCCCAGGCCGTCGTCCACAAAGACCAGGTGGTCGTTGGGGTCGTCATACAGGCCCCGCTCCGTGATCCCGTCCAGGATGTACCAGGGTTTCATGCCCGAGATGGCCGCCCTCCCCGTGAATCCGATGGAGGAGTTGGGGGGCACCATCTTCCGCTCCACGGCCACGTCCACCAGGCGCAGGGCCATCCTGGCACAGACCCGGTCCACCACCTCGTTCATCATGTCGAGGCCGTGTTTACGGTAGATCCCGGCCCCGATCTCCACCAGCTTCGGGACACCGCTCCCATTCTCCCCCGTATCGCACCCGATCAGCGCCACCCCGGATGCGTCGGCCACGTCAGCGCAGACAGGGACCCGGCCGAACCGTTTCCGGTCCGGGGGCACGATACGGATGTCGATATGTTTGTGGCACCGCTCCACGTAGTCCTCGACGACATCGGACTGCCGGCCACGGAACACGGATGCCACGGACCTGTCCCCGAAGATGTCCAGGGCGCAGCCGGTCCTGGGATCCACGAGGCCGCTTCCCCTGACGATGGCGTCCGGGATCGCCCCTGCAAGGCCGCAGAAGTTCCCGATGGTCTTTGCGAACGGGTTCTCCGCGTCGGCGGGAACATCGCTCGTGATCCGGCCGTCCAGCGTGGTCCCGAAGTCGATGGTCAGGCAGGGGTTGCGGAAGTCCACAGGAGTCCACTTGGCCCCCTCCTTGATCCCGGCCATGGCCAGCTCCCCCTCCATCTCGTTGGCCACCATCTCCACGCCGGTGGAACCCATCGGAGGAATGACGCCCGCCACGGCCCCGACGAAGACCACCTTGTCGGCAAAGCTGAAGGGCTGGAGCTTCTTCGGGAGGTTCTCCTTGGACATCGGCGGTGTCATCTTCCTGGGGGGGACGTTTGCCAGCAGGCAGCCGTTCGCAAGGGCAATCACGAAATCCCCCACCTGGTCCGGCGACTCCATCTCGGCCACGACACCGGTGGACCGGACCGCGAAGTCCAGGTCGTTCACGATGTCCAGGTGCACCTCCCGGTGGCACTCCAGCAGGATCTCCCGGACCAGCTCCGTCACCGACTGCCGGGTGATCTGGGTACCGTCGATGGTCTCGCCGAAGATCTCCTCCCCCGGTTTCGGTTTGCGCACGTCCCGGGACATCCGGACCGTTTTATTGATCAGGTAGGCCTGGCCGGTCTCCAGGCTGGTCCCTGTCAGGATGCACTTCGTGGTGGTGTTCCCCATCTCCACCGATGCCACGAGAAAGTAGGGCTTCACCTTGTACTCAGGGATGTGCATGCCTGCCCCGTGGGCAATGGAGGGGGGACGGGGACTCTCCACGATGTGGGGCTGGGGTTTGAAGAAGCGGCTTAAAAAACGGGGAGGCATCCGGTAGTTTATACCGGTCGCAGATCCATAAGGATTTCCCTTTGCGGCCGCCGCTGCGACGGCTCAAGCATTCTTCTGGAATGAAGGGCGGTTGTTACCTCTGTACTGCATGCTGGTGAGACGCTCTTGGGGGCTCCGCCCCCGCCGCGTGGGCATCCCCCGGGGAGGATGGAGGGAACTTCGGGTAAACCGACATGGCGAATCATCCTCTCGGGGGTGGGACCGGGAGGGGGGGCACGCCCCCTCCCGTCAGCAATCCCCTGATCAGGATGGCCCATCGTGCGGTTTTCCCCCCTGTCCGTCCCGTACGGTATCCACCCCGATCCTTCGGTTTCCCACCTGCTATTCCCCGGCTGCTATTTAAATTCCGGGAGCAAAACCACTGGTACCATGGTCAAGGGCAAGCAGGACTGCGACGTGGTGATCTTCTGCGGTGGCCGTGGGACACGCCTCTCCGAGAAGACGAGGGAGATGCCCAAGCCCCTGATCGAGCTGGGGGAGTACCCCATCCTCTGGCACATCATGAAGATCTACTCCCACCACGGCAACCACCGGTTCGTACTGGCGCTGGGGTACCGGGGGGAGATGATCGTGGAGTACTTCCTGCACCGCCACCCGATGCAGCAGAACTTCACTGTGGATCTTTCGGATCCTTCCCTGCCCGCGGTGCCGGAGCCGTGGACCGTCTCCTTCATCCAGACCGGCCTGGAGACAAAGACGGCAACCCGCCTGCTGCGGTGCCGGGAGCACATCACGGGCAACCCGTTCATGGCCACGTACGGAGACGGGGTGGCGGACATCGACCTCCGGGCGCTCCTCTCCCGCCACCGTCGCCTGAGACAGGAGCACGGGGTCATCGGGACCATCACCATCACCCGCCCCTACTCCAAGTACGGCATCACGTCCCTCAAAGGGGACCTCGTGGAGCGGTTCCGGGAGAAACCGCTGATGAACGAGTACATCAACGTGGGGTTCATGGTGCTGGAGGACGGTATCTATGACTACCTTTCCGAAGATGAGGATGTGATGTTTGAGGAGACACTTCAGCGGGTGGCGGCTGAGGGACTCCTCGGGTATTACGTTCACGACGGCTTCTGGCACGCGATGGACACCTACAAGGACTACGAGGACCTGAACCGGATGTGGAAGGAGGGACCCCGGTGGAAGATATGGCGAGAGTGAAAGCCGGGAAGGGGCGATGGAAGACGGCGCCTGCAGGGGAGAAGACCGGGACCGACAGGCTGAAGCAGTGGAAGGGGAAGCGGGTCTTTGTCACCGGAGCGACCGGTGTCATCGGACTCCACCTGACCCGTGCGCTGGAACGGTATGGTGCAGAAGTGACGGTGCTGGTCCGGGACTGGGTGCCCCGGGCGCGGTACCTGGGGGAATGGCTGGACGGGAAGGGCACTGTCACTATCGTCCGGGGTGATCTTTCGGACCGGGACCTCATCTCCCGGATCCTTGCAGAGTACGAGACAGAGGTGATCTTCCACCTGGGGGCCCAGACAATCGTCCGGGCAGGGAATGTCTCGCCGGTGACCACGTTTGCGGCGAATATCGCAGGTACCTGGAACCTGCTGGAGGCCGCCCGCACCACCGGAATGTATGATGGCGGCGGTATCTCGGCGATCTGTGTCGCGTCCTCAGACAAGGCCTATGGCACTGCGCTCACGCTCCCGTACACCGAGGAGATGCCGTTACGGGCAGATCACCCGTACGATGTCTCCAAGAGCTGCACTGACCTGATTGCCCGATCCTATGCGGTCACCTATGACCTCCCCGTCTGCATTGCACGGATGGGGAACATCTACGGTCCCGGCGACCTGAACTTCAACCGGGTCATCCCGGGCACCATCCGGAGCGTCCTCGAGGGGAAGGCTCCCGTGATCCGGAGCGACGGCACGCCGGTACGGGAGTACTTCTACGTGTCCGATGCCGTTGATGCCTACCTGACCATGGCCGAACGCATCGAAAGGCCAGGCGTCCGTGGCCAGGCTTTCAACTTCAGCAGCGGAGAGCGGTGCACGGTCCGGGAGGTGGTGGACCTGATCCTCGCGGGGATGGGGAGCCGCCGGAGGCCCCGGATCCTTGCCACGGCCAAGCACGAAATCCAGGAACAGTACCTCTCCATCGCAAAAGCCCGGAAGGTGCTCGCATGGAAGCCCCGGACCCGGATTGCCGACGGCCTGAAGGAGACCATTGCCTGGTACCGGGAGGTCCTCCCATGATTGACGGAGTCGAGATTATTCCCCTGCGCACCATTCTGGACGAGCGGGGCATGGTACGGCACATGATGAAGAGTACCGACCCCCATTTCCACGGGTTCGGCGAGATCTACTTCTCGGTGATCTTCCCCGGGGCCATCAAGGCATGGCACCTGCACCGGAAGATGGAACTGAACTATGCGGTCATCTCGGGGAATATCAAGATGGTTCTCCACGATGGCAGGAAGGGCTCGCCCACCCACCGGGAGACCCAGGAGATCTTCTTCGGGGAGGAGAACTACGTGCTGGTAAAGGTCCCGCCGGGCGTTGTGAACGGCTTCACGGCCCTTGGTAACGAGAAGGCCATCGTGGCCAACTGTGCCACCATCCCTCATGACCCGGACGAGATCGAGCGGATCGATCCCTTTGATCCTGGGATTGGGTACGCCTGGGACCGGAAGTATGGGTGAGGTACGGGGAACCTGTGACCCCCGGGAATCCGGACGATGCATCGTCCCTCACGTGGTAAGAAGCCTTTTCCCTGATGAAATGATCCGGTTTACGAGAGAAACATCCGGAAATGGAGAAGGCCGATGAACACAGGGAAGACCATTCTGATCACCGGTACGAATGGTTTTGTCGGATCCAGGTTATATCGCTACCTTCACGAGAATACGGCATGGACGATACGAGGAATCGGAAGGAGAATGGGGGCCTGTGTCGATTATATTGCGGATATCTCCCAGGAAAGAGATCGGGAAGGTATCGGCTCGCATTTTCCGGATGTTGATGCAGTAATACATACCGCAGCGATATCCAGACCCTCTGCCTGTGACGCAGATCCTGAGATGTGCCGGAGGGTCAATGTGCACGCGACCGGCGAACTGGTGAAGCAGTTTCCGGATGCAAAATTTATCTTCTTCTCCACGTATGCCGTCTATAATCGGGAAGAGGGGGACTCGACCGAGGAGACACCATTGGCTCCGACGAACCTGTATATCTCAACAAAGATCGCGGCGGAAAAATCTGTGGCGAGATCGCGGGATTACGTCATCCTCAGGCCGTCGGTCATCTTCGGTTTCAGCATGACGGCCCATGACAATTACTTCATGACCCTGCTCAAGACCGTACGTGCAGGCCGGGAGATGGTTTCGCAAACCCACCAGTTCTTCAATCCGGTGCATGTTGAGGTGGTCTGCCGTATTGTTCAGGAAGTGATTGCGCTCGATATACATGGCACCTACAATATCGGTTCAAACGAGAAGATGAGCAAGTATGAGTTCAACCGTGCGATACTGGACAGGTTCGGGCTTGGCTCGGTCCGGGTGATCGGGAAGAGCGAAAGCACCGATGGAATCCTCAGGCCATTGAATGCAACCATATCGTCGGAGAAGATACAAAGGGCAGTCGGGCACCCGATACCCTCATTCCCTGAGATGATGGAGACGCTCTCCAGGGAATGTGAGGGTTTGGACTGGGGCACCCATGCCCAATTACCCGGGTAACAGGAGAGAGTGGGAAGTGGACATGAACATCCAGGAGGGAGACAGCCTCCCCATCGTCTCCATCTGTATCCCCACCTACAACCGGGCAGGGATGGTGGGGGATGCAATCCGGTCAGCCCTTGCCCAGACCTGTCGGAATATTGAGGTTCTCGTAGTCGATAATGCCTCCACCGACACCACCGCCTCTGTTGTGTCATCCTTCAGCGATCCGCGGCTCCGGTACGTGAGGAATGACCGGAACCTGGGCCTTTTCGGCAACTTCAACCGATGCATCGAGCTGGCACAGGGGAAATACCTCCACATCCTCCACTCGGATGATATGATCCCTCCCGAATTCACCACCACCTGTGTGCGGTTCCTGGAAGAACATCCTGATGTGGCGTTCACCTTCACCGGAGTAGAGATCGAAACCGGCGGGACGGTGACGACACAGGACTACCGGAACCGCACCGAGATCTTCCCTCCCCCCGAGGGGTTCCGTCGGATACTGCGGGACCGGAGCGTGGTGGCCTGCCCCTCTGTGGTGGGGCACAGGAGGATCTTTCAGAAATACGGGGGATTTTCCCTGGACTACCCGTATGCAGCGGACCTGGCCCTCTGGCTGCCGATCAGCCGGGTCGAGGCGGTGGCCTTTCTCTCTGGCACCCGGGTCCGGTACCGGCAGGGTCCCCACTCCGAATCCCACCGGTTCCTCTTTGCCAGCGCCCGGGGTTACCTGGATATGGTAAATATCTACCTGGCCGTTGGGGAAGAGCTCGGGCAGGAGAAGGGATTGTTCAGGACCGACCTGAACGCTGCCGTGGAACGGTTCGCCGGGGACTGCCTCTATGCCGCCTGGACGAGGGGAGAGGGGATGCAGGGCGTACCCCCCTCGTTCCTGCCATCGGTCGGCCGTGCTGCCCTTTCCCTCGCAGAGGGTGGCCCTGTTTCTTCCTGGTGCCGCCGCCTGGTGCTCAGGACCATGCTCTTCCTGCTGCCCGCGGCATATCGTGTACCGGGCCTCCGACGCCTGACCGCCTTCCTTCGCCAGGAACGGAAATCCCTTTACTGAATATCGCTTCGGAAGCGTCCTGTCCCTGGAAGCGAGGTGTTACTCCTGCAGCCCGGCAGCGGTACCGAAGCCCTTCACCCCACAATGCTGCGCAGGTGCCGCTCAGAGGCCGCCCTGAGAGGTTCCTTTCCCTGGATCTGTGACACCTCCCGGATCGCCTCCAGCACGTGAATACTCTCCTCCAGGTACGAGAGGATGTCGGCCGGGTAGAGGTCGATCCCGTACTCCTCCAGGAGGCGGGCACTGATCTCACGGTGATCCAGCCCCTCTTCCCGGAGTTCCAGCACCTTCCGGGCAAACCTGCGTTCCGGGCACCCGCAGTCAGGGGAGTCCCTGCAGCCGCAGGACAGGAACTCCCGCACGAACTCCAGGAGCTGGGCCCGGAGGGGACCGTCCAGGTACTCGAAGTTGATCCCGGAGGAGACCACCTCAAGAAAGGCACCGTGGAAGGCCAGGTCAGGGATACGCATCCCCGTGGCCCTCGACAGCTTCCGCGCCGCACGGAACCTGGCCCGGTCCGCGATCACTCGTCTTCACCCGGAGGCGCCTCGTCGAAGTCATCCAGGGACTCCATCGCCTCCTTGATGGTCTCGACTTCCACCAGCCAGTCGTCGAAGAGGGTGGTCGTCTCCGCATCGTCCTTCAGGTACTTCCCGCAGCAGGATGCCCCGTCGATGACGGCCGCCGCGAGGGATCCCGCAGCCGCGAGCGCTCCGTCCATGTCCGCGTCCCCGCACTCCCGCCCCTTCTTCACGAGGGCCTTCACGTCCTTCTCGAAGTCCCCGTTCACGTAACGCCGGCACCCGCCGAAGAGTACGAGGAGCGTGAGCTGCAGGTTCTCTATCACCTCTCCCAGCTTCCCGTCCGGGCACTCGCACATGACGATGATCTCCACCTCTTTCAGCTTCTCCAGGGCATCCTCCTTCGAAAAACGCTTGTTCTGGAAGAGGCGGACGATCTTCAGCACCTCGATGGTGATGTCTTCCGTGAACCGGAAGAGGGCGATGATGCCCTCCGGCATCTCGTCGCTCCCGGCCACGGGCTCAAAGGACATATCCCTCAGGCTGGCGAGCCAGTTGTTCCATCGGTCCTGGCTGTAGAAGATGTAGAACAGTTTCAGGGGCGGTGCGTCCCCGGCGGCTTTCTTTCTTCCCATACGGGTACAGGTATGTCGGTCAGTTCAAAGAGGTTTCGATGAATCACCGGCATATGCGTTCAGAATCATATCCGGAGCCCGTGAATTCCTGATTCCTGCTCTTGGCGACAGGTCCGTGGCCTGGCCGGTACCCGGTCATGACTTCCCTCCTGGACCCGGAGCCGCGTGATGCAGGACCATGGATTCCGCCACGGGAACGCGGGTGTGGCGGAGAGCAGGGAGGATGACTCTCTCTCAATAGAGAATTATTCATATGTGTGGTGAGGTTTACCGGTGCCTCAAGATATTTATTGGATTCCACATGATAGATGATCTATGCGTGCGCGGAATGCCCTCGCGAAGCTGCTGGCAGTATCCTTCATTGCCGGCCTCGTGATCCGGTACGCCTCGCGCCCGGGGGAGGACCTGTTCACCCTGTTCCTGGAGGCCCTGGCGTCCGCCATCGCCCAGCGGACCCCCCAGATCCTGGGCCCCCAGTTCTTCACCACCGATGTCCTCCTCCAGCTGGTCTTCCTCCTTCTCATTGCCCTTGCACCCCTGATGTTCGCGTTCATCCTGGGGAAATGGGGGGTCGCCACCTACGTGACGGGCTTCTTTGCCGGTTACTTTTCGACCCTGGTCACCTGGCCCCTCGCACTCCTCTTCCTGCTCCTGTCGGGGGCGTCGGTGCTGTACGGGGAGTACCTCAGTCCCGGCTGACGCGCCCGGATCCCACCCCCTCCCCGGACGGAACAGATGAAAATGATTATCAATGCCGGGGCCCCACACCGGTAGGAAACGCCCTTTTCGAGGGGGGGTACCGGTGCTGTTTTCCCGGAGAAGATCCATCATCTGGACGGTCTTTTCCACCCTCATCGGGATCATGGTATTCCTGGCGCTGGTTTTTATCCTCTCGCAGGTGGCCCCCACTCTCCCAACCCCAAATTACCCCCTGGTGATCCTTCTCCAGGAGAACCTCCCCTACCTCCTGGTCATCTTCCTCCTGATGATGACCGGTGAGATTTTTGACCGATTCGCGTTCCCCTTCAACCTTCCGGCCCCGCTCTTCCACGCGATCGCGAGCGTCTTTCTCGTGCTCGTCATGTTCAACGTCTTCATCTGGGTGGACATCATCACCCAGTCCAATCTCTTCCCCAACCTGGAGGTGCTCCGGATCCTTCTCTATTTCCTGGTCTTCCTCATCGTCTTCATCGGCGGGTACTTCAAGATTTTCGGGGATCTCCTCACGTACTCCCGGGACGCGGAGAGGAAGGGGGAAGCGGTACCGGTTTCCTCCGACGTGAAATCCTGGGATGATATCGGGAACGAGTTCCGCGAGCTTGTCTACGACCTTTTCCACCGGATACGCCAGGAGATCCGGCAACCGCCGAAGTGAAGGCCGTACCCTCTTCCAGAAAGCGGAGTAAGGTTCCACGCCGTTCCATCCTCACCAGGACGTTGTGCGGGAGGGGGCTCTGCCCCCTCCCGGTCCCTCTCCCGATGAGGATCGACCGTTCACCGGATGAGTTCCCGGGAGGATCATCGATCCCGTCAAACCGGCGGGGGGGTGCCCACGCGGCGGGGGCGGTGAGCCCCCGAGAGCGTCTCACCAGTATCCGGCGTACGGGTGACACCTGCTCCTAGTGTGTGGGGGAGACCCCTTCCCGGTCCCTCCCCCGTGAGGATAATCCCTTTAAGGGGGATTACGGGGAAGGATATTCCCTGCAGGAGATTCTCTTTTTTGGTGCCTCTACCTGATCCGCCGCCACACGTACACGAACCGCTGGATCGCGGTCGCGTGGCCGAAGATGCCGAAGACAAGGAGCAGCCAGGCCATCACCGAAATGCCCAGGAACCCGGCGGGAACGGCGAGGGTGAGCAGCCCCGCGACCATGATCAGGAGCAGGCGATCGGCCCTCCCCAGCGTCCCGCCGTAGTATCGTCCGATCCCCACGGCCTGGGCCTGGGTCCCCATATAGGAGGACATGAGGACCCCGGTGAGCCCGAAGATCCCGATCTGCCAGGGGGCGAGCCCCCCGGCAAAGATACCGGTGATGATGAAGATATCCGCGTACCGGTCCAGCACGTGGTCAAGGAAGTCCCCCCGGAGGCCCGCCAGCTTCATCTCCCGGGCGAGCGCACCGTCCACCGCGTCCAGGAGCGCGTTCAGGGCCACAAGGATCACCCCCCACGCCACCTGGGAGAAGGCAAAGGCGATCCCGGCTGCCACCGATGCCACGAAGGCGAGGGCGCTGCAGCTGTCGGGGGTCAGCCCCACCCGGTGGGCGAGTCGGGCCAGGGGCGCGAGAAGGGGGCCGAACTTGGGCCGCAGCTGGTCCAGGGTCATCCGGCCTCCAGGAAATAATCGGACCAGTCCACGTCCCCGTGTCCAGGGGCCACCTCGCCCGTCAGGAACCCCTCGATGCGGGCTGCCGTCTCTTCCGGCGTGGACGCGGTGGTGTCCAGGTCCTGCACGGAATCCACTGGGTGCCGTTCCAGCGTCTCCACCAGGATCACGTCCAGGGCTTCCGCCTCGGCATTCTCCCGGCACTTGGCCTCCGGGTAACCCCGTGAACGGAGCCGTGGCAAGAGGACGTCCGGACGGCACCGGAGGACCACCACCCGGTCGCAGGGCAGGAAATGGGCGAGATGCCCCTCCACGATCCCATCCACCACCGGAAATGCGGCGGCCCATGCCTCGTGATCCACGATGGCGGTGCCCCGTTCCGGGTCCTCTCCGATCACGAATGGTTCGACGGTATTACCCAGGTGCACGACCCGGTGCCCCCGTGAGGCCAGGACGTCCGCCACCGCCGACTTTCCTGTACCGGGAGTGCCCGTGATCCCGGTCATCATAACGCGTTGATCTCCCGGATCAGGAGCTCGTTCTCCCAGTCTTCACCGATGCTGACCCGCAGGTAGTGATCCGCGAGGTCCGGGAAGGAGGCGCAGGACCGGACCAGCACGCACCGGGCGGCAAGCCGTTCCATGGCCTGGGTACCCGTCATCGGCGCCACGTCCACCAGCACGAAGTTGGCCCCCGAGGGATGGACCTTCCACCGGATCTCCTGGAGAAACCGTTCCCGCCACCGGGCCACGTGGGCGGCGTATGCCTTCGCCCGCTCCGCCTCTCCCAGGGCCGCGGTACCGGCAGCGGCCGCCGCAACGCTGACGGCAAAGGGGGTTTTCGCCTTCTCCAGGTACGGGTCCAGCCATGCGGGCACGAGAGCATATCCCAGCCGGAGCCCGGCCAGGGCATGGATCTTGGAGAGGGTCCTCCCGGTCACCAGGTTGTCGTACTCCCTCATGAGGGGACGGTAGTCCGTACGGGAAAACTCCACGTAGGCGTTGTCCAGGAAGAGGACACCGTCCATCCCTTCCAGGATCTCGGCCACGGCCTCGGGTGGCGTCACGTCCCCCGTGGGGTTGTTGGGGGAACAGAGGAATGCCAGCCTGGCTCCTTTGCAGGCCGAGATGAATGCGGGAACGTTCACCGAGAAGTCCTGTTCCCTCCTGCAGGGGACCACCCGGGCCCCCTGTGCCGCCGCGGCGATGCCGTAGAAGGAGAAGGTCGGGGTGGAGATGACCACCGGGTCCCCGGGCCCGACCAGCACCCGGATCACGGTCTCGATGACCCCGTCCATGCCGGCACCCAGCACCATGTGCTCGTCCGGGTGCCACCGTTTCAGCGCCGCCAGGAGCTCCCACTGGTTCTCGGGGGGGTAGCGGTTCGCCCCCTTCACGGCCTCGCAGGCGGCTGCCACCACTGCAGGGGACGGCGGGCTGGGATTCTCGTTTGAGGCCAGGCGGGCGAACCGGGCGCAGCCGGCGCCCTTCGCGATCTCCCAGGCCCGGGTGGCGTAGACGTACCCGCTCTCTTTATAGAGGTCCCGCACCCAGCGCTTCATTGATCACTCCTGTGGCCGAATCGATCTCCTGCTCCGAGATGGTGAGCGGCGGTACCAGGCGGATGTTCCCGTCCGCGGCGCAGTTGATCATGACCCCCCGATCCATGCACCGTTTCTGCACCTGCGGGCAGCGGTCCCCTGCCGTAATCCCGATCATCAGGCCCCGGACCCGGGGGTTGTACCGGGCCAGGCCCTGCCGGAACCGCTCCCCCTTTGCCTCGACGCCCGGGAGCAGCCGTTCGATGACCCGGATCGTGGCCCGGGCAGCGGCGCAGGCGAGGGGGCCCCCGGCAAAGGTGGAGCCGTGCTCGGCTTTCCTGAACTCCAGCCCCTCCCGGGCCACCATGGCGCCGACAGGGAATCCGCTCGCGATCCCCTTTGCCAGGGTCACGATATCGGCCTGGACCTTCGTGTGCTGGAGGGCAAGCCAGCGGCCGGTGCGCCCCATGCCGGTCTGGACCTCATCGTCGATGAGAAGCGCCCCCTTCGCACTGCAGATCTCCTGCACCCCTTCCAGGAACCCGTCCGGCGGGATGATCACGCCGGCCTCTCCCTGGATGGGCTCCACGAAGACCCCGGCCGTATCGCTGTCAACCGCTTTCCGGAGCCCGTCCAGGTCCCCGTACTCCACGAAGGTGCACTTCGGCTCCAGGGGCTCGAACGGTTCACGGATCGCCGGCTTGTGGGTCACGGCGAGCGCGCCCGTGGTCCTGCCATGGAACCCGTGGGTGAAGGCCACGAACCGTTTCCTCCCGGTCCGGACCCGTGCCAGCTTGATGGCCGCTTCCGTGGCCTCGGCACCGGAGTTGGCGAGAAAGACCTTCCCCATGCCGGTGATCCGGGAAATCTCTCCCGCCAGTTCCGCCTGGCCGGGCACGTAGTACAGGTTGGAGCAGTGGATCAGCTCCCGTGCCTGGTGGCAGATGGCCTCCACCACCTCCGGGTGGCAGTGGCCGGTGCTGCAGACTGCGATGCCTGCCACCAGATCCAGGAATTCCCTCCCCTCAGCATCCCAGACCCGGGTACCCGATCCCCGCACGATCTGGATCTCGCGCGAAAAGACGGGCTGGTAGTACCGGGCATCCAGTTCACGGTAGTTCTTCATTCCTGACACGTCCAGTTCCGGTACAGTGTATGACCTCTTCTGTGGTTTCATCCGTCGCCCCTCTCCCCTCACTCGTACTCGATGGTGGCCGGAGGCTTGGGGGTGATGTCGTATACCACCCGGGCCACCGAGGGGATTTCCGAGGTGATGCGGGAGCCGAGGAGGAGGAGCGCGCCAAAGGGCATCTCCAGCGGGTCCGCGGTCATACCGTCCCGGGAGTTGACCGCCCGGACGGCGACAACCCACCCGTGGACCCGCACGTCTCCCTTGACACCGGTGCCCAGGCCCAGCAGCGCCGCAAAGCACTGCCAGGGCCGGAAGCGCTCGACCAGCTCCTCCTCGACAATGGCATTGGCCTCCCGCACCACTTCGATCTTCTCCCGGGTCACCTCGCCCAGGACCCGGACGGCAAGCCCGGGACCGGGAAACGGCATCCGGTGCTGTATCTCCGCAGGGAGCCCCAGGCCCCGTGCCACCTCCCGCACCTCGTCCTTATACAGATCCCGGAGGGGCTCAATGACCCGTTCAAAGGTCATGTGGAGGGGCATGCCGCCCACATTGTGGTGGCTCTTGATGCCCCCCTCGCTCTCGATCCGGTCCGGGAAGATCGTGCCCTGCAGGAGGTGGCGGGCACCGGTCCTCGCGGCCTCCCGCTCGAAGACCCGGATGAACCGCTCGCCGATCACCTTCCGTTTCCGCTCCGGGTCCGTCTCGCGGGCCAGGGCCTGGAAGAACTCGTCCGCGGCATCCACCACGTGGAGGTTCATGGACCCGAAGGTCGTCCGGATCCGGTCCGTCTCCCCCTTCCGCATGAGGCCGGTGTCCACGTAGATGGGCACCAGCCGTTCGCCGATGGCCGTCCCGGCGAGGGCGGCGCAGACAGAGCTGTCCACGCCGCCCGAGAGGGCCATCACCACCTTCTCGCCCCCTGCCGCCTCCCTGATCTCCTCTATCGCCTGCCCGATGAACTCCTTCACGTCCATGCCGTTCATCCCCCCCTGCCGGCCGCCCGCCGCCTGTCCCGGCACGCGGCCACGAAGCCCGAAAAGACCGGCGAGGGACGGGCCGGCCGCGAGGCAAACTCCGGGTGGAACTGGGTGGCCAGGAAGAACGGGTGGCCCGGGATCTCGCAGATCTCCATCCGGTTCCCGCAGGTGCCGGAGAAGACGAGGCCCGCCCCCTCCAGCGCACTGATGTACTGCGGGTTCACCTCGTACCGGTGCCGGTGCCGCTCCACGATCTCGGGTTTCCCCAGGAGGTGCATGGCGAGGGTACCTTCCTTCACGGCGATGGGGGAGTTCCCGAGGCGCATCGTGCCCCCCAGGTGATCGATCCCCTTCTGTTCGGGGAGGATGGCGATCACCTGCCTCCCCTCCCCCAGCTCCTCACTGGTCGCATCCTCCCACCCCAGCACGGAGCGGGCATACTCGATGACAGCCAGCTGGAACCCGAAGCAGAGACCCAGGTACGGGAGATTCCCCTCCCGCGCATACCGGATCGCCTGGATCTTGCCCTCCGCGCCCCGCTTCCCGAACCCGCCGGGGACGAGGATCCCGTCCACCTCCGCCAGGTGGGCGGCGTCGCAGTTCTCTGCATCGATCCACCGGATCTGGACCTCGGTGGAAAGCGCCCTCCCCGCGTGCTTCAGGGCCTCCTTGATGCTGATGTACACGTCCTCGATCCCGTACTTGGAGACGATCCCCACGGTCACGCGGCCCGTGTACTGCTTCATCACCATCCGGTACCACGACGTATCCGGCGGCCGCTGGGAAAGGTTCAGCCGCTCGGTGATCACGTCAGCGAGGCCCTCCTTCTCCAGCTCCATGGGCACCTCGTAGATATCCGGGAGGGTGGCCGCCGAGATCACCGCCTTCTGGGGGACGTCGCAGAATGCGGAGATCTTCTTCTTGGTGGACGGGCCGATGGCCCGCTCGCCCCGGGTGACGATGATGTCCGGCTGAAGCCCCGCCTCCCGGAGGGCCTTCACCGAGTGCTGGGTGGGCTTCGTCTTCGCATCCCCCATGGTATCCACAGGGACGAGCGTCACGTGGACAAGCGCAATGTCGGATGCGGGAAGGTCCCCCCGCATCTGGCGGACCGCCTCGAGAAATGGCATGGACTCGATGTCCCCCACCGTGCCGCCCACCTCCACCATGCAGATACTCGGTTTCTTGCCATGGTCCACCTCCTTCTCCGCGGCCCGCCGGATGGACGCCTTGATCTCGTCGGTGATGTGGGGGATGATCTGGACCGTGGCCCCCAGGAAGTCGCCACGGCGCTCCCGCTCGATGACGGTGCGGTACACCTTGCCGGTGGTGATGTTGTGGTCTGCCGAGAGGTCGATGTCCAGGAACCGCTCGTAGTTCCCCAGGTCCAGGTCCACCTCGCCGCCGTCGGAGAGGACGAAGACCTCGCCGTGCTGGCCCGGGTTCATGGTGCCGGCATCGATGTTTAAGTACGGGTCGATCTTCACCGCCGTGACCTCGTACCCCCTGCTCTTCAGGATCCGCCCGATGGACGCGGTCGTGATCCCCTTCCCGAGGCCGCTCATCACCCCGCCCGTCACCACGATATACTTCACGAGTCCCTCTCCCCGAGCCACCCGGCTCCTGGTGGTACCTGTGGATGCAGGAGAAAATCAATCCCTCTGTTCCGGGTGAGGGGCGGAGCGAAGGGGGGCGTGCCGGAAGCCGATCCTCTCCGAAGGGAACAGTCCCTTCTCACGCAGGGCCTTCTCTTCATCGCCCGTGATGTAGGCAAAGATCCGGGGAGTCTCGCCGAGGGTCTGGACCAGGTAGATCACGTCAAACTCCATCTGCTCTTCCCGCCCGTCCGTTCTCCGGTACCGGGAGTCCCAGCGGACCTTCACCATCGTATGGAACCCGTCCAGTTCCGTCACCTGAAGCGACGTGACCGCCATCGACGTCATGCCGGTGCGGCGGTAAAACTCTGCCCCCTGCGGGATGACAGCGCGGAATGCGTCATCGTTCTTTCCGCAGTGAACCCCCTGGGGATTCGCCGCCACGAAGCAATCCGCAAAGGCCGCCGCTGTTCCCTCCACATCCACAACGGGTGCATTCCCCAGCCCCTGGTTGAACCGCGCTGCATACCCGGCAAAGAACCGTTCCATTCTTCGATCCGTCGGTTGCATGGAGTCGCCTCATCGGGTTGAAATGAACCTTCGTGTCCTACTCCCACTTCCGGACGATGGCAAAGGCCGCCGTGCACCGGGCCAGGATCTCGCCCGTGGCGCTGCCCATCCGCACCTCGCTCTCGGCAAAGGCCACCCGGCGGCCCTTCCGCACCACCCTTCCCGTGGCCACCAGGAGGCCGTCCCTGGCCCCCTTCAGGAACGTGGTGGACTCGGAGATGGTGGCGAGGCCTTCCTCCGGTCGCATCTGCGCAGAAAGGGCCAGCACCATCGCCTCGTCGGCGAGAGCGGTGAAGATCCCGCCCTGCATCCAGCCCTCGCTGTTCTCCATGTCGGGGCGGACCTCCATCGTGAGCGTGGCCTCACCTTCCCCAATCTTCCCGATGTTGATCCCCATCAGCCGGAAAAACGGGTTCGCGTCCCTGCCCTTTGCCCGGATATCCTCAAAATAGGACATAGTCTTCCAGGGACCGTACGTGCCGGAAGATGAAAGGATTGACGATCCTGCATCCGGGATCCTTATGGGCTCCTGGGGAAAGGAGGGAGAGGGCACATCCTCATGGGGGTGGGACCGGAAGGGGGCTCCACCCCCTCCCGTCACCCTCTCCCGGAGACGATATTCCCCACCATTGGCAGCCGGGCGTGAGGGGGATCTCCTGCAGATATTTCATCCCCGTGTTCCACAACCCTTATTCCTCTGCATGATGATGGGATGCGCATGAAGCTCCTGGTGGTGATCGCTCCCGAGAAGTTCCGGGACGAAGAGCTCTTCGAGCCCCTGGCGGTCTTCAAGAAGGAGGGGATCGCCTCCGACATTGTCTCCACCTGCATGGGCACCTGCGTGGGGATGCTGGGGGCCGAGGTGGATGTCGAGGTGGAGATCGCGAACGTGGACCCCGCGCCCTACGACGGGATAGTGATCATCGGGGGCACCGGTTCCCAGGATTACCTCTGGGGCGATCCCAGGCTGGAGGACCTGGTCAGGAAATTCGATACCTCAGGGAAACTCCTCGCTGCCATCTGCCTCTCGCCCGCAGTGCTGGCAGGGGCCGGGGTGCTGCAGGGGAAGAGGGCCACGGTCTTCCGCACCCCGTCGTCGGTCTCGATGATGGAGGGGGGCGGGGCACTCCTTTCGAACGAGCACGTGGTGGAGGACGGCCGCATCATCACGGCAGATGGCCCTCCGGCAGCCCGCAAGTTCGGCGAGGCCGTGGCCGCCGCCCTGAAGCGGATGAAGGGGAAGTAGGGTCGGTTTTCACACTCATTTTTCCAGCGGCCCAACACCACTCAATCCTTTGTTGATGGATACGTCTGGTGAGACGCTCCCGGGGGGCTGCCGCCCCCCGCCGCGTGGGCGCCCCCCGCGGAGGACAGGGAGATCCCTCGGTTTCAGCAATCAACCCCGGTTCAGCCTATCCTCACCGGGGGAGGGATTGGGAGGGGGCAGCGCCCCCTCCTGTCATCATCCCAGAAAAACAGAAGGAGAAGAATATCGTGAAGGTTCAGAGGAACTTCTCCGGGCTCGCCTCAAACTTCTTCTTGCAGCCCGGGGCGCAGAAGTAGTATTTCTTTCCCCTGTACTCGCTCGTGAACTTCGCCGTCTTCTCGTCCACGGTCATCTTGCAGATCGGATCAATGGCCATTTCCCGCTTCACCTCATCCGGGTAGGTTCTTCGCAGGCGGTATATAACCCTTGAGCAGCAGCGAGAGCGTGACCACCGTGACAGATGACAGAGCCATTGCGAGACCGGCGAGTTCAGGGCGGAAGGTGATCCCGAAGAAGGGGTACAGGAGGCCGGCCGCCACCGGGATGAGCGCCGTGTTGTAGGCAAAGGCCCAGAAGAGGTTCCCCTTGATCCGGCCCATCACCTTCCGGGAGAGCTGGATCGCCCCCACCACGTCCCGCAGGTCGTCCCGGATCAGGACGATGTCCCCGCTCTCGATGGCCACGTCGGTGCCGCTCCCGATGGCGATCCCGATGTCGGCCTGGGCGAGCGCCGGCGCATCGTTGATCCCGTCGCCGACAAAGGCCACCACCTCCCCCTTCTCCTGCAGCCCCTTCACGACGCCGGCCTTCTCCTGCGGCAGGACCTCGGCCATCACCTCCGCGATGCCGATCTGCCGCCCGATGGCCCCCGCGGTCCGGGGGTTGTCCCCTGTGACCATGATGACCCGGAGCCCCATGGCCTGGAGGGCCTCCACCGTCCCCTTCGCCGTGGGCTTCAGGGTATCGGCCACCGCGATGAGACCGGCAGGCTGCCCGCCCGCTGCAGTGAGCACCACGGTCTTCCCTTCCTGTTCCAGGAGAGTGATCCGCTGCTCAAGATCCGGGGCCACCGGGATATTCCGTTCGGAGAGAAGGAGCCGGTTCCCGATCACCACCTCCTCCCCCAGGACCCGGGCCATGACCCCCTTCCCGCCCAGGGTATCGAAACCTTCGACCGGCTGCAGGGGGACCTTCCGTTCCTCCGCCTTCCGGACGATGGCCTCGGCCAGGGGATGGAGGGAATTCTTCTCCACGCTGGCGGAGAGGGAGAGCAGGGTTTCTTCCGTGATGCCCAGCGCGGCAAGGTCCGTCACCTCCGGCTTCCCCCTTGTCAGGGTGCCGGTCTTGTCGAAGAGGATCGCGGTGAGCCGCTCCGGTGTCTCCAGCGCCTCACCCCTTTTGATCAGGATCCCGAGCTCGGCCCCCCGCCCGATTCCCACTGTCACCGCCGTGGGAGTGGCCAGGCCCAGCGCGCATGGGCAGGCGATGACCAGCACCGAGATGAGGGCCGTGAGGGCGAAGAGGAGCGTGTTCCCCAGGAGCAGGTACCAGGCCAGGAACGCTCCCAGGGCGATGACGAGCACGACGGGGATGAACCAGGTCACGGCCCGGTCCGCGATCCGCTGCACCATGGGCTTGGACCCCTGTGCCTCTTCGACCAGGCGGATGATCTGGGCGAGCACCGTCTCTTTCCCGACCCGGGTGGCCCGGAACCGGATCACACCGTTCTGGTTCACGGTCCCTCCCACCACCTGCATCCCCTTCCGCTTCATCACGGGAATGGGCTCTCCCGAGATCATGGACTCGTCCACCGACGACTCACCGTCCAGCACCTCGCCGTCCACCGGTACTTTCTCCCCGGGTTTCACGATGAGCACCTCGCCGGCCTGGACGTCAGGGAGGGGGATCTCCACCTCCCTGTCCTCCCGCACGACCGTCGCGGTCCGGGGGGCGAGGGCCACGAGCTTCCGGATGGCATCCGAGGTCCGGCCCTTGGCCCTGGCCTCCAGGTAGCGCCCCAGCATGAGGAACGCGGCCAGCATCAGCGCCGTCTCGTAGAACATGAAGTCCGGCGTGAGGATGAGGGAGAAGGTCCCGAGCACGCTGGCACCGTAGGCCACGCCGATTCCCATCGCGTACATCACGTCCATGTTCAGCACCCGGTTCTTCAGCGCGCGGTACGCGCCCAGGAAGATCGGCTGGGAGAGGTACAGGAACGGCAGGATGGAGACCACCAGCATGAAGAGGGGCATCGGCAGGGGGAGGTGGACGTGCGGGAGGAACATCAGCACCATCAGGGGGATCGAGACCCCGAACCCGACGATGATCCGGTTTCTCTTGTCCCGCAGGTCCTTCTCCCGGGCCTCACGCTCCAGGTCGGCCGTGTCCTCACCCTCGATGCCCAGGTACTGGTAGCCCGCCTCCTCGATGGCGCGCCGCATCTCGGGGATCCCGACGAGGGACGGGTTGTAGGTGACGTAGGCCCGCTCGGATCCCAGGTTTACCATCGCCGAGAGAACACCGTCCAGCGCCCGGAGGGCGGCCTCGTTCGTTTCCACGCAGGTGGCGCAGGTCATGCCACCGATTTTTATCGTCACCCGCTCCGGGACTGCCTGGTAGCCGGCCTCCTCCACCGCCTTCTGGAGGTCTGCTGCCTTCACCCGGGACGGGTCGTACTCCACCCGGGCGGTCTCCCGGCCCAGGTTCACCTCCGCTTTCGCCACCCCCTCCACGCCCTCCAGGGACTTCTCGATGGTCACGGCACAGGTGGCGCAGGTCATCCCCGAGATCTTCAGCTCCGCCAGCTTCTTCTTCTCCGGCCCTGCCCCGGGTTCTCCCTTACCGGTCTCTGATCCCGCCATGGACTCCCTCCCTGTGCCATCCCCGCAGCACGGTGAGGAGCCGGTGGATCTCCGGCCCTCAAAAAACCTTCACACGGGATCTGCGGGCGGAGGAACGAATTAACAGGTTTTCAATTTCGTTCTGCATGGACAGATAAACCTATCCATGGACGTATCTCTTCATTCCATGGAGATCAACAGGATCCGGACCTCATTTTTGTTATTTATGGGACTGATATCAATGTATCGCATCCACGCAGTACATAGGGACTGTTTGATTTTTCGGGAATTTTACGGCGGAATTATCTATAAATAGTCGATTTCCATTAGATTTATCTGAAAACACTTAACCTTCCCACAGGATACAGAAGTGCATCGATGATGACCCAGAAACAGTGGGAGGCAGGGAGCCTCCCTACCGGTGCAACCGGTCACGGAACATCCGCAGACGATCCCCCCGAGGGAATCCAGGGGGGGGTTGATCAGCACATCGAGGACGGCTTCTGGGCGGTGATGGAGAACCGGTATTCGGCGGCGCTCCTCTCCTTCTCGGCGGCCCTCCGGGAGGATCCGGCCAGCCACGAGGCGCTCTACGGGACCGCCTTCAGCCTGATGAAGCTCGGGCAGTATGACCGGGCAGAGAGGGTCCTTTCCGAGGGTCTCTCAATGTACCCGGAGAGCCGGGACCTCCTGGAGGAGCTGGGGGTACTCTACCACCTCAGGAAGCAGTACGGGAAGGCCGTCCGTACCTTCGACCGCGCCCTCACGATGGAGGGGGCCGGACCGGAGACGGCCCTCTGGAAGCGGGAATCCCTGTACCGGATGGCCCTCGGATATTTCGACCAGGGTGAGTACGAGCGGGCCCTGCAGGCCTTTGACCATGTGCTTACTCTTGACAGGTCCCATGGGGACGCCCTGGCGGGCAAGGTGGCAGCCCTCCGGATGCTGGGGCGCAGGGACGATGCCCTCGCCCTCACGGAGCAGTCCCTGGCCCTTGCTCCTGACAACGCCGGGCTGCACTACCAGCGGGGATGGCTCCTCATGGACGCGGGCCGGCTGGAACAGGCGGAGGCTTCCTTCCGGGAAGCCTCCCGGAGGGCTCCCCGCTGGACCGAGCCGGTCCTGGCCCGGGCGGAAGCCCTGGAACGGCTCCAGCGGGGCTTCGAGGCGGTCCCCCTGCTCCAGGCGCTGGAGAAGACCCATCCCGACCGCACCACGCTCACGGCGCAGCTGGGATGGTACCACCTGCGGCGCCATGACCGGGCCCGGGCCCGGAAGATCTTTCTTGCGATCACGGAGACGGGGAGGGATCCGCTGCCCGGGATCTCCGGTCTTGCCGCCGTTTATGTCTCGCTGGGGCGGATGGAGGAGGCCCGGCGGGTCTATCGCACCCTGGTGGCATCGGAGCCGCGGAATCCCCGGTACCTGGCCCACCTGGCAGGGCTCCTGACCCGGCAGGGGGACCCGGCATCCCTGGAGGAGGCCGATGGGCTCCTCCATGCCGCCCTTGTCGCGGACCCCGCCTGCGACCAGGCCTGTTCAGCCCTGGGCGTGCTGGCCTACCTCAGGGAACGGATGACCGAGGCGGAGGAGTGGTTCCAGCAGTCCATCCACCTGAATCCCCGGGGCGACGGGCACCGGCTCCTGGGTGCCCTCTACTCCATGACGGGGAGGCTCCGGGAGGCGGGGGAGGAACTGGCGAAGGCGGTGGAGTTCCACCGCCGCGATACCCGGGCGCTGCTCGTCCAGGGGAGTATCGCCCTCATGGAGGGGAGGGCACACCAGGCTGCCGCCCTGTTCCGGCGGGCCGAGGCGGCGGATCCCGAGATCCCCGAACCGCCCCGGGCCCTGGCTGTGGCGCTCTCCGCTGCAGGGAACCCCCTGGAAGCCGAGAGGGTGCTCGTGAGGAGCCTGGCCCGCCTGGACGGGGAGCACCGCCTCCCCCTGCTCCTGGCCCTTGCCGATGTGCACATGGCGGCCGGTGACCGCACCCGGGACCCGCTCCGGTACCGGGATGCACTCCGGAACCTTGACGAGGCAAAGATGATCGCCCCTGCCCATCCCGACGTGCAATTCCGTGAGGGGATCCTCCACGCACGGCTGGGGGATCTCAGTGCTTCCATGGCATCGTTCCGGCAGTGCCTGAAGGCCGAGGGGCTGGAGCGCTACGCCGAACGGAACCTCAGGCTTCTCGCAGAGGTGGCGTCCCGGACAAGGCTCCTGGCCCAGCCCGGCCGGACGGGGAGAATTGTGGTGGCCGGCCTCTCCGCGGTCCAGCTGGCGGCGCTCTGGGGACTGGTACTCACCGGGAAAGTATCCGAATCCTCGGCCCTGATCCTCTCGCCCCTGCTGACGGTCCTCATCGCGGTGGTGGTGCTGGTCCCCGCCAGGGAGGAACACGGCATGCAGGCAACCCCGGAGCTCGCGTTCCCTGCAGAACCCCTCGTCTTCCCTCCCCTGTGGGAGGCACCGATCGTCTGGCCGGCACCGGCCAGGCCGGCACTCCGGGGATGACAACCTGTGGATTCGTCTATCTTCGTGTATTGCGGATCCGAGACCAGTCCAGTCCGGTCCCTCCTCTTTGGGGGAGGGCAACGGAAGGAGGAAGAGCCCTCCCCCGACTCCCCTCCCCGTGAGGTAATGTACTTCCGGGGTTTTTCCTGGTCATAGGGTGAATTCTTCCCGTAAGATTCAGGGCCTGGCCGGTGCATCTCGTGCCTGACAACCATGGAAGAGACTATCCCGGATTTACTCTTTCCGGGTTTTTGCCCGGCACTCCACCGCATGCCGGTGGGCCGCCCTCAGGGGCTCCGGCATCCGGTACCGGCTGGCGGTGGCAAGGACGATGTGGACGGCCGTTTCGAGACTGATCCGGTGGCCCGGCGAGACGTAGACCTCCCTCACTCCCGCCCGTGTCCGGACTGCGCAGCCGGCGACCCTGTCCCCGATATGCACGGGAGTGGTGTCGCCCCGGGCAGAACCGGGTGTCACCGCCACGGTCCCGAGAGGCCTTTCCGCAACCCCGATGGCCGGGACATCCAGGAGGATGCCCAGGTGGCTCGCAAGGCCGCACCCCTCCGGGTGGATTGTACCATGCCCGTGGAGGATCACGATATCGGGCCGGGTGGCCAGCTGCTTCCAGGCATCCAGGAGCACCGGCCCCTCCCGGAACGCGAAGAGCCCCGGCACGTACGGGAACTCCACCGGCCGCTCCGCACACTGCACATCGACAGGACAGAGGTCCGGGCAGTGGAGCACCGCCACGGCGCCGTATACCTGTGTCCCATCCCGGGAGTAAGCAGCATCCGCCCCGGCGATGAGCTGAGGCGGGGACCGGGGGAGACGGTCCTCCCGGATCACGCGGGCAGCGAGCACCCGCTGGATGCGGCGGGCGGCGTCGAGGGAGGGTGGAGATGCGAAAGTTCTAACAGGGAGGGCAGTATCCTCTCTGGGGGTGGGACCGGGAGGGGGCTCTGCCCCCTCCCGTCCGCCCTCCCCCGGTGAGGATGGTTGCTCCAACCCGTTTCCTGTCATTCCGGGATCCTGACGGTCAGGTGGATCTGGGGCGAACGTGAAAAAGGGGATTACTAAATTCCTCAGCCCGCCCTCACTCCGTGAGCTGCCTCCGCTCCCGTACCGAGGCAGCGTGGGCAGCGAGGCCTTCTGCCTCCGCAATGGCCTCCACCATGTCGCCGACAGCCTCCAGGCCATCCCGGTCCATGATCTGCACCGACGAGGTCTTCATGAAGTGGCGCACGTCCAGGCCCGAGTA
>Ga0153915_10001227_pt1 | contig 23675 bp, 15 predicted proteins | sample Opewatmetagenome_2_FD_107003 | JGI IMG/M metagenome (GOLD analysis project Ga0153915, IMG submission 107003) | Freshwater wetland microbial communities from Ohio, USA - Open water 3 Core 3 Depth 3 metaG | ecosystem: Environmental > Aquatic > Freshwater > Wetlands | place: USA: Ohio, Lake Erie...
CCGGCAACCGCGTTTTGCGCGCCCAGAACATTTGTTTTTACTTCAAAGGCCGTTTTCGTATAGTAATCCAGCCCCCGCACCATCCTTGGATTGACATCAAAAGATATATGCAAGTCATGGAGCAATGATTTAACCTCTGTAAAATGAACTTCGCAGTCCGCGCATAAAAAATCAAGGATCTCAGGCGCGTCAGAGATAGTGGAAGCGCAGGTTTCCACTTTACAGTCGAAAACGCGCAGAGGATTGGTATTGATGCGTCTCTGACAATCGGGACAAAGATTCTTTTCTCTGCCTTTTAAAAAATCAACAATGGCTTTGGAAAATTCCGGGCGACAGGCGCTGCAGCCCAGCGAATTGATTTCCAGTTCGATATTTTTTAATCCGGCTCTAGTCAGGAAATGCATCAGCATAAAAATTGTTTCAGCGTCGGATTGCGGCTTGTCTTCGCCGAAAAGTTCGACATCAATCTGATTAAACTGACGGAAGCGGCCTTTTTGCGGTCTTTCGCGGCGGAACATCGGACCAATCGTAAAAAGCTTTGTTATCGGTTCGGCTGCTGACATATTGTGTTCAATGTAGGCGCGGATGACCGAAGCTGTGGCTTCCGGCCGTAAAGTTATATATTCATTGTCCCTGTCGGCAAAAGTATACATTTCTTTTTCGACAATATCCGTTGTTTCACCGATGCTGCGTTTGAATAACTCCGTCTTTTCAATAATGGGAACGCGGATTTCACGAAAACCGAAAGAGTTGAAAACTTCGCGGGCGATAGATTCAATATCCCTGAACAGGAGGGCATCTTCCTGCAGAATATCTTTAAATCCTCGAATTGCTGTAATTTTTTCCATAATTTATAACCATAATTAAAACAGAGCTTTCTAACATATTCAATTATTATTGGCAATGGAAAAAAAGACATTATGGATTGTATGAAAATTGTTATTATTATGAAAGTTACGGACAAGGTAATCTTCGGAAAAATACTTAAAGGATTAACAACTTATAAAGTTAATCAGTTCTTTTCTTCTTCTGGCGTTTTTTAGTTTTTCCGATCTCTTTTTCTATCGTGGTTGCAAGTTTGGATAAGTTGCCTTTCATTAATCAAAGCAGGGGACTTCCTCAGTTGAATGTATAGTTATTATTCTGTAATAATTTGAGACAGGCATCAACAACGCGCTTATCATAAAGAATGCCTCTGTTTTTGGAAATTTCATCAATGGCAAAATTAATTCCCAATGTCGGCCGGTAAGGACGGTGAGATGAGATTGCCTCAACAACATCCGCAAGGGCTACTATTCTTGATTCCAGAAGAATTTCTTCTCCTTTAAGCTTTTGCGGATAACCGGTTCCGTTCATCCGTTCATGGTGCTGCAGGATGACGGTGGCCACGGGCCAGGGGAATTTAATATCCTTCAGGATATTATATCCCGATTGAGAGTGCGTTTTGATTAATTCGAATTCCAGTTCAGTCAGTTTTGTAGGTTTGCTGAGAATTTCCGACGGAATGGATAATTTGCCAATGTCATGTATTATTGCGGCGGTGGCGATGAATTCCTTTTGATCGGTGGATAATCCCATTTCCGTTGCAATATCCCGCGCCAGATGAGATACACGCAGCTGATGACCGGTCGTATAGGGATCTCTCGTTTCTACAATCATGGCAATCGAATTTACCGTGGCGTCTAATGTTTCCTTTGTTCGTTTATAACCTTCAGTGCGTTCCTCATCCAGTAATTTACTTTCTGTTATATCTTTCAAAAAGTTTAGAGTGGCCGGTTTTTTCTCCCATTGAATCAATGTAGCATTGTGTTCTACCCACTTTATTGTCCGGTTGCGGCAAATAATTCTGAAAGAATATACAGAAGGAACATCCTCTCCATTAATTCTTCCGAGGTGATAATTGCTGACCATTTCAACATCATCAGGGTGGACAAATTTTATAAAATCAGATGATTTTAAAGTTTTCAATGAATAGCCGGTGTTTTCAGAAGCGGCTTTATTAGCAAAGACTATTTTCAAATTTTGAGTGATGAGTATCGATTCGTGGGCATTCTCCACGACAAGACGATAACGCTCTTCACTTTCACGCATATTTTTTTCGGCCTGTTTACGTTTTGTAATATCATTGTAAAGCGCCTGAAATTGCGTCTCGCCGTTCCACAGCACCTGCTTGCGGAACACTTCAAGATTGCGGATACTTCCATCCTTACTGATAATGCTTATTTCATAATTTGACGGAAGATATTCACCCCGTTTTCTTTTTTCTTTTCTTATCTGGTATTGGGCATAAGATTCCGGCGTGTATCTTTTTTCGCGGGGAGTCGTTTTCAGTTCTTCAAAACTATCGTAACCATATATGTTTAATATTTCCCGGTTGGCGTAGATTAAATCACCGGCCGCCGTGACAATACGTACCCCGAGAGGAGAATCGTCAAGGGAATGGCGGAAATTTTCCCTGCTCATTTTCAACATTTCTTCAGTTTTCATTTTTTCCCGTCTGTTGTTCGATTCACGAATCTCCCTGTCTATCGTAACTGCGAGTTTGGCAAGATTATCCTTCATTACATAGTCGTGGGCGCCGGATTTCATTGCCGACACAGCCGCATCCTCTCCAATAGCGCCGGACACAATAAGAAAGGGAATATCTATATTTTTTTCCTGTGTAAGCTTCAGCGCTGCAGACGCGCTGAAAGCGGGCATTTTATAGTCGCAAAGAATAATATCCCACTCTTCACGTTCGAGAGCTTCCTTCATTGCCTTGGATGTATCCACTCTTTCCCATTTCGGATCATAATCTCCAGTTCGCAATTTACGTATTATCAGACGGGCGTCATCTTCCGAATCGTCCACAATCAAAACGCGAAGCAAAGAGGGCATTTTTAAATCTCCTTTAAGTTAATGAGCAGTATGTTCAGTTAATATTTTATGTGCATGGCGTAAGTTAAATATCATGGCAATTTTTTATCATTTAACGTTTGTAAACATATATATTGTCATTCATGAAGAATAAAATAAAAAGTTGAACCATGACCGGGCTCTCCTTCCGCCCACACCGTGCCTCCGTGGCGGCTGATGATACGCTTAACTGTAGCCAGACCAATTCCGGTGCCTGAATATTCCTCAATACTGTGCAAACGCTGAAAAGGAGCGAATAATTTCTCCGCATACTCCATGTCGAAACCGGCTCCGTTATCACGAATATAATATACTTTCTTATCGTCTTTTTTCATTGAATTGAATTCTATTTCGGCAATCGTCTTTTTACCGGAGAATTTCCAGGCATTGCCGAGCAGGTTTTCCAGAACGATTCTGATTAATCTCGGATCGGCATAATCTTCCAGAGATTCGGCAATTTTAATATTAACAAGCCGCTGCGGCTGAGATTCCATTAATCCGTCCAGTATGGTTCTGGCCATTCTGCTAAGATTTACCGGCACAATGTCCATTTCCGAACGGGTGACTCTGGAAAGCTTGAGGAGATCTTCTATAAGTTCCGCCATAAGCCTGGTAGATGTCCTGATTCTCGTAAGATAATCTTTGCCCTGCTCGTCAAGTTTGCTTTCGTAATCTTCCAGAAGCGCCTGGCTGAATCCGTCGATAGATCTCAGGGGAGCTCTCAGGTCATGGGATACGGAATATGAAAAAGCTTCCAGTTCAGTGGTACGTTCGCGCACTCTCTGTTCAAGTGATTCATTGAGCTGGCGGATCTCATCCTCCGCCTTCTTTCGTTCAGTAATATCATAAGCCGTGCCGGACACAAACATTACATTGCCGTCTTTATCCAATATTGGTTCACCGCGACCTTCTATGAAACGTATGCTTCCGTCAGAACGTACAATGCGGTATTCCGAGCGATAGGGTATATGTTCGGCAAAGCTTTTAGCAAATTTATCGGCAACATGCTGGCGGTCCTCAGGGTGAATCTTTTTTAGATACTCGGTAAACGGAGGTGGCCCTAAAGCCGCGTCAAATTCAAATATGCGGAACATCTCGTCGGACCAGAAATCTCCTTCTCCTGTGGGGTGGCGCTCCCAGCTTCCCATATGGGCGCAAGACTGCGCGTATTTAAGGTTTGCCTCACTTTTGCGGATTGCTTCCTCCGCCCGCTTGCGCTCTGTGATGTCTTTGATAGTTCCCATCAATCCCTTTACGTTGCCTTTATCATCACATTGAACCGTTGAGGTTATAAGAGTATGTATTACTGCACCGTCTTTTTTGAGTAAATCAACAGAATAGTCCTTAATGTAACCGCGCTCGATAACCGTGTTTAAGTGCTTTTTGCGATCTTCAGGATTTTTATAAAGATTCGTAATTTTTACCGCCATTAACTCATTTTTACTTGAGTAGCCGAAGAAATCAACGGCTGAATCATTCATATCAATCCAATTCCCTTCCAATGTGGAAATGAAAACACAGTCCCTCGACGTTTTGAAGAATGTCCTGTACCGTTCCTCACTTTTTTGAAGCGCTTCTGACGCATTTTTGAGTTCGGTGACGTCGTAATTCATCAGCAACAGGTGGGCTTTCCCCTGCAGATAGATTATTTCTCCCGACATCAGGCCGTAATGCAGATCGCCGCTGCGGACGCGAAACTTCAATTCCATGTTATGGATGGAGCCGTGTTTCAGAATTTCACCCAGTATAAGCTGACGCTGATCAGGATCAATTATGCCCAGTTCTATGGTTGTTTTACCTGCTGCTTCTTCCCGTGTATAGCCCATAATCTGGGGAAACCGATCGTTGACCTCGACCATTCTGCCGTCTTCCAAACTGGAAATGGTCATCATCGCCGGACTGGACCGGAAAGCCTTGAGAAATGTCTCTTTACTTCGCTCCAGTTCCTCCTGCGCGGTTTTCCTGGCTGTGATATCCACGCATGTTCCCTCAACATAGAGCGGTTTTCTTTTTTCGTCCCGGACAAGAGTTGCATTCAACTGCACCCATATCAGATTCCCGTCCAAACGTTTGAACTGAACCTCATGCCCGATGAACCGCCCTTCGCGAATAACGGTTTCTATAACGCGCTTTCGTTCACCGGAATCAACGTATATCTGGGAAGCGATATCATTCATGTCATCTGCGCTTGTAGTTTTCTCATCATAGCCCAGCATGCGCAGCATGGCCGGATTGAAAAGAATTGCTTGCCCGTCAATGGTGGTTTGAAATATGCCTTCGATGGCGTTCTCGAAAAGAGCGCGATACTGCGCTTCACTTTTTTGAAGCGCTTCCGTTGCTTTTTTGCGCTCGGTTATATCGATCATCATTACAAAATCAGCGGGAGAACCTTCATATGATATTGTCCGGGAAAAAGATTCCACCCACTTTATCACTCCGGATTTTGTAACAATCCGCCATGCGTAACTAACTACAATGTTCGGATCACCTGTCTGCTTTTTATCCACCTGCCTCATAACATAAGATTTGTCATCAGGATGAAGAACGATGCCATATTCGTCCTTTTTCCAATTCAGCATTTCTTCTATGGAATAACCGTTTATTTTAGAGGTTGCGTAATTTACATATTTAAGGATTCCGTTTTGAATAATAAATATCCCCATGATTGACTGATCGGCAAGCAACCTATATTTTTCCTCGCTTTCCATGAGTGCCAGCTCGACCTGTTTGCGTTCAGTAATATCCCGGAACATGCCCAGGAGACATTCTTTCCCGTCCAAAGTAATTTTCGAAGCACTGATATCGACAAAGAAAATGGATTTATCTTTTCTAATAACAGGCATGTCATTCGCAACAGATATCTCTCCTCTTAAAAGTTCTTCAAACATTTCGATAACGCAGGACATGGATTCTTCCGGATGAATACGGGATACATCCAGTTTCAAAAGTTCTTCCAGAGAATAGCCGAGCATCACACATATTTTTTTATTGGCGGCTAAAAATTTTCTGTCGCCTTTCTGGGCTATAAGAATCCCATCTGATGCGGAATCGAATATTGTTCTGAATTTCAATTCCGCCTGTTTAAGCGAATTTTCCGCCTTTTTACGTTCGGTGATGTCGTGTATTATCGAGTGAAGCACGTCTTTTCCGTCCATTTCAATTCTGCTGCTGTATACCTCGACATCTGTCACCGAACCATCAGCATGCCGATGTACAAATTCAAAATGAAGTTTTTTGTCTCGAAGTATTTCTCCCAGTACATTCTTTACATCTTCTTCGGAAGCTGTGTTGATTTGATATATCGTCATCCGCTTCATCTCTTCGCGAGTCCAGCCGTAATATTGAACAGCCGCGTAATTCGCGTCAAGAATCATTCCCGTGTACGGGTCCAGTATAAATTTGACCGCGGCATGATCTTCGAATAATTTCTTGTAGTTTTCCTGACTTTTCTTCAGTTTTTCTTCCGCCTGTTTTCGCTCGGTGATATCACGATAGTTGACAACGATGCCTTCAACAACGTTATTGTTTATCAGGTTGCTTCCCACGGCATCCATCATGCGGTAGGTTCCGTTTTTATGACGAAGACGCATCTCGCCGTTTAAAACACGGGGATTGGCATCTGAAATCAAAGCAACAAATGAATCAGCCAAAAACTTGCTATCATCCGGATGAATGAGTTCAAAGCCTCTGCGGCCTATTCTTTCTTCCGGTTTATATCCCAGAACCCTCTCTATAGCCGGATTGATGTAAGTGATGGTCCCCGTTAAATCAGTAGACACAATTATATCGGAAGAGTACTCCACTAAATCCCGAAAACGCTGTTCTTCCTGGCGCAATTTATCTTCCATGAGTTTGCGTTCGGTGATATCGCGCGCAATACATCTGAACCCTGCAGGTTTGCCGGATGGATCCTTTAATAAGGATACGGATCCCTGAATATATCTTATCGCGCCGTCTTTTCTCGTTATCTGCCAGTCTAATTCTTCGAGTGGATTTCCTGTTTTGTAAACTTTATTGCACACAAGGGAGACTCTTGCAGCTGTTTTTTTATCCGTAAATTGACGGTGATTCATTCCCGTCAGTTCTTCCTTTGAGTATCCCAGAACACGGCATACGGCTTCATTGAAAAAAGTGAATTTCCCTTTAAGGTCTACTTCGTAATATCCGTCATGAATATTGTTAATGATATGCCGTAATTTCTCAGCTTCTTTGATGTCTCCGGACACAGGCAAACGCTTCTTCAAAGCGGCGGAACTTTTTAATCCGGTCTTTTTATTAACCGTTTCTTTATTTTTCTTTAATAACGAAGTTTTTTGGAAAGGGGGAGTTTTCGTTTTTTTTACAGTTTTGATTTGCTTTTTATTTACGGACTTGGTTCCGGTTTTGTTTTTCATAGCGCAAATCCCCTTATTATTAAATCAGTTAAGGATAACTACGATTTCCGCAGAAGTGCCGACAATGATGAGTTGATAGGTGAATATTTCAACATTATGTCAACCAGCATGATAACCCGAACCAACGAAAAGTTATGATGATAACTACTTTGATTTATTAGTTTTTAAATTATAAAGCTCATAAATCATAAAGTCAATATATTTATTGCAGATTATTGCGCTTATGCCGGGTTAGATGTCCGGCAGTTTGCCCTGGTAGTTATCTGTTTTGATAAATTTATTTATATGCAAATTGTTTCCATCGGTTGTAAGAGTTATTGCTCCATCGCGGTCAGTACGGAAAATACTTGCTCCGGCTTCCTTATATCTCTGTAAAATTGAAGGATGTGGATGTTTAAATATATTTGATTTTCCCGCGCTGACTATCGCGTAACGGCAGGCGACAGCTTTAATAAATTCGACGCTGCTGGAGTTTTTGGAACCATGATGAGGAATCAACAGAACATCGCTTTTAAGATCTGCTTTTGATTCAATAAGCTGTTTTTCAATATCAGCGGAAATATCGCCGGGGATAAGAAATTTTACATTGCCGAAAGTTACTTTCAAAACCAGAGAAGAATCATTGACTTCATCATAATAAAGATTATTCAAATCTTTGATGGAATAATCCGGCGGCCATAAAATATTGACTCTAACGCCATTAAATATTCTTTCCGGAGATTTATTCGAAACCGGACATACATCTATATTGTTGATTCTCATAGCTTTTCCCAATTCAGGATAATTCTCAAAGTCAATCGGCAGGTTCGATCTCCAGAATTGCCGGGTGGAAAAATTATTCAAAATATAAATTAATCCAAGCAGATGGTCGGGATGAGGATGGCTTAGCGCCACGGTATCAATATTGCTGATTCTTTTTTTATAAAGAAATGGAGCGATAACCGCTTTACCGACGTCAAAAGAACCTTCCGAAAAACCGCCGCCATCTATTAGCATGCGTTTCCCGCCGGGAAACTGTATAAGAGTGGAGCTCCCCTGTCCCACATCAATAACTGTAACTTTTAAATCAGATGCCAGTTTGTCTTTGAATGTATAGAAGGTTATATCTGCAATGAAAAATATAACCATAATAATCAATGAATATTTTAAAACACGGAAACGCACCGGTGAAAATCCGTTTTCCAGGTTTTGTTTCCTGCTTTCATCAATAAACCGGATTGCAAGAAATATGGAAAAATAAAAGAAGATGATTTCAACTATGCCGGGTGTAGTTGAAGTGAAATATGAAAAGGGAAGGGTTGCCAGTTTGCTTATTATATCGATCGATATTTGCGTTAAGCATGAAGCCAGCTTAATGAAATAACCGGCTATCACCGGTGAAAAGAAGGCGAACAGGACGAATAACATGCATATGGCCAGTGTCAAAGTTCCCAGAAGTGGAACGGCAATCAGATTGGCAATGATTGTTACGCAGGAGACACGGTTAAAATAATACATAATTAAAGGCAGAGTGCCGATAGTGGCGGCAACACATACAATAACAGATAGATATATATAACGTATAACGCTTTGCATCCATAAAGGAAAAGTTGAAATCTTTTTTGAGGGAAGATCACTGAAACGCGGAACAATGTAAATAAGCGCTAAAACAGACAGAAAAGAAAGCTGAAAGGAAATATCAAATAAAGATTCCGGGGAAATAACAAGAATAATTAATGCCGCTGCAGCCAGTGTGTTATAAAGGTCTTTTTGCTTTCCTGAAAGCAGGGCGATCAGAAAGATAAAAGCCATTAGAACCGACCGCATAACGGTAATTTCCATTCCCGCGATAAAAGCATATATTAATACAATAAAAAAAGCCGCCCCCATTGCTAATTTAATTATATTAAATCTGAGCATCAGATATTCCGACAGTTTAAAAATTAAGAAAAAGAAGAAAAAAGCAATAGCCCCTACCATCCCGATATGCAGGCCGGAGATGGAAAGAATGTGCGAAGTTCCCGTTTTATTAAAATTGTCGCGCACATCAGCAGGAATTTCATTTTGATTTCCGATCGTCATGGCTTCAATTACTTCTCTTTGAGGAGAAGAGGCGTTTTTGTAAATGATTTGTTTTAGATAATTTCTGAATGATTCCAGTTTGAGCTTTACAGAGTTTAAGGAATTGTTTCTCAGAAGTGTAATTCCGGCGCTGTTATTGATAAATCCGGATGCATAAATGCCCTGAAGTTTCAAATAACGTTCGTAATCGAAACCGCCGGGATTATTGAAATTGTGAATCCTTTTCATACTTGAATGGAAACGTATAAAATCCCCGTACTGAAAATTCAGGTTTGAAGGAATTACAAGACGTATATTGCCTGAGGCGGGAAGGTATGATTTGTCCTGTAAAACTCGCAGGCAGCGAACGATTAAAACATTTTTATCGGTATAGTTAAGAGGACTTTCTATCACAACACCTTCTATGGTAATTTTGCCTTTATCAAAATACCGCTGTATATTATGATTGTTTCCGGTGATATAAATTTGTTTTTGAATGGCAAATACGCCCAGCAAAAAAGTGAAACTTATAATTAAAGTTAATCCTGTGATTAACCATTTATTTCTGATGCTTATAAGAAGGAAAATAAGATTTAAAACGGCTGCGGTTAATAATGGATAATAGCAGAATTTTAGATAGCTTCCGGCAAAAATACCGGCAATTAGCGCTGTTAAAAGATAGATTAATGGTCTGCGCATACCTTTTCCATTTTTCTCTATAAATAGAACAGGCCAAATTTATTGGCTAAAACTGTTGAAATATTATAGTATGATTTTTAATTCTCTTTCCTAAAAAGGATCAAACATCAATAATGAATGATGAATTTTCAATAAAAGAAATAAACACAAAGCGATTTTTCTATTTAATTATACCCAGAATCATCATCATAACGCTTTTTCTCGCTATTACCATTTTTATTGATATTAGAAAACAGGCATTCACAATATCGCAAATAACGATAAACTTTTTTTATTTCATTGCAGCCTCGGTCTACCTGTTTTCGGTTATTTATATTTTACTTTTCAAGTTTGTAAAAGAATTAAAACACAATATATATTTACAGATAGCCATAGATATTACAATCGTTACTTCTCTTATTTTCATGTCCGGCAATACTCAGATAGATTATTCTCTTTTTTATACACTGATAATAATTTACTCGGTAATTTTTCTTGGCCGCAGGGGCGGCATGATTGTTGCCACCATTTCCAGCATATTTTACAGTCTGCTGCTGTATTTTGAATTTTACAAATTAATGCCGTTAGTATCTCTTGTTAAGCCGGATTATGAAATTACCTTTGCCGATGCCTTAACCAATGTCCTGGTGCGAATCATATCTTTTTATGTTTTGGCTTTTTTGACCAGTTTTGTGGTTGAACAGGAAAAGAAGGCCGTATCTTTACTGGAAGAAAAAGAGTCTGCGTTCAATCAACTCGACCTGCTTTTCCGCAGTATCGTTGAATCGGTGGATACGGGAGTTATGACTATCGATTTGAAGGGTCGAATAAAAACCTTTAACCGGGCATCGGAAGAAATTACCGGATTTAAATTCAGGGCAATAGAAAACAACCTGTTGGGAAATATTATTCCGGAACTTGCGCCGTTGCTGGAAAAAGAAAAAACGCCGGAACCGATCAGAAACCGCATGGCCGTTGAAATAAAAGGCGAAAAAGGGAATCATATTCATCTTGGCTGTTCAATATCCCCGTTAAAAGACCGCAATGAAAAACAGATCGGGAATATTATTATCTTTCAGGATCTTACAGAAATAAAGCAGATGGAAGAAAGCCTGGAAAAAAGCAGGAAACTGGCCCTGCTCGGTGAAATGGCGGCGGGTATTGCCCATGAAATGAGAAATCCTCTGGCGGCAATATCCGGTTCGATAGAACTTCTTAAAGAAAAACTGGAATTTGAAGGAACAGACAAGCGCCTGATGGGAATAATACTTCGCGGCAAAGATCAACTGGAGAATTTCGTCCGCGACTTTCTTTCGCTGGCGCGTCCAATTCCGGTAAAAAGGGAATTTGTTGATCTGGGCGAAGTTATCGGGGAAGTTCTGGAACAGATAAAAGTAAATAAAGTCTGGAACGATAAAATACAGATCAATAAAGTCCTGTCCGATACGGCAAAAGTTTTTGCCAACAGGGAACAGGTACGGCAGGTCATAAACAATCTTGTACTTAATGCTGTCCAGGCCATGGAAGAGGGCGGCGTTTTATCGATAGAAACTAAATATGATCAACCTGATGATAAGAAGAAATACATTAAAATTATAGTTTCGGATACCGGATGCGGTATTAAAGAAAGTGATTTAAACAAAATATTTGAAACTTTTTTTACGAATAAGGAAAAAGGAATCGGCCTGGGACTGCCTATTGTCAATCACATTATAGAAGGCTATAATGGTAAAATTAAAATAGACAGTGAGGTAGATAAAGGCACAACTTGTTTAGTATGGCTGCCTGTGGAAGAAGAATGAACTATATAAATTACAATATGAAGTTACTGTAAATTCAAGTGAGGATATGAAGATGGCGAAAATTTTGGTTGTTGATGACGATCAGGGCATGAGGGAATTCATGGAAATAATGTTGCTGAACGAGGGCTATGATGTAACCAGTATAGGAGAGCCTTTGAAAGCGATTGATTTATGCCGCAAAACAGCCTTTGATCTGGTTATCACAGATTTGAAAATGCCTAAAATCAACGGTATTGAATTTCTCAAAACCATTAAAGATCAGAGACCGGAAACAACGGTTATTCTTATTACGGCCTATGCTTCCGGAGAAACAGCAATCAACGCTATGAAAGAAGGGGCTTATGATTATGTAGAGAAGGGACAGAGCATCGACGAACTGAAAAAAGTTGTTCGGTCCGCGTTAATGGAAAAGGGGCTGATTGAAAATAATGACGATGAACAAAGAAGAAATGCGGAAACAAAGGCAGAAAATTCATTTTGCGGAATGATTGGAACAAACCGCGAAATGCTTAAAATATTCTCAACGATCAAAAAAGTTTCCAATACTCTGGCAAATATATTAATTTTAGGAGAAAGCGGAACAGGCAAAGAGCTTGTGGCCCGCGCAATTCATGAAAACTCTTCACGTTCAAAAATGCCCTTTGTGGCAATTAACAGCGGCGGAATACCGGAAAATCTTCTGGAGAGCGAACTTTTCGGATATATGAAAGGCTCATTTACAGGCGCTTACGCCGACCGTGCCGGGTTTTTCGAAATGGCGCGCGGCGGCACCATATTTCTTGACGAAATAGGAGAATTGTCTACGGTTCTACAGGTTAAGCTCTTAAGGGTAGTTCAGGAAAAAACTTTCCGGCGAATTGGAGGCGCGGAAGATATTAAGGTTGATGTACGTATAATTTCCGCAACAAATCAGAATTTACAGGAAAAAGTCAAAAAGGGAGAATTTCGCGAAGACCTTTATTATCGTTTAAATGTTATTCCTATTTTTTTGCCTCCATTGAGAGAACGCAGAGAGGATATCCCGCTGCTTATCAATAATTTCATCGGGAAATACGCGAAATTGTTCGATAAAGAGATCAGGAATATTTCTTCTTATGCTATGGAACTTCTGATGAATTATGATTTTCCGGGCAACATTCGCGAACTGGAAAACATTATTGAACGCAGTATTGCCATGGAAAGCTCCAATATAATTCTGCCGGAAAGCTTAACGTTGTATTCCAACGCGTCCAACGGCGTGTCCAGATTTGATATTGAACTCAGCGACAAGGGAATTGACTTAAATACGGAATTGGAAAAAATCGAAAGAATAATGATTGAAAAAGCGATGGTGAAGGCAAAAGGTTCAAAGAAAAAAACCGCCGCGTTACTAAATGTCACTTTCGATTCATTACGCTATCGCATGGAAAAACTTGGCATTGAGTAAATACTGATTATTTCTTTTTGCTTGACTTTTCAGGCATACTTGCTCTATATGCGTCATGCAAGAGGAATTACTGATGAACATTTTAAAAATCAACTTAAAAAAGGCAGTCTTTTTTTATTTTTTTACCTTTATCTTAAAGGTCTGCCTGAGAGAATCATGACCATCAGCAAAGGGTAATGAACCGTGGGCAGATAATTAACAGCCCACGGTTTTTTTTTGCCGTTTTTTACGGCAGGGGTTTTATAAATAAAATAGAGGAAAAGGGGAGGAACATGAACATGAAAAGTAGAGTATTGATTGCAATTTTATCTGCTGTTTTCCTGATTGCGGGTGTTGGCAGTTTACAGGCCAAAACAATAAAAGTCGGAGCCGCAATCAACCTGACTGGTCCCGCGTCAACATGGGGGCAATTCCATGAGAAAGGTCAACGTGATTATTTCCGCTATGTAAACGAAGTTAAAGGAGGCGTGTTCGGCAATAAGATTGAAATGATTTCTGTTGATACGGCATACAAGGTGCCGGAAGCACAGGCGGCGGTTAACAAATTCATTCTACAGGATAAAGTGGACATGATCGCGACCTGGGGTGCGGGTGAGGGATTGGCGGCAAAGCCCATCATACAAAAATATAAAGTGCCGACGATCAACTATTCAACCAGCTGGGAGATACTGGAGAAACCCGTTGATTATATGTATTTGCCTTTCGGCAGTTACAAAATGGACTGCCATGCCGTATTCGAATATATAAAAGCCATTCACAAAGGAAAAGATGCTCCCAAAGTAGGTCTTTTAACTTACAACAACGCCTACGGACGTTCCATTCACACTCCCAGCAAGGAGTATGCGAAACAACTGGGCATCAATCTGGTGGCAATTGAAGAATTCCCACCGAAAACCGTTGATCTCAATACGGAGCTTCTTCGTTTGCAGAAAGCCGGCGCCGAATACATTTTTATGCAAATGCTTCCGTCCGCGATTATTACAGCTTTCAAAAGCGCCGATCGTATAAATTACAAACCTGTATTTCTGGGAACGTGGACATCAACCGATCCCGACTTCTTCAAAATGGGCAAAGGACTTATCCGCGACAGGCTTGTTATTCAGTTTCCGGGAGGATTACCCTCTGATAAATCCAAAGGAATGGCAGTAATGCAGGATTTGTGGAAACGTTATAAGACAGTAAGTAAATTTGACGCCTCCTACTGGGAAGGCGTGGCTGTCGGCATGATAATGGAACGCGCATTTATACGTGCTTATGAGAAAAATAAAAACATAACTCCGCAAACAGTTAATGCCGCTCTGGAGTCTTTTAAAAATGAGGACTTCGGCGGTTTAGTGCCGGCAATAACCTACACGAAGGATAACCACGGAGCATCCTTTACCGCGCGTATGGTGAAGGTTACAGAAGACGGAACTTATATACCGCTGACGAATTTCTATGTTCCGGGCAAAGATAAAATAAAACTGATCAAGAAATAAATATTTGTTTTGCGGGCGTTGTCGGAAATTATTATATAGACACTGACAACGCCCGCAAACAAAGAGGTTTTAATGAAAGCTTTTCGCAGCCGCCCGTCAATAATGGTTAACCGGCGGGAAGAAGATAAAAAGGCAGAACTTTCAATTCAGGGTTTACGCTTGAGTTTTGGCGGAGTTATTGCCGTCAAAGACGTTGATCTGGATGTTCATACCGGTGAATTGATGGCAATTATCGGTCCCAATGGAGCAGGCAAAACAAGTCTGCTTAATTGTATAACCGGTTTCTACCATGCCCAGCAGGGTAAAATAATATTCAACGGAAAAGATATTACCAATTTGCATACTCATGAACTGGTCGGCGTGGGAATCGGCAGAACTTTCCAGAATATTGAACTCTTCCCCGGTATGACAGTGCTTGCCAACATGACTTTGGCGCGTCATATTCATTGCCGTTACAGCGTTCTTGGTTCGTGCTTTTTTACCGGCTCCGTAAGGGAAGAGGAAATCCGTCACAGACAGGCCCTCGAAGAAATCATAGACTTTCTGGAAATGCAGCCCATCCGAAAAAAAACTGTCGGTTCTCTGCCTTATGGAATGATGAAACGGGTGGAACTAGGCCGTGCGCTTGCTCTGGAGCCCAGGCTTCTGGTTCTCGATGAACCTTTTGCCGGTATGAATATGGAAGAAAAGGAAGATATGGTCCGCTTTCTTCTGGAACTGAATCAGAAATGGGGGCTCACAATGATTCTGGTCGAGCATGACATGTCCATCGTTATGAGTATTTCCCAAAGAATCATGGTTTTGAACTTCGGTGAAAAGCTGGGTGAGGGCAGCGCTGAGGAAATTAGCGTCAATCCTGATGTCATCAAAGCTTATCTCGGTGAAGCCGAAGAATTATAAATTTTTAAGGCATATTACATTTTGTATAAAGAAGAGCAAAATACATACAAAAAAACAACCCTGCCTCAGTTGCTGATTGAGAATGCCGTCCGGTATGGCGACACAAAAACAGCAATTCGCGAAAAGGCATACGGCATATGGCAAAAATACAGTTGGACGGAGTATTGCCGTTATGTGCAGGTAACAGCCGCTGGATTTGCCGCACTAAATCTTAAACGCGGTGAAAATTTGTGCCTGATTGTTCACAATCATCCGGAATGGCTTTTTTCCGAACTTGCCGCGCACGCTCTTGGAGCGACAACCCTTAATCTGTTCACTTCATCAATTGCCGATGAACTGGCTTTTTCCATAAAACGCATCAATTCACCTGTTGTTGTGGTTCAGGATCAGGAACAGGTTGATAAGCTTCTGGAGGTAAAAGATAAACTGCCTCTGACAAAGAAAGTTGTTTACATAGATCCCACGGGCATGACTTCCTACGAAGATGATCCCTGGCTTATCAGTTACGCGGATCTTTTAAAATCGGGCGAAGAATTTTTGAAAGAACATCCCGGTTTCGTTGAAGAGGAAATCAGCAAGGGAAGGCCTGATGACATCGCCGTCATGATTCAGACATCAGGGACTACCGGAGTTCCCAAAATAGCCATGTTATCGCATAATAATCTGATTGCCATGGCCAATCAGTGGGTTAATGAAACTAAAATTAAACCGGGTGATAACTGGCTGTCAATGTCTCCGCCGGCGTGGATTGTAGATCAAATGTGGGGCACGGGAGTTGCGCTCAGAAGCGCCATGTGCATGAATTTCCCGGAAACAGCGGAGACGGTCCTGGAAGATTTCAGAGACATAGGTCCTTCAATGATTATCACTTCTTCACGTTTCTGGGAAGATATGGCGTCAAGCATTCGCGTAAAAATATCCGACGCGGGCTGGCTGAAGAAAAAACTATTCTACATGGGCGAATCAATCGGTAAAAAGATTGTGGAAAAACAATCCCATAAAGAACCGATTCCTTTTTCCCTGAACGCTTTATATAAAATAATGTCTGTTCTTGTTTACCGGCCGCTTCTGGATCGTCTGGGCTGTTCCCGTTTTCAAAGCGCCTTTACAGGCGGTCATCCGATAAGTCCCGATGTTATTCGTTTCTTCAGGGCTGTCGGTTTGAATTTAAAACAGTGCTACGGCCTGACGGAATCCTGCGGAATTTTTCAGATACAACCGGATAATGAAGTTAAACTGGAAACCGTCGGCAAGCCTTTATCCATGACCGAAGTGAAGATAGCCGATGATCAGGAAGTGCTGGTCAAATCAGAAGCTAATTTTTCCGGATACTATAACGACTATCAATCGACACAGAGCGCTTTCGAAAACGGCTGGTTAAAAACAGGCGATGCCGGATATATCGACAGTGACGGTCATTTGCTTATCATCGGCCGCAAGGAAGATATTATCCGCAATAAAAGCGGGGACGCTTTTTCTCCCGACTTTATTGAGACCCGTCTTAAATTCAGTCCTTACATTAAAGAAGCTGTTACTTTCGGCGAAGCGCGTCCATATATTACCGCCATGATTAATATTGATCTGGGCAATGTCGGCAACTGGGCGGAAGAGAGAATGATCCCGTATACTACTTATATGGATTTATCCCAGCAGAAGGCTGTAGAGGAATTGATCTTAAAAGAAATTGTTTTGGTAAACGAACAGCTCCCGGAAGTAATGAAGATTAAAAAATTTGTTCTTCTATATAAACTTCTGGATGCCGATGATGAAGAGCTTACCCGCACGGGAAAAGTGCGCCGCCGTTTTGTTTACGGCTTGTATATAAAAATAATTGAGGCTATGTACCAGAATCAGAAGAATGTCGAGGTCACCGGCAAAATCAAATACCGCGACGGACGGATAGGTGAGATAGAAACAACTATAAATATTATCGATGTGATTTAAGGAATTAATCCATGGAATTTTTTCTTCAATTATTGGTTAACGGCATTTGTGTCGGCCTGCTCTACGGCATTTCCGCGATGGGATTTGTCATGATTTTTAAATCGTCGAGCGTGCTTAATTTTGCCCACGGCGAACTTCTGGCGCTGGGAGCATTCCTGTTTCTCGCTCTCATAACATGGGCGCAACTGCCGGTCGCTGTCGCTTTTGTTCTGACTTTAATCGGCTGTTTTCTCCTGGGATTCGTTATTGAAAAATTCTTTTTGCGCCCGTTAATCGGTGAAAAACTTATTTTCGTTATCATGCTTACGGTCGGACTGGCTTCTATGTTTAAAGGCCTTATTCTGCTTATCTGGGGCGGCAATCTGTATACCTATCCTGATTTCCTGCCGGAAACCATGGGGCTGAAATTCGGCGCGATTTACATTGCTCCCGTTTATTCGGCCACGCTCATTATCAGCGTTATTTTTCTCGTTCTGTTCGGCCTGTTTTTTAAAAAATCGGCGCAGGGTATTTATATGCGCTCTGTTGCCGATAATCAGAAGGCGGCGCTGTCGCTCGGCGTTCACGTCCGGCGGGTATTCGCTCTTTCCTGGGCTATTGCCGCGCTTGTCGCCTGCATGAGCGGAATTGTTCTTGGAATTATCAACGGAGTCAATGTCCATGATTTGAGTTCCATCGGCCTGAAAGTATTTCCCGTGGTTATTCTGGGAGGGCTCGACAGCATCGGCGGCGCGATTATCGGCGGTATTATTATCGGTCTTCTGGAAACATTTACAGGAGGCTACCTCTCGCCGTCACTGCGGGATGTTGTTCCTTATATTGTTTTAGTATTTATTCTAATGGTCAAACCATACGGCTTGTTCGGCCTTGTTGAAATTGAGAGAGTTTAAGAAATGAAAATAATGAGAAAATTTTCTTTTCATCCCTGCGGCAATTACCACGAAGAGTACAGGCAGGAATTGAATATTTTTGAAACGGATTTTGGCCGTGTTTCCATGTGTGTATTTCTGGCTGCGCTTTTCTTCGTTGCTCCGTTTGTTTTAAGCCCCTACATGCTCTATATCCTCAATACGATCGGCATCGTGGCCATTGCCGCGATCGGACTCAATATACTAATAGGTTACACCGGACAAATTTCTCTGGGGCATGGCGCTTTTTTCGGTGTTGGCGCCTATGCAGCGGCAATTCTCGCGACAAGATTCGGCATCGGATTTTATTTTGCCATACCGGCTGCGGGCATCATTACAGCTCTTGTCGGCATGATCTTCGGCATTCCTTCGGGAAGATTGAAAGGGCTTTACCTGACCATCGCGACACTGGCCGGACAATTTATCATAGAGTACGTTCTAATCCAGTGGGATAGTCTGACAAAAGGCACAATGGGAATCACTTTGCCTCCACCCGAAATATTCGGATGGCAGATTTCCGGCGACAGAGCATTTTTCTTTATGATTTTCATCAGCCTCGTTCTCATGACGTGGTTTGCGGTAAATATCATTCGCACAAAATACGGGAGGGCTTTTATTGCCATCCGGGACAACGACCGGGCCGCTGAAGGAATGGGAATTCCCATATTCAGATATAAACTGCTGTCATTCGGCATCAGCTCGTTTTATGCCGGTTTTGCGGGAGCTCTCTGGGCCTATTACATGGTGAGCATTACAACGGAACCTTTTAATCTTGGACTTTCCGTGGAATACATTGCCATGGTTATCATTGGCGGCATGGGCAACATTCCGGGAGCTATCTTCGGCGCGACATTTATAACCCTGCTTAACGAATTATTAAGATTCCTGACAGGCATATTAATGAATGTGGGAATAGTAACAAGTTTGGGCCTGAATATGGCTCCGCTTAAGGAATTTGTTTTCGGACTGACCATCGTATTATTTATATTGATTGAACCAAAGGGACTGGCTGAAATGTGGCGGATTATCCGTTCCAGTTTCCGGCTGTGGCCATTTTCATATTAAGGTGTCGTGATGGGAGATATTCTTTTACAATTAAATAACATATCTGTTGTATATTCAAATGTCATCCAGGTATTAAAAGGTGTTTCTTTAAGCGTGGAGAAGGGTCATATCGTTTCGCTTTTAGGCAGTAACGGCGCCGGCAAGACGACCACACTCAAAGCAATATCAGGATTGCTTAAACCGGAAAACGGCGAAGTAACCGACGGATCAATTATTTATAACGGTGTCAATATACAAAATCAGGCCCCGGAATTTATTACCCGCCAGGGCATAATTCAGGTGCTGGAAGGCCGTCAGCCTTTTAAATATCTGACTATTGAAGAGAACCTTCGCGTGGGCACCGCTACACGATTCGGCAAGCCCTATAAGCAGGATCTGGAAATGGTTTATAATTATTTCCCGGCGCTGGTGAAAAGAAGAAAAGCTCTTGCCGGATATTGCAGCGGCGGCGAGTTGCAGATGCTGGTTATAGGCCGCGCTTTGATGGCACATCCTCATCTTTTACTGCTCGATGAACCATCCCTGGGTTTGGCTCCACTGGTTGTGCAGGAAATATTCCGCATCATCAAAAAAATTAACGAAGACCAGGCGGCAACAATTATTCTTGTTGAACAAAACGCCCGTATGGCCCTGCAGGTGGCTCATTACGGCTATGTTATGGAGAACGGTAAGATCATGATGGAAGGCACGTCCAAAGAATTATCGGATAACCCTGACATCAAGGAATTTTATCTGGGCATGGCGGCTTCGGGAATCGCTAAGTCGTACAAAGATGTCAAGTCCTACAGGCGCCGCAAGCGCTGGCTGTAGCAGGCTGCTGAAAAAGGCTCATATTCTGCATTACGCTTCGAATCTCACTGCTCACGTACGTTTTAAGTACGCTCCCGCTCGATTCTCGCGCGCCTTACCTCTAAGCCTTTTTGAGCAGCCTGTAAAATAAAAGTTTTCAATACGCCTTGTTATCCTTTGCAACCGAAAGGGTATAAATATAATCCTAAAAAATTAAAATTTGTTTCATTTTTATTTGAAAATAAGTTTATATTTTAATTTATTGTTAAATAAAGTATATATTTATTAAATTTTCATATCAAATATTAGGGTCACAAGAATTAAGATGAAAAAAGTATACTCCAAGACGAAGAAAACTAGCTCAATAACGCGCATACAGCGTTGGAAAAAGCCAGAGTTTATAGACATTCCCTTTACTACTGACGGCAACTTTACGAAAGAAGACAATGCACTTTGCCATCAAATTACCGAGAGACAGAAAAGGTTCTCCAACAATGTCGGTACTTCCACTTTGCGTTGGAACACACAGAGCGGCATTATGCGTGCGAGTCGAGAGCTTGTCTTTGATATCGTAGACGAAAAGCCAGTTTTTCATGTCATTACTTATACCTTCAACGTAAGAAGAGGCCAGCTAGAACTTGCGTACAGCTTAGACATATTAATAAGCGGAGAAACTGAAGAAGAGAAGGACGAGGACATTCGAAATACCTTAGCTATAGCATATATCAACGATACACCAGTATTACCTAATCGTGATAACCTCGCAGAGACATTGGCCAAGCATTATCGCAAGCTAATGGTTCAAGGCTTTTCGGCACCCGACGGTAGAGGGGGGCGCATACGGCTAGCTCTGACAAAATCACCAGGGACAAAAATTGATTCAATTGATTTTCTTAAGGGCATGAATTTATCAGAGGCTCGACAACCTGCAGAAATTGCTCTAATTCGCGAAGCTGTAAATAGAGAGTTGTACAAATTAAGTGAAGCTAATCGTCTTCTTGGTGCATTGGAAGTTGCGATCAACGATTTAGGTAGTTTGCTTGGGGGTTCAAAAAGGAATGAGTCAGAGTTGCAATCCTGTTTAACTCGCAATCCTATTCTATTTGGTCTTGAATATAGAAAGGTGATCCCAAAACACTGTCTTGGCTCTGAATTTGAAATGGATTATGCTTTGGAAAGATTTTCCGGCATGGTCGATCTTGTTGAGATTGAGTCAAGTACATTCCCATTATTCACAAAGAAGGGGGATCCGTCGCAATACCTTATCCATGCAGAGCAACAAGTATTTGACTGGTTACACTGGGTTGAACGAAATCATCCTTACGCTCGTGAAAAATTGTCCAGAATTATGAGGCCGCTAGGGTTTGTTGTTATCGGCAGTGATAGTAATCTTGGTAATGGTGGCAAGGAAAAACTGTTTCAGCGTAATACAATGCTTAGAGATGCGTTACAAATTCTAACATACGATGATTTGTTAAAGAAAGCTAAGAACATACTATCTGTGTTATCAGGCGTTGAGACTCTACGATCGCATGAGACCTAATAATTCGTTAGTTGATATCTGGCAATAAAAAATTATTTGTCATAACTAAGAAGGAAATATATGAATCAACTATTTGATAAAAAAGAATCGTGGGGGAAGAGGAAGAGAAAAAATCAGCAGAATAAGGCTCTGGCGGAAATGATGAAGACTTGTTACGAAAAGCCCGTGCGCCTGCTTATCTAATATTATCAGCCCAAAAAAGTTCTTGCTTATACTGATATTTGTACGTTATAATGTACTTAATTTAGTACTATTAAGTGAGGTATAAAATGCAAAGATTAAAGATTGATCAGGATATCAGATCTTTATCAGAGGTCAGGACAGATATTGCCAACTATATCAAACAGGTTCGTGATACAAAAAGACCTGTTGTAATCACACAACATGGAAAAGGTGTTGCCGTTTTATTAGATGCCTCGGAATATGAGATTATGGAGGAGAAGCTTGAGCTTCTGACAGATGTTCATACATCACTTGGTCAACTTGCAAACGGACAGGGAATTACGCATAGTGACGCAAAAAATAAAGTTTTGAAAAGAGTCCATCGATGAAGATTGTCTGGTCCCCCCTGGCCATTGAAAGAGTTTCGGAAATTGCCGAATACATAAGCCAGGATAAACCAAATGCGGCCGTTAAATGGATTGACACTGTATTTTCAAAAGTTAAACATCTGGCTTCTTCACCAGAAATCGGAAGGGTGGTTCCTGAAACTAATAATGACCAATTCAGGGAGCTGATCTACGGTAATTATCGTATCATATATCGTCTTGAAAAAAAGCAAATATCAATTCTCACTATCAGGCACGGTAAACAGATATTACCCCTGGAAGATGATTTGGCATAAATAGTAAGAAAAAATCCGGCTACTGCCACAAAGGAATTATATGAATAACTTATTCGATAAAAAGGAATCGTGGGGGAAGAGGAAGAGAAAAAGTCAACAGGATAAGGCGTTGGCTGAAATGGTACAGCTCGGTTACGAGAAGTCGGAGCATGTTAAGGCGATGCTGGATGCTCATAAAATTAATCCGGCCAATATTAAAACACGTGAAGATTTGTTGTGTCTGCCGGTTACGTCCCGCGAAAAATTAGTGGAGATGGAACAACTCGATCCACCTTACGCAGGATTGGAAAATTCTGATGTTCCCGTAGACCGCATTTTCACTTCGCCGGGTCCTGTTTACGAGCCGCACCTCTCCGAGACCGATTATTTATGGGCCAGGGCTTTTCATGCCGCGGGCATCGGCCCCGAAGATATAGCGCTGAACGCCTTTTCGTATCATCTGGTCGCGGCGGGACTTACTTTCCACAACGGCTTGCGCAAAGTTGGCGCTACGGTTGTTCCTTCAGGTTCTTCTTCATCACAGATACAGGTGCAGTTAATCAAGGATTTAAAAGTTACCGCTTATGCAGGCACCCCCAGTTTTCTGAAGGCGATTATCGATAAGTCAAAAGAACTGGGTTTTGATTTCCGCAGGGATTTTCTGGTTAAAAAAGCCTGCTTTGCGGCGGAGCCGCTTCTGCCTGATCTGCGCAGATCTTTTGAAACTGAGTACGGCATTGATACTTATCAAATGTACGGAGCCACGGAAGTAGTGGATGTGGCGTATGAATGCTCCGAAAAAAAAGGATGGCACATCTGCGAAGAAACAATTGTGGAAATAGTTGATCCGGCAACAGGCAAAAATGTTCCTGATGGAGAATTGGGGGAAGTCGTAGTCACCAGACTTAATAATATTTTCTTTTTGCTGCGTTTTGGAACCGGGGATTTATCCCGCCTGATTACGGAGGCCTGCCCGTGCGGACGGACTTC
>Ga0153915_10001228_pt1 | contig 23670 bp, 20 predicted proteins | sample Opewatmetagenome_2_FD_107003 | JGI IMG/M metagenome (GOLD analysis project Ga0153915, IMG submission 107003) | Freshwater wetland microbial communities from Ohio, USA - Open water 3 Core 3 Depth 3 metaG | ecosystem: Environmental > Aquatic > Freshwater > Wetlands | place: USA: Ohio, Lake Erie...
GGCGGGTCAAGGCAAGCTACTTAACAAGCGAAAGCAGCTTATAGCTGCTTCGGTTCCTTGAGCGGCGGAAGAATCTCCTCCTTTCAGGGAGGAGTTCTTCAATGCCGCGTTAGGAGCTGTTCATGAGCCGGCAAGCCTGGTTCAAACTCAGAGGGTGTCTACAAAGTATGGGTTCGTCGATTTTCGGGATTATTTTGGCCGATTTTCGACTTCAAATTACGAGGGAAATATCGACAATAGTATATTTTCCTCGTAATTTGAATCGAAAATCGGCTCAAAAGAACCCGAAAATCGACAGAACCTTACTTTGTAGACACCCTCTCAAGCTGCCCCCTTGCCATAATTCCGATTTTCAGGTTCTTTGGGTGTAGAGGTGAACAAATGAAACGGTTGCTAGCTATCGGAATATGGATAATTGCATTTTGTGGAACAGGCGCATATCAGGATCAAATTGATCAGATCGATGCGCAAATCAAAGAACTCAAAGAAATGAAGCGGGGGTATGAGGCTCGTGCGATCCGTGCCGAAAATCAGGCAGATCGGCTGCAGTTTGAAGACCATTTTGTATTGGAAACGCGCCGCTACTATCGCATTGCTGATGAAAATCGTGCAAAAGCTGATAAAATTCAGGAAGAGATCGATCGATTGGAAGCCGCGAAGAGCGAACTGCTGAAAAAGAATTCTTGAGAGTTCTTATACTCCGCACCGTCAGAAATTGTGAATTTGGGCCAACATCAAAGCCCCTATAATCGGGGATTGCAAACGGGTTATATTGCATTAATACTCACCCGTTTGCGAAGCCTGTCGGTCGTCGATTCTACGGAGCTTTCACGCAACTCCAAAGGCATGTTATTTTGGAATCGATCTACTAGGGAGCTTTCACGCTGGCCCAAATTCACAATTTCTGACGATGCGGAGTATATTTAGAAGGCCATTTTTTTTGCAGATCCTCTTTCGATATTCCTTCGATCCGGATGCGTTTAATTCGTGAGGATTCTCCGGATTCAATTGTAATGCTGGTTTTGGAAATTCCCAGCTCATCGGCTAAAAATTCAATCAGTTTTTTGTTGGCCTTGCCTTTTTCTGGAACTGCGCGGATTCTCACTTTCAATCGATCCGCTTCCCACCCTTCAATGATATTGGTCGAGGCGTTGGGGATGACTTTAATTTGAATATAATTGTCTGAATCGCCTGTCTTCATTACAATGAAACCTGTATGTTAAAAAAACTATCAAAAGTCATTTTTCCATTTCGAAGCGTGTGGTCGTTCGCTAATGTACTATACCATGTTCGATTGAAAAGTACATATCACCATCATCATTGCCTCTTCCGAGGCAATTAATTTAATTTTTCTCTACACTCTTTTTTACTGCTCATCCGGAAGAAAAATCCGATAGCTCATAATTAATTTGAAGATGGATTAAGAATTTTATGGATATGCGAGTCAATATAAATAAAGTCATCAGCGGAACGATGTTGATCATTGGGACAACGATTGGCGCTGGAATTTTGGGGATTCCATTATTAACTGCTCGTGCTGGTTTTTGGCCAGCAATAGCAATTACAGTTTTAGTTTGGTTGTTTATGGTATGTACGGGATTGCTCTATCTCGAATCAACATTATGGATGCATGAGCATGCCAATATTTTATCGATGACCAAGCGTTTTTTAGGGCGGTGGGGGAAACTATGTTCCGGTGGAGTATATCTCTTTCTTTATTACTGCTTGATGGTCGCTTATTTTGCTGTCGGGGCGCCCATTTTCGGCCAATTTGTCCAATCGGTTTTCAGGTTTGGCGCCGGGAGGATTGGCGATTGTTTTATTTTCGCTATTGTTTTTGGCGCTGTCGTTGCCTTTGGTTTAAAGATCATTGACCGGGTCAACTATATTCTTGTAATAGGAAAATTTTTGGCTTTTGCAGCCCTTGTCGGAGCCGGCCTGCCTCAGATTGAATCGTCGCGCTTGGCTGAACAAAATTGGCCGCAGGTTTTGTTCGCTGCGCCGGTATTGTTTAGCGCTTTCGGCTTTCACAACGTGATTCCTTCCTTGGCGAGCTATTTCAACAGGAATGTTCGGGTCTTGCGTTTGTCGATCTGGTTCGGAACGGGAATTCCTTTAATCATCTACATTCTTTGGCAATGGCTGATTATCGGAGCGGTGCCTCCTGGGGCGATCCAAACGGCGCTTGGTAAAGGGCTGCCTGCTACGGCAGCGCTCGAGTCATTGACGGGGATGACCTGGATCATTGAAGCCGGACGTTATTTCGCCTTTTTTGCAGTTATCACGTCAATGCTGGGAGTAGCGTTTTCGATGGTTGATTTTTTAGGCGACGGATTTAATTTAAAACGGTCAGGCTATCCGCGAATTCTTTTAACGTTTTTAACGTTTTTGCCACCGCTTGTATTCACTCTGGTCGATCCCGAGGTTTTTGTTACTGCGATCGGATTTGCAGGCGGATTCGGAGAGGCATTTTTGAATGGGCTTTTGCCGATCGCCCTTGTTTGGGTTGGAAGGTATTATCACAAATTGGAAGGAGATCACCAATTACCAGGAAATCGATGGTTGCTGGCTGCGCTTTTCGGATGCGGCGTACTAGTAATGATCGTTCAGATTGTTTTTACGATTCGGAGCTAAAGTTTAGGAGCTTATGCCAACCCCAGCAAACATGAATTTATTTGCTGGGATTGGTGGTACGTAAACGATTCGTTTTATTGATTTGACAGCTCCTTATGTATCGGCTCGCTCAAAGTGCGGATAAAGCCAATTTTTAGCCAGATAAAATCCTTCGATGGCGTTCACGCCGAGAGCGAGTCCGATTAGTAAGTGGCCGGCCATGTTGTCAGAGGACATGCAACCGGTTTGCCGTAAAAATGACGCCGTTGTTCCAACGATGGAAATGGCGCCGCTGGCTAATGCGATGATTTTCTCCGTGGAAGGCTGGAAATGGCCGTTAATTGGCAGCACTGCATGTTGCAAAGTTACACTGCGCGAAACTATTTGATGACCGGTGTTCCACAAATTGAAAAGGGGAGTGGGTAAAAATAAGCTGGGAATCTGCGCTAATGCTAATCGCCTGCATCTCAAGTTTCGCACTTTTTCAGTACGTTCGGCTTGTAAAGCGCGCACGTGTTTTTTAATATCTTGGCGCTTCGAATCGGGAAAGCTTGCTTGACGGAGTATGTGAGACATCCTTTCAATGTGTACCGTCAGCTCATGTATTTCCTTTTCCCATTTTGAATATTGCTTTTGGATCCATAAAACCTTACCTGTAATCACCCAAGTAGAAATCATTGGTTGGAAGGGCTCTACTTTTTTGTAGGCCGAAAAACATACATTAAAAGTATCTTTAAAGATCTGCAGAGTCATTGGTGCTTTTTTTATATTACAGCAAAATGTTTTTTTACAAAAAACCACTAACTTAGTTAGCGTTTGGTATTAAACATTATATATAAACTTTGCTTTTAATTAAAGCGAAAGATGGTTTTTATTACAAAATTGAACGCAAGCGAAAGCAGCTGACAACTGCTAGGGTCTGTGAAACAATAAAGTGGGCGATTTGGCTGCGTCAAAGCCCGTATAATCGACGATCGCAAACGGGCGCGTATTGCATTAATACGTACCCGTTTGCGAAGCCTTGCAGTCGTCGATTATACGGAGCTTTCACGCTACCCAAATCGCCCACTTTATTGTTTCACAGACCCTAAGGAGGAATTCTTCAAAATTCGGAAAGGGTGGGATTCGAACCCACGGTACGCTTTCACGTACACACGCTTTCGAGGCGTGCACCTTAAACCGCTCGGTCACCTTTCCATTGGATGAGAAAATCGACTATTTTACTGGCCGAATCAGTAGAAGCCAACGGTTTTATTCACTTTTGCCTGTTCGTTTGATCAGCAAATCCTTGAATGAGGGAAGCTGCACCCCCGCTTCTAAGAATTTTTTGCGTTCCAGCTCATATTTTCCGACAAATTGAATGTAAGCTTCAAAATCGTGGATCTCAAAACTATTTCCATTTAAAACAGCTGCAAGCCTTTCTGGCTGAAAAAGATCTCCGCTCCAGTAGAAATAAAGCTTATCGGCATATTGAAAATAAAGAGGCATTTTTTCAGAAAATCGCGCGGTTTTTTCTGCAATGTCTTCCGGGGATGCTTGATAAAAACGAATTTCTTTATTTCGATATTCGATCGCATCGTCTCGGACAAGGTCATCGCAAGAACATAACAGCAGTTCGATCCGGTAGCCTGCTTTTTTCAAGGCGTCATAAAAAGAAGCAATATGATTTCCGGTTGAAGTTGCACCGTGTATGATGTTCAACCGTTGCTTGAATGCTTCTTCCATCAGCGTCAATGTGATGTAATTTGATCCCCCGCGCCATTTTTCATAAGCTGCTTGAAGGACTACGTCATAATTTTTGCCGGCAGCAATCATCCGAAAGTTGAGAGATTGATTGTAGTAAGTATGGACCATTAATCGAAGCGCACGATGATCCGGATCCAGATAAACGCCGTTTGCCAGTTCGTGGCTATCGATAAATTTTTCAAGGATTGTTGATTTTCGTGAACCCGGCCCGCCAGCTGTTGCCAAATAAAGAGGCGTATGACCGTCAAGAGGCTCTGCATTGCCGAAACAAATATCGCGGACGACAGCCAAGTCTTTTTCGATCGCCGTTTTTTCCGCTTCATTATAGCTTTTTAAATGAGAGGAAATCATTTGAGGTGAAAAGAAAAGATAGTTATCAGCCGCTGTAAGTATTGAAGTCCATGCACATAATCCAAACAAGATACGTGAAAACATAGCTAATGCCCCAAAAGTATTTGCAAAACCATAAGATTTTGGGAAGTATATTCGCACTGCTATTTTATGTAAAAATCATTGAGTGAAGCTCAGCAGTTCCCGCTTTCAGCGGGAGCCTCTGCTGGAGATGCCAAAAAATTGTATTCAAAGGTCGCGAGAGGTAGATTTTTTCCTCTTTTTAAAGGAGATAAAATTTCGTTAACAATGCCAATGCTGCGACTCCGATGACCCCAACACAGGCTCCCGTGCAAAATGCCGCGGGGCCTTCCCATTGTCCCGAAACAAGGACATATTGTGCGATTTCCGGGTAATTATGCAGTAAAAGCCGAGCAATTTTCGGATGATCATGTGATATGGCTTTTTCTGCCGCCCGTGTCCTGTCTTCTCGGGTAATAGGACCGAAAGTAAGTAGCGAACGCACAGCTTCCAGGCGACCATCTCTTGCAGCCAAAAATACGGCGTTCCCTAGATCATCAACAGGATTGAAATATTCCAGAAGTGCCTTTGCCAGTTCTTGGTGGCCATGCTCTGCAGCCTGATAAACAGCCTCAGCTCTCGCGTCGCTTGAATAGCCAGCAACCACATTATCAGCTTCAGTAAAATCGCCAGGAGCAACACCTAAATGCTGAACAAGTAGAGCAGTCCTTTTAATAAGACTAGACAAGTTGTGTTCCGCGAGAGTAGCTGCTGTGTTTAATTGAGTAAAGATCCGATGGGATATGCCTCTAGACTCTCGAAGATATCGTGCATGCTGATGAACGAGTAGTGCATTTGATACTTCGAGAAACTGTTTTGAAACCTGGTTCTTGTATGTCTGATCGAATGATAGAAATGAAAAAGTGAGGTCCAATATTTCTGCAGGAAGGGATTGAATACTCATTTTATTACCTTTTTTAAATACTGTTTTTGCTATTAATTATTTTACCAAATTATTTTTTTCTAGGTAGTGTTTATTTTGTTTTATTTATTGACTTGGTGTAAAAAAAATATTTTATTCGCCGTTTATACCCAAAGAACTTGAAAAATCGGATTTTGGGCTTGGCCAAAATCCGATTTTTCAAGTTCTTTGGGTATATATATTTTTTGGTTATTAGGGATGCATCTTCGTGAGGAAGGTTTTTATGTCTTTTAACGAGAGCGTGTTGATGACATTCTTTTTTTCAAGCCATCCCTTGCGGGCTACGTTAATGCCGGAGCGGACAAACGCCAGCTGATCCGCAGCGTGGGCATCGGCATTGATGCAGCAGAGCAATCCTTTTTGTGAGGCAGCATGCCAATAACGCCAGTCCATATCCATCCGCATGGGGTTCCCGTTGATTTCGATGATTTTGCGATTGGCGATGCAGGCGTCGATGACTTTAGATAGGTTAACGGCGTAAGGATCTCTTTGCAGAAGCACTCGGCCGGTAACGTGGCCCACTATGGTTGTAGAGGGATGTTCAATTGCTCGGATGAGCCTTTTCGTCATGGTTTTTTCATCTTGCTGAAGCGATGAATGCACCGAAACGATCACGTAATCGAGTTTTTTTAATACAGCATCGGAAAGATCGAGGGAGCCGTCGGATAGGACGTTGCATTCCAATCCAGCGAAAATATAGGGACGATAGGTTTTGGCGGTATTGAGCTTTCGGATCGTTTCGATTTCTTCGGCGAGCTGTTCCTCATTGAGGCCGTTTGCTTGAAAATCTGATTTGGAATGATCAGAGATTCCAATATATTCCCAACCGAACTGTTCAGCGGCTTCGATCATTTGTTTGAGCGTACTTCTCCCGTCGGTAGCGGTTGTGTGATTATGAAACGATCCTCGGATGTCGTTTTCTTCGATGAGTTGCGGGAGTTTGCCCGCAGCAGCAGCTTCGATTTCACCCATATTTTCGCGTAGTTCGGGGGGGATATAGGGGAGCTTGAAAAGCCGGTAGATCTCTTCCTCGGTTTGAGGCATCTTTGATGGAGAAAAGGGGCTCTTGCCTCCGCGTTTGATAATTTCGAGGCCATATTCGCTCAATGACCAGCCGAGTTTGATAGCTTTTTCGCGGATTTTGATATTGTGTTCTTTCGAACCCGTGAAATAACAAAGGGCGAAAGCAAATTGCTCGACAGGTACAATTCGCAAATCCATTTGCATGCCGCCTTTAGAAATAATGCTGGCTTTTGTTTCGCCTTGCCCCAAAATTTTGTCTACGAATGGCTGTGTTGTGAACCATTTCATGACCGGCTTGGATTCATTCGAGCCGACTAAAAAGTCGAGGTCTCCAATGGTTTCCAGTCTTCTCCGCACGCTCCCGGCAATTTCAACTTTTTTGACCCCCTGCACCTTTTTGAGGGCATTCAGAATCGGAGTCGCAATCTCCATTGCATCCCACCATAGATGGCGCCGCTGATTGATTTTTCTCCGATTGAGCGCTTCTAAAATGTTGTTTTGGGTCTTTGTGCCGAATCCTTTGAGTTTGGCTATTTTGCCCGTTTCGGCGGCTTTTTTAAGTTCGTCGATCGAATGGATATGTAATTTTCGGTAGAGGATTTGAACTTTTTTGGGACCCAATCCTTGCACTTGTAAGAGCTCCAAAAGGCCGGAAGGCGTTGCTTTCCTGAGCTTTTCGTAATAAGGAAGCCGCCCTTTGAGAACGAGCGTAGAAATTTTTGTCCCAATAGACTCTCCGATTCCGGGATAATCGGTCAGGCCTTTTTCTTTCACGACATCGTTGATGTCTTTTTCCAGGTTCAAAAGAGACCGCGCGGCATTCCGATAGGCGCGGACCTTGAAGGGGTTTTCCCCCTTAAGCTCCAGGAGTTCAGCGATTTCTTCGAGAACACGTACGACTTCATCTTTATTCATTTTCGTCATAAACTATACAGTAAAATGCATGTGATTTTTTTTAAATGACTCATTATTACAGCTACAATTCTTATCTTCAAAAAAAGTTTGGCTGCCGTGTTTACAAGGTATCCATTGATGCAGGGTTTACTTGTCCCAATCGCGACGGAACCAAAGGGGTCGGCGGATGCATTTTCTGCGATGAGAAAGGAGCTTCTTCGCGTACTCATTGTTCTGGTGTTTCGATCACAGATCAAATTCGAAACAATATCAATGTTCGAAAAAATCGATATGGCGCACAAAAGTTTATTGCTTATTTTCAGTCGTTTACAAACACATATGCTCCGGTTTCCCATTTAAAGACACTTTACGATGAAGCGTTGCAGGCGCATCCGGATATTATCGGCTTGGCGATTTCGACTCGCGCAGATTGTATTGATTCAGAGAAATTGGAATTGATCGCTTCTTATCGCAGCCGGGTGCCTTACGTCTCTATCGAATACGGCCTTCAAACGATTCATGATCGAACGCTGATGCTGATTAATCGACAGGAAACGCATGAAGATTTTGCAAGAGCGCTTAAAATGACTCAAGAATTTGGGATTGATCATTGCGTACACGTGATTTTAGGTTTGCCTGGTGAAACTTCAGATGAAATGATCGAAACAGCTCAATGCATCGCTGGTTACCGGATCCAGGGGGTAAAAATCCATTTTCTTGTAGCTATGCAGCAAACAGTCCTTGCTAAGTATTATATCGAGGAAAGATGGAAGCCTTTATCAATGGAGGAGGGCGTGTCATTGACGTGTGATTTTTTGGAGCGTCTCCCATCGAGCTGCATTATTTATCGGATTGGCGGCAACGGCCATCCACTTCATGCGATTGCGCCCGAATGGGTTTGGAAAAATAAAAAAGAGTTCTTGTATGCAATCGATCGGGAATTTGAGCGGCGAGGGACTCGGCAGGGATCGTTATACATGATGTAGTTGCTCCTCAAAAACGCTAAGCTCTCCGTTTTCAAGGAGCAACCCCACTTTAGAGCAACTACATCATGTATAGTAGCTGTCAAACTATAAAACTCTACAACACAAATCCATCCGGCAATCGAGCCCCGGATGTTACGATTGTGATTCCATCGCGGATAAAGACATTTTCGCTGTCGTATTTTTGCAGGTGATTTTGATTGGTCAGATGAACATTGTCACCGATGATTACATCTGAATCGATGATCGTTTTTTGGATCAGACAATTTTTTCCGATGACAATAGAATGAGTTGAACTGTTTTCGCCAATCACGATGCAATCGCGGATGATCGAATTTTCTTTGACCCACGTTTTTAGTCCAATAATGCTGTGAGTGATTTCTTTTGCTTCGATGATTGCGCCTTGGTTGATTAGAGAGTGATTAATGATGCTCTGTTTGATAAGAGGCGTGCTCATATTATAATGAGGCGTATAGAGTTGATTCATTTCATTGTAGGCTTTCATCCAATTTTGATCATTTGTCAATGCGAGATTCGCTTGATAATAGGCTGAAATGGTTCCGATATCTTCCCAGTATCCATTATAGATATATGCAGAGGTTTTTCCTTTCTTGACTTGATTGGGGATGATGTGTTTGCCGAAGTCGTCGCCTTCCTTCTCCAAAAGAGAGAGAAGCGCCTCTTTTTTAAATACGTAAATCCCCATCGACCCGAGATATTGTTGCGGTTTGCTGGATCTCTGGGGCAAGGCGAAGATATCGAGTTTTTTTTTGTCAGTTGGTTTTTCGAAGAAATCGATGACATGGGATAAAGGATCGATCCGTAGCAGCCCCATTCGTTTGGCTTCATTTTCCTCTACGGGCAAAGCTGCGATCACTAGATCAGCTTGCTCGGATTTGGCAAAGTCTATCATGGCATGATAATTCATGTGATACAGCTGATCGCCAGCTAATATCAGCACATATTCTGAGGTGCATGAAAGAATGCGGTCAAGATTTTGACGTACCGCATCTGCTGTTCCTTTGAAGAGAGTTCTCTTTCCGGAAATTTCCTGTGGCGAGACAAGGTCGATTTTATGGGATTGAAAGCGGCTGGATGGATAAGTCGATAGAATGTGTTCGTGCAGCGATTCTGTAAAATGCTGAGTCAGAACGAATATTTTGGCAATTTTAGAATTAATGGAATTGGAGATTGGAATATCGATTAACCGGTATCGTCCAGCAAAACGAACGTCCGGCTTGCATCTGCATCGCGTCAAAGGAAAAAGCCTGGTGCCTTCTCCGCCTGCCAAGATAACGCTAATAACATGATCCATTTGTTACCTAATAATTTTATTCACCTAACCAAATGGCTAGTGCTACTAATTTGATCTTTAGTTTTTTTTCAAATTAGCAGGCAAGAAAAATTTGTTATTATTCAATTTTTTATTGAGAGGGTTTAGGAAGCTACCCAAGTAAAATTTTTCGTCGAGTTTTTGGATTATTTTGGCCTATTTTCGATCCAAATTCTGGAGGCAATATCGACAAGGGTATATTGCCTCCAGAATTTGGATCGAAAATAGGCTCAAAAGAACCGAAAAATCGATTGAAACTTTTTACTTGGATAGCTTCAGAGGATCGGGTATATAAACATATTTATACCCAAAGAACCTGAAAAATCGGCTTTTGGGCTTGGCTAAAGCCCCCTGTAAGCTACGAACCGCAAACGGATCGTATTGCATTAATGCGCAGCTATTTGCAAAGAATGTAGTGTCGGTCTTCGGGAGCTTTCTCTCAAGCCGAAAAATCGATTTTTCAGGTTCTTTGGGTATAGCTCAAAAGGAAAGCGAATGAAAATTAATCCTTCAGCAGGACAATCGCCTACCTCTTCTCAATTGGTGAATGTCCCAAACCTCATTCAAGCCTACTATGATCAGAAACCTGATCCAAAAATTCCCGAGCAGCGTGTTACTTTTGGCACATCGGGGCATCGGGGATCATCGTTCAAGACGGCTTTCAATGAGGTTCATATCCTTGCGATCGCCCAGGCGATCTGCGAGTATCGCGCCGCCCAGTCGATCAATGGACCATTGTTTTTGGGGTTCGATACGCATGCTTTGTCTCAGCCCGCATATAAAAGCGTCATGGAAGTGTTGGCCGCTAATCAGGTCCAAGTGATGATTGCAATCGGAGACGAATACACTCCGACACCGGTTGTCTCTCATGCAATTTTAAAATATAACCACGGGCGCTCAAAGGGGCTTGCCGACGGAATTGTTATCACTCCATCCCATAATCCGCCGGATGAAGGGGGAATTAAATATGATCCGCCGAATGGAGGAGGTGCTGATACATCAGTTACAGCCTGGATCGAAAAGCGGTCTAACGAGTTGATCGAAGGCCGTTTGGCTGCAGTGAAAAGAATATCTTTTGAAAAAGCTGTTCGGGCGTCTGCAACTCACCGCTATGACTTCATGAACTCCTATATCGATGATCTAAATCAAGTAATCGATATGGATTTGCTGCGCGACTCAAAGATCAATCTAGGAATCCATCCGCTGGGCGGGGCGGGAGTACATTATTGGGGCCCGATTGCCAAACGCTATCAGCTTAATTTAACGATAATCGATCAAACGATCGATCCGACCTTCCGTTTTATGACGATCGATTGGGATGGACGGATTCGGATGGATCCTTCATCGCCTTATGCCATGCGCAAATTGGTCGCTTTGAAAGACCGGTTCGAGGTAGCTGCTGGATGTGATACCGATCATGATCGCCATGGAATCGTGACCAAAAGCTGTGGATTGCTGCCGCCAAACCATTATTTATCCGCTGCGATATTTTATCTTTTTCAGCACCGCCCTAAATGGAGCCAAAACGCAGCGATCGGCAAAACCGTTGTCAGCAGCCAAATGATTGACCGGGTGGCAGCTAAATTGAAGAGAAAGCTTTATGAAACGCCCGTTGGGTTCAAATGGTTCGTCAACGGCCTGTTCGATGGATCGCTTGCCTTTGCAGGTGAACAGAGTGCTGGCGCGGTATTCGCACGGTTGAATGGCACTGTCTGGACAACGGATAAGGATGGCATCATTATGGCATTGCTCGCTGCAGAGATGACGGCGCGGCTTGGAAAAGATCCCGGACTTATTTATCGCGATCTAACCAATGAGTTCGGCGATCCGGCTAGCGGATCGATTGAAGCGCCGGCGACGAGATCCCAAAAAGAGATTTTGAAGAATATCTCATCGAGCCAAGTTCGATTTAAAGAATTGGCGGGAGAAAAAATTGAAGAGATTTTGACGCTTGCGCCAGGCAATCACGCGCCTATCGGCGGAATCAAGGTTATCTCAAAACATGGCTGGTTTGCTGCGCGGCCGTCTGGAACGGAAGACATAACTAAAATCTATGCCGAAAGCTTTTTAGGCAAAGAGCATTTGCAGCGCATTCTTGAAGAGGCGCAAGCACTTGTGAACGATTTAATAGGATAATATGAAAAACCATAATCACAACCACCGTCACGAGATCAAAGGATATGAATTCCTGGAAAGACTGGCTCTTGATTTGCGTTCGAGCTGGAATCACAGCACTGACAAAGTATGGCAGCAGCTTGACCCCAATTTATGGGAATTTACTCATAATCCCTGGGTAGTGCTTCAGACGGTTTCTATCGAAAAACTGGAGGAGGCTTTATCAAAGCGGCAATTTCGCGCGGTTGTTGAGGATCTAGTCAAATCCCGCGATATGCAAGCAAAAACTTCTGCCTGGTTCCAGCAAAATTATCCAAAATCCTCCCTATCCTGCGTTGCTTATTTCAGTATGGAATTTATGCTCAGCGAGGCTTTGCCGATTTATTCGGGCGGATTAGGCAATGTAGCAGGCGATCAGCTCAAGGCGGCCAGTGATCTGGGAATTCCGATTATCGGTGTAGGGCTTCTCTATCAGCAAGGCTATTTTCGACAAATTATCGATGCCAATGGACAGCAGCAAGATCTTTTTCCTTACAATGAGCCTGGGCAACTGCCAATCACTCCCTTGCGCAAGCCGAATGGCGAATGGATGCGATTGGAAATCAAGTTTCCCGGCTGGCCGGTGTGGATCCGCGCCTGGGAAGTTCAGGTTGGTCGGTGCAAACTCTATCTGCTCGACAGCAATGATGCCGCAAACTATCCCGCACATCGCGGTATTACGAGCGAATTGTATGTCAGCAATATGGAGATCCGCTTTAAGCAAGAGATGATTTTGGGAATTGGCGGATGGCGTCTATTGAAAGAGTTAGGCATCCATCCCGAAGTTTGTCATCTCAATGAAGGCCACGCAGCTCTAGCTGTATTGGAGCGCGCCAATACATATATGCAAAAAACGAAGCAGCCATTTGAAGTGGCTTTTGCAGCCACCCGTGCTGGAAATCTTTTTACAACGCATACGGCCGTGAGCGAAGGTTTTGACAAAATTCCGCCGGATTTGATCGAAGAATATCTAGGGCAATATGCCCAATCGCAATTGGGCATTTCTGTTGACCGACTGCTTGCTTTGGGCCGCAACAATCCGGATGACGGAAATGAAGATTTCAACATGGCTTATTTGGCGATTCATGGCAGTCATGCTGTCAATGCAGTGAGTCGGCTGCACGAAACGGTCAGCCGCCGCATTTTTGATCCTCTGTTTCCGCGATGGCCGCAAAATGAAGTGCCGATTGGCCATGTGACCAATGGAGTCCATACGCCGAGCTGGGATTCCCCGATGGCGGATGAGTTGTGGACAAAATTGTGCGGAAAGTGTCGCTGGATGGGAATGATGACCGAAAAACTGGAGGAGAAAATCAGGACGGTTTCGGATGAGACGATTTGGGAACTGCGCAACAGCTCAAGACAAAAATTGATCGAATACGCGCGATCAATCCTGTTTAGACAATTGGCGGCACGAGGGGCTTCGGAAAAAGAAATCGAGCGAGCAAAACACCTATTCGACCCGAATGTGCTGACCCTCGGTTTTGCTAGGCGGTTCGTTCCTTATAAACGGACGAATCTTTTGTTGTATGATTCAGAAAGGCTTATGAACATATTGTCCAATTCCGGTCGTCCTGTGCAGCTTATCATCGCCGGAAAAGCCCACCCCGCCGATCTCGAAGGAAAAGAACTGATCCATGAATGGATGGAGTTTATCAAACAAGACGATGTGCGGTCGCGCGTTGTTTTTCTGAGTGATTATGACATGCTCATGACAGAACATTTCGTGCAGGGCGTTGATGTCTGGCTCAACACGCCGCGCAGACCATGGGAAGCGAGCGGAACCAGTGGAATGAAAGTGCTTGTCAATGGGGGATTGAACTGTTCCGAACTCGATGGCTGGTGGTCTGAGGCATATTCTCCTGAAGTGGGGTGGTCGATTGGGGATGGGCGGGAGCATGATCACGATGAGGTTTGGGATGCCCACGAAGCCCGGGAATTGTATGATCTGCTCGAGCGGGAAATTATTCCTTTGTTTTATCAGAGAGATGCGCGCGGTCTGCCAACGCAATGGATTGCACGAATTCGCGAGAGTATGGCGCGGCTTACGCCTCGCTTTTCCGCTTCGCGCGTTGTTAGTGAATATACCGACAAATATTATATCCCAGCTGCAGTCGCCTATCGCAATCGATCGAAAGATAATTCTGCATTGGGCGTAGAGATCGTTCGATGGAAACAGAGTATCGAAAAAAACTGGTCCGATGTGAGATTTGTCGATGCTCATGCCGAGACTCATCAGGATCAGCACTATTTTGAAGTCCGCATCCATCTAGGCCAACTGGATCCATCAGCTGTAAAAGTCGAGCTTTTTTCGGAAAACCCGATGCAGCGCAAAGAAATGGTTCGTCTGAAATCAAAAGAAGCTGATCATTGGATTTACCGCGCGTCGTTGCCAGCGAAGCGTTCGATTTCGGATTATACTCCCCGGATTACCCCTTATCATGAAAACGCATTAGTCCCTTTGGAGGCACCTCAAATTCTATGGCAGCGGTAATGCCTTTATGGGCTATTCCGAATGGTTTTGTATATTACTAACCCGGCATTTAAACAGGTGACCTATCGCTTGCTACGGCTTTGCCTCGCATGCGCGCTCTGTCACCTGTTTAAATGCCGGGTTAGTATACCACGCGCGGCCTGAAACTTGGAATTTTCAGGCCGCGCGTGGTATAATTTCTTGATTTTTTAATTAGCAACTCGCAATCTCCTCCAAAAAACGGAGGATGAAATATGCTTCACAGAATCTGTCTGCGCATTGCGATAAGTTTGATAAGTTTTTCTGCAGTTTTTTCTCTATCGGAAGTTTATGCATCCGGGCAGGCTCTCATTGGAGGATATAGTGGAGCATCGACGCATTCATTATATGCTGCCGATGTCTCGACTCAAGTTGCTGTGGAGATTAGCAATCTTCTTGAACCTGGCCAAATTAATAGTGTCGCGATTACCGGAATGGGGCTGATTGGGGGACGCACCTTTGACAGTTCATTCGCGGCACTTGTTTCTAATGGAACGGCGACTCAGATTTCGGTTGAGGGGCCTGGTATCAGGTCAGTAGCAATTAATTCTGCTGAAATGGGCTTAATCGGTGGAACTACGACCTCAAATCTTCTTTTCGCCGCATCTGTCATTAATGGCCTGGCTTATGATTTGGATCTAAGTGATTCAGGGACGGTTCGTAGTGTTGCAATCAATGATTCTGGCATAGGGTTGATTGGGGGCGATTCCGAAGGCAATCCATATGCTGCTACGATTGATAAAGGTGTTGCGACGCCCGGTAAGCGGCCTTTTAACTGATGGGCGGATCCTCAGTGTTGCAATCAATGATTCTGGCATAGGACTGATTGGGGGCTATTCTGGAGGCGACCCATATGCTGCTACGATTGTCGACGGTGTTGCGACTACTATAAGCGGCCTTTCAAGTTCTGGTATTGTCTCCAGTGTTGCAATTAATGATTCAGGAGTTGGACTGATTGGGGGATGGTATAATAATGATCCTAATCGTCCTTTTGCTTACATTGTAGTTAATAACGTAGCGGCTGAAATTAGCAATCTTCCTGCTTCAGGAGAGATTTTGAGTGTTGCGATCAATAATGCAGGCGAGGGAGTTATTGGGGGATATACTTTGTTAACCGACTCTAGCCAAGTTGCCTATGCTGCAACAGTGAATATTGGTACAACGACAGTGACAGAATACGTTCCAATTGAATCGCAATATCAAATTAATAGCGTCGCAATCAATCCTGTTGGAGTTAGTTTGGTTGGAGGGCTCAGTACTTTTAGTCAAAATACTCCCTATGCCGCCTTTTTATCAAACGGGCAGGTCAATGAGATTATCGGTCTTCCTGAATATGGAGATATTTTGAGCGTTGCTTTTCAGACAATGTCCATTACGGGGATCAGGCTTAAAAATGATTTTGGCGTTGTAAGCGAGTATTTCAATGCACTTTCGTGGAATAATTTGTGGCCTAGTGAGCTCGCTAGCTATCGGCTATTGCGTAATGATATTTTGATTGCAACACTGAATGCTGATGCAACATCTTATGAAGACCACAATCTTTTAAAGTCTGAAACCGATATCTACACGATCAATGCTTATGATGAATCTGGAATTCTCCTTGATTCAGCGTCTATCACAATTGGTAGGTAAATTACCGAACTGAAGTGATCGCAAGCCCGTGCGTATTATATTGATACGCGCGGGCTTGGCTTAGTCTTTCACCCGACGATTCTGGGGAGCTTTCGCTCAAGCCCAAAAGCCGATTTTTCAGGGTCTTTGGGTATATGCCGAACGAGACTCAAAAATCGGTTTTTTAACTGCGTCGGCAGCTACAATTTTCAAACTTGCCTGCATCACCCAACTTATTGAAGAACTCCTCCCTGAAAGGAGGAGATTCTTCCGCCGCTCAAGGAACCGAAGCAACTGTAAGCTGCTTTCGCTTGTTAATTAGTTTGCCTTGACCCGCCCCTGAAGGGGCCGGGATTGCGGCAAGCGATGCGTTCAAGTTGGGTTGTTTCGGCGTCGGCTTCGCCTAGTTCAAATCTTGGGCGCCTTCTTGTTTACTTCCCGATTGTTGAATCACGTTCGATATATATCCAAAAAACTTTCCAAATATTTTTGATGTTTTTACATTTTTAAAATTTTCTTGCAGTTGTTGATTATTAATTGTGTTTGTTTTGGTTTACTTGTTGATTTGTTTGTGGTATAATTGCGTAGTCGTGTTTGTTTGTAAAAATCGGTATTAAGGTGTAATTATGTCATTAAAATATCATCCGATAGATAAAGTGTATATTGAAAAGATTCCTTATCTGAACTATCGCGATATGCAACCTGTTCACTCGAAATCATTTTTTGATGCTTTGGCAGGTGCTTATGGCACAGAAGACGTTGCGAAGGCGGTGATAGGTTTATTGGATCAATCAAACGATTCGAACGGCGTACGCGATTTTCAACAACGGCTGGAAAAAGCTTTTGATGAGCCAACTGTTTGGATCCATCCCGATGATCAAAAATATTTGACCTATATCGTTCATATGGTTTCGATCAAACGCTTATTTTAATAAAATTAGAGATCGTCTCTAAGGATCTGGATGCACAGCAAATGCAAATCATCAATCAGATCTTTGCGTTTTGTGACAAAACTAATTTCTTTACTTAGCATAGCCGAGATAGTCTCAAGGCCGTCTTGGGCAAAGTGTTTTAATACTTTTGTCAGCAATTCCACAATGTGGGAGGAGTCTTTGAAAAATGAACAAAATCCCCGGTTCATGAGGATTACATAATCTCCTGCAACGATTGGGCGTTTTCCTTTGAGTTCGTGCAGTTCGCTGGCTGCCGAAGACCATAAATAGGGGGGCGCGCATCCCGTCGATCGGGCTGTGATCATGCTGGAATTCCTGTCCAGGACGAGACGGATCGAAGGAAATGGCAGTTTTTCCTGAGAACGTTCTTTGCAAAGTTTATATTGAGTAAGAAGCTGGTAGATCCCGTCGAATCCATCGCGCTTGGCCTCCGCCATTTGGATAGTAATGATTTCAGGCGGGCCAAAATTTGGAAAGTCAATGAGCAGGCCGCGGGGAAACGGGGATGAGAAAGAGATGGCTTTGACGGCGATTGATTCAGAAGTGCATTCATCGATGTTTTTTTGAAGAAGCAGATTTTGTAAAAGATGCGCGCATTCGGTTTCTTCAGCCATTTTCTCCCGAATGAGAGAATTTTCTTTCAGTCGATTGATGTTTTCTAAGAGGCATTGGCTCATCGTATTCAAAGTATTTGCCAATTCCTGTAATTCCTTTGGGCCCTGGACTTGAATCGATTCTCCATACCGTCCGGCGGCAATCGTCAAAGCGGAATTATTGAGTTTTTGAACGGGTGCGGAAATTTTTCCAGCCATCAGATAGAGCGATGCCATGGCTATGAGCATCAATAGCCCGATGCCGGCGATGGCTAAAATGTTTTGAGGATGGACCAAAAGTGCGCCGATCAGGACTGCACCGCCGATCAAAGCCGGGAGCAAGGAAAGCAATAATCGTGTCCTGATTTTCATAGGCATCATGACTTCTCTTTGCCAAGACTTTCTGCAGATCGATCGCGGATTTCCAGTTTACTGGTGTCCCACAGACGGCAAGGAAGCGTTTGGGCATAACATTGCAGCAGTGCAACTGCTACTGACGGGCACTCGGAAATCACGGAAAGCAGCTGACTGCGAGATAATATCAATAAATGCGTATCGCTTTTGCAGATGGCAAAGTAGCTTCTCGGCAGCTCGTTGAATAATGATTCGTCTCCGAAAAAATCTCCATTCGACAAGTCGCAAATTGAACGCATGCGTTCATCGAGAATCTGTATGCAGCCATGAACAATGAAATACATTCGATTGGCGGTCTGATTCAATGCGAAGACACGTTCATTTTGATCGTATTCATCGAAATGGAGCTTTTCAGCAACCGCCAGCAATAGATCGAACTCAAGGTCAGCAAAAATTTTGACTTTTTTTAAGAAAAAGGCTTTTTCGATCAGGCTTAATGGTTTCATGACTCTAACAACTCGTAGGCAAAATGATGGAATGTTTCTTCGGAATGTTTGATTTGCTCGCGCAGCTCTTCACGCCAATTGGGCATCTGCAGCATTGCTTTTAACCGGGCGGCGACAACTTTATCATATAATGAACCGGATTGCTCCAGCTTGGACAATAAATCCGAAAGCGATAGTTGGGGAAGATCCCTTTTGAAACGCAGGCATGCTGCGAGTTTTTCTTCCAATGGCAAGTCGTCGACTAAGGGGGCTATGCGGCGAAAGAGGCGCGGATCGCAAGTCTTTTCAAGGCTTTCCACGGCATGGGATTGAATTTTAGCGTTTCGGCTATTCAAGGCGCGGACAAGCATTTCGGGTTCTTCGAGAGAACCAGCGGCTCCTAAGAGATGAATGATGAAGTCGATCACGGAGCGAAAACCGGTAAGAAGCGCATTTTGCAGCAGTTGCAAATCATAGAGAGGATACTGTTTTTGAATGCTGTGGCCGAAATAAAAATAAAAATAAGCGCGGTCGATTTCGAGATTGATCAGCTCTGTCAAATTGGCTTGCAGTTGGGGCAAGGCAAGGCGTCCAAGAATTTTTCCTGCGAGAATACGGCTGCGCTCAGGGACAGCAAGATCTTTTGTCAAAGCGAGAAGAATTGGCACTGTTTTGAGTCCCATTTCTACCACAATTTCTTCTGTCCGGCGTCGTTCATTCGGTCGGAAATAGATGCTGGCGATCAGGAGGTCTTTTACCGTTGTCGAATCAGCCATCTTTCCAAGGGCGTCGAGGCAAAACAATCGGAACAGATTGTCCCTTGTTGAAACGAGCTCTTCAACCAGAAGCGGCGCAAAACGGCTGGAGTGGGGAGATGCAAGCTTGGCAACGCAGCGTGCTGCCGAGCGTTTAACGAGGATGGCTTCGTGGGACAAGAAAGGAATCGCTTTTTCCATATCATAGGATGGGGTGCCTTCAGAGAGAATGTCCAAGGCCATGCCGATTTCATCGATGTGCGTCGATTTCAGCATTAAATCGATTTTTTTTGCTGCGATTGCGCGGGTAAGCGATCGTTCGGAAATGATTTTCAGCGGAAATTCCGGATCCCGCACGGGGGATTCATTTGCGGTAAGACTCGCTTTTTGAAGCGAGAGAAGAGCGGATCCCCGTAATAGAGGGTCAGTGCTGTCGAGATTTTCTTCGACTTTTTCAGCATGCAGAAGTCCTCGCTTGGCAAGAAATAGGTTGGCCCACTTGCAAAATTCAGGCGATTCGCTCTCTTCCATCCATCCCATAATTGCTTCTAATACAAGTGGTTCGTTCGAAAACTGGCTGCTTTCGAATAACCTGAGAAGTTGGATTTTACTGAGGGTGCCAAAACCTCGACTCACTTCGAGGATTTGAGGTAAGACTGTAGAATCCTGAAGAGAAAGAAGCGACTCGCAAGCGAGAAGCCGAACCTCTTCCTCATCGGATCTCAAAGCTTTTACGATTGTTTTCCTGGCCTCTCGTTGCTCTCTCCGGTTCATGGATGCCAGCCAATCTTTCAACTTTCGCTCGAAATGCAGCGCATTGTCTTTTAGATTTGTCAATATAGCTTTTGAATAGAGCACGCGGATTGCCATAGTGATTGCAAGGGCGATCAACGTCAACGCCAAACCGAGCCACCGGCTGTTTGATTGCAGCGCAACCAATAAAAGCGCGCTGAATAGCATCCCGACGGGCTCAAAGAATGAATCGTTGATAATCCGGACTTTGGATTTGAGTTTTGATGGGACGGCATTGGACAGCAGATTAAAACAGTTGTCTTCTACTGTGAAGAGAATTCCATCCACTGCAATCAGTCCAAGCACTGCAATCATCAGTGAATCGTAAGCAACCCATTGAGAATAAACGCCTAAAAAGAAGAGCGGGGTGATCAATATCACATTGCTGAGGCCGATATGGCGGACGAAACGATTGTAAAAGAAAAATCCCAGGATAATATTGCAGGCAGAAATTGATGCACGGCATTTGCCGAGGAATTCGGCAATATGTCCTTCTGAGTCGTTGATATTTCCTACTGTTTGAAATATTCTTCCGAAGCTATCCATGTAGCTATATTCTGAAACGGTGATCAAGAGCTGGGTAATGAGGCTGAGCGAAAGCAGATACATCGTGAAGGGAGACCGGCTGATTAACCGGACAATCGATGCAAAGCTGATTCTGTCTGATGAAAAAACTCCATCGATGCTGTCGTCATGAACGGCGTCTGTTTTCAGGGCGATCTTCCGCGCTTCAACGATCGCCATCAGTAGCGAGGCAGCTGCGATCACCAGAAGCAGCGGCCCCCCGAAAAGATTTAATGTGAAATTGATCAGGATTCCCGAGGCGATATTTCCCAGAAAATAAGCAGCGCTATAGAGAGAGTAGACTCTTTTCGCATCCTGCAAATCATGGTACTGGTCGATAAATGTCCAAGAACATGCAATCAGCACAGTAAATAGCATGCGCGATGCGATTTTAAATCCAAACCAGAACCATGGGGGCGGAGAGCTGCAGATGAAAATGGCCGATGCCATACAGAGAGCTGCTCCCAGAGAGATAGCGGTGATTAGAATGCGGTAAGGGCTAGTGAAACGCAATGAATATAAAACGATTGTCGATATGCAAATCATCGATAATGCGATGATGATAAAGACGGTGGGAAGAGACTGGGCACCTGCTTTTTCGATGAAATATCCGTCGGATAAAGTTTCCAGCGTCGTGATGCCTAAGGCCCAAAAAATCGCGAGGCGGGAAAATTTAAAAGATTTGCTTCCATCACCGGGATAGATTCCAAAAGCTTTTTGAAGAAGGCCTGGCATTCTACTCAAAATTCCACGCAGTTTATTGATTAAAAAATCTTTTGTTTTTACGGTTTTGAATGAACCGAGTAAAAAACATCGAACAATAGCTTCTAGTAATGTTTTTTGCCCAAGATTGTACTAAATTCCGATATTATACCCAAAGAACTTGAAGAAATATGATTTCTTATGTTTTTACAAGTCGCGCTTGAGGAAATTCGCCTTGGCGGTGTAGAAGTATTGATACTCTGAATTTTTATTGCTATGACAAGCTGCGAGGATGAGGGAGATGGAAAGACATAATCTAGTCATTATCGGATCGGGTCCCGCTGGGTATACCGCCGCCATTTATGCGGCTCGGGCGAATCTTAAACCGGTTTTATTCGAGGGATTTTCGTCCGGACCGGCGGGCGGGCAGCTGATGAGTACGACGGAAGTGGAAAATTACCCCGGATTTCCGGAAGGAATCACTGGTCCTCAATTAATGGAAAACTTTCGTGCGCAGGCGAAGCGTTTTGGAACTATTATTTTAACGGAAGATGTTGAGTCAGTGGATCTATCGAAAAAGCCGTTTTTCATTAAGACGAACCAAACGCAGATGTTGGCAAACGCGATTATCATTGCTACTGGAGCTTCTGCCAAACGGCTGGATGTACCGGGAACGCGCGATGGGGAATTTTGGCAAAAAGGGGTAACTGCATGCGCAGTTTGCGATGGCGCGGCCCCGATTTTTCGCAATAAACCGCTATTCGTAATTGGAGGCGGGGATACTGCTGTGGAAGAGGCTATTTTTTTGACGAAATATGCCAGCCGTGTGTTTCTCGTTCATCGCCGCAACGAGTTGAGGGCATCAAAAATTATGGCATCGCGGGCCATGAAGCATCCTAAGATTGAAATTCTCTGGAACCGGACGCTGGAGAAAGTTACAGGAGACCAGCTCGTCCGAAAAGTCGTTTTAAAAGATGCGCAGTCGGGGCAATTGGAGGAGCGCGAGGCGGGGGGCGTATTCTTTGCCATCGGGCATCAGCCGAATACAGCTTTTCTGCAAGGACAATTAAAACTGAATCCCGTTCAATATATTTTGGTGAAAAAAGGTACTACTCTGACCAGCGTAGCCGGAGTTTTTGCTGCAGGCGATGTTCAGGATCCTGTTTACCGGCAAGCGGTTTCCGCAGCTGGAAGCGGATGCATGGCTGCTCTAGATGTCGAGCGATGGCTCAGTCACCGAGGTCTTATTGAATGAGGCTGTTGCGATACTCAAATTGGCGCCCTAGTCCGCGCTTGCAACTGGCTCGCTTGAGTCGGCGTGCGATATTTTTAGGGGCTGTAGTGATTCCTTCGGTGTGTCGCAGTCTTGAAGTACAGCCATGGTTTAGCGATGTATTGGAATTCCATTTTTTAGGCAGTTATTCGTATAGCCGATTTTCCAGTGTCCAGGGAGGAAGGCCCAAGCTAAAAAGCCCCTTCAATGCAAATTTGATTTATGGGGGTCTTGAGTTTTGCCCCGCTCCTGTTTGGTGTGTCGATGCGGACGTCCAGGTTGCCGATACCACAGGGATGCCATTTAACTTTCGATCGTCTGCTCTGCAAGTACGTTATCTGTGGCTGGATGATATTGTTGGAGATCCTTTCAGTTTGTCAACCGGCGGTAGCTTTCGCATTACTTCGCATGCCGCTTTGCATGATATCAGCTGTCCGTCTCATTCCATTGCTGATTTCGAATTGAATTTTGCGCTTGGACGGGAGTTCGATTATTCTGAAAGCTGGCAATGGCGAATTTGGTGTTTCGGCGCATTAGGGCAAGCCAATCTAGGCTCGCCATGGGTGCGGGCCATCGCATCTATTGAAACGAATATCGATGAAACGCATAAGTGGGATTTGTATGCTGTGGGCAGTAATGGATACGGACGGCATTCTCATGTCAATACGAAGCATTTCAATGGTTATGCCAAAATTCGCCAGAAATCGATCGACCTTGGTATCAGGTATGGCTACCGGCTAGGAGTTTGGGGAAGCTTGCGGGCGGAATATCAACGTCGCATTTTGGCGAAGGCTTGCCCGCAAAATGTTAATACATTCACGATCAGCTATTCGCTGCCATTTTCATTTTGAACGCATCCTAGTAGATCGATTCCAAATACCATGCCTTTGGAGTTGCGTGAAAGCTCCGTAGAATCGACGACCGACAGGCTTCGCAAGTCGATCCGTATTAATCCAATACGAATCAACTTGCGATCGTCGATTATACGGGCTTTGAC
>Ga0153915_10001229_pt1 | contig 23663 bp, 17 predicted proteins | sample Opewatmetagenome_2_FD_107003 | JGI IMG/M metagenome (GOLD analysis project Ga0153915, IMG submission 107003) | Freshwater wetland microbial communities from Ohio, USA - Open water 3 Core 3 Depth 3 metaG | ecosystem: Environmental > Aquatic > Freshwater > Wetlands | place: USA: Ohio, Lake Erie...
CAGAGGCGGCTAAAGCGCAGGCGGAGGCAGAAAAGGCAAAGGCTGATGCAGAAAAGGCCAATACGGCAGGGCGTGAAGAGACAGGGAGGGCCTATACCACCTCACGTAGTGCGGCCTCAGGGACCTCTGATACAACTAACCCTGTTGACAAGGTCGATAATACGGCCGATCAGACCAACAAGACACTGGATACCACAGAGAAGGTAAAAGGCACTATAAACAGGCTTAAGGGCCTCCTGGGCAAGTAGGCCGGGAATCATTTCAATCCTATGATTTTAAGATCATGGCTGAGGGTCTTTATATTATGCCTTGCAGTGGTGGTTGTTTATATAAACTCATTTCACGGCGTATTTCAGTTTGATGATTACAAGATGATAGTCAATTATGCCAGGGCGCATTCCATTGCGTCCTGGCTTTATTATTTCTCCCATAACATAAGACCGCTGCTTAAACTGACCTATGCATTCAACTGGATTTCCGGCCTGGGGCTCTTCGGCTTTCATCTTGTCAATCTTGCCGCGCATGTCATAAACACAATACTCATCTATCATCTCTCCCTGAGATTTCTTTCCAGGAACGGGCTGCAATCCCCTTCCAGCGGGGCCTTCCTGGCTGCGCTCCTGTTCGGGCTCCATCCCGTGCAGACGGAGGCGGTAACATATATATGCGGAAGGTCTGTTTCCCTTATGTCCATGTTTTATCTGGGCAGCATGCTTGCCTATATCAAAGGGACTGAGGCGGACAGGGATTTTTACACCTATCTATTATCTCCGCTGCTCTTCATCCTGGCGTTCCTGACAAGGGAGACGGCCCTCACACTGCCGCCTGCCCTGATTTTATGGAATGCCTGCCGCATAAAGAAGGAGGGGAAATCGATCTGTGTATTCAAGGGGCAGGCAGTACACTGGGGCCTCCTTGTATTGATATCAGGCACTGTCCTTGTCCATTACAAGTATGAGCAGCTTCTCAGGTTCAGTTATGGGTTGAGGGGCATTGGCGAGAACCTTTTCAGCCAGTTCAACGGGGTAGGATATCTCCTCTCAAGGCTTATCATGGTCAACGGGCTTAATATCGACCCGGATATCCGGGCCTTTTCATCATGGACCGTGCCGGTGATAATCAAGGCGGTTTTACCGGCAGGGATGGCGATCACGGCCTTGATAACCTTTAAAGGCAGGCGTTGGATCTCCTTCGGGATCTTATGGTTTTTTTTACAGCTTATACCCACAAACTCAATAATCCCCAGGCTGGACATCGCAAATGAAAGACATATGTATCTGCCTTCATGGGGCCTGTTTCTGATAATTGCCGTCGGGATGGAAAAGTTAATGACCTCTTCCCGTGAAAGGCAGAAGGGTTTTCATGCAGGGATAATAGCCTTATTGATAATTATGGGATATTATACATGGTCGAGAAATAAGGATTACAGGAGCGAGGTGTCGCTGTGGGAGGCAACCGTACTGCAATCCCTTGGGAAGGCCCGCTGTTATAACAACCTCGGTTTTGCCTATGAACTTGAAGGAAGGTATCAGGAGGCCAGGAACGCCTATGAACAGGCCTTCATATTAGATCCTGATTTTGTACTGGCAAAGAATAATCTGGACAAGATGGAATCTCTCATGGAAGGTAAAGAATAGGCCTATGATAATGAAAGATGCATTCAGTTCACCGGTGGTGGAATCCTATGATAACGTTTTGCCGAGGATGACCGTATTAGCGGCCAGGGGCGCTGCAAGTTTTTCCGGGGCGCAATTGACCGCCTTATCCGGGGTGTCACGCATTGCAATACATGAGGTCGCCTCCCGTCTGAGCAACAGGGAACTGGGGGCCATGTGCAGGGATGCCGAGATACTGGGCATTACCAGGCGCGCCACAACAAATATTGATGAGGGCCTTTTGGCGGATATGCCTCGGCTTTGCGGGATTGCGGTCTATTCCAGCGGTTATGAATGGATAGAACTGGAGGCCTTGGGCAGGAGGGGAATAACCCTTTCAATACTGCCTGATTATTCCACTAAAACCGTTGCCGAACATACATGGGGTATGATATTGACCATGAGCCGGAGGCTGCACCTGAGCGACCGGATAGCGCGCGGCGACCTCCCGGGGGGCATTTCATTGCGAGGCTGGGAGCTGGCAGGGAAGAGACTGGGCATAATAGGTCTCGGTAGGATAGGCAAGGCGGTGGCAGCCATTGCCGGGGCCTTTTCAATGGATGTGATTTATTATGACAGGCGGGATGTAAGCGTCAATATGGGTTCCGCCCTGTCCTTTGATGAGGTGCTTGCCTCAGCCGATGTCCTGGTCGTTGCATCCAGCTATGACAGGGGCACCGCCCCCATAATTGATTCATCGGCAATTGCACAGATGAAGCAGGGGGCCTACCTCGTCAATCCGGCCAGGCCGTCCCTTGTAAATAATGATGAGGTGCTCAAGGCGATAAGAGAGAAAAGGCTTGCAGGATATGCCGTGGATGAAAGGGTCTACTCCAGGGGGCAGCTTGCAGGGATCGAGCATGGGCGCATCTTCCAGACAGGCCATACCGCCTGGTATTCCAATGAGGCAATGGAGAGGGGGACCCAGTGCTGGGTGGATAATCTGGTTGCGCTTGCCGCGGGCAGGCCCATAAATCTGGTTGCCGGAAGTTAAGGTATGAAATCAGGATCATTTATTGCCGGTGCTGTCGTCATAGTGGTGTCTTTAGCATTTCTGCTTATTGTTCCCTTTGTTGATACCTTCAAAGATAATAATCAGAAGGTAGAAGGCATCCGGTTCATCAGCTATGACAACGGCACGGTACTGGACTCGGAAACCGGACTGATGTGGGCGGCCAGGGATAACGGGGATGCCGTCGCCTGGAAAGAGGCAAAGGAGTATTGTGAGGATTATAATGCCGGGGGATACAAGGACTGGCGGATGCCTACGGTTGAGGAGCTTGAGACACTATATGATGAGGATGCCCCGGGCTATCGCCCGGAATGTGCAGTCTACGACTGGAAGGTATACCTTACGGGTCAGATCCATCTCTCGGGTGCTGCGGCATGGGCCTCTGTAGATAATGACGACGAGGCGGAATGCTTCATGTTTGATTACGGCTCCCGGAGTTTGATGTTTAAGAACGTGAATTTTATCATGCGCGCAATGCCTGTGCGTAATGCAAGATAATCACCCTTCAGTAATGTCAGGTTAGAATCCTGCATAACTCCGTTGGGGGTATTCAGGCGCCGGAGGGCCTCTTTTTTTAAAGTGAAATGCGCGGCCTGCTGAGAGCGGCGCATTAAGCCTGGGTAAGCGGGCGGCGTGGCTTCCTGGATTTTTGCTGGCCTATAAATCCTTGAAAATAAGGAGATGCATTCCGCCCGCTTTAAGCCGCCGTATGCGACAATATTGCCAAGGAATTATTTCACTTTAAAAAAAGAGGCCCTCCGGCGGTTTGGAATATGGCTTTGGCTGCAATGCAAGATTCTAACCGGACATTATTGATCACCTGTATTTTTTTTGAGGCGATATGAATCTTATTTGGATAATCATAGGCGGAGGTATCGGCGCCCTGGTGCGTTACGGGACCACGCTCCTCTGCGTTCGCATCTTCGGCCCATCCTTCCCCGCAGGGACACTGGCTGTTAATCTGTCAGGATGTTTTTTGATAGGGCTTGTAATGGGCCTGGCCGAGGCAGGTCCGTTTGTCACCCCGGCCTTCCGGCTATTTTTTGTGACCGGATTTCTCGGGGCGCTTACGACCTTTTCAACATATGCATGGGAGAGCATGTATGCTATCCGCAACGCATCCATGGCAGCTGCCCTGTTAAATATACTCCTGAACAATCTTGCCGGATTAAGCCTTGTCTTTCTCGGGTTCTGGCTGACAAAACACTAGGAGGTCGGATCATGGCGCTTGAGTATAAGATAATTGAGGTTTTGACCAGCGAAGAGGCTAAATACAAGGGGCAGGCCCTTCATGTTGCCCTTGTCAGGCGCATACACGATATGCGCATGGCCATCCGCTGCCTTGTAACGCGCGGTCTTGGGGGGTGTTATGAGAACGGGGAGGCAGCCCTTCAGGGGATTGAGGTCCTCTCCTTTAACATGCCCGTCAAGATCGAGATCCTGTTGCCCGCCTCCGAACTCGGTCTGGTAATGCCTGTGATTGAGGAGATGGTTGAGGAGGGGGTAGTCCTTGTCAGGGATGCCGGGATATGCCTTTATAAGGTAAAGGCCGGTCTTCTTCCCAGAAACCTGCGTGTCTCAGAGATCATGACCCCGAATCCCAGTGCAGTAAAAAAGCGGACAAGGGCGTCGGAGGTCATCAGCATTTTGCTTTCAGGGTCGTTCAACAGTATCCCGGTGATCGATGAACAGGGGAGGCCTGTCGGCATTGTCACGCAGGGCGATCTGATCCGGCGCGCAGGCATGCCCATCCGTCTGGGCCTCTTGAGGGATATGACCAGGGAAAACCTGGATGCGACTCTTGCCGCCATGTCCCAAAGGTATGCAGGGGATATTATGACATCGCCTGTCATAACCGTTAACGGGGATCTTGAGGCCAGGCGAGCCGTAAGGCAGATGCTCGACAATGGACTTAAACGCATGCCTGTTGTGACACGGGAGGGGATACTCTGTGGCATGCTGTCCCGTTTCGATATCTTCCGCACCATAACCGGAGAGACACATGAATGGAAGGCCATGCAGGAACGGCAGATAAGGGTTGAGGACATAAAACGTGTCGGAGAGATTATGCGGTTGGACGCACGGGCCGTAAAACCTGATACGCCCCTGGAAGAGGTGATGAAGATCATCGATGAAAACGATATCAGACGGGTTATGGTTGTAGATAAATCAGGCAGATTAATGGGGATGATATTTGACAGGGACCTCCTCGGGCTGTTTGAAGGACACGGGGTGGGGATCTGGGACCGCATTGCCGGGAGGCTTACATTCACCGCCATGGGGCAGAGACACAGGGCGGTACTGGAGGCAGCGAAAAGGCAGACGGCAGGCGAGATTATGAAAAAGGACCTGATCACTGTGGGAGAGGATACAACACTGGATGAGGCCGTCCGGATAATGACTGAACATCAGATCAAGCTGTTGCCTGTATTGTCGAGTGACGGGGTCTTTCTGGGGGTAGTGACCAGGCGTATGCTGTTGAGCCTTCATTTTTAGGCCCATAGGCGGCGAACTGCCCCGCCGCCTGCATAAAGGGTTATAAGACCTCATTCATTGTGTTGAGCGCCGACCCTGCCTTGAACCACCCTATCTGCTCACCGGTAAAGGTGTGATTGAAGGTCAGTTCAAAGGATGAACCGTCCTTTCCTTTTACAACCCCTTTCACAGGCCTCCCCGGCGCCAGGTCCTTGAGGTCTACAAGGCTTATCCTGTCATATTCTTTGATCCTTTCATAATCATCCCTGGAGTCGAAGGTCAGGGCAAGGATGCCCTGTTTCTTGAGATTGGCCTCGTGTATCCTTGCGAATGATCTTACAATAACGGCCCTGGCCCCCAGGAACCTGGGGCTCATGGCTGCATGTTCGCGGCTTGACCCCTCGCCGTAATTGTCATCACCCATGATGATGAACCCGCCCTCATTTTTATTGTAATAACGGGCCAGTTCAGGGAACCTCACGCCCTTTTCGCCGGTGACTATATTTGTGCCAGCGCCGGTCTCGTCTGTATAGGCGTTTACTGCGCCCTCAAGCATGTTCTCCGAAATGTTGGTAATATGGCCGCGGTACTTGAGCCATTTGCCGCCAGGGGATATATGATCCGTTGTGGTCTTTCCCCTTGTCTTGACCAGGACCGGCAGGTCAATAAAATCCCTGCCGTCCCACCTGTCAAAGGGTTTCAGAAGTTCTATGCGATCCGAGGCAGGGTCCAGTTTTATATCTGTCGAGGCCCGCCCTTCAGAGGGAGGCGTGAAATCGCCTTTAATATCTGAAAGGCCCGTTTCAGGGAAGGGGGGCGGTTCAGGGGCCGTCAGCCTGAATTCTATGCCGTCCGCGCCTTTTAATGAATCGGTCTCGGGGTTAAAGCCTGTCCTTCCTGATACGGCAATACAGGCCGCCATCACAGGAGATGTCAGGAAGGCGTTTGTATCAGGGTTGCCGTCGTTTCGTGCCCTGAAATTCCTGTTGAATGTAGTGAATATGCAATTCCGTCTGTTATCCTTCATGTCCAGTCTGTCCCACTGCCCTATGCATGGGCCGCAGGATGCAGTAAGGATAACCGCACCGGCATTAACAAGTCTCTCCAGAATCCCGTCTCTCCTGATGGTCTCGTATACGCGTATGGACCCAGGCGACAGTAAAAAGGGGACCTTTGCCTTGATCCCGTGCCTGCCTGCCTCTTCTAAAATGTGCGCAGCAGCATGGAGATCGGAATAGGAGGAATTGGTGCATGACCCTAGGATAACTGCGGATGCATCTTCAGGCAGGGTTTCTTCCCTGATAAAGACTTTGAATACATCAACGGGGGTTACCCTGTCGGGCGTAAATGGCCCGGAGTGTGACGGCCTTATGGAGCCGAGATCTATCTCAACAAGTTCACTGAAGACCTTTTCAGGGGACCTGCGACAATCCTCGTCCTGGCAGAGGATCGATATGGATGCCCTTGCCTCATCGGCATCCCCTGCCCGTCCGGCGTTTCTGAGGTATGCATCCATGGAGTCGTCATAGACAAAGACAGATGTGGTGGCGCCCAGTTCAGCACCCATGTTGGTGATGGTGGCCTTCTGGGTGACGGAGAGGTCCTCTGCCCCTTCTCCGAAGTATTCGAATATCTTGTTTGTCCCGCCATTTACGGTGAAACGCCGGAGCATCTCCAGGATTAAGTCCTTTGCCGTAGCCCACCCCCTGAGCCTTCCTGAAAGCCTTACGCCTACGATGTAGGGGAATCTTGTCTCCCACGGGAGTCCTGCCATCGCCTCAGCGGCATCGGCCCCGCCCACGCCTATGGCAAGCATGCCCATGCCTCCCGCGTTGGGGGTGTGAGAATCCGTTCCAATCATGAGTCTGCCAGGCACTGCGTAATTCTCGAGGATTACCTGGTGGATGATCCCGGATCCGGGTGCCCAGAAGCCTATGCCGTACTTCGCGGCGCCGGAGGAGAGAAAGTCGTATATCTCCCTGTTTGCAATCCTGGCCCTCTCAAGGTCTTCCTTTGCGCCCTTTTCTGCGGTGATCAAATGGTCGCAATGTATGGTCGCTTCAACCCTTGTCCTCTCCTGCCCGGCCTGCATGAATTGCAGCATGGCCATCTGGGCGGTGGCATCCTGCATGGCCACCCTGTCAGGGTAAAGTCTTATCTGATCCATGCCGGGTGTCAAGGGCATTCCGGTGTCTCCTGCCTCATGAAGAAAGAGGATCTTCTCGGCATATGAAAGCCCCCTCCCAAGGAGTCTTCGTTTTTCTGTAAGGATCTTTTGTGCTGTATCTATGTTAAATGATTTATTCATATCTGTTCCTTTATAATTTTTATGTATTGTAAACCGTCATATGAGAGCAGTCAAAAAATATTTTGCGGTTATGGAAGTCAGGACAAGCCTCTTTATCGCCGATCTGTTTGGGAAAGGGATTGTCTCGTATTATCCTGATGTTTCTTGATTTTACTTGCCCATCAGAGGATAATGAATCGCATCTAAAGAACAGGGGATAACATGGATAACGAAGAGGAGATGCTCAGGGACATAACCATGATGCTGGAGGGGTTCAGGCGGGACAGGGGTGAGCTTATACCTATACTTCAGATGATCCAGGCAAGACATTCCTATCTCACGGAAGGTGCAATCAGGATGGCAGCCCATTATCTCAATATGAGCATCAGTGAAGTCTATGGCGTGGCCACATTCTACAATCACTTCAAATTCAATCCGCCCGGCAGACATCAGATAAAGGTATGCCTCGGAACCGCCTGCCACGTCAAGGGCGGGGAGATTATCCTGGAGAATTTTGAACGCAAGCTTGGAATCAGGGACGGAGAAACTACCCCGGACGGGGAATTCAGTATTGAAGGCGTGGCCTGTGTGGGGTGCTGTTCTCTGGCCCCTGTAGCTATTATGGATGACAAGGTGGAAGGAAATATAACCCCGAGCAGGGTCGAGGGCATCTTCCTAGAGCACAAGACTGAAAAGGAAAGGGAAGATAGAGAGAATAGGACAAATGACTCCGAATAAGAAAGCCATGACCCAGGCATTCGATTCAATCCGCAAGGAGGCGGAGAGGAGGGTTAATGTCTTTAAGGGAAAAGAGACAACAAGGATATATATAGGCAAGGCGACATGCGGTATTGCCGCAGGGGCTCAGGAGGCTCAGAGGTCCTTTGAGGAGACCATCAGGGAACTTAATGTGAGGGCGGTCATAAGGTCCGTCGGATGCCTCGGTCATTGTTATGCCGAACCCCTTGTGATTATAGACCATCCGGCGTCCGGCCTCCCTCCGATCCTTTATCCCAATGTTACACCCGGCAGGGCAAGGATGATTGTAAAGTCATTTCTTTTGGGCGGAGATCCCCTTTTTGAATACATGCTGGGCTCGATGGTACCAGGCGATATGGTCCCCTGCGTCATGGATTATCCAAGATTCAGGCTCGAAAGACGCCTGGTCATGGAGAACTGCGGCAGGATCGATCCTGACGACATATTCGAATATATCGCAACAGGCGGGTATTCCTCCCTTATCAGGGCTCTCCAGTCCTCACAGCGTGAGATCATCGATCAGATAATCCTTTCCGGCCTGAGGGGGCGAGGAGGGGCGGGATTTTCCACAGGGGAAAAATGGGAGATGGCAAGGGCTATCCGGGGCAGGGAAAAGATCCTGATCTGCAACGCCGATGAGGGCGACCCCGGGGCATACATGGACCGCACGATCCTAGAGAGCAACCCTCATCAGATCATTGAAGGCGTTGCCGTATGTGCACACGCCGTAGGGGCCTCAAGGGCCATAATGTATATAAGGGCGGAATACCCCCTGGCGGCCCGAAGGGTGCGGAATGCAATAAAAAGCGCTGAGGATCTGGGCATCCTCGGGAAAGGTGTCCTCGGAAGCAATATGAATTTTGATATCTCCGTGTTTCAGGGCTCAGGGGCCTTTGTCTGCGGCGAGGAGACCGCCCTTATTCAATCCATAGAAGGAAAGAGAGGAGTGCCGCAGCTTCGTCCCCCCTTCCCTGTTCAGGAGGGGCTGTGGGGCCTTCCGACCCTGATAAATAACGTCAAGACATTTTCATATATACCCCATATCATCCGAAACGGGCCTGACTGGTTCAGGACGATCGGGACGGAAGAGAGCCCCGGCACTGCCGTTTTTTCCGTTGTAGGGGATGTCATCCACCCGGGTCTTATAGAGATCCCCATGGGAGTTACACTCAGGACACTTATCTTTGATATATGCGGGGGCATCCCGGGAAAGAAACGGTTTAAGGCGGTTCAGATAGGAGGACCGTCCGGGGGCTGTCTGCCGGAGAGTTTCCTGGATACAGCCATAGATTTTGATTCCCTTGCCGACGCAGGGGCTATGATGGGATCGGGCGGAATGGTTGTGATGGACGAGGATTCCTGCATGGTAAATATTGCCCGCTATTTCATAGAGTTTACACAGAAGGAGTCATGCGGAAAATGCACCTTCTGCAGGATAGGGACATTTCATCTGTTGAAGATATTGGAACGGATTATAAAGGGAGAAGGCAGGGATGGTGATGTTGAAAGGTTATCCTCACTCTGTTCGGACATACAGAAAGGCTCGCTCTGCGGCTTCGGGAGGACTGCGCCGAACCCGGTCCTCACCTCAATAAAATATTTCAGGGCGGAATATGATGAACATATCAGGGGAAAGAGATGTCCTGCCGGGATGTGCCGCCCCCTTACCGCCTTTTATATTGATCTTGCAAAATGCGCCCGCGGCTGTGATGCCTGCGCAGGGTCCTGTCCCGTTGATGCCATATTTACTACAAAGGACAGAAAGAAAGGGATCGACCAGGAGATATGCATCAAGTGCGGGGAGTGCATGAGTGCATGCCCTGTCGAATACGGGGCGGTGGCAAAGACATCTCCGCCTGAAAGGGCGCCCGTTGTAAGGCGTCCGCAGGAGGGGACATGAAGGTTTCAATCATCATCGATAACCGGACAGTCCAGGCGGATTCAGGTCAGAACCTGCTTCAGGCCTGTCTCGGGAATGGCATATATATACCTCACCTGTGTTACATAGACGGCATTAAGAGGCCCCTCGCCGCCTGCCGACTGTGCTTTGTTGAGATAGAAGGAGAAAAGGGGCCTGTGACTGCCTGCACGCAGACTGTTGTTGGGGGGATGATCGTCAGGACGGATACCGTGCCCGTGCGAGAGTTGCAGAGAAGTGCCCTGGAGCTGTTGCTCTCTGTGCATGAGGTCGATTGCGGGCATTGCCCGGCCAACAAAAGATGCGAACTTCAGAGACCGGCCGGGATGCTGAAGGTTAAATTGAGATCAGGCGGCCTTGACAGACATCTCAAAGCGGCGGTGATCGACAATTCTCACCCGGTTTTTGATTATCATCCGAACAGGTGCATCCTGTGCGGGAAATGCGTGTATATATGCGGGGAAAGAAATGAAAGGCCGGCCCTGTCATTTGTGAAGAGGGGACTTGATACGGTTGTAGGGTTCTATCGGGATGAAAAGACCGGGAGGGCCTGTCGGAGTTGCATGGCCTGCACGGTTATCTGCCCGGTCGGGGCAATCGCCGGCAAGGGCGGATCAACCGATGAAAATAGCGGGTCTGCCTCTGATTATTGATAAAAGCACAGGAATCGATAAGGTTTTTATTTGATCTGAAGAGATTAAGTATATATTATTATATCTTTCGTCCTTCGTTAATAAGCGCCGATCTGAACTGTATCATAAAGAGGCAATCATGGTCACTTTAGATGAAAACCATCGGAACAGATCCACTTCCCTCAGACTTTTTCTTCACGTTATTATCCTGTCGTGTCTCTCCATAGGCGTATTTCTTCTAATCTCACAGCATTACATGGAATCGCTTTTAGAATCTGTTGAAAGGCAGCAACAATACGGGCTCATTAAGGTCATTTCGCTTGCCCGCAATTCACTGGAACCCACACTGAAAAAGGTTCGTTCCGGAGAGATCAGCCGCGAGGAGGCGATCAGACGTATAATTCCGATGATTCGGAGCATGACCTATACGGATCAATACGGCAAGAATTATATCGTTATGTCCGACTATAAGGGATTAGCCCTTGTCCAGCCTTTTGAACCTGAGAAGGAGATGACCAGTGAATGGGATCTGCAAGATATAAAAGGCACGTATATAGTGAGGGAGATTGTCAAGGCTGCCAAAACCAATCCCTCCGGGTCTTTTGTCCGATATTATTATCTGCCCAATGTATATTCAGACCAGGAAAAGATGACCTACGTGATAGGCATTCCTGAGATAGAATGTTACATAGCCTCAGGCATGTATATGCAGAAGGCCGTCCAGGATCAAAATTCGATGTTAACCAGGTATAAATATGCATCCGTCGGCCTGTTGCTTCTTATCCTCATCCCTGGTGCCATCTCGATTTTTATCGTCATTAAAAGAAATAAAATTTTGGCGAGTGAGGTCGCCGCCAGAAAAAATGCAGAGGAAGATCTTGAGAAAAGCGAGGCCCAATACCGGTCGATTTTTGAAAACTCAGTGGAAGGGATATTCCAGACCACGATAGACGGACGGATAATAAGTGTAAACTCGGTCCTCGCCCGCATAGCCGGATATGATTCTCCTCAAACGCTGATAGACGCGATCCCGTGTATAGACCGGGTATGTGCAGACCCTTCTGAAAGACAAAAGGTCCTCCAGATCATAAAGGATAAAGGCTTTATTGATGATTACCATCTTAAGATGCGACATAAAGACGGAAGTGTTAGATGGATCTCGATAAAGATGCTGGTTGTTAATAATGGGGAGGGTCATCCATCTTATTATGAAGGATCAATAGAGGACATAACCGAACGAAAGGAGGCTGAGGATGCGGTCAGGAATTCTCGAAAGCTCTTGAACGACATCCTTCAGGCTGCATCGGAATTTTCAATTATTGCTACTGACCCTGAAGGCATAATAACGGTTTTTAACAGAGGCGCTGAACTAATGCTCGGGTATTCATCAGAGGAGATAGTTGGAAAACAGACCCCGTTAATCCTGTTTGATAACCTTGAGGTCGCTGCAAGGGGGAGGGAACTGACGACAGAACTCGGCTGTCCCGTGGAAGGTTTCAGTGTCTTTATTGTCAAGCCCGAGAGGGAAGGTCATGAGACCCGGGAGTGGAACTACGTGCGCAAAGACGGTTCCACATTGCCTGTTTCCCTTGTTGTATGGGCTATCCGTTCCGAAACGAATGAGATCAGCGGTTATCTCGGGATAGCAACCGATCTCACTAAACGAAAGCAGGCGGAGAAGGAGTTCAGGCGGCTTGCCTCCATTATCCGGCACAGCAGCGAGCTTGTGAATCTTGCAGAACTTGACGGACAGATGGTTTTCCTCAATGAGGCGGGGCAGAAGATGCTGGGAATCGAACCAGGTGATCTGGAAAAGATAAACTTCATGGGGTTGATCCCTGAAAACATGAAGGGCCTGGTTGAGAATCAGTTGTTTCCCAGGATACTTGACGGGGGAATATGGGAAGGAGAACTGCAATATCTTAATCTCAAGACACGCGCATTGACGGATGTCCATAACTTGAGCTTCACCATAGATGATCCGGATGCACTGTATAAAAAATATCTGGTAAATGTTTCTCTTGATGTCTCTCAGCGCAAGCAGGCGGAGGATAAATTCACAAAGATCTTCATGATGGCGCCTGACGGGATAACCATTACAAGGATTGCGGATGGTTTAATCATTGACATAAATATGGGATTTCAGGAGATTTCAGGATGGGAGCGAAAAGAGGCCGTGGGAAAGACTTCCCTGGACCTTAATTTCTGGGCGGATCCTTCGGATCGCGCCTTCTTGTTGGAGGAGTTAAAGGCCGGCAGGCAGATTATGCAACAAGAATTCCGGTTCAGACGTAAAGACGGAATATTGCGCAACGGAAGTTATTCTGCACGGCCCATCAGGATTGCAGGGGAAGATTGCCTTGTTTTTATCATGCAGGATATCACCCTGCGAAAAGAAACGGAAAGTATCATACGTGAGAACGAGGAGCGGATGCGCAGCATTGCCAGAAACATTCCTGGGGTCATTTATCAGTTCCACGTAATGGAAAACGGAATGCTGCGCACCGAATATGTAAGCGAACGGATCACCCCGATCTTCGGTCTCTCGGCAGGCCCTGATGCCAGATTTGAGGAGTTTCTTGAGCATGTCCATGAGGAAGATAAACAGAAGTTTTCCGATTCCATCAAAAAGGCGGTGGAGACCTTATCTTCCTGGTATTTTGAGGGCAGATTCGTCAAAACATCCGGAGATGTAATATGGTTCTACGGCCTTTCCACGCCAAGGTTGCATGAAGATCATATGGTCTTTGATGGAATACTTTTCGATATCACCGAGATCAAGAAGACAGAAGAAATCTCACGACTGGCCGAGGAAAAATTTAAAAATGTCTTTATGATGGCGCCTGACATGGTTACCGTAACAAGGATGGAGGATGGGCTGATTTATGATGTAAACATAGGGTTTGAGGAGATCACGGGATGGAAAAGAAGCGAGGTTATCGGGCTGACCCCCTATGCGCTCAATTTCTGGTCCAGTCCGGCTGATCGCGCATCCATGGTGGAAGAATTAAATTCAGGGAGCGACGTGGTTCGGCGGGAGATTCAATTCAGGCGCAAGGACGGATCAATGCGGACAGGCATTTATTCCGCTAGAGTTATAGAGATATCAGGAGAAGCCTGTCTAATCTTTGTCATGCAGGATATCACCGACCGTAAACAGGCAGAGTATGCACTGCAAAAAACTGCGTCGGAACTGCAGTTGATATTCAAAAATATGCTCAATGCCTTTATTATGTGGGAATCGGTATTTGATGAAAATGGGAGATATGTCAGTTTCCGTTTCGGTTTTTTTAATGACGCCTATGCAAGCATAGCCAATGTTAAAAAGGAGGAAGTGACGGGCAGGGATGTCTTTGAGGTATGGCCCGAAACCGAACAAAGCTGGGTTGAGGTTTACGGCAAGGTTGCCGTAACAGGCGATCCTCATACATTCGATATGTATCATACGCCTACGAAGGGATGGTATCATTGTAATGCGTATCGTCCTTCTGATTCACCAATGCAGATCTGCGTTATCTTTGAGGACATCACCGAGAGCAAACGGGCGGAGGAAGCCCTCCTGCAAAGCGAGCAACAGTTCAGAGGCCTATTCGAGTCGTCTCCCTCCGGGGTCGCCTTGCTGAAAGACAGAGTATTTCACAAGGTAAACAGTATGTTTTGCGAGATGACAGGTTATTCATCCGATGAATTGCTGGGCAAGGATACAAGGATGATCTATGAGGACGATTATGAATATGATCGTGTCGGCAAGGAGATATATAACAGGATGCATCAGGATGTCCCGGGCATGATTGAGACCCGCATCAGGCATAAAAACGGCAAGGTCATTGATGTCTATGCAAGTAAAAGTCAGCTTGATCCTCAAAATGCATCAGCAGGAACCGTCTTCACTCTAATCGATATCACTGAGATGAAGCGGCTGGAGAAGGAACGCAGAAAACTGGAGGAGCAGCTGTCGCAGTCTCAGAAGATGGATGCCATAGGCCAGCTGGCCGGCGGTGTGGCACATGACTTCAATAACATCCTCATGGGCATCCAGGGAAACGCCTCCATGTCCATGATGGAATTCAGTCCGGAGAATCCTCATTATCGGAGGATGAGCAGGATTGAAGAACACGTAAAGCGCGGCGCCAACCTGACAAGGCAGCTCCTGGGATTTGCAAGGGAAGGAAAATATGAACCCAGGATATTTTCTGTAAACGACCTGCTCAGAAAGAGTGTTGAGTTCTTTGTAGAGACAAAAAAGGAGATAGAGGCCAGTTTTGAACTGGATGAGGACCTTTATCCGATAGAGGCGGATGCAGGCCAGATGGAACAAGTATTCCTGAATATCTTTATTAACGCCGGTCATGCAATGCCAAATGGAGGACAACTGCATATTCAAACCAATAACCTGAGATTGGATGATATAACGGCTAATGGTCTCGGATTAAAACCGGGCAATTATGTGAGGATTTCAATATCGGATACTGGCACAGGCATGGACTCAAATACCCTTAAAAGGATATTCGAACCGTTTTTTACAACGAAATCGGAACAGGGAGGGACAGGGCTTGGACTTGCCTCTGCCTATGGGATCATAAGAAACCATGGAGGGACTATTAACGCATACAGCGAACCTGGACAGGGATCTACATTTAACATCTATCTCCCTTCATCAGAGAAAAATGTGGAATGCGATGAAGCCCAACAGCCCGACAGGCAGCTTTTCCTCGGGAGCGGCACCATACTGATCGTTGATGATGAGGTCTCAATCCTTGAAGTTGCATCGGAGTTGCTCAAGATGCTCGGATACACCGTGTATAAGGCTGAAAGCGCACAGGAGGCAATATCAATCTATAGCGAAAAGAAGGATATCGATCTTGTCATCCTTGACATGATCCTGCGCGGCACGAGCGGTTTAGAGGTCCTTGAGGCCCTTAAGACAATCAATCCGGATGTAAAGGTGATCCTGTCCAGCGGTTACAGCCTGCAGGGAGAGGTGCAGAAGGTTATGGAGATGGGCTGTATCGGCTTCATACAGAAACCATACAATTTTATAAGCCTTTCCCGGGAGGTCAATAGGGCCATGAAACCGGATACTTTGTCATGCGATCCGGTTAATAGATGAAAATTCCAGGTGAAAGAATAGCTGGACCGGCAGCCTATTGTGCCTTGAAGACGTCCGTTACAACGATAGTTGCCGGCCCTGTGCCGGGATTTGCTATCCCATGGGTTATCTCTTTCCCTGCCGTCCATGTGTCTCCGGCATTGCGTTGGATTACGTTTCCGTTCTGATATTCCGTGATAGAACCCTGTAAGATATATATCACTTCAGGCCGATCTGTCTGCCTGTGTACAGCAATAGTGCCGCCGGGATCGAGTACCAGGACCCTCATGCGCAGCCGGCGTCCCTGCATGCCCTCTATCTCAGGGCCGAGGTCAGAGGCGGCGGTCTTTACAATGGTCAGTCCCTTTGTCTCCGCCGGTCCGGATTGCTGGGCAAGGATGGAATGTGCATAAAGCAATATACTCATTGTTATTGCAAGGGAAAGGAAGGCTGCTGTCCGATGTTTGTTCATTTTAGACCTCCGCATGAAATATTAACCCATCAGGGTGTTGACGTTTGAAAATCATATTTATCAAATGGCCACGGTGTCAAGTATAAATTCATATTAAATAGATATGCAGCAGAAACCCAAAGGCGTATAATGCAACAGGCGCCCTGTTGGGCCTTGACCGGTGTGACGCCTTTTGTCGATTCAATCAGGATGCACAATGAAATGTGCTATTGTGCACAAAATATGATGCATCTTCATTGTTTGATGTTATCCAAAAAACAACCGTCCACAGGAAAAAGGCGTTAATGATTTCTTATGCCGGCAAAAGAAAGCCTCTAGCTGAGCCTCTTAGAATGTCTTTAAGGATATTATAGTTTCTTAACGGCAAATGCCTCCTTTGGCACCGGAATTGTAAATATATTTCCAAGACAAATAAATGGAGGTATTAAATTATGAAAAAGATCATATCATCAGGATCATTTTATTAACCAGATATTCCACAGGAGGCAAAAATGGGGATTGATAAGATCATTATCACAAACAGGGTTGCTTTAAATAAAAAGTACGGCCCCTCAGTATCCCGCATAGATAGGGCTGTTGAACGGCTCATTGTCGCTGATAAAAGACGAGGGATTGAGACCATGGTTGCGGCAATCGACTCAAAGGAAGCCATGACGGCGGTTAACGGCAAGGCCGTTTTTGACAAGAATGATCAGAAGGCTGTAAAGGCCGCGATTGATGCTATTTATAATGCATATCATCCTGATTACCTGCTTATCCTTGGCGCACCTGACATCATTCCCCATCAGGACCTGAAAAATCCGGCCTATGATCCCAATGGTGATGAGGACAGGGTGGTGCCGACCGATATCCCCTATGCCTGCGATGCCGGGTATAGCAAGGAACCGGGCAAATTTATCGGACCGACGCGTGTGGTAGGCCGCCTTCCTGATCTTATTAATGTCTCAGATGCCTCTTATCTTGTATCACTCCTTGATACTGCCGTCAGGCATAAAACAAGGACGCGTGACGATTATCAGAGATATTTCAGCGTGTCTGCAGAGGTCTGGAAGGGATCGACATCATTAAGTCTTGCCAAGCTCTTTGGCTCCGGCGCCGCCATGGTCACATCCCCGCCAAAAGGGCCATCGTGGACCCAGAGTCAGCTTGCCCCGAGGGTCCATTTCATCAATTGTCATGGTGCACAAAGCGATCCGAATTTTTACGGACAAAGGGGAAACGATTATCCTGTCGCCCATTCGGCTAAAAATATCGTCAGGAAGATCATGAACGGCACGGTCGTTGCCGTGGAATGCTGCTACGGGGCTGAGCTTTATGACCCTGGCGACAGTGATATGCAGCCGGGTATTTGCAGCACGTATCTGCGCGACGGGGCATACGGTTATTTCGGGAGTTCAACCATTGCCTACGGCCCCAGCGAAGGCAACGGCCAGGCGGATCTTATCTGCCAGTATTTTCTTGATGAGGTAATAAATGGTGCATCGCTGGGGGAGGCTGCACTGAGGGCCAGGCATCGTTTTGCATCGGCCTATGCGCATCTGGATCCTACTGACCTGAAAACCATGGTCCAGTTCTTCCTGCTGGGAGATCCGTCTGTCCATCCAGTCAATGCTGTTGCGCACGGGCTGGCGAAGACAAAGACCTACAAACAGATATTCAAGGCCCATCAGAATATCAGGGGCACCAGGATGCTTCGTCGTGAAAAGAATATCCGAACCGGTGTAAACCTTTCCAGGACACTCGGGACCGTTAAAAAGAGCGCGGAAGAGGTCCCTGGCAAGATTGCCGGCTTGATCGAGGCGATGGCGAAGGAGACAGGGATAAGCAATTTCAATATCAAGACCTTCTCGATAGAATTCCCGAAAGATGGTATAAAAGGTAATATGAGGCGCCTTGATGGATTGCGAAAGGGAAGGTTGATCTGCATGTTGACCGGGATTAAAAAGAATGTGCCCAAGGCGGCGCCGGGCCGCATTGTGGCACTGACTGCTACCCTGCAGGATGGAGAAATTATTCACATGAGAAGGATCCATAGCCGTTAAAGGTCTGGAGGTTTATGGCCGGTCAGGTTGCTGATCCGTTATCGGGTAAGATATGAGGCTCTACGGACGAGTAATAAAGAAGATGTTATACGCCGGTACCAAAAGCGAACATGAAGGGATTGTCCTGATGACGCCGGAGGGTGAGTTCAAGCTGCGGCGCAGGGGGGGCAACCCCTTCAGGGATGATGTGCTGGAGGCATTGGAGGGCAGAGAGATAGACGGCGAAGGGATAGTAAGGGATGATAAGTTTATCATGGATTGCTGGGACATCATAAAATGAATGACAATGCCGGTTAGTAGGCAACCCCTTTTCCATCCACCATCGGTACGAAGCGTACATCCAGGATCTTTTGCCGGATGATTCGATTTTTTTCTTTAGTGAGGAGATATAATTGCTGAAAGCCGCTCTCTCCGACAGGGATAACCAGCCGTCCGCCCTCGGCAAGCTGTTGTTGAAGCGGTTCAGGGATGGAGGCAGGCGCGCATGTCACTATGATGGCGTCAAAGGGGGCCTTTCCCGGCCAGCCCAGGTATCCGTCGCCTATCCTGACCTTGACCCTTTCATACCCCAGTTCTTTCAAGAGCATTTCAGCCTGAAGACCCAGCTCGGAGATAATCTCTATAGTGAAGACCTCCGCCCCCATTTCAGCCAGCACCGCAGCCTGGTATCCGGAACCTGTCCCTATTTCAAGCACCTTGTCTCCTGGCTGTATTGAAAGGGCCTGGGACATCAGCGCGACAATGTAAGGCTGGGAAATGGTCTGCCCGTGATCTATGGGCAAGGCACTGTCCTGATAGGCCAGGTCCCGGATATTCATAGGCACGAAAAGATGACGGGGCACCTTAGCCATGGCCTCCAAGACCCTGGTATCCGTGATGTCGCGTCCCTTGAGCTGTCTTGCCACCATCTGCTTGCGTTCTCTGTCATAGTTCTTTTCCAAACACTGGGCAAAGGCCTGCATTGCTAGAACCATAAGGAACGTTACACCAATGATATTGCCTGAAAGGCCCATGTCATCCCCCCTGTCAGGTACAACAAAATTTATGCCTGTCTTTTATATTTTACCATATCAAGGCAGAGGACAAAAGAATCTTCATGTTTACAACCCGTTCCCCGATCAATCTTTACATGATGAGTATATTTTATTTTTATTGGATTTTTACGTTCCCAATCAATAAAATTTAGGGATCAATTAGGTAATTATCCAATTTTTATGTTGAATTTTGAAATCTTGTTATTGTAGACTTAAACAAGATTTTTCGGATGGATACAAGTCTACCATAAATCTTCGTGCCATGAGGTTGAACCATGACAGATTCACGCATGCTGGAAAGGGCCATCGATGCCATAGTCAATCTGAATGCGGCTTTTACCAATATACGGCTCTATCCTCCCACCAGCGCAATTATCACCAAATCCATAGATAGCGTCTGTTCAATCCTGCAGGGCATTTTCGAACAGGAAGAGACAGTAGACTTTGCCGAATCAGAGGGGAGCCTTACCATATCGGGGCGTAAATTAAATGAAAAAGACAATAAACGACCACAGGTAATATCCTTTATTCAATTGATGCTTAGACACGGCATCAGGAATATTGTGTTTAAAAAGGGACTGGGAAAGGGAGAGACAATAAACTTTCTGGGGGTTTTAAATTTTAAACCCGAAGATCTGCGAAAAGAAGGAGGCATTCAGAAGGTAATGTCGGAAAAAGAGATAAAGAATATTGTTGTAAATCAGGGGCAGGAGGTCGCCCCAGCCGGTGAACAAGGGGCGAAGTATCCCGGTGATGTAACAAAGACAGAAACCAATAAGGCCCCCGACAGAGAACATCTCCAGCATATAAAGGAAGGCATTGAAAGCATAATAAAAGGCGAGGAGAGGGCCTTCAGGGACAGGCTTGTAATGCAGGCGTTACCGCGAACCGTCTCTGACCTTATGGCCCACGGCAAGGAGAAGACAGCGGATGTAATTCTTCAAAGATTAGGCAACGGGCTGTTGAATGAGAATGTTGCAGTACGGGGCGAGGCTTCCCTGACCTTTGCCCGTATCGGGGCCAAGCTCATCTCGGAACGACGCATGGCCGAAATGATAAAACATTCACTCAAGCTTGTTAAATGGATCAGGCTTGAGACGGTAATGCTCCCTGCATATAAGCATATATCAAATCAACTTCTGTTAATATCCCGATATTTGATAATGAATCGTCGTTTCGCAGAGGCTGCGGTTATATTAAAGCCGTTCCGTATGATCAGCACCGGGGAGTTAAACAAGGAGGAGTCCATAAAGACATTTTCCGAAGCAGCCCTGAGAGAGATGGCCAAGGAAGATATCCTTGCCCTGCTGTCAAACGTCTTTCAGACAGACAGAAACGGTCCGGGCGATCAGGCCAGGGAACTTCTTGTCATCCTCGGTTCAGGCTCTTCAGGCGAGCCTGAAAGGAAGGCAGTTTCACCGGCGGAGGTCGAAATGGCTGAATCAAAGCAGGGTCAGGCTGAGGATGAGTTTGCCGGTCGAATGAGCCTGATCGATGACTATGTGAAAAATAAAGACACAGATGGCGCATCAAAATTGTTGTTCGAGATGATAGTCAGATATTCTGCTGAAAAAGATTTTGAAAAGGCAGAGGGTCTCAGGGATAAACTTATGGACGTGAACCCCATGGCCCTGAGCGAGATCATCAAATCCGGCGAGATAATTGAAGAGGCCAAAACCAAGGCAATTGATCAGGCTCATCTGACCCTCTGGGCACGATTGTATAACAACCTGACTAAAGAGGAGACCTCAACATTATTTTTTGCCATGAAATCCATCAGGTTCGATGCCGGTTATACTATCTTTAAAAAGGGCGACCATGACTCCAGGCTGTATTTTATAAACAAAGGCCGTATAAAACTTGTACTCAAACAAGGGGACCAGGAAGTCATTGCAAAGGAATTAAAACAGGGGGATATGCTGGGGGAAGATGCCTTTTTCTCTTTATCTCTCAGCACCATAACGGCAATAACCCTCAGCCCTGTTGAATTAAGCTATCTGGAAAAGGATGTCCTCGCGAAATGGGAGCTGAAGTCCTATGGTATAGAACCGAAGCTCCACGATTATTATCTGCGTATAAAGAGGGTGGAAAATTCAAATGGTGCAAAAATATCTGAAAAAAGGGTGCACGGGCGGATATCTGTAACAGGCAAGATCAGGGTCCAGTTTATGGATGCCGCCGGATATCCGGCAGGTGAGCCCGTGACAGGCGCCATCTCTGACATCTCCCAGGGCGGCATGTCTTTTTATATTAATATTAAGAAGGAAAAGATCACAAAATTATTTATTGAGCCGAGACTTAACGTGAAATTCAGTCTTGTCGTAAACGGGGCGCAGCATGGTTTTGACCAAAACGGGACAATGGTGGCAGCAATACCCCACTATTATGACTATTCGATCCATGTAAAATTCGACGAACGTCTGGATAAACAGGTAATCGATGGACTCAGGAAGACAAATGATTCGGGCGAGGGGGACCTGGATTTGTTGATTGAGTCATGAGGCAGAGACATAAAAGACATTGGGAGAACTTGCATCCCCCAATGCCTGTATGATCTGTCAGGTGATATAATTTTATTTGATGGTGTCCAGCTTTTTCTGTGCTACCTTTGCTTCACTGGATTTAGGGAATTTTTTAATAATCTGAGTCAAAAGGGCTTTGGATGCCTTTTTATCATTTATCTCCAGGAATGCAATCGCCTGCCTCAGCATTGCATTGGAGACCTTATTGCCTTTGGGATATTTTTCAATGACCTCCTGAAAGGCCACAATGGAGTCTTCATACTGCCTAAGACCCATAAGACACTCTCCAACCCAGAACTGGGCATTATCTGCAAGATCGGATTTAGGGTATTGTTCAAGGAAACTCTTAAATCCGCTCATGGCCTCATTGTATTTCCCATCATTATATTGCGCGAGGGATGAATCGTAGAGATATTGTTCCCCTGAGGCGGAGGCGTCACCACCTGCCTCACCGGATTCCGCTCCCTCCGCTGGCTTCTCCTGGGCGCCTGCCTCAGGCTGTGTTTCTTCAATATCCAGGTATTTCTGTTGTCTTTCAACGGATTCCTCGATCCTGGTCACCCTCTCAGAGAGGTTGGCGATATCCGTACGGGCCGTATCCTGTGATGTGAGGTCCTTTTCCATGCTGTGTTTCACAAGGTTCTCGTTTTCCTCAACCATTCCGGACAACTTGCTGATATCTCCCTTCAGCTGATCTATCTCTATCCTCAGGGAGGCCTGATTGGACTTTATGTTTTCCAGCTTTTTATCGATAGTTGTGTTGATATTTTTATCGACTGATTCTTCCAGCGATGAGATCCTCTTATTGGCAGCATTGATCTGATCATTGACATAGGCGAATTTTTCATCAGTTGCGCATGAGGCAAAGATTGCGGCGGTCAGGATAATGGCCCCTGTGGAAAAGATATGTGCTTTTTTAATTCTCATTTAATTGTCCTCCTGCAAGGATATGGAAGGTTATGTTTGGCGTTGTCCTTCCGTGCCGGGATTCACTTCCATTTTTAACATCTTTTTACAGCTATTTCAAGGATAAGGATTATTTTTACAACCGCTAAAGATGGTCCTCAATAACTCGACCATGACGGGGCCGTGTCCTCTCCTTTTAAGAATGTCAGCCTTGTCTGGTTCTGGCCGTTGGAGTTCATTATATACAGGTGTTTTCCGCCGTCCCGGCTGGAACTGAAGACGATATATCTGCCATCGGGCGACCAGCAAGGGTCTTCATTGTTGCCGTTGTCTTCCGTAAGCTTTTTCAGGCCGCTTCCGTCGGGATTGATAGTGTAAATATCAATCCTGTTATCCTCCATAACCGAGAAGGCAATCTTATTTGATTGCGACCAGGTTGGAGATGTGCAGTATTTAAGGTCAAAGGTGATCCTCTCTTCATTGCCGGTTGACAGGTCCTTGACATATATCTGCGGATTTCCGGACCTGTTTGAGACAAAGGCCATCCTGGTCCCGTCAGGAGAAAACGTCGGGGAACCGTCTATGGCCCAGTGGGTTGTCAGTTGCTGCAATACCTTGCCCTGCAAATCAACTGTAAAGATATCAGGGTTGCCGCTCTTGCGCAGGGTAACGGCAAGCTTATCTGCGCTCGGAATCCAGGCGGCCCCGGCAATATTTGAGCCGTCCTTGCCTGTGATGAGATGTGAACTCCCGGTGGATGTGTCCATTAAATAAATCATGGGGAGGCCATCCTTGAAGGAACTGAAGACGATGCTGTCGCCCTGGGGAGACCATCGTGGGAAAAGGGTTATGTTTTTGTA
>Ga0153915_10001230_pt1 | contig 23614 bp, 18 predicted proteins | sample Opewatmetagenome_2_FD_107003 | JGI IMG/M metagenome (GOLD analysis project Ga0153915, IMG submission 107003) | Freshwater wetland microbial communities from Ohio, USA - Open water 3 Core 3 Depth 3 metaG | ecosystem: Environmental > Aquatic > Freshwater > Wetlands | place: USA: Ohio, Lake Erie...
ATACCCACAATCATCCTTTTCAAGGACGGGCAGGTCCAGAAGAAATGGGTCGGCTTGACCAGCAAAAGAGACCTCGCTGCGGCGATAGACGAACTGATTTAAGTAAAGCTCAAAGTCCCCCGGCCAGCGGCTGGTTCCACCAGTTTGAATCGCGGAAATAATTTTTCAGCATTATCGCAGCGTTTACCCCGTCACCTACCGCCGTCGCAAGCTGCATCGCGGCGCCAACGCGGCAATCACCCGCCACGAATACACCGGGGACGCTTGTGCGCAGGTACGCGAAATCGCACTTGATAAAACCGTCGTCGGTCAAATCAACAAAGCCCTTAAGAAACCCGGTGCCGGGAATCATCCCGACAAAAATAAAAACACCGTCGCAGGGGTAATCTTCTTCTTTATTCGTTTTAACGTTTTTAAGCCGGACGGATTCGACCCTGTCCTTGCCGTCAATGACTGTCGCCACGGTGCTGTATTTAATCAGCAAATTTGTATTCGGCTCTTTGGTCCTGGCGATAAGCTCTTCCTGCAGAACTTTTGTCGCGCGGAATTCGTCCCTGCGATGAAGCAGCGTAACTTTGGCGGCGAATTTGCACAGGTGCAGCGTTTCTTCCAGCGCGGTATTGCCTCCCCCGATTGCGACGACGGATTTGCCTTTGAAAAAAGGCGCGTCGCAGGTTCCGCAGTAACTGACGCCTGCGCCGGCGTTGCGAAACTTGTCTTCGCCGGGGATACCGAGCTTGCGATAGTCGCTGCCTGGGGTGAGTATGACCGAGCGGGCAAGATATTTGTCTTTATCGCAGGAAATTTCGATATTGCCGTCACTGAGTTTCTTCAGGGCGGTTACTTCGGCCCCATTTTTGATTTCACCGCCGAAGGCGACGGTCTGGTTTTGCATTTTTTCGATAAGGTCAATGCCGCTTATGCGTTCGAAGCCGGGGTAGTTTTCGATTCTGTCGGTGTTATTGATTTGTCCGCCCGGTACAAACTTTTCGAGCAGCAGCGTTTTGAACCGGTCTCTCGCGGCGTATAATCCGGCTGCCAATCCGGCGGGGCCTGCGCCGATTATTATGCAATCATATCTTTCTGACATACCCGTAATCCTTTACAGTTTGTAATATGCAATAAGAATAACATAGCGAGCCGTTCAATGCCAGAGTATTGACAATCGATGATTGATACTTGATGATTTAGAAAACGTTTTGAAGATAATCGATTGCGTGGAGGTATCCGGTGCGAAAGATTAAGGGCACAATCATATTATTATGTCTTGCGATAGCCGTAACAGGCATAAGCAAACCCGTTAAAGAACAGCAAAAGCAGGACGTTAATCAGCCGGACACAAACGGCCTGGGCGAATACTACGGATTCGGCGAGATGGAAATCATCAAGCTGGACTATGGAATCCAGAGTTTGCAGATTGCCGATTTTGACGGCGACGGCCGCAACGACATCGCCGCGGCCAACAACCGAAAAGCCGCAATAGAGATTCTGCTCCAAAAGGATTCCATCGGCCCCCAGGACCAGGACGTGGCGGTGGACCCTAACGACATCGATATAAACACGCTGATAGGCCCAAGTAGATTCACCAGGCAGACCGTGCCGGTCTCACAAAGAATATACAGCATGGTCAGCGGCGACCTGAACGGCGACGGGCTGATTGATTTGGCATACTATGGCGAGCCGCGCGGCTTGTACGTATTGTTGCAAAAGCCGCGACAGGAAGGCGGCAAGTCAAAAGTTTTAAGCTGGCAACCAAGGAAGAGGATAAACATCGATGATGCGCTGCCCAACGATAACGCCCTTGTCTGTGAGGATATAGACAACGACGGGAAAAAAGACCTGCTTGTTGTCGGAAGGGACGCCATATACGTCGTGCTGCAAAAGAAAGATGGTGTTCTCGGCGAGCCGGTCAAATATCCGGCTGCGGCTCGAATCATCGGCGTCGAGGTCGGCGACCTGACAGGTAACGGCATACACGACCTGCTGATTGTCACCGACGATGCCGAAAGACCAATTCACGTCCGTCTCGGGCAGAAAAATAACGAGTTAGGACCCGAAATGCGGCTTGTTTCTGAACCGCCTCTGGCGCTGGAGCTTGCCAATATGGGCGGCAAAGAAGGCAAAGAGATAGTTACGATTGACGCTATAAGCAGGCGACTGGCCTGCTATAAATTGGTCGCGAATAGTTCGCAGGGCGATGACTGGCCCGTGCTGTTTTATCCCCTCGCCACGGGTCTGGGCACCGAAAAACGCGACCTTATAACAGGTGATTTTGACGGCGACAAACTCACGGATATTGTTATCAGCGACCCCGGTGCGGCGGAAATTATCTGGTACAAACAAGCAGCCGGAGTTGGACTGGCGGAACCGGCGAGATTCCCGAGTTTGGCGGAGGCCGACAGCTTATCAGCAGCCGATATTGACGGCGATGGCAAAACTGAGCTTGGTGTCCTGAGCATCAAGGAAAAAACAATCGGCATAAGTAAATTCGACGCGGGACGATTGACCTTCCCGAAAGCGGTCGATTTGACGGGCGAGCCGCTTGCTATGGAGTTAAACGATATAGACGGCGACAAGTCGGCTGATTGTGTATATGTCTGTCGCTCGCAGTCGGACACAAGGTCACTTCGAATAATCTATAACGCGGCAAAAGCCGACGCTAACGATGCCCTCGCGGTTGAACTTGGGCAGCTCGCCACTAATCCACAGGCAATTAAGGTTATCGACGTTGACCACGATGGCTTAAAAGATGTGCTTATATTTGTCAAATACGAGCTGCCCATTCTGGTTCGCCAGACTCAAAAGAGAAATTTCGAGGTTGTCGATTCGCCAAAGGCACAGACAAGCTTAATAAAAGAAGCGACTCTCCGCTCGATTTATTCAGCCGACGTCGATGGCAAAACCGGAGAAGAGCTTTTAGTAGCACAAAACAATTTTGCCAGAAGTATGACATTCGCCAACAGTGAATGGACAGTCCTCGACCAGTATAACGCCAAAAGCGCCGAGAATCGTATCTCGGCTGTAGCGGCGGCAAAGATGAAGGTTGACGGCGCAAAAGACACCAAAGCCATACTATTATTGGATGGCCAAAAGGGCCAACTGCAGATTCTCACGCCGGGCACGGACAAAACGTATCGCTTCGACAAAGAGCTGGACATCGGGTCGTGGAATTCGGCATCAGGCGTCAAAATGCTGTTCGCCTCGCTGGCCGGCGGCCCTGATGATATCCTGCTGTTTGACGGTGAGAAATTCGCCATTGTTGTGCCGCCTGGCGGAAAAACGAACCGGTACCGGCTGGAGCAGAAATTCACCTATGAAACCAAAATAAAAGACGGCGCTTACGGCAACTTTACAACGGGCGATATAAACGGCGACAAGCGGGCCGATATCATAATGGTGGAATATAAACACAATCATATTGAGATATTGGCTATGGATTCAGCGGACAAACCCGTCCCGGCGATGCGATTCAAGACATTCGAAGACAAGACCTACCGAGAATCCAGGCCGCAGGCGCCGATAGTGGAGCCGCGACAAATGAAGGTCGCCGACGTTACCGGCGACGGCAAAGCCGACCTGGTAACTATCATTCACGACAGGATTATCATTTATCCACAGGACTAATAAGTCTCAAATAATCGCCAACACCCAGATTGCCCAAATTAACAAAACAGTGATGCGTTGCGTAACTTCTTGACAATACAGCGGTTGCGCAATGTGGATAAATCTATATTTTTTTACATTTTGTAAAGATTTCTCTTGACATGCAGATAGCGAAGGGGGTATTGTAATTATTGAATATTATATTATCACCATTGTGAAGAGTAGGCACAATGAGTAGATAGTTTCCTTGCAGGAGAAGGGTGAAGCCAAATCGAGAAAACAATAAATGAAATCAATTATGGTTGTCGCTTTATTTAGCGTTAGGCAAGCGCAAGGTTATAAAAAAGTGAAAGTCAAACCGTAGCGATTGTTGTTGTTCGGGACAAACGCAAAGTAGAGAGTGTTTTTGTCGCGAACGCCTAAATCTCTGGCTTGTGGCCAGGGATTGACGAGCGATAAAAAAGTGATAACAACAAAAGTAAGGAGGAGTAAGAATGTGTAAAATGTTAGTTCCTATTTGTATCGTCTTGGCGATTGCCTCCGTTGGCTATGCCAGCGTAGGGGATATCTGCCCCTTTACCGGCAAAGTGGTGCAGGAGGTTATCGGTAACTGGGAAGGCACCGGTCAGGACGCTGGTTGGAGTTGCATAAATGGCAGCGACTACGCGATTGGTACCAGGGGTGCAACGCTGGGTTCCCAGACGTTAGATCTTTACACGGGCAATTGGACTTTCTGGGAGTTGCAGTATGACTTCCAAACCATAGAGAGCTTTGCCGGCGTAACGTTATGCATGAATGTCTCGACTTACGTTGATGAGATCGTAGGCAACTGGACGGACATTGGCAAGATTAAGATCTGGAGCGATGGTGCGACGGGCTACCTGGAAGTTACCCCTACAGTTGGGATTATTTCCGGCACAGACGGCGGCACCGACTGGGGCGACTGGAACGGCGATTCACAGAGGGCATTTATGTGGGATCTTTCCAGCTTTGACACAACTGGCGCAACCTATATCTCCATTGCGTTCAGCTTCAATGCAGGCGAAGTAGGTCCTTTCCATGTTGACAACGTTGAGCTTTGTTGCCCAGAGCCGGCGACAATGGCTCTGCTGGGATTGGGTGGCCTTGCTTTGATCCGCAGGAAGAAATAATTTCTGTCGGTAAAACGTAAGGTAACAAAGTAGTATTAAATCGGGGCCTGTTCCGACACGGGATGGGCCCTTGTTTTTTTTTGTAGAAACGAACATAGCGTTCCAGTATTGATACTGATGTTTTACGGACCAATAAAAGTTGCCCAAATTAACAGGCAATGCTGCGTCGCATAACTTCTTGTTAATACAGCAGTTATGCAATACGGCGAGACCTATAACGTTTTTTCCATCCTATAATAATTTCTCTTGACATACAGGCAGCAAATATGCTATCCTCACTATTGTAAAGAGTTACCACATAAGTGTGTATATGGCCCCCTCTTTGGAAGAGGGTAAAGCCGATTGAAAAGTGAATAAACGAAGTGAAGAAGTTGTCGCTTTACTTAACGTTAGGCAAGCACGAGGTTATAACGGGTGAAAGTCAAAACGTAGTGCTTGTTGTTGTTCGAGACAAAATCAAAGTAGAGAGTGAGTTTGTCGAGAACAGCGAATCTCTGGCTTGTGGCCGGGGATTAACGAGCGAAGAGAGTGATAACAACCGAAGAAGGAGGAGTAGAATATGTGCAAAATGTTAGTTTCAGTTTGTCTTGCTTTAGCATTGGTTTCCACAAGCTATGGCGTAGTAATTGGCAACTGGGAAGGCTCAATGGACAGTTGGGAAGTTCTTGGCAGTGGCGCGGCCGAATACAGCACCACCGGCGTAACATTGGATACCGAGAGCTTGGCTCTTTACACGGGAGCTGATTATTGGGTTATTAAGTATGCAACTTCCGACGTGAGCTTATTTACCAGCGGCCTTACCACGTTTAGCATTGACACCCTGTTGGTTGCCAGTGAGTGGAGCTATGAGTGGACCAATCTCCAAGCTATTGCCATCGGCAGCGATGGCACATCGGGCTGGACAGAATATACCCCGACAGTCACAGTTATTTCCGGCGAAACTACCGGAACTGACTGGGGCAGCTGGAGTCCCGATACAGCCAGAACCTTTTCGATTGACTTCAGTGGCTATGACTTCACAGGCGCAACCTATGTGGTAATTCAGATAGCGTTCAACAACCCGGTTCCGGGTGCTGGCGCTCTGTATCTTGACAATGCACAACTCACTCCCGAGCCGGCAACAATGGCTCTGTTAGGATTGGGTGGCCTTGCTTTGATTCGCAGGAAGAAATAATTTCTGCCGACAAGGCGTAGTAAAGTTACAAAGCAACATTAAACCGGGGCCTGCTTGAAAAAGCAGGCCCCGGCTGTTTTTATGCAAAAAAACGTCAATCAATGACCATCAACCGCTCAACGTCCGATTTTAAACCCGCAACGTGGCATCAATAGTAATACTTGAACGTCAGGTCAACATCCCAGGCATCGGGCAGACCTTTGTTCTTTTTGAGGGCTATCCTGGTACACTGAAGACCCGACCAGCGTAACTGGATTGTGGACAGAAATCTGGCGGTCTTGGTTATCTCAACACCCTTCAGCGAAACCTGGGCGGACTGGTTTTTCTGGCCCTCGGATTTGGTAATTATGCCGGAAGACAATTTGTAATTGCCTGCGGGTATGGAGCAGAATTCGGCGGCCTGCTGGACGGCGGTGGCGTAATCGAAACCCTTCGCCGCGTTTTTTCCCTTTGTGAAATTCAGGCGTTCAGGGTCGGCCGTGAGCAATTCCTCAATCAGTTGTTCGGCCTTGGTAAGCTGGTCCATTTCTTCACTGAGCCTGGCCCGTGCGGCCGGCAGATAGACGCCCCAGATAATGGCCGGCCAAAGAGCTGCAAGAACAGGAACGAGTATGTAATAAAACATCGGATTTTTATATATTTCTTTTATGTTTTTCATTGGCTGTCTCTGCCGCCTTACTTTTTGGGTTCAACCGTTACGCCGAAGGTGCTGCGTCCTCCGTCGGTGCTGATTCGCTGCTGTAGAATGGTTACGCCGGTCTGCCTGAGGGCTTCGAACACTTTGAGCGTGTTTTCCGGGCTGGGGGTGTCGCCGTTTATGGTTATCATTTTGTCGGTTATGGAAACGGATTCGATATTCAGCGCCGTGACCGCCGCGCACTTATTGAATGCCTGAAGCACAAGGGCAAGTTTCGCCGCGACGGCCTCTTCCCCGGTAAGAGAAAAGCCCTTTTGTGCCTCTTTGATGCGCCGCATCGCTGTGCCGATTTTCCTGACCGCCTCTTTTGATTTGTTCGGCATCTTCTCGCCTAACATAACGGCCGAGAACTCTTTGGCAAATTTCACCCGCATCTGGGCACGATACTTATTGAGCTGAACCGCCTGCATCAGGCCGTATAAACCGGCGGCGAACATAAAAACGACGGCGGCAACGGTGAAAAACCTGAGGGTCCGCTGCAGACGCATCTTCCTGCCCTGATAGGGCATAAAATCGCTGCGGAAGTTCGTGCTGTTAGGCAGGTCGAGGTGCGCAATCGCGGCGCCGTAAGCGATTGCGAATTCGACTGCGTCGGGACAATCGGCCAGGTTCTCGGCAGATAATTTCGCTGAGCCGGCTACATCTATGCGATTGGTTTGAACGGTAAGTTTTCTGGCGATATCATCGCAGACCACCGAATCGGCAACGTCGAAGATTTCAAAGCAATTAATGGCCCCGGCTGTTTGAAGCAGCGCGGTGGTCATAGATACCTGTTTTACCAGCATCTCATTTCTGTTTTGTGATGCGCTGAGCAGAAAGGTTCGCATCGAGGCGGCCGGCGTCGGAGATACGCCCTGCCAGGCAGAAGAAACTGGCGCGATAAAGTAGCCGTTTCGCCGGGACAGAAACGCGAACAATGGACGAGCATCAGGGGGCAGCGAGATATTCTGGCAGACGAATCTTGCCAGGCAATTGACGTCCGGCTCCAAACTGACGGGGTCAATGTTGTTGCTTTGCAGGGCGCCGAGCAGCTCGGCGAGCAGTTGCTTTTGTGCGGTGAAGGCGCTGATATTTGAACCGGTCTGGTCGGCAGAATCTATTTTGAATGCGATTGCGACGTCGGTGGCGTCGGTACCGAGGGCCTCTTCCGTATCGAAGCGGACCGTCTGGGTGATTTTTCTGACGTCGGAAAACTCGCTGTGGACGCTGTGCTGCATAAACATCGCACAGTCCAGGGCAACCGCCGCTTCAGTAAATTTAATCTGCTTTTCGGCACAGGCGGCCGCGATGCGCTGGGCCAGCATCTGGTGGCCTGGTTGTTCGTCGGGCTCTATCGAAACGCTAAAGCAGCCAACGAGATTTCTCTCGCGGCCCTGGACGGCCAGACAGACAACCGTGGCATGGTCTTTGGCCAGGTATATTCCGAGAAAGTTGGTAAGTTGCACTTTCAGCAAGCTCCTAATCGACTATTCATGATGTTCGGCGGCAAATCCATTTCCAGTCATCTCCTTTAAGTCGGCAACAGTTATCCGCACACAATGGCGACTCGTTCTATTTTGCCGCCATCTTTCAGCACAACGACGATAGCCGAGGCCTTTGCCGCGCCGCTTGAGGCGGTAACGCGTATCGAAAACACGCTGCTGGTCGTGGTTATGTAAGGCCTGCTTTTTTCGATAGAGTCGGAAAATCTGAACAACTCTTTTTTCAGTTCATCGATATTGGCGAACGTCTTTTCGCGTCTTTTGTTTATGATTTCATCCGCTACCTTGACGGCGTCGCCCCCGAAGGTAAAGGCGGCTTCAAGCACGTTTCTTGGCGCCGAGTTGATGTTGACCTGAGTCGTCCCCCACAAACCCATATACTTGAGCGCCGATTCTTTTCTGGCTTCGCTTATAATTGTGGGTGCGGCGAGCATTTGCACATCGAGGAGGGAACTGTGGAAAAGTTTTGAAAACTCTCTGGCTTGTTTGACCGAAAGCTCTGCCTGCGAAACGGTTGCTGTCTTATAAGCAACTCTCTGGGACCTTGTGCTGCGCCGCCTGGCCGACTTGGCAGCCGGGGTTGTAACAGCCGTCCTCTGCACGACAGGTTTGAATTCGACCTTGAAGGACTTTATTGCGCCGATTTGTTTTAGTTGTCCCTTGACGGATTCTATCTGGTCAGAATTAAATCCCATCCATTCGCAGAAGGTCTCAAGGCCCGCCTGGGCCTCACGCTGGACTTTTTCATTATCGATGATGGCCCAGCCCACCGGGTATTTTGCATTTTCATCTTCGATTTCTATTTTCACAGTTGTAGAGCCGATTTCAAATTCGACCGGCTCGGTTACGAAAGGCCAGACCGGACCATAAGGCCCGCGTATATTTAACTCGTCAACGGCATTCGAGTCGGCGCCGTTCGAGTCGTTGGCCTCCGGGGCAGAGAGGAGACCTGTGGCGGTACTATCTTCGTCAACTCCTGCCAAAATCGAAGATTCCGGCTGTTCGCCGGAGTTATCGAGCAGCTCGGACTGTTTTTTCGCAAGTTCTGCGGCCCATTGTTCAAGCAGTTGGCGGTACTCCGGTTCACTGAGATGGAAAAGGTCGGAAAAATCCGGCTCATTGGGACGGGAAGTAAACTTAATGCTGTTCAGGTCCTCCAGCGAGGCCAGTGCGTATTTAATCGCCGAATCGCGGGCATAACAGGCGTTGGTATAATCGATGACGTAGTTGTCCCTGTGGCGCTGAGCCGAAACACGGGTGGCCAGGGTGTATCCAAGAGTCGCCAGAACCAGCAGCACAACCATCGTTACCAGAAGGACGATGCCGCTGGACTTCGACGAGTTCAGTCGAGCCGTGCGAACCGACATTTCGGCTTCCGCAACCGGCTGATTATCCTGATAACTAAACAAGTTACTACCCAAAAGGCTGCTCCTGTATTATTTTATCTTCGTAAAAACGGCATAGGACTCGTCGATTCGACCGGCTGATCGGCATCGGATTCCCCATTGGCATCAGACTCCTCATTGACATCGTTCGACTCATTGGCGTCACTCGTCGCTATACTAAACGCCACCTTGCGGGTTCTGTCGATAGCAATGGTACGAACCAGCTTGTCCTGCTCCGCGACATCAAATGTACCGGTTACCGTCTTATACGGCTGAGCGAACGATAACGTCACCTTAACCGCCGGCGGAAGAATTTCGCCCGTCCACCGGTCGATGTAAGTTTCCCCTTTCGGTATCTCGATTCTGAACAAGGTAATGCCCGTGCAAATCGGCACAAAAACCTCCCGCTGCCAGGCCTCTTTCTGCGAATCGAGCAGTGTATCTTCGAGCGCAATTCCGGAATGGCTCCGGTACAAAGTGAGCAGCCCGCTGTCGTGGTCAATACTGCTTTGCCAGACGATTTTTTCGAGTACTTGCGGCTGTTCCTTGGTGTCGGTAATGTTCCGGAGTATCTCAATTTTCGCAACGGAAAAACCATCCTGAAGCTTGTTTAAGATATCAATTTGAGTCCCCTGCCCTGCGCCGACAACCCGGTCAAGGTCTTCAGCGATTCGCTGAAACACTTCGCGAGGCAAACGGCTGCTTTCCATCCTGTCGATAACAGCGGCCGACGCCCTCTGCCCCCTGTTGTAGAGAGCCATAACTACGATTAGAACCATCGTGCCGACGGTCATGGCGGCAAGCACCTCGACGAGCGTGAAGGCCCTCGCAAAAGAACATATTTTGTTTTTTATTGGTTGCATATCGACAACAAATTGCCGGTTACTGTTTCTGCATCAATTCGTCTATTTCTTTCTGCAGCTCCGGGTCAAGTTCTTTCGGAGCCGTTGTTTCGGGGTTCGATGAATCGGAACCCGGCTGCACCTGCGATTCCGGTGTCGCCGGCGACTGCGACTTAGGCGTTGTTAGTCCGTCCTGGGTTGCTTTCTTCGGCTTGGTAGCAGACAGTTCAGGATACTCCGCCAATGTGTCCTGCCTGTCCTGTTCCGTCGGGTTGCCGTCGGTTTGCAGATACAAGTCCAGCCATGGCTTAAGATATTCACCGGATTCCGTCATTGGCATACCATTTTTGACCCACTGCTGGATGGTTTTGGCATCAACACCGGCATATTCAGCGGCCAACTCCTCGGTCGTGATAATATGTTTGACAAGTAATTCTTTCTGCATTTCCGACCTTGCCGCCAACTGCTGCGACTGTGCGGCAGTCAGGCGGGTGAGCCAGTGGGTAAGCTCGACACTTTTAGTTTCGCCCCCCGAATCCGTATATTCGGCGGAGCAGACCGCGCGAGCCCACATATTCGATGTAATCGGTTCGGAGAAACCCTCGACGGAGGTCTGCCAGCGGATGTCCTGAAATTTTTCGCTTATGCCGTATTCGGTTTTTTCCTGCACAGAGTCGGAACCAAGGAGCTTTTCCATGTTTTCGTGGGCGATCTCAAAGGCACGCATACGCTGAATCGAGTCCGCCGCGGAGGCCGTGCAGCGTTCCAGCACTAACCAGACACTTGCGCCGATGAAAGCAAGCAGCGCGACGGAGACCATACTCTCAACCAGCGTGAAAGCCCGATGACGGAAAAGGGGCGACGGATGACAGACATTTGCCCCCTGTCTTCTGTCTTCAGAAGCGTAATTCATCTTTGCTCCTTGGCCAGACGATTTGCGCTTCGCCGGGCTGCACACGAACAATGTTGCTTAGTCGGTCAATGATGATAGACCAGGGCTGTCCTTCCGAGTCGAGCAACACAATTATGCCGCCAAACTGCCATCCCGCCCGGCTTGCGCGAAACTTGGCCCTGTCTTCGTTTGTGAACGCCCCGTCGTCAAACAGAACGTATGAAACCGCGCAGTTGTCGCCGAAATCCTCCTCGGTAATGATTTCTTCCTCAAGAACATCGGCAAGGTTGGAAGATGAAATTTCGCGGAGGAGATAGCTTTGCTGCGGGATATCTATGATGACCTCGTATCTTTTGTCGCTCTGGCCGGCGCTGGTCGAAGCGGCTTCGAGAGCGGCGATAAGCCCCTGACTTTTGGCTTTGAAGGAGTTTTTGATAACAACGCCTTTGAGGTTTGTGGCAGCTATCAGTATTAACAGCGAGACGATAACGATTACTACCATCGACTCCGCCAGCGTAAAACCGTGCCTCGTTGCGTGTTGCTCGGAACTCGTCTGTTTTCTGTTCTCTGTCATCTGTCTTCTGCCTGCCCTCCGAAGTCCCTCAGGGACGAAGGAGGGTCTTGCATCCTCTGTTACTGGGCGTCCGTGCTGTAAAGGTCTGCGTCATAATCCTCGCCGCCTTCTTCGCCGTTTGCTCCATAGCTGATAATGACGAACGGTTTGCCGCTTTCGGGAAGCAGTTGATATACGAACTCGTTTCCCCAGGCGTCTTTCGGCAAAGTTGTTGTTTCGAGGTATCCTCCCGTATTCCAGCCGGTTACATCGGTGGGTTGTTCGATAAGCTCCTGCAGGCCGCCCTCTTCGGTGGGGTATCGGCCCGTGTCGAGCTTGAACTGAATGACTGCGCTGTGAAGCATCTTCAGGTTGGCCTTGGTGGAGGTAACTCGCGCCTTGTCAATTTTGCCGACGACGCTGACAGCGACGATGCTTCCCAGAATACCGATAATCACAATTACGGCCATAACCTCAATAATTGTGAATGCGGCGAAAAGACGTCTGCTTCCGCTAAAATGTAAGTGTGCTTTTTTAGTAGCCATAAGTTTCTCCAATTTTTTACTTAGCTATTTCTGAAATTTTCAAAATCGGCATCAATATCGCCATAGCGATGATACCGACAATTACCGCAATAAAAACGATGACAACCGGCTCGATGGCGGCGCTCAACCGTTCGATGACAATGTCGGTTGATTCTTCGAGGGAATCGCTTATGTTTTTGAGCATCAGCTCAAGCTCGCCGCTTTTCTCGCCCACCGTTACCATATGTGCTATCGACGGGTCAATAACCCCGCTGTCGCGCAACGGCGTTGCGATATCCGCGCCGGCGAGAATTCTCTCTCTCGCCTGGTCAATAGCCCGTTTCATCAGTGTGTTGCCCGTAACCTCGCCGACAACACGGAACGATTCAGCCATACTCAGGCCGGAACCGAGAAGCGTTGACAAAGTAGAGGCAAATCGCGATACCACTCTTTGCTTGATAAGCGGCCCGAATACCGGCAGCGACAACAGGAATTTGTCCCGCATAAATGCGCCGCGTGGCGTTTTGAAGAACCGCCTTGCCCCCCATATCATCGCCACTATACCCGCAATTACGAGCAGTGCCCACCAGCTTGTCATAATATAGCTTGCGTTCATCAACCTCTTGGTTATCCAGGGCAGTTCCTGTTTGGCTGCCACAAGCTGAGCGCCTATTTTGGGGATGACAAAGGTGGTAAGAATAATGACAACAGCCACGGCGAACAGCATAAGAATCGCCGGATATACCATAGCCGTAATAACTTTCGATTCAACCTTCTGGCGTTTGCCCATAAAATTGCCTATGGTGCCGAATATGGGTCCCAGCGAGCCGGTAACCTCGCCGACACGAACCATACTGACATAGATAATGTCGAAATAATCGTCGTAATCCTTCATAGCATCGGTCAGCGCTTCGCCTGTAATCACACGGTCACGGATATCGGTAAGGGCGTTCTTGAATTTCGTATCTGGCGCCTGCATAGTGAGCACCGTCAGGGCCTCGGTAAGTTTTATACCTGAGTTGAGCAGGGTAGCCATCTGCCTGGTGAAGTCGATTATCTGTTTTTTGCCTGTCCTGGTAAAGACCGAGGCAATGGCGGATTTGCCCTCTTCGGCGGCTCCAAGCTCGTTTATGGAGGTCGGGTGAATGTTGCGAATGCGCAACTGCTTTCGTGCGGCGTATGGGCTTTCGGCGGTTACAGTACCTTTGGCCTTTTTGCCGTCGGCCGCTATCGCTATATAGGTGTATCTTGGCATAACCTGAAATTCCTATATCACATCGGCCTGTGTGACTCTAAGCACCTCAGAAATAGTTGTTATCCCCGCGAGAACCTTTCGAGCGCCGTCCATTCTGAGGGTTTGCAATCCAGCGTCAAGTGAGACCTTCTTTATCGCACCTGCGCTGGTCCTTTGATATATCAGGTTTTGAATTTCCTCGCTAATCAGCATCAGCTCATAAATACCCGTTCTTCCGCGATATCCGGTCTGGAAACACTTGTCGCAGCCCGCGCCGATATAGAACCGGGCCTGCGAAGGCAAATCTCCAAGCCCCAGCTCTCTAAGCTCGCGAGCCGAGGGCTCGTATTCTTTTTTACATTCCGGGCAGACCCTTCGCAACAGCCGTTGCGCCATTATGGCAATCAGTGAGGAGCTGACCAAATACGGCTCCACTCCCAGGTCAAGCAACCTGCTTATGGCTCCCGCCGAATCGTTTGTGTGCAGGGTGCTGAATACGAGGTGGCCGGTAAGAGAGGACTGTATCGCCATTCGTGCGGTTTCCGCGTCACGAACCTCTCCGACCATTATCACGTCGGGGTCCTGCCGCAAAACGTGCCGCAGCGCGTTTACGAAGGTAACGCCCTTTTTGGAGGCAACCTGCATCTGGCTGATACCTTCGAGCTGGTATTCGATGGGGTCTTCTACGGTCATCACGTTTTTTTCCGCGGAATTGATGCGGTTAAGGCAGGCATACAAGGTGGTGCTCTTGCCGCTGCCTGTCGGGCCTGTCACGAAAATAATTCCGTGGGTGCGCCCCAGCAGTGTATCGAATCTTTTGAGGTCGTCCTCCCATAGTCCGAGCTGGTCGAGCGTGAGAATGCCTGAGCTTTTGTCCAAAAGACGCAGGACACAGCGTTCGCCGTAACTTGTGGGGACGGTGCTGACGCGAAGGTCTATTTCCCGCTGGCCGAGCCGGACGCTGCATCGGCCATCCTGCGGCATTCGGCGCTCGGCAATGTCCATACCCGCCATAACCTTTATACGCGAGACAACCAGCGGCAATACGTTCCTGTTCAAACTTAAAGTGTCATAAAGAATGCCGTCGATTCGGGTACGAATCTGTATTTTGGCTTCGTATGGATGGACGTGAACATCGCTGGCCCTCAACTGCAGGGCGCGAAAAAGAATATCATTGACTAACCGGATGACGGGCGGACGATTGACCACATCGAGCAGGTCGTCGGAGCCGGCGACTTCATCGGCAATCTGGTCGATGTTCTGCGAATCCAGCTCTTCGACGACTTCTTCGATTACGGTTGTTCGCTGCTCGTATGCCACGTCGATAACGGAAGTAATAACCGCACGGGTGGCGACAGCGGCCCGCACCGACATACCGGTCATCTTTGAAACATTATCGAGGGCGGCAACATCCAGCGGCTTGGAAAGTACCACGATCAGCTCGCCGTTGTCTGTATCGGTCTTTATTCCGACCAGCGAATGGTGCTGGGCATAGGTGGCGGGGACGGTCTGGATGAATTCCGGGGGCACCTGCTTGGCAGGTATCTCGGAGAAAAATTCGCTCCCCATAGCCGAGGCGAACAAACGCAGTACCTGCTCCTCGGTAAAATTGGGACAGGCAAGCAAAACCTCGTCGATACGTTGGCCCGAGGAGTTCTCCTCCAAAAACTTAGCCAGAACATCGGCGTCAACAATGCCGGTTTTCTTCGCTGTTTGTATTAGAAGCTCTTTCATTTACGTTTCACGGATACTACTTTATCATTTTACCATGGCTACTCAGCGTCAAGCACCTTATTCGGGTCAACCGGATTCGATTTTATCCCCGGCAAATCATCGTACTTTTGAAACGCATCTTCGGATTTTTCAAACGCGGCGCGATTTTTTTCGGAAATCTTCTCTATCTCGGACAACCCTTCCAATGTCGTCTCGGGCCTGAGGATATTGGCCTTTACAAAAACGTACAGTTTTGAGTCGGAAACCGAATCGCTGGTGCTACGAAACAGCCCGCCCACAAGAGGAAGGTCCCCAAGCAACGGAACCTTGCTGCCGCCTTTGCTCTGGTTAAGCTTCAGCAAACCGCCCAGAATTATCGTTTTGTCGTTTGGAACCGTTACGATTGTGTCAATATTGCTGGCAAGAGTATCCGGCGGAACAGAAGTGTCAGTCCGGGTGCCGAAATCGGACCTTTCGAGCTTGACAATAAGCAGCAGCAGATCGCCTTCGCCTATGTTGGGCTGAATTGTCAGGGTAATGCCGGCACTATACGCCTGATAAGAGGTGCTTCCTGAGACGACAGTGCCGTTCGATACAGTGGAAGCGCTGGTTATTGGCACGTTGGTGGTATCGGTGGTCTTAATTATGCCGACCTGGCCGTCATTGACTAAGATTTTGGGTTTAGCCAGAACCCGGCCGTAGCTCTTGGACTGCACCGCGGTAAGAAGCGCCTGTATATGTCCGTCGCTGTAAAAACCCTTGCCGGTACCAGAGGTAACAGTAGCTTCCTTTGACCTCTTGAACGTGCTGCCGTTTGAATCGCTGGCACCGCCGAGCATGGCACTCAGATAATCCATAGACCCACCCGAAGTCATCCCGGGCAGCTTGGTGGCTATATCCAGGTCGAGGTCGAACGAATCTGATTTTGTGATTTCGACCAGTGTTACGTCAATAAGAACCTGAGGCCTTCTCTTGTCCAAAGTTTTTATCAAATCCGCCACCCAGTCCTGATTTTTCTTATTGGCGTAAACTATCAACGAAAAGGTATTGGCGTCAGGAACCACAATGATGTTGTCCTCAGTTTTCTTTACGACCTTTTCTATCTTGCCTTCTTTATCTTTTACGACGTCCTCGATTAACTTCTTGAGGACCTCCGCGATATGGTCGGGCGCCTGATTTTGAAGCGGATAAATCTTGTAGGGTATCGCTTTCTGTTCACTCTCGCTGTCAACGTAAGAAATTATAGTTGAAACAAGGGCATGTTGCTCAGGCGAGGCATTGACCATCAGGGAGTTGGTTGATTCGATGACCACCACCTGCATCTCCTCGGTCGGCAGTTCGCCTTCCGAACCTTGGGCTGTCATTGAAGTAGGCGTCGGTGATGCGGCCGGCTGACCCGGTGCACTGGAAGCAGCGGCCTTGGCGGTAATCCTGCCTGATGTTGATGTTGCTGTTGTCGTCCGACTGGCGCCTACTATGCCAAGCTCTTCCAGTTTTTTTCTTACCTCTTCGGCGTCAACGTGCTGCATTTCATACACCCGAAGCGAACGCAGATCCTGTTGCGCGATGTCAAGGGCATCAATGAGATTTTCCACAACGGTCAATTCTTGCTCCTGCCCTATCATCAAAATGCGGTTGGTTCTTTCGTCGGAGTCAAGATATATCGACGGTTTCGAAGAACCGGGCGTTGCCGCAGGCGTCGGCTGGGCCGGCGTCGGCTGACGAACCTGAGGACGCCTTGTCGGCTGAGACGTTGCGGCCGTGGAAGTGGAAGCAGAGGAAATCGCAATCGACATATCGCCCAGTTGCTCGACAAGGGCCTTTACCTTCGGAGCGAGTGTGCTGGCTATTGTGTATTTTAACTGACGGAACCTGAATTGCTTGGGGGTGCCCGGTTTGTCGATGACTTCAAGAAGTTGCTCCACCCTGTTCATACGATATGCGTAGCCAGTAACAATAAGCGTTCCTCGTGCGGCTATTTCTGTTATGGCCCCTATTTTCATACCATCGAGCAGGGCCTTGGCGCTGGCGGTGTCGATATAGTTGAGCTGGAAAATGCGGGTTACTATCACGTCGCCTGCCTTAACCTGGCCGCTTTCGGTTCCTATCAGGGCGGGGTCTATTTCCAGAGCGTTCTCCAAAGGAACTATCGTAACCAGATTGCCCTTGCGCGACATCACAAGATTCGTGAATTTCAGAACCGATTCTGCCAGCGGATAAAGGTCCCTTACTTTGATTGGCCCCTGTACTTTCAGATAAACCTCTTTACCCTGCATTAATTTGGGGTCGTAAACATAGTTGAGGTTAAGGTATTTGCCGACCAGTTCGAGCAAGCTGATGACATCAAGTTTTTCGGGCAATGCAAGCTCGAGTGTCTCATCGGCACTGACGTCATATTCCGGCTCGTATGGACTGCGAACTTTTTCCTCTTTATTTGGCTCTGTCGATACTTCCGTTTCGAGGTTTGGCTCGGCGGCCTTCTTCTCTTTGCCTGTTATTTTGTCTTTAGCCGCTTGCTTTTTGGGGTTGGTCGCGACGCTCTCCGCTTTGGGCTGTTTTGGTTTTTGTTTTGCGGTATCGGCCGGGGTGGGATTACGCTCGGCTTTGGATATTGAATCAAGAAGCTCGCCGAACGCCTTATCCGGGTCGACAGGACTTGATTTCACAACGGGTACAGAAACAAGCCCCTCCTCCAAATCAGGTAAAGGGCCGGCTCGTTTTGCCACATCGGCATATTCTACAAATTTATCCATAACCGCGACCGGCGCGACGGCTATGAGCATATCTTCATGGGTATCGACAATCGCCTTGTAGCCGGTGCCGCCCGGCGTATTATAAAAGGTTCCTATGGATATCTTGCCGATTTCGGCTACCATTGCGTCTGCGGACGGCATCTGGTTTGCCTCAGAAGCGGGCAACAGGACCTTCACGGCATATTCTTCACGCGAATCAGCCAGCGCCAACAGTGCAGCGGCTTTAATGAGAGTATCCGGCCTGGCTGTAACCAGCAACGTATTGGAATCATTGAGTTGAGAAACATTCGTGATGTTCACGTCGGCCAGAAATTGTTTGGCCTTCTGTGGTGATATGTATTTAAGTAAAAAAGCCCTGTATCTGTCGGGGACTGACCTTGCCGTTTCGTTGGACGATACAGGGTCGGCAGCCAGACCCAATTGACAGGGGGCAAAACTGCCGAGTATTAAAAGTGCAAAGAAAGCAAACTTGACCATCCGGCAGGCGGGTCTCAGCTTAATTGCCATAGCACGCTCCATATATCTCATTACTTGTCTCTAAAGACCAGCCCTGATTCGCCGGTGTCTCGGCAATTCTGGGCAGGCACGAAATCACCACATTAAATCAGACAAAGAAACCATCAAAAAGTTCCGCCTGTGGCGAGCTTGGCGACCTCGTTTTTGGGTTATTTTCAGCCCCCTGCGACGGGGAAAGTTGTATAGCCAGTAGTCCTATAAAATACAGGTTTTAACGAGGATAAACGCAAAAAGATTGACCGCTTTGGGATTTCTACTTCGACGGACGGTTAGGTTCTGCAACCCTGACTATGGAAACCGGCTCCCTCCAGTGAATGATTTTCTCAAAATACTGCTTCTCATTGGCTGCGTATTCTCCGCTGTGCTCTGCGGTATGGCAATCACTGCAGGTCGAGATAGGACCTGAGGTTTCGATTGCGCCAAGCGACCTGAGATGCTCGGAACCCGGCCCGTGGCAATTCTCGCAGCCAACGTCTTTCAATTCGGGAGTTTTGGCCGTGGAGATATAACCGGTTTGATATTGCATACCAACGACGTGGCAAATGACACATTCCGTGTCATATTCGGAGTTGACTTTTTCAAGCGTTGCGAAGGCGTCAGCGTGGCGGCTATCCGGCGAGGCCTGTTTACTCAAACCGGGTATAAAAACCTGCCTGCTTGCCATCCATTTTTCGTATTCATAGTCGTGGCAGAGTTTGCAGTATTTTGAGCCGACGTATTCGAGGTTGCCCGACAAAATGAAACGCGGCTGTCTTTCGATTATGTTGGCATCTTTGACTAACCGCTGGTAGTCCTTATAAAGTTCGACAAGCGGCTGATGCTGGGGAATATCCCCGGTAACCGGCACTGAAGTAAACTTCAGCCGGGGTTTTTGTCTCTCGCCGTCAAATATCGCCTGGATTTTGCCGACGTATTTACCCAGCCGGCCCGACGAGATTACCAAGGGACTGACATTGGCGTCGCTAACGAGCGTCGGCTCATCGGACTGCGGAGGGACAATCAGCAAATCAAAGAGTCGCATTTCCGAAACCGTCGCAATTGTTTTTGCGTCGGCACGGTTAAGAATCAGAATTTTTACCGCCGAAGACGACCCGGCAGCAGTTGACGAAAACAGGTCGGGCAGACGGAAAATCTGGTCTTCGGTTTCGGCGGCAACAACGACTGCTTCGAAAACAATCCCATTCAGCGTAAATTTCTTTGTGTATTTTTCCGGCAGCTTCATATCCTCAGTTTTGGCGGCGGTTATACAGTTGAAGAGCAAACCGAGGCCATCAAGAAGTCCCTCATGGCGAGCGATAAGAATATCCTGTTCGGTGAGGTTGACTACATCATAGCCAAGCTGAGCGAATGCCTGCACGATGATGTTGAATTTAATGCGGTTTTGCTCGGTAGATTCGGGAACCAGCGAGCCGGTATCAATTATGAGACGATTTTGAGGGTTGATGGTGTTGAAAACGGTATAACGTCTGTCAAGGCCGCCAAGCTGCCCGCTCGAGCAGCCGCAGGGCTGCATTGAGCCCAACTCGTTACCTGTGAAGAAAATAGTAACAGGCTCACGCGTTTGCCCGGGCGCACCGGGGACTGCGAACGCCGTTGTCGCGGTCAGCAGGAAGATAAAAGCCGTTTTTCCCGTCATTGCCGGCAAGATTCAGTTTGTGTCGCCTTTATTGTTTCTGATAGAACCCACGGCAGGTGACATCTATTTTTTCGCCGTCTTTGGTGGTAATCGTAAGCGTATCCGTAAACATCCTTGTTGGATTATTAGTCGCAGGAGGAACTACCGCAAGATTAAACTTGCAGCGATTACCGATTTTTTCCTGACTGAGGACCTTTACGACACCCTCCTTGGAGGTCGCTGAGGCGATTTCAAAATCGTCGCTGTAATTATTGAGCAGCCACAATTCCCTCTCGACGGACTTGTTGACTTCGGCATTGAGTATATTTATGGCTGGCGGGTCAACCTTAAATCTTGCCAGAACGCTGAAAGGTACGGTAATCGCAGGACACTCGGGATGACTGGTCGTAATTTCTACACGACCGCTGCTGTTGGAGCCTGTTTTTTGCGGGTCCATTTTGGTCCTAAGGACAAATTTCGCGGCCTTTTGGTTCGGGTCAAAGTCCGCGGAGACGGCGTTGCCGGTAGCATTGAACGCGGTAATCGCAAAATTCTGGTCATCGACACTATGCAGGGTTAGGACAACAACACCTGCGTTTTCGCCCTTGAGCGTATAATCCAGCTTTTCCGGTTCGTAAGCAATCTTCTGTGCGATAGCGGCCTTGATGGTCAACTCGACTTTCGGGTTATCCTTATCGTTTGAGAGCACATAGAGGTGTCGAATTCTGGGGCCGCTGGTTTTGTCGGCGTTGTATCCGACATCAATAGCTCCTTCTTCACCGGGGGCATATTCCTTCTTTTCGAGCGTAAAAACGGTGCAGCCGCAGGTCTTTGTAACTTCGCTTATTTTGAGGATGCCGGTGCCTTTATTTTTGAACTTGAACTTGCAGGGATTGGTGGAGCCGGGCGCAACGGGACCGAAATCGTGCGTGGTCTGCTCGAAAACGATTTTCGGGGCCGGCCCATTAGGTTCATTGGTTTCGGCTGCGGCCTTTATCTCCCCGACCTTGCTCGTGGCTGGCTTTTGACTTGCCGCGTTAGGTTCCATCCCGGGCCTGGGGGCAGCAGGTATCTGTGCACCAACCGCCTGACCGGCGAACCAGCACTGCAAAACCAATAAAGAACTAATGATTCCAGTAATTACATCCAATCTTCCGACCTTCATTTTTGTATCTCCCAATACAATCATTAAGCACAAAGCAAAACCTCTTTTGGTTAAGTTGCTCAAAACCTGCAATATATCACAAATTCGGCTCATCCACAAGCAATTTTCGCTGGTTTTGAGGCGAGCCGAAACAAAGATATATCGTCTCCAGGCACACTGGACACCGGGCTTAAGAACCAGTTTTTGTACTATATCTGTTATTTACCAGCCAGCCATTTATCACAGAGGACAGCCAAATCTTTTATATCTACGAAACAATCGCCCGCTGGTGCGGAGGCGGGGCGGAATTAAATCTCCTCGCCTGTCCCGAGCGTAGTCGAGGGGCTGGGTTGGGGGGGGTATTTATTTCTGATTTACGATTGCTGATTTAAGATTGCGGGCCTGTTCTCCGTAGCCCTTTTACCTTTGGCATCCCTTCCGGGAAGGGACGAAACAGTATCGATGATTGCGGAGTTCTCGTCTAATGTTGTTGAGCTGGTGACACCAATACGAGCAAACAGGCAATCTTTGCTGACAAGTTGCCCAACAATTTCCGGATAATCCCAACGATACAAGGCACACCCTATAACTAATGCTTTTTCGGCGTAATAATACGGTCGTCAGCAAGGTCAATCCGGTATGTTTTTATTTTTTTAGCTAATATGTTTTAGGTAAACATCGAAAATGTGAATATAGGTAAACCACACAGAACAGATTGTTTCAAGAAACAGCAAGAAAGGGATTATTTATGGAAACCAGTGCGGTAGGACAAAGCACGTCGATACAGAGTATGTTGGGAACCAAGCCGCCGAGCGCGAAGGAGATGGCCAGTCATATTTTTGACGACCTCGATACCAATAAAGACGGCAAATTGAGCGCAGATGAAATCGAAGCAGGCGGGGATCGCGCCAAAAAGGTTTTGGAAGCGGACACCGACGGCGACGGAACGGTTACTATGGACGAGCTTGTGAATCAAATCACAACGGATATGGAGAACGGCCCTCCACCCCCTCCTTCTTCTGAAAACGCGACATCAGATAACCAATCAACTCTGGACGTAACTGCCTAACTTAACACACAGTGGCATCTGCGACCTGCTGGGAAGTAATTTTCCCATCAGGTCGCTTTTTTTTGCAATGGAAAGTTGAGAGCATATTTGTGACTTGCCTGCCCCGTAGCTTCAAGCGAAGGAGGATTGCCGAAGCGGGATCTATGCCCGCCTTCGTTAACACTACAGCGGGTAAACTTAGCTACGTGTGCGATTTAACGGCGGCGACGAACAAAAACAGGCGGCCAATCTATATATATCAGGAGCGATAGTAGCGATAATTTTGTTTGCGGCCAAAGGCCCTGGTATGTTAGCCTGCGGCGATATACTTGTTGCCTGTTCAAACATGGTAGATAGTTGAAAATGTAAAAAGGCGGTTCTATGTCATTAAATCCGGACTTCGACGAGCTCAGTCGAGTCGCAGTTGCCCATCGCAGAACTATTCAGTGGTTTCTTGTGCCGGTGGCGGCAGTTACGCTTGCACTTGGCTGGAAATATCCTGTTCTCGGATTCGTTGTGCCGGCGGTAATGCTGATGGGATTTGTCGGAGGCCTCTTTAACGGCCGATATGTCTGCGGGAATCTTTGTCCGCGAGGCAGCTTCTTCGACAGGGTAATCGCACCTCTGAGCTTTCGCAAAACAATCCCCGCCTTTGTCAGGCAGATGCCGCTGCGGTGGGTGATACTTGCGGCGATGACGGGATTTATGGTATGGCGCATCTCGCAAAATCCCGGCGATTGGCGGCACTGGGGCAAAACTTTCTGGATGATGTGCGTCATCACCACCACGATAGGCGTTGTACTTGGAATATTGCTTCATCCGAGAATGTGGTGCGCGTTTTGCCCGATGGGGACAATGCAAAACGCGCTGGGCGGCAATAAGCGGCAGCTCCTGATAGACGCCGCTAAATGTAAAAAATGCCGCGCGTGCGAAAAGGCCTGCCCGATTCAGCTTGCGATTGTGCAGGATAAAGATACGGGCCGACTCACAAGCCGTGACTGCCTAAAATGTCCCGAATGTATCGCTGCCTGTCCGGCAAAAGCCCTAACCTGGCCCAAAAAACCGGATAGATATAACGCAATTTATTCGTAGGGTGTCCGGGGTCCTCCGCTCTGAACCCGCCAAGTTTTTGCTTCTCGGCCTTGGTGCGGCGGTGGTTCGACTACGCTGGCCACAGGTTGCAGTAAGAAAGCAAAAATAAGAAGGCAAAAAGTAAAACAGCGGGTTTACACCTCAATGGGGACAGCGGGACGGAGGAAATATAGCCATTTGGAGAGTGTGTTGCCGCC
>Ga0153915_10001231_pt1 | contig 23614 bp, 21 predicted proteins | sample Opewatmetagenome_2_FD_107003 | JGI IMG/M metagenome (GOLD analysis project Ga0153915, IMG submission 107003) | Freshwater wetland microbial communities from Ohio, USA - Open water 3 Core 3 Depth 3 metaG | ecosystem: Environmental > Aquatic > Freshwater > Wetlands | place: USA: Ohio, Lake Erie...
CCGAAGAGACGGTACGCCTCGATTTGCGCCCGGGCGATCAGCGGCCCGTTGCCCCTGAATTCGGAGATCCGAACGCCGATCACCCGGGCCGCCGTGTTCCCCACGATGGGAACGCAGGGCAGCCGGTCGATCAATCGTCCCTGATTGTAAGCTGCTAGTCGCTCTATGGGTGTCATCCGATCCCGTAAGACTTCTGACATGGTTTCCTCCCGAGGGGCTCCTATAAGCCCTTGTCGCCGCCGCCTGCGGCAATTCAGTTCTTCCCATCATTCCAGTGATGCGCCGTCTCCACCATGGCCTGCAGATTCGTAAGCGGGACCCCGGGCGGGATGTCGCAACCGGGCATGAGGATATACCCGGCCGCGCCGCCGGCCTTGGTGAGACAATCCCGGCAGGCGGCGGACACCTCGGCGGGGATGGCGTTCTGCATGATCCCTACGGGGTTCATGTTCCCGGAAAAGGCGATTATCCCACCGAGCACCTCCTTCACCCGGCCCAGCTCCACCTTATAGTCCACCGAGAGGAGGTCGGCGCCGCTCTGGGGGATCAGATCGAGCCGACCCGTGATGTTGCCGCAAATATGCAGGCAGATCAGCGCACCACGTTCCTTCAGTCTCGCGATGGTCGTTTCTAAATAGGGAATCACGAACCGTTCGAACTGCGGCCGGGAGATCAGATCCCCCGAGGCGGAGGGATCGGCGATCGAAACGATCTCCGCCCCGGCGGCAACGAAGGGAGAAAGATACTGGAAACATAATTCGGCCGTGAATTCGAGGACCGCAAAGGCCGCTTCCGGGTCTTTATAGAGGCTGCGCATCAACCGCTCGACACCATAGAGGTGCCCGGCCAGGGTAAAGGGACCCCACTGGCTGGCCCCTACGAGGGTATGGGCACCGATGGCCCCGGCGAGCAGCTCCGCCGTTTTCCAGAGGCCTTGGATCCCCTCATCCTCATGGAGGCGATTCAGGGAAATCCGTTCAACGTCGGCCGCGTTTTTCAGGACCGGCCCCAGGACGTCCGGCGCCCCCTTGGCCCGGAATTTGATCGCCCCTCCCAGCGCCCGGATGGCCAGATTGTGGTAGCCCGAACCGGCCCAGACGATGTCGGAGCGGACCTCCTCGTTCGTCTCGGCGATGATCGCCGCCGCCAGTTCCGCCCGGCCCAGCACCTCCTCAAGCGAGAGGCCCCGGCGGTTGAACGTCCAGACCCCGCCCGACAGGAGCGTCACCGGAATCCTGGGGGTCGTTTCGTGATGGATGGTTCTAAGAATAATCTGTCTTGAGTCCATTTGAGGACACCTCCCTTCGTTCCGTGCTGCCCCGCTCAAAATCCGAGGCACCGGACAAAAACCTTCTCGAAATCCTCGTGGTTCGCCAGTTCGACCACCGATACCTGCTTGACCCGCTCCGTCATCTGACGCCGGTAAGTCCGGTTCAGCAGAAAGGCCCGGCCACCGGACTGGGAGGTATTCCCGACCAGTTCGATCTTTCCCGCAAACTCGCGAGGTAAAAGTCCGATGCTCAAAAGGCTCTCGGCACGTACATGATACCCGAAGGAGCCGGCGATCAGGACCCGGTCGATCGCACCAGCAGCGATCCCTTGACTGACAAAAAGATACTCGACGCCCGCACGGATGGCCCCCTTGGCCAGCTGCACCTGCCGGACGTCTTTTTGGGTCAGAAAGACCCGATCGGTCAGTGTAAAAATGATCTTGCCGTCCCGCCTTTGCAGCCTTTCCTTCAGCGGCGGCGTAAGAATTGGGTGATCCGGCGCCCGGAGACGGCCATTGGGATCGATGACGCCATGGACAACGAGTTCCGCCACGATGTCCAAAAGGCCGCTCCCGCAGATCCCTATCGCCTCGTGGCCGCCGATGGTTTTGATCCGTACGTCCCCTGCCGAATCGATGGCGAAGCGCTCGATGGCCCCGCTGCCGGCCCTCATGCCGCAGGCGATGTTCATCCCCTCGAAGGCGGGTCCCGCGGCGGTGGAGGCCGCCGTCATCCGTCCGTCCACCGCCAGGACCATCTCGCCGTTCGTGCCGATGTCCACGAAGAGCGTCGCGCCCTGGCGCTCGTACAATTTCGCCGCCAGGATGCCGGAGGTGATATCGGCGCCCACATAAGCCGAAACGATCGGCGGCAGATAGATGCGGCCGAAGGGGGAGATGGCCAGACCATGGTCGGCGGCCTTCAGGTAACCGCCCCCGGCGATGGTCGGCAGATAGGGATACTTTCCCAGCGGCGCGGGATCCACGTTGGCCGCCAGGTGCAGCATGCAGGTGTTGCCGCTGTAAACCACTTCATAGATGCGGGCCGGATCGATCGATGCCGCGGCCGACAGTTGGGTAATCAGCCGACCGATCTCTCCGGTGACGCCGGAGTACAGCAAGTTTAGGCCGTTCGCATCGGAAGCCAGATGGATCCTGGAGAGGACGTCCTGGGCGTGCAGGGCCTGCGGATTCAAGGCGGATGCCGAAGCCTTCACCTCACCGGTGCGCAGGTCGATCAGCTCGGCCACCAGGGTCGTGGTCCCGATATCGACGACCACACCGTAATTTTCGGCCTCCTGATCCCCCTTTTCCAACCCGATCAACGTCCCGCCCGCATACACGGCGGTCCTCTCTTCCCCGGCAAGATAGCGTTTGGTGATGCAACCGTCCCGCTCATTGGCCAGGCTCTCGCCGTGTCTCAGGATCTTCAATTCCCCATCAGCGTCGCCGGCCGCGATTTCCACGGCGATGTCGGCCCGAACCTCGGTCTGACAGGCCAGGACAAAGCCCTGCCGCGTTTCCGCCTCCGAGGGGCGATGCTCCCCTTTTTGGACGACCCCCACCAGAAACTCGGGGGCGAGCCGCACCCGGCATTTGCCGCAGGTCCCGGTGCCGTTGCAGGGGGCCTCGATGACCGCGCCCACGAGCCGCGCCGCTTCCAGAATCGTCGTCCCTACGGGAACACGGATAGACTTGTGATCGGGCAAAAAAACAATTTCAACCATTGCCGCGATTCTCCTTCACGACGCCGGTCATCGCCCGGATATTTTCCAGCGGCGAGGAGGTGCTGAGCCCGCAGGCCGGGGAGATGATGTCGATGCCGTCGCGGACGAGCCTCGCCGTCTGCGCGGCCACCGCATCCGTGCTCCCCGCTTGCAGCAAGTAGGTGCTGAGGTTCCCCATCGTGGTCAGCTCCGGGAAATCCTGCTTCAGCGCCCGCAGATTGACCAGGGCGTCGGTGCTCAGGGCATCGGAGCGGATCTGCGGCGCCAGGTGCCGGACCGCCTTGATGTCGCCGCAGATATGGACGATGACGGGCCGGCCCGCTTCATGAACGGCAGCGGCGACCTTGTTGAGATAGGGGACGGCATATTCCGCGAACATCTTCGGCCCCAGGATCTCCCCGGTTGCCGTGGGATCGCCGATCGCGATAAGCGTCACGCCCCCTTCGATCAAAAGCCGCGCATAGGCGATGAGAAACTCGCTCACATAATCGAGGACGCGGTGGGCATTATCCGGGTCTTTCCGGAGTTCCTTCAGGAAGGTCATGGGATCGACGATGGAGGCAGCCGTGCTGATCGGTCCCGTCAGGTTGGCGATGACCGGAAGGTCCGGCTCCTTATGGGCCAGCCGATACCCCGCCTGAACCACCGTCTGTATCCGGCCCGACCTCGCCAATTGACCCACATCCCGGTATTCGACCCGGCGTACGGAGGGGAAAACCTCCCGGGCGATCTTGGGTTCGCAGGCGAGGGTTCCGAAATCGATCTCGCTTCCCAGGACCTCTGCCTCCACGGTCAGGCAGAAGGGAAGTCCCAAATTCTCGAAGCCCGTATCCTGCCGGACCGCAAGGGCCAGCTCCGTCATGAGCCACTCGTCGTGATGGGCCGCCGGGAGGGTATGCCCGGTCCGCTCCATGACGCCCACCACCGCCGCGTTCATCATCCCCCCTGTGCAGAGGACCGGGGGACGGTCGATCTTTTGTTTCTGCAGCACCCTCAGCAGGCGCTCTTTCGGACTCAGGTCAGCCATGGCCGTATCCTCCCTGGCGTTTCCCGCTCGCCTGGTTTGTCGAATCGTCCCTTTTTATCCGACGTCGCGGCCAAAACGGATAGGGCGGCGTTCATACGGTCACCCTCTGGACGAGCCGCTGGGCGAGTCGCGCCGCCTCGGAGGCGTCCCGGGCGTAGCCGTCGGCGCCGATCCGGTCGGCGAATGCCTGGGAGATGGGTCCGCCGCCTACCATGACGACCACCTCTTCCCGGATGTTCTCTTCTTTCAGCAGCCGGATCACGTCGGCCATCCCATCCATCGTCGTGGTCATCAGCGTGGAGAGGGCGATGATGCGGGCGCCCACCTCCTTGGCCTTGGTCACAAAGGCCGCCGGCGGGATATCCCTGCCGAGATCGATCACCTCGAACCCCGAGGTCTCCAGCATGATTTTTACTAAATTCTTCCCGATGTCGTGCGTATCCCCCTCGACGACACCGATCACGACCTTGCACTTTTCGGCCTGCGCATCGATCTTCAGGTGCGGTTTAAGGATATCCAGCCCCGCATACATCGCATCGGAGCACATGAGCAGCTCCGGAATGAAATACTCTTCCTCTTCGAAGAGCTTTCCCGCCCGGTCCATACCGCCGGCCAGCCCTTTTTCGATCGCCTCGTAGGCGTCGAAACGATTCGTAACGACTTCTTTTGCCAAAATAACGGTTTCTTCCTCGGCCATGTCCACCACCGCATCGGATAGGCCTTGAATCAAGGTTTCTCGGCTTCTAGCCATTTCTTACACCTCTCCTTCTTCGGGCCACAACCTTTGGGAATCTTGATCCTTCAAATTTCCAAAGACTCTCCCCAAATATCTCATTTATCTAGCTGCCACGACCACGCTGAGCAGATCCTCGATCAGGCTCATGGCGCCCTCGTAGCCCGTATACCCCCGGTTCAGGACGACCCTGTTGCCCACGGGGAAACTCACGCTCAGATGGCCGGCGCCGATGCCGAGGGCGAACTCCCGGTCGAGGGCGCTGCCGACCACGAATGCCGGGCTGAAGGCATCGTAGAGCCGCTGGCCGTTGGAACGTGGCCAGATCTCCGCGAGGAGGCGCGCCACCTCGCTCGTGTCGGTCTCGAAGACGAGCTTCGTTTTGTAACCCGAGGCCAGATCGGTCAGATCGGCGCGGACGGAGCCACGGCGGCCCTCAGGGAGGTCATCCGTCACGACCGTGAGTTCCGGAAGCCAGCCGAAGTCGTTAGCCAGAAATCTGGTGATGGCCGGGGCGTAGTTGGCGTCGCCGACGACCACGGCGTAGCGCTGGAAATCCAGATCGTTGTATGCATCGGCAATCCGATCGATGTAGCCATAATAGCGGCGCGCCTCCTCGGCGATCAGGCCATTCACCTTCCGCTCGGAAATGGCCAAAGCTGAAGCGACCTGCCGGAGGAATGCCTCCGTGGCCGTCGGGCCGATCGGCAGGGCCGCGGACAGGAAGGGGGTCCCGTGGACCTCCTCGAAAGCCTGCGCCGCCTCGATGCCGTAGGTGCGGGAGGCGACGATGTTCAGTCCGGCATCACCCGCCTCTCTTAGTTCGTCCAGCCCAGCGCCGCGGTTGAAGAAGGTGTTCACCTGAAGACCGAGGCGGCCCAAGAGGTGGCCCAGGTGTCCGAGATTGCCCCGCCAGAAGGGGTCCTGTCCCGGAACGATCCCCCAGAGGTTGACCTTCTTTTTGACCTTCTCGGACCTCGGTTCGACAAAGTCGCGGAAGAGCGCCTGCAGGAGGAGGTCATAGCCCCGGTAGCCGTCGCCCTTGAAGCCGCCGGTCTCCGCGCCGATCAGCGGCGCCCCGTCGGCCCTAAATTCGCGCACGATGGCCTGAATGTCGTCGCCGATGATGTCCGTCATGCAGCCCGTCAGGACGATATAGAGCTTTCCCTCGACGATCTTGAGGGTGTTGGTCACCTGCTCACGGAGGCGGTCCAGGCCGCCGAAGACGATCTCGTTTTCGCCCACGTTCGAGCTCGGCGTGGCCGTGCCGCCGCAATAGCCGGCCCCCAGATAGCCGGTCGAGCCGATCTGATTGAAGTAGATGCTCGTCCCGCAGCCCATCGAGGCGTGGAGGATCGGCACGGTATCGGGCAGAGCCGTCGCCGTCAGCAAAGCGCCGCCCAGGGCGCAAAAGGAGCGCTGTCTTTCGATAAAGGTATTGGTTGCCATTTAGTTTGTCACCGCCTCCTGGATGTATTTGAACGCGTCCTCGGCGAACCAGGCCTCCCGATAGGGCTGCTTCAGGTTTTCCCTGAGGTGCCGGTTGAAGGAGGGGTTCCTGAGGACCCGGTTGATTCTCCTGGCCAGGTCGAAGGCGCCACTGTAGCCGGCACTGGAAAACCCGCCATGCCAGATGGGCACCACGGCCACGCCGGCCTTGGCAGCCCAGACGTTGTCGGCAATGTGCCCCATGTACAGATCCGGCTTCGTCTTTTCAAAGATGTTCAGGGTTTCATAAGGCTGGATCGTCGCCACATTGACGATCACATCCTGCTGCTTCTCCACGAGCCGGTCCAGCGACGATTCGCCGAACTCGTCGTAGTGATAGGGACGCACCGCAACGATCTCGATCCCCAGTTCCTGGAGATACGCCGCCGTGGAAAAGGCCCGCACCTCGCCGGCCGAGACCAGGGCCTTCTTGCCCCTGAGATTCGCCCAAAAGGGCACGAGTGCCTCCTCCAGCTCTTTGGTTTCCTGCGCGATGAGCGCTTCCGCCTCCTTCTCGAGATGAAAGAAGCGGGCGATATCCCTGAGCCAGTCCCCTGTCGCCGCGATCCCGATCGGCATGTGCCGGAGGATATAGGGGACGCCGTACTTTTCCTGCAGGTGCTTGAGAAAGTAATCGTCATGGGTCGGGCAGCTCGAAATGGAGAGGACCGCCTCGGTCGCGTCCACGAACCGCTCCGGATCGGAGTAGCAGGGGAAGACCTGGACAGTCAGTCCCAGCGCCTGGAGCAGCCGCGTCAGTTCTCCCTGCTCGCTCGCCGACATGGAGGCAAAGTTCATCAGATTCACCAGACGACTGCGGCGGATCTTCTCCCGGGCCTTCTCCAGCTCATCGGCAATCACTGGCGCCTGTCTCTTTTCCCCCTCACGGGTGAGCAGATGGCGCGAGACGGAATGGAAGATCGCGTCATAGGCCGTCGCCATGATCTGCGTCTTGAACCCCTCGCAATGGATGGGCAGGATCCTGGCCTGGACCTGCTTCTGCAGGCGGGCGGCCACGCCGTCGATGTCATCGCCGATGATCCCGGGCACACAGGTAGCCACGACGATGATCGCTGCCGGGCGGAACCGCCTCTCGGCCGCGAGTATCGCCTTTTCGAGCTTGTCCTCGCCGCCGGAGACGACGTCCCGCTCGTCTAGATTGCTGGTCATCCAGATAGCGCCCTGGGGATTGCGCTCCCCGCCGAGGAGCTGCCGGTAGCGGACGTTGGAGGTCTGCAGATTGATCGCCCCCCCGCAGCCCAAAGAGCCGTGCAGGATGACGACCGTATTGGGCAGGGTCGAGAGCATGGCCGTTCCCGGCAGGAGCTGGCAGATGGAGCCCTGGCCGAAGCCGCGTTGGTTGGCCCGGAGCCGGCAACCACCGAATTGCGCCTTCAGACCGCAGGCGTTTCCGCCATAGACGCAGCCGGCCCCCAATCGATCCTCCCGCCGGGGGGCCACTTTTTCATCGATATCGCTCATTTGCTTTCACCTTTCTGTGTTCAACCTCAAACCATCGCGGCGTCAACGCGCCTGTTCCTGGAAGAGGGGGGTGCTCAGGTAACGCTCGCCCGTGTCGGGGAGGACCGCGACAATGAGCTTCCCCTTGTTTTCCAGCCGCTTCGCCAGGAGGATCGCGGCAAAGGCCGCCGCCCCGGAGCTGATGCCGACCAGGAGCCCCTCTTCCTTGGCCAGCCGCCTGGCCGTTTCAAAAGCCTCGTCGTTTTTCACCTTGACGATCTCATCGATGAGCGGAACGTTGAGGACCGCCGGGATGAACCCCGCGCCGATCCCCTGGATCTTGTGCGGTCCGGCCTGGCCGCCCGAGATGACGGGCGAATCAAAGGGTTCTACGGCCACGACCCTGACAGAGGGCCGGCGGGTTTTGAGGAGTTCGCCGGCACCGGTGACCGTCCCCCCTGTGCCGACCCCGCCGACCAGGATATCCACCTTACCGTCCGTGTCAGACCAGATCTCCTCGCCCGTCGTCTTGCGGTGGATCTCGGGATTGGCGGGGTTCTTAAACTGCTGTGGGACAAAAGCGTTGGGGATCTGGGCGGCCAGTTCCTCCGCCTTGCGGATCGCCCCCCGCATGCCTTCGCCCCCGGGCGTGAGGACCAGCTCCGCGCCATAGGCGGCCAGGAGCCTCCGGCGCTCGATGCTGAAGGTCTCTGGCATCGTCAGGATCAGGCGGTAGCCCTTGGCGGCGGCGACGAAGGCGAGCGCGATCCCTGTGTTGCCGCTCGTCGGTTCGATGATGACGGAATTGGGCTTCAGGAATCCCTTCTCCTCGGCGTCCCGGATCATGGCGAAACCGATCCTGTCCTTGACGCTCCCTGCCGGGTTGAAGGATTCGATCTTGACCACCACATCCGCATCGAGTCCCTTGGTTACGCGGTGGAGCCGCAGCAGGGGCGTCCTCCCGATCAGGTCCGTGATATTTTCCGCTATCTTAGCCATCTTTATTTTCTCCTTTCTTTTTTGAAACCCTTGTGAACCTTGGGAATCATAATCCCGAAAGCGTGCATTGGAGATTTTTCGGGGCACCCTGCCCCCGCAACGGCGCGCCCGCAAAGACGACTGTTTGAGCGCGAAGCGCGAGTTTCGTCTTTGCAGCGACGCGAGGAGGCGCAGGGTCAAAAATATCCGGCACGCGGAGGGATTATGATTCCCAGGGCTCCATCTCATATGCTGGCGGCGGTGCTGCGCACCTCGCCCGTCTCCAGGGCCAAAAGCTGGTCGGCCCAACCTGCGGCCCAGAGCCGCAAATCCTTGATCTCGAGCGGCGTCGGCACCTTCGAATCGCTGTGTTCATGGATCCTTCGGGCCAGCCGCGTATAGACGCCGGCCTGTTCCGAATCCGGGAAGGCCTCGATCGTGGTCTTCCCCTGGAGTTCAGACTGGGTGACCGTCACCGACCGCGGCACATACTCCAGAATCCTCGTCCCCGTGCGCTCGGCGAAATCGTCCAATATGTGCCGGGCATAGGGGGCGTTCACGGAGTTTCCGATGATCCCCCCGAGAAGCGCCCCGCCGGAATTGGAGTATTTCTGGATGCCCTTGAACAGGTTGTTTGCCGCATAGATCGCCATGAAATCCGCCGAGGAGACAGTGAAGACATGCTCGGCGATCCCCTCCCGGATCGGGACGGCAAAGCCGCCGCAGACCACATCCCCCAGGACGTCGTAGATGACCACGTCCAGATCCAGGTCGTCGTAGACCTTGAGCTGCTTGAGCTGCTGCACGGCGGTGATGATCCCCCGGCCGGCGCAGCCGACGCCCGGGGCCGGTCCCCCTGCCTCGACGCAATAGACCCCGGCAAACCCTTTGTGGACGATCTCGTCCGGCCGGATGGTCGTTTTCTCCCGCATCGTATCGAGGACGGTGGGGATGTACTTGCCGTCCCTGAGGGTGTTGGTCGAGTCGCTCTTGGGGTCGCAGCCGACCTGCATCACCTTCAGGCCTTCCCTGGCCAGAGCCGCGCTGATGTTCGACGTCGTCGTCGACTTGCCGATCCCGCCCTTTCCGTAGATGGCGATCTGCTTCGCTTTCTTCTTCACTGACAAAATCAAATACCTCCTTTTCGAATATGTGCTGCAATAAGCCGCTTCAGGGCCTCATCGATAGCCATGGGTGTTTCATAGACTTTCAGGCCACACCTTTGGAGAACATCCCTGGCTCCCGGACCGATCCGGGCCGCGAGCACGACCTGACAATCGGCCAGCAGGTGAACCACCCGTTCATGGGATTCTTCCTCCCGCTCCCAACTATCGGGCAGGCAGGAGGGCTCGTTTTCACGGGTTTCCACAAACCCAAAGCCACTCCCGCCCCCATCACCGTTCAAATCATAAATCTGAAAATGGGTTGCCCGGCCGAAGTGCTGATGCACCGTCACCCCATCCCGGCTCGCCACCGCCACCCTCGTGGTCATCTTCCTATCCTCCCAATCCCGCCATTAACCACGTGTTGACAAAGCATTACTTGCAGGGTGTTCAAAAATGCCCGGATGCAAGGCCCCCGAATTGGTACGTTGAACGGCGAAGGATGAGGGAAACCCGCAGATGGGCGTTTTTCAACAGCCTGCGCTATCCGTGCGAAAAGGTTTCCAATCGCCGGTCATACAATTCACCCGCCAGATCCTTTCCGCCGGGGATCCCGCAGGCGTCCGCCCGACATTGGCGGCAGTGCCTGAAGACGGGCAGATGCGCTTCGGCCGCCTCCCTGGCCTCCTGGAGCATGGGGCAATCGGGGGCGGGAATGTGCGCCAGCTCATGGTTGGGAATGAGCGGAATCACGTTCATCATCCCGGCCCCTGCCGCGGACACGGCCCTTGCGATCTCGCCGATGTGGCGATCGTTGATCCCCGGGATCAGGACCGCGTTCGTCTTCACGATGAGCCCCTGGCCCACGGCCTCACCGATCCCCGCCAGTTGCTCACGGATCAGGAGTTCCGCCCCCTCCCGGCCGGCAATCCAGCGTCCCTTCAGGGCGACGCCGGCGTTGATCCGCTCCAGGATGGCCGGATCTACCGAATTGACGGTGATGCTGACGGTCTTGACGCCCGCGCCGACGAGGTGTCTGACGTATTTGCGAAGCGCCAAGCCGTTGGTGCTCAGACAGCCGATCAACCCGGGAAAGCGCTGATGGACCAGGGAAAGAGCCGCCAGGGCGTGGAGCGAGGCCAGGGATTCCCCTGGGCCGGCAACGCCGACCACGGTGATCTGCGGGCAGAGCGCAAGGGCCCTCTCGACTAGGCCTACCGCCTCAAGGGGCGAGAGTACCCCCCGGCTCATGCCGGGCCGCTGCGTCGTCCCGTCGCAGTCCCGCGTGCAGAACCGGCAGCCGATGTTGCAGACGGGACTCACCGGCAGGTGGATCCGGCCGAAGACGTTGTGGGCACCCGGGTTATAGCAGGGATGCCGCCTCATCAGATGGAGGTAATCATCCTGCTCCTGCTCGATATGCTTCACTGTCGCTGTTTCCATACTCTGCCCCAAAACCATAGCCCGGCCCCTGCATCTAGATTTGTTTCCTTATTAGCGGTCATCGCACCCAGAAGAGCGCCCTTTTCCGGATCCTCTCCAGGATCGCCATGGACAGGAAGGTAATCAAACCCGTGTAGACGATGCCCGCCACCATCCGCGGATAATCGGCGTAGTCGGCGTAATACTGGACGAACCGCCCCAGGCCCGCGTTGGCGCCGAAGAGTTCGGCCACCGTGAGCATGATGAAGGAGAGGGCCAGCCCCACGGCCATGCCCGAAAAACTCTGGGGCAGAGAGGCCGGCAGGACCACTTTGCGCAGGGTGTCAAACCGTGAGAGCCCCAGGATGCGGGCGTCGTCCCGGTACTGGGCCGGTACGGCGGCCGCCCCTGCCGCGGTGTTCAGAAAGACCGGCCAGAACGCGCCGATGAACACGACCACGATGGAGGCCCCGCGAAACGTGGCGATCAGGGCGATCGCATAGGGGATATAGATCGTGGGCGGAACAGGGGCGACCACCCGGGCAAAGGGCATGAACGCCCTGCCCAGCCATCCCGTCGTGGCGGTCACGATCCCCGCCGCGACCCCGACCGCCACGGCCGCCAGATAACCCGGTACCAGGATCAGAAAGGACGACCAGGTTCCCCTCAGGAGCTCCGGCAGCGAGACCCACAGCGCACCTGCCACCACAGGCAGAGAAGGAAACAGAAAGCGCAGTTTCTGGTGGGACACTACCGCGATGATTTGCCAGAGGATGAGCAGAATCACGGCAAAGAGGAAACCCTCCTTGCCGGAAAAGATTCCCCATCCCTTATTTTCTTTGTGATCGCGGGAAAATCTGAGCGCGGCCCGGTTCCACCAAGCCCCGATCCGCACCTTATTCCCGATCGCTTCCGTCTTTGTCGTCATATCCCCTCCCCGGCGCTTTTCACCTCGTCGCCGTACTCCAGTTGTTTGATGGCGTCCTGGCGAAAAACCTCCAGTACGCGATCCCGTAATTCCCTGAAACCCGCGGCCTTAAAAAATCCGGCCCGCGACCGTGGCCGCGGAAAATCGACCTCATACTCGGCGATGATCCGCCCCGGGGACGCCCCCAGAATCACTACCCGATCCCCCAGGTAGAGCGCCTCGTCCACGTCATGGGTGACGAAGACGACCGTCCGGGGGGGATCCGAATGGCCCCAGATGTCGATGAGTAGATCCTGAAGTTTCATCCGGGTCAGAGGATCGAGGGCCCCGAAAGGCTCGTCCATCAGGAGAAATGAGGACCCCAGGGCCAGCGCCCGTGCAATGGCCCCCCGCTGCTGCATGCCGCCGGAAAGCTCGAAAGGATATTTCTCCCGGGCGTCGGCAAGGCCCACGAGACCGAGATACTCTTCGGCCAGTTCCTGTTTTTCCAGCCGACTCCGTTTTGGATTCACCCGGTCGATGGCCAGCAGGATGTTCTCCCTCAGCGTCATCCAGGGAAAGAGCGAGTAGTCCTGGAAGACCATCCCCCGGTCGATGCCCGGCCCTTCCACGGCCTTGCCCCGGCAGACAATCCTGCCTGAGGTTACCTTGGCCATGCCGGCCAATAGCCGCAACAAGGTCGTTTTCCCGGAGCCGCTGGGTCCCAGGAGGGAGAGAAATTCGCCCTCCCGGACGGCCAGCTCGATATCCTGAAGCACCACCGCATCCCCATACCCGAAGGAGGCGGACTCCACCCGCAGACCGTATTCCGTACCGGCCTGCGGGGCTATGGAACTCTGGAACGTCATGATGGATTCCTTTTCGCAAAGACCTTCTGCCTCTCCTTCCAGAAGGATTCCTTCGGGTTCTCCTTGGCGAGGCTGTCGAGCGCCGACTTGTAGAGGCCCGTGTTGATATAGGGCACGATGTCCTGCTGCGATGTGATGAACTCGCTCTTCTGCATCGTGATCCAGAATTTTTTAACCTCTTCCACATTCGGATCGGAACTCTGATCCAGATGCCCGTGATAGAAGGCTTTTTCGATAATGTCCCTGTCGATCTTGACGTACTTGGCCACAGCGGCCACGGTGGCCTCCTTGTTTTGCGTGGAAAACTTTTCCGCCTGAAGGATGGCCCGCAGGAAGCGGGTCAGGACCGCGGGACTGCGCTTCACCGTCTCGGCCGTCGCCACCACCCGGCAGCACGGATGGCCGGGGCTCAAATCGTTGCTGCGGAGCACGACCTTCAGCCCTTCCTTCTCCGCCGTTATATCGAAGGGCCCCCAGATCACACCGGCGTCCACCTGGCCGGTCTTCACCGCTTCGATAACGGCCGGGGGGTTCTTCAATTCGAAGATCTGGAGATCCGTCTTCCAACTGATCCCTGCCTTGTAGAGGGCGCCCCGCAGGACCGCATCGCCGGAGGCAAGGCGCACGGTGGCCACTTTTTTCCCTTTCAGATCATTCACTGACTTGATCGAGGCGGCATTGGCGGCCGTCGTGACGACGCCTGCGTCCTCACCCATGATGCCCCCGATGATCCGCAGATCGGCCCCCTGGGAGATATGGACCAGAGGCGCCGTGGTACCGTAGGCCCCGATATCGAGCTTGCCGGCGCGAACGGCGTTGATCCCGTCCGCCGAATTGATGAATTCAAGGAGCTCCACGTCCAGACCCTCTTTCGCGAAGAAGCCCTGTTCCTTGGCGACGAAGAATTTCGCATGCCCCGTAACCGGCAGATGCCCCACGCGGAGACGGTCCTGGGCCTCGGCCGGGGATGACCAGACCGCCAATGCCGCCCAGAGGATGAAAATGGATACTGTCGCTAAAGAGATTTTTCTGATTTTCTCAAACATGCTGACCTCCATTCAAATTTGGCCTTTGATACGAATGGTCCAAAGGCAGGTTCATCAAGGTTTAAACAGCCACGTGGACAGGTACCGCTCACCCGTATCGGGGAGGACGACCACGATCAGCTTCCCCTCGTTCTCCGGCCGCTTGGCGACCTCAAGAGCCGCCCACACGGCGGCGCCGCTCGATATCCCGACGAAGATCCCCTCTTCGCGTGCGAGACGGCGGGCCACAGCCCCCGCGTTGTCATTGGAGACCAGGACGATCTCGTCGATGATCCCCCGGTTGAGGACCCCGGGAACGAAGCCCGCGCCAATCCCCTGGATCTTGTGTGGCCCGGCCTGGCCCTTCGAAAGCAAAGGGGACCCTTCCGGCTCGACTGCGACTGCCTTGAATCCGGGCTTCCTCGCCTTGATAACCTCGGCGACGCCGGTCAGGGTGCCCCCGGTCCCGACACCGGCCACGAGGATGTCCACCTTTCCGTCCGTGTCCGCCCAGATCTCCTCGGCCGTGGTCTTCCGGTGGATCTCCGGGTTCGCCGGGTTGTTGAACTGCTGGAGGATCACCGCCCCGGGGGTCGCAGACGCCAGCTCCTCCGACTTCCGAACGGCCCCCTTCATCCCGTCGGCACCCGGCGTGAGAACGAATTCGGCGCCGAAGATCTCCAGGAGCTGCCGCCGTTCGATGCTCATCGTGTCCGGCATGGTGAGAATCAGGCGGTAGCCCTTCGCCGCTGCCACGAAAGCCAGGGCAATCCCCGTATTGCCGCTCGTCGGCTCGATGATCACCGATCCTTTCTTCAACAGCCCCTTTTTCTCGGCGTCCTCGATCATGGCGACGCCAATCCGGTCCTTCACACTGGACAGGGGGTTGAAGGATTCCAGCTTGACCACCACCTGCCCCTTGGTCCCCTCCGCGATCCGGTTGAGCCTGACCAGGGGCGTGTGCCCTATCGTCTTGGTAATGTCATCGCAAATTTTCATTTTCTTGACCTTCCTTCCTGAATGTCGATAGATGCAATTCCTTTGGATCGCATCATTCTTTCCTGCAAATGAGCCTTCCGTAACCTCTACTTTCTCAGGCCGCCGCCGTTTTCAGGGCCTGATCGATGTCCTCTTTAATATCCTCCACGTTTTCCAGGCCGATCGAGAGCCGGATGAAATCGGGCGTCACACCGGTCACGGCCTGCTCCTGCTCCGTCAACTGCGAATGGGTCGTCGAGGCCGGATGGATCACCAGACTCTTGGCATCGCCGATATTGGCCAGGTGCGACAGGAGCTTTACGGAATTGATGAATTTCTTTCCCGTTGTAAGTCCCCCCTTGATCCCGAAGCCGACCAGAGCGCCATAGTGGCTGCCGAGATACTTTTTGGCCACGCCGTAGCTGGGATGATCCTCCAGGCCCGGATAGTTGACCCAGCTCACCCGGGGATGCCCCTTGAGGAATCTGGCCACCGCCAAGGCATTTTCCGAATGCTGCCGCTGCCGGAGCGGCAGGGTCTCCAACCCCTGGAGAAACAGAAAGGCGTTGAAGGGGCTCAAGGCGGCCCCGATATCGCGCAGCCAGAGCGTGCGGGCCCGCAGGGCAAAGGCGACATTTCCCAGACCCGGGACGTTCCCGAAGGCCTCCCAGAATTTGAGGCCGTGATAGCTCGGGTCCGGCTCGGTGTATTCGGGGAACTTGCCGTTCCCCCAGTTGAACCTGCCCCCGTCGACGATCACGCCGCCCACGGAGGTGCCGTGGCCGCCGATGAACTTCGTGGCCGACGTGGCGAGGATGTCGACCCCGTAATCGAGCGGCTTCACCAGGCCCACGCCCACGGTGTTGTCCACGATGAAGGGGATGCCCGCGTCGTGGGCGATTTTGGCAATCGCCTCGAAATCCGGGACATCCAGCTTGGGATTGCCGATCGTTTCGGCATAGAGGGCCCGTGTCTTGTCCGTGATCGCCCTTTTGAAGGCCTCCGGATTGCGGGCCTCGACGAATTTCACTGTCCTCCCCAGGTTGAGGAAGGTGTGGTGGAACAACTGATAGGTGCCCCCGTAGAGGTTGTCCGCGGAGACGATCTCGTCCCCTACCCTGGTCACGTTCAGGAGCGCCAGGGTCTCGGCGGCCTGCCCGGAGGCCACTGCCAGGGCGGCGGTTCCTCCTTCGAGCGCGGCAATCCGCTTTTCGAAGACGTCGTTGGTCGGATTCATGATCCGGCTGTAGATGTTCCCGAACTGCTTCAGGCCGAACAGGTTGGCCGCATGGTCCGTATCGTTGAACACATACGACGTGGTTTGATAAATGGGCACGGCACGCGCCCCTGTCGCCGGATCGGGCGATTCCTGACCGGCATGCAACGCCAAGGTTTCCAATCTTCTTCGAGTCATTTTCTTTTCCTCCTCTGTTTTGCGTATTGGTTTGGTTGTTTCAATAAAAAACCCACTGGCCCTTTGTTTCTTCTCCGGGCAGTGGGTTGTTTCGCTCTGTCTCCGCGGCATTCGGCCGCTACGTAAGCATCCTCCCCCCTTGCCGGGTCCGATATCCAGTCCCTGTACAACACATCGACAGGGGGCGATCAAAATGGCGGCTCTTTTCTAGAATCCCCTTCACGATCTCACCTCGAAAACTATTCTTTATATTTCCCATGGGAATTGTAGATAATCTAACCAAAAACTTTTGTCTAGCACTATTTTCGGATTTTTTTACCGGCCGCTCCTCAAAGAAAAGTCCTTGCCCACCACATCTGGCCCTATGCCGAGCCTAAACCTTCACTCAGGCCGGCACGTCTTCGCTCCTCACGAAGAACTGGCGGGCGCCAGGAAGGCATTGTCGAGTTTCCCCATTCCCTGATTATCCTTGACACCGAGGTGGCTTTTCACTACCTTCCCCGCAGGAGGCCACCTATTCCGCCGGCAACCCTGCTAAGCGGGGTTGCCTTCAATGAGATACCTATGAGTCTGACATCGAAGATGCTCGTTTATCTGGCGCAGCAAGAGGTCTTCTGCCTTGCGACCATTGTGGACTCAGGCGATCCGCAGATCCCGGCCGGCCGAAAGACGATCGTTTGGCCGGATGGAAGACTGGAAGAAACATTTGGGCTCCCCTGGTTTGACGTGGCGCTACGTGAGCTGGCAGTGAAAGCGCTGACCGAAAAGCAATGCGCTACCGTCGAAGTTGCGGATAGCGTCTATGCCTTTCTCGATATCCTTGCGCCTGATGCGAAACTGCTCATCTGCGGGGCGGGCCACATCGCCATGCCCCTGGCCCGTTTTGCCCGCGAGGTCGGATTCTCGGTCACCGTGCTGGACGACCGTTCCGACTTCGCCCACCCCTCGCGATTCCCCGGCTGCGAAGTGATTGCGGAGGCTTACGCACCCACCCTGCGCAACATGCCCCTGGGACCTTCCTGCTACGCAGTCGTGATCACCCGGGGCCACGAGCACGATTCGGATTGCCTGATGGAAATTTTACCCAAACAGACCGCCTACGTCGGCCTCATCGGCTCTCGCCGCCGGATCCGTTTTGTCATGGAAGAGCTGGTCAAAAAAGGGATATCCCGGGAGCGATGCGAAGCGGTCTTTTCGCCGATCGGGCTCCCCATCGGTTCGGAGTCCCCGGAAGAGATCGCCCTGGCCATCGCTTCGGAATTGGTGTGCGTGCGCAGGAGAAGGCCACAGCAGGCGCGGGCGTTGAGAGCGGCCCCGGAAAGCTCGCAATGACGAACGAAGAGATCTTCCGAAAGCTGGCCGAGTTTGAGACAAAAGGCATAACGGTTTGTCTGGCGACGATCGTCAAGACCACGGGTTCGACGCCCCGCGAGGTGGGTGCCAAGATGATCGTGTGCGCCGACGGAACCACTTACGGATCCGTCGGCGGCGGGTGCGGGGAGAATCAGGTCCGGAGCGCAGCCCTCCGCTGCCTTCTGGTAACGAAGAAACCGGAGCTGATCGAGGCGGACCTCACGGACGACCTGGGAACCAAAGGCGGCGATGTCTGCGGCGGCAGGATGTGGATTTTCATAGAGTCGCTATAGCGTTGCTTAGAATCTCCTACCGTTCTGCTTCGACGCGCCCTATATCTGATCCTCTATCCTGCAGATTGAATTCGTGCGGATCTTCCCGACCATGCCCTGGACACGGCCGCCCTTGCCCCGCCCGACCGCCCTTCCGAGGGAGAGGATCCGGCGATTGAGACACTCTCTGCAATCCGCCGCCGTTTCGCGGATGCAGGCCTTGGCGGGATAGATCTCGTAATCGGCCCGGTAGGCGACAGGGGTCAGGTTTGGCATGACGATATTGGCTCCGCGGGAAAGGCCCAGTTCCCGGCCTTCCCGGAGGTTCAAAGTCGCCAAGGCGGTCGTACTGGGGATATTGGCCTCCGGGCAGACGATCCTGGCGAGGGCCATGACCTTGTAGGTCATCATTTCGCTGTTCGGGACCTGTTCGGCGGCCGGTGCGCACCGCTTTTCGAATGCCCTCCCCAGGGGGGTCCCCGGGTGGGGGATGAAGGGTCCCACGCCGATCATGTCCAGATCCAGTTCCCCGAAAAGCTCGATATCGCGGGCGAGATCTTCGTACGTCTGCCCGGGGATGCCGATCATCACGCCGCTGCCGATCTCGTAGCCGATATCCCGGAGACCCTGGAGGATCTCCAGGCGGTCGGACCGTTTTCTTCCCAGCGGGGGGTGGATCGCATCGTACAATTCCCTCCTGGAGGTCTCGAAACGCAGGAGATACCGGTCGGCGCCGGCCAGGCGCCAGGCACGCAGATCCTCCTCCGACCGCTCGCCGAGGCTGAGCGTCACGGCCAGGGCCGTCTCCCCTTTGATCCGCCGGACGATGCCGGCCATCCAGTCGCGGGTGATCCCCTCGTCCTCGCCCGACTGCATGACGACCGTGCCGTATCCGTAGGCCACCGCCTCGGCGGCGCAGGCCAGGATCTCCTCTTGCGTCATCCGGTAGCGGCGGAGCTCTTCGTTCCCGGACCGCAGGCCGCAATAATGACACTGTCGATGGCAATGGTTGGAGATCTCGATCAGTCCGCGGAGATGGACCTCGTCGCCTACCCGGCTTCGCCGGATCTGGTCGGCCCATTTCCAAAGGTGCGCGAGAGGGTCTCCCCGGTCCTCGCGAAGCCAGGTCGTGATCCGCTCTCTATCCAGGGGAATTCCTGCTATTCCGTAGTTCATCTCCGGGGCTGGCTCCAGAGTCCGACACGGTTGAAACCGCCTCAGCGCAGGTCGCTCCATCATGCCCCCCTGCTCTCCCCGCCGATCCGCAGGGCGGCGAACGCCTGCCGCGAACCTCTGCCCACCCCCGCCAACACCGACGCATCGGCGCCGGTGACCTCCTTCCGGACCCGATAAGCCTCCTGATCGTCCTGGCTGTAGGCAGCCATCATCCCGGCGATCACCCCCTCGAAAACCGGTTCCAGCTCTCCGGTGGCCAGAAGTGTAGGACCGCGGAAATTTTCCGGGGTGAAGAGGGCATCGCCCGGCAGGGCCAGACCGGCGATCCGCTCGTTTTCCTCCTGCGATCTTCCGATGATCACCCGGAGCTTGGGACTCAGGCGGAAATGCCGGCCGATGGTCAGAAGCACGAGATCCCGATGGACATACCCGGGAACATGGGCGAACAGATCCCGCAGGCGCGCGGCGATATCCGGATCGGTGAGGAGACATCCCCCAGCCGGACAGGGATAATCGCGGACGCCGAACTGCTCGGCCAGTTCGATCTGCGGTTTCCGCGACCTGCCGGAAATGGCCAGGAGGCGTCCCCGATCCACGATCCCCGCCTGCTCCGGCAGGGTCGGGTCAAACAGGTGCGCCGAGAGGGGACGGAGGATCCGGCCCGCGAGCCCGCTTTCCCGATCGATCGTCTCGATCGCCTGCCTGTGCTGGGACATGGGGCGCTGGCCGAGCACCTCGCCGGTCACTACAAAGGAGGCCCCGAGTTCGTCCAGCATAGCCGCGACCTTTCGCAGCATGTAGATCCGGCAGTCGATGCAGGGATTCATCCCCCGGCCGTGCCCATGGGGGGGATTCTCGACCACCCGCAGATAATCCATCCCCTTGACCACGACCCTGAGAGGAACGCCGAATTGATCGGCAACCCTCCGGGCCTCGTTTCGGCAGCCGGCCTTCCGGGACGAGCAGTTGCAGAACGGGCTGGTGAAGTGAACCGCCGTCAGGTCGATCCCCTGCTCGATCATCATCTTGACCGCCAGGGTGCTGTCCAGTCCTCCTGAAAGCAAAACCACCGCGCCTGGCCTCATCAACGCTCCCTTTCTTTGCCCCGCCGTTCGCATCAACCGCGGGTCTTGCTCCAATTTCTGTCAGACTTTGCTCAGCGCTGAATTCAAATCTTCGATCAGATCGTCGGGATCCTCTATGCCCACGGAGAGCCTGACCAGGTCTCCGGTGACCCCCACGCGCTTCCGATGGTCGGGATGCATGCCGGCGTGGGACATCGTGACGGGGTAGGAGATGATGCTCTCGACCCCCCCGAGGCTGACCGCCAGGGCCGGCAGACGAACCCTGCCCAAAAATTGCTTTGTCAGTTCTTCCGTCTGTAGACGGAAGGAAACGATCCCGCCCGGCCCGTCGGCCTGGCTCTCATGGATCTTTTTCCCCGGATGGCCGGACAGGCCTGGGAAAAAGACCTCCTTCACCTCCGGCCGCCCCTGGAGCCACTCCGCCAGCCGTGCGGCTCCTTTCTGGTGCATATCCATCCGTGCCTTCAGGGTCTTGATTCCGCGCATCAGCAGCCAGCAGTCCTGCGGTCCCAAGACCGCTCCGAAGGCATTCTGGATGAACTTGATTTGACTGGCCAGCTTGACATCGGCAGCCACCGCGAGCCCCGCGATGAGGTCGCTGTGGCCGCCCAGGTATTTGGTGGCGCTGTGGATGACGATATCCATTCCGTATTCGAGCGGCCGCTGGAGGTAGGGCGTCATGAACGTATTGTCGATGATGCTGAGAATCCCCTTTTCCTTGGCCAGGGCCGAAACCGCACGCAGATCCGTGATCTTGAGGAGCGGATTGGAGGGGGTCTCCAGGTAGAGGGCCCGGGTGTTGGGACGGACGGCCTCCCTGATCCTGGCGACGTCGGTGAAATCGACGAATGTGGCCTCGATCCCCAGACGGCTGAAGAGTTTGGTCAGGACCCGGTAGGCGCCCCCGTAGACATCCTCGCAGGCCACGATGTGGTCGCCCGGGGAAAAGAGGAGAAAGACGCTCGAGATGGCGGCCATCCCGGAGGAGAAGGCAAAGCCCTTCGCCCCGCCCTCGAGGCTCGCGATGATCGCCTCCAGGGCGTCCCGGGTCGGATTGGCGGAACGGGAATACTCGTAGGGACCGCATTCTTCGACGCTCGTCTGCCGGAACGTTGCGGAATTGTAGATAGGGATGCTGACGGCCCCGGTCGTGGGGTCGATCTCGTTTCCCGTGTGCAGGATCTTCGTTCCGATCTTCATGACTCTTCCTCCCCTCCGCTCAGGGCCTGCCCCAGATCGTCCAGCAGGTCCCCTTCATCCTCGATTCCCACCGACAGCCGCAGGAGCCTGTCGTTGATCCCCATCCGCTCCCGTTCAGAAGGGTCCATGTCCGCATGGGTCTGGAAGGCCGGGTAGGTGATCAGGGTCTCCACCCCCCCCAGGCTTTCGGCAAAAGAGATGAGCCTGACCTTCCGGAGGACATCCTCGGCAACGCGCCTGTCGGCCACCTCGAAGGCCACCATCGCCCCGAATCCCCGGGCCTGCGCCTTGAGCAGACAATGTCCCGGGTCGGTCTCCAGCCCCGGGTAATAGACCTTCTTGACGCTCGCCTGACGGACAAGCCACTCGGCAATGGTTCGGGCATTTTCCAGCTGACGGTCGATCCGGACGCTCAGCGTCTTCAGGCCGCGGATCACGAGCCAGCAGTCCTGGGGACCCAGAACCGCACCGACGGAATTTTGCAGGAAATAGATCTGCTTGCCCAGCTCCTCATCCTTCACCACCACCAGTCCCGCCAGGACGTCGTTGTGGCCCGAGATGAACTTGGTGGCGCTGTACACGACCGCATCCGCACCCAGTTCCAGCGGCCGCAACAGGTAGGGGGTCAGGAACGTGTTGTCCACGATGGTCAGGATCCCCCTGCCTTTGGCCATATCGCTGATCTTCCGGATATCCGCCACCTTGAGCAGGGGGTTGGTCGGCACCTCCAGCAGAACCGCCCGGGTGTTATCCCGAAGCGCGCGGCCCACCGCCTCCGGGACGGACGTATCCACGTAGGTCGCCGTAAGTCCCTGTTTGACAAAGACCTTGTCAATGACCCGAAAGGTGCCGCCGTACAGATCCTCGGTGACCACCAGATGGTCGCCCTGCTTGAACAAGAGCAGCAGATTGGCGATCGCGGCCATCCCCGACGAATAGGCGAAGCCCCGGGCGCCGCCGTCCAGTTGGGCGATCCCCTCCTCCAGCACCCTGCGGGTGGGATTGCCGCTGCGCGAATAGTCGTACCCGGTGCTCTCACCAAAAGCCGGGTGGCTGAACGTGGCGTTCTGGTAGATGGGGAAGGACATCGCGCCCGTGGCATCCCTCCCCACACCGATCTGTACCGCCATGGTTGAAGTCTTCATCGTCTCAACCCCTTGTTCCATTCAAATCGATCCTTCACCCCGACGATGGTCTTACAAGACGGCATCTGGCAACCGCTGGTCCAGCCCGTCCCGGGACGGGCCAGCCGTCACCGTCCGTGCGCTACCAGCCTCGGCCGGCCAGGAGCTGCTCCTTGGGGATGGAGCCGATCTCCAGGCCCGGCATCGCCTCGCCCAGGCCCATCGAAGCCTCCAGGACCTTCGCCGGGTCTTTGAAATAGGCCGTGGCCTTCACGATCGCCCGGGCACGCACGGCAGGGGTCGCCGACTTGAAGATCCCCGAGCCCACGAAGATCCCGTCGCACCCCAACTGCATCATGAGCGCGGCGTCGGCCGGCGTCGCAATCCCGCCCGCCGCGAAGTTCACCACCGGCAGCCGCCCGAGTTCCTTCACCTTGAGGGCCAGCTCATAGGGGATCCCGTTGGTCTTGGCGAAACCCGTCACCTCCTCCACCGGCATCGCGATGAGCTGCCGGATCGCCCGGTTCATCGTCCTCATGTGACGGACCGCCTCGACCACATTGCCGGTACCGGCCTCCCCCTTGGTCCGGATCATCGCCGCCCCCTCGGCAACCCGACGCAGGGCTTCCCCGAGGTTCCGGGCCCCGCAGACGAAGGGAATCGAAAAGAGGGTCTTGTCGATGTGGCACTCCTCATCCGCAGGGGTCAGCACCTCGCTCTCGTCGATGTAGTCGATCTTCAGGGCCTCGAGGATCTGCGCCTCCACAAAGTGGCCGATCCGGGCCTTGGCCATGACGGGGATCGAAACCGCCTTCTTGATTTCGGCGATCATCACCGGATCCGACATCCGGGCCACGCCGCCGTCCCTGCGGATGTCCGCCGGCACCCGCTCCAGAGCCATCACGGCCACGGCGCCCGCTTCCTCGGCGATCTTCGCCTGCTCCACGTTCGTCACGTCCATGATGACGCCGCCCTTGAGCATCTGTGCCAACTGGACATTCA
>Ga0153915_10001232_pt1 | contig 23611 bp, 22 predicted proteins | sample Opewatmetagenome_2_FD_107003 | JGI IMG/M metagenome (GOLD analysis project Ga0153915, IMG submission 107003) | Freshwater wetland microbial communities from Ohio, USA - Open water 3 Core 3 Depth 3 metaG | ecosystem: Environmental > Aquatic > Freshwater > Wetlands | place: USA: Ohio, Lake Erie...
CGCCCGCGGCCCCTCCGCGCCCCGCCTCGCTCGCGCCCCGGCGACCCGGGCCCGCGCCGGTGGCGCCGCGCGTGCCACCGAAGAAGAGCGAGGAAGGGTAGGGAGAGGCTCCGGGAAGCTGGCGGCGCCGATGGAGAGACCGCGAGCCGTGCTCGGGCGAGTCCCAGCACGAGGGCGTGGCGGCGGGAAACCCCGGCGCGACCCATCGGGGGCGACAAGGCTTGCCCGCTGCACTATGGAAAGGACGATGGAATTCCTGACGAGCCGCCTCCTCGCGGCCTTCCCGCACGGCTTCACCACCCGGAGCGGCGGCCACTCTGGCGGCCCGTACGCGAGCCTCAACCTGGGCGAGGCGGTAGGCGACGAGCCCGCGAGCGTGGAGGCGAACTGGGCGGAGCTGCGAAGCGCCACCGGCCTCGCCTTCGCGCGCGTGCGCCAGGTCCACGGCTGCCGCGTCCACCACGCCCTGGGCCCGGCCGAGGCGCCGGCCGACGAGGCGGACGTGGTGATCTCGGCCCGCGCCGGCGTCGCGGCCTGCGTCTCCGTGGCGGACTGCGTCCCGATCCTCGTCGCCGATCCGCGGAGCGGCGCGGTGGCCGCGGTCCACGCCGGCTGGCGGGGGACGCTCTCCCGGGCCGCAGCGCAGGCGGTGGCCGAGCTGGCCCGCGCCCACGGGGCGCGCCCGGCGGACCTCGTCGCCGCGATCGGTCCCTCCATCGGGCCCTGCTGCTACGAGGTGTCGGTGGACCTGGCTGCGCGGTTCCGGGAGGCCTTCGGGCCAGCGGCGGCGAACCCCAGCCCGCTCCAGGCCCGGGTGGACCTGTGGCTCGCCAACGCCTCCATCCTCCGGCAGGCGGGCCTCGCCCGGGAGCGGGTCGAGGTGCTGGAGCGGTGCACCTCCTGCGAGGCCGGTCACTTCTTCTCCCACCGCCGCGACTCGGGCAGGACCGGGCGGCAGGTGGGCTTCATCGCCCCGGTTTCTTGACTAGGGCCCCACATCACCTAGAATTTACGAGGCTTTGCCGAAGATGCTGCCAGAGGTCGCCGCGGCGGCGGTGCTCGCCGTGCTCGGGTGCTCCGCCGGGGACCCCGGGCTGCGCCGGGATCTGGAGCTCACGCGGGCCGAGATGAGGACCGTCCAGCACGAGAACGCCGAGATGGCGAAGCGGGTCGAGGCCCTCTCGGCCAAGGTGGACCTGCTCGCCGCCCGCGCGCAGCGTGCTCCGCCCGCCGCCGTGAAGACCCACGCGGCGGAGCCCATCGTCCCGCCCGACCTCGCGGTCGTGAAGATGGAGCCCCAGGCCGCGCGCGCCGCGCCCCGGGGCGAGTCTCTCCGCAGGCCTCGCCGGGCACCGCCGGTGCCGGTGGCCGTTCCCTTCGTCGATCCGGACCCCGGTACCCTCAGCGCCATGCGCGCCCGCAGGGTGGATCTCGCAGCCGAGGCCCAGGCCGCGCTCGATGCGGCGCACCGCCTCTCGGGGCTCGCGGCCGCGCGCGCCCTCGAGGAGTTCAGCTCGAGCTACCCGAGCCACCCCAGCGCCGACAACGCGCTCGTCGAGGCGGGCCAGGCCCGCGCCGGCGCCGGCGACGACGAGTCGGCCTGTGCCCTCTTCGCCCGCTGCGCGAAGGAGTATCCGGCGGGCGACGCCCTCCCGGACGCGCTCGAGCAGCTCGGCCGGTGCGAGGCCCGCAAGGGTCGCGACGAGAAGGCCCGCGCGCTGTTCGAGCGGGTCGCCACCGACTTCCCCAACAGCTCCGCGGCGAAGCGTGCCCTGGAGCGCATCGCAGCCATGCCCGGGACGGGCGCCTCCGGCGCGCCGTCCTCCCGGCCAGGAGCCGTCCCATGAGCCTCTGGAAGCCCATCGCCCTGTTCCTCGCCCTGCCGGCGGCCGCGCTCGCCCAGGGACCGTCGGCGAACATCGACGCGGCCAAGGCCGCCGGACAGAAGCAGCAGGCGGGTATCGAGCGCAAGGAGCGGCTCGTGGACCAGCAACTCGCCGAGCCCGCGGGAGCGACGGCGGAGCCCGGCGAGGCCCCTCCGCCCGCGGAAGAGGGCGCGCCCGGCAGCGTGGACCTCAACAAGGCCGCCGAGAAGCTGGAGGGCCAGGCCACGGAGCCGCCGCCCGCGGAGGCAGGCGCCGCGGCGGGCGCGGTCCCGCCGCCCGACACCTACACGGTGAAGCCGGGCGACACGCTCTGGGACCTGTCCGGCCGCTTCCTCAACAACCCGTGGTACTGGCCCAAGGTCTGGTCCTACAACCCGGAGATCGCGAACCCGCACTGGATCTACCCGGGCAACCTCATCAAGTTCTACCCGTCCGGCGAGGAGGCCCCGACCCGCATCGAGCCGGTGGCCCCGGCGGGCGCCCCGCCCGCGCTGGCCGAGGAGACCGCGCCTACCGCGCCGAAGGAGCTGGAGGACCTCTCGGTCGGGACCATCCACAAGGCCGAACAGCTGGGCGAGGAGGACGCGGTGGCCGTGGTCGGGCCCTACAAGATCGGCCAGGCGCCGAGGCGCGCCACCTCGCTCCGGCGCGACCGCTTCGTGACGCAGCGCGTGCTCGAGGACTCCGGCGTCATCTCGGCCGCTTTCGAGGAGAAGCTGCTCCTCAGCTCCGGCGACAAGGTGTACGCGAGGTTCCGCGACCCGGCGCCGGTGAAGCTCGGCGAGACCTACGCCATCTTCCGGAACGAGGGGCCGGTGAAGCACCCGGTGACGCACGAGATCTTCGGCTACAAGACCGTGATCCTCGGCTCGGCGCGGGTGACGGCGCTCGGCGACCGCGTCGCCACGCTCGTCGTCAAGGCGTCGTACGACACCATCGAGCGCGGCGACCTCCTCGGCCCCTGGATCGACAAGCTCGTGAGGCCGGTTCCGGTCCGTCCGAACCAGGCGAGCGTCGACGGGGTCATCCTCGCCCTCGACCCGAGCATCCTCACCGGCGCGGGCGAGTACAACGTGGTGTACGTGGACAAGGGGCGCAACGACGGCGTCGAGGAGGGCAACACCTTCGAGGTGGTCCGCAGCGGCGACCTGTACGACCAGCCTCCCGACCGGCCCGTGCTCGACCCCGCGCTCCCGCGCGAGGTGGTGGGCAGCCTGCTGGTCTTCGACGTGAAGGACCACGCCTCCACCGCGCTCGTCCGCCGCAGCATCTTCGAGCTCATGGTGGGCGACAAGCTGGAGATGCGGCCGGGCGCCGCGAAGGCGGGCTCGGGCGGGTTCTAGCGGAAGTCCGGCCGGCCACGCCACCTTGACGCTGTCAGATGTCGCAGGTATATGGCCCGGCCTCATGGAAGGTGCAGTCACCCTTCGCCGGGGGGAGCCCGGGTATCCCGAGGCCCTCGCCCGCGTGGCGCATCCGCCGGCCTTCCTGCGCCTGCGCGGGAGCCTCGGCCCGGCCGGCGCCCGTCGGGTGGCGGTGGTCGGCGCGCGCGCCTCGGACGAGGCCGGGCTCGACATCGCGGCGGACCTCGCGCGCGGCCTCGCCCGCGCCGGGATCTCGGTGGTCTCGGGAGGCGCCGACGGCGTGGACTCGGCCGCGCACCGCGGCGCGCTCGACGCCGGCGGCCACACGGTGGCCGTTCTGGGCGGCGGCCTCGACCGGCTCTACCCGGCGGGCAACCGGCGACTGTTCGCGCGGATCGTGGAGGCGGGTGGAGCGCTCCTCGCCGAGCAGGAGGACGGCGTCCACCCCACCGAGTTCAGCTTCCCGGAGCGGAACCGAATCGTGGCCGGCCTGTGCCAGGCGGTGGTGGTGGTCCGCGCCGGCGAGCGGAGCGGCGCGCTCGGCACCGCGGCCTGGGCTCGCACGATCGGCGTGCCGATCTTCGCCGTGCCCGGAGACCCGACGAACCCTCTCGCCGCCGGGACGCTCCGGCTCCTGCGCGAGGGCGCCCGGCTGGCCGCCGCGGCCGAGGACGTGCTGGCGTTCCTGGGCCTGGACCTCCCGGAGCCGAGGCCGGCGCCGCAGCTCGAGCTCCAGGGCAACGAGGCGGCGCTGTGGCAGGCGCTCGGCCGCGAGCCGCGCCACGCCGACGTCGTGGCGCGCGAGGCGGGCCTGCCGCCGCCTGCGGCGCTGGCGGGCCTGCTGTCGCTGGAGATCCAGGGGCTCTGCGAGCAGCGGCCGGGGCAGCGGTTCCTGAGGCGCGGGTAGGAACGGGGGGGAGATGGCGAGAGAGCCGACGAGCGCCGCGCGAGAGAAGAAGAAGAAGGCCTCGCCCCGCGCCGCGCCGAAGGGCGGGAGGAGCCTGGTCGTCGTCGAGTCGCCGGCCAAGGCCAAGACCATCAAGAAGTACCTGGGCCGCTCCTTCGACGTGATGGCCTCGGTCGGCCACGTGAAGGACCTGCCCAAGTCGAAGATGGGCGTGGACGTGGAGAAGGGCTTCCGGCCCACCTACGAGGTCATCAAGGGCAAGGCCAAGGTCCTCTCCGACATCAAGAGGGCCGCGCACAAGGCGGCGGACGTCTACCTCGCCACCGACCCCGACCGCGAGGGCGAGGCAATTGCCTGGCACATCGCCGAGGAGCTGGGCGCCGAGGGCGGCGACGCGCGGGTGCGGCGCGTCCTCTTCAACGAGATCACCAAGGGCGCCATCCAGAAGGCCATCGCCGAGCCGCGGGCGCTCGATCGCAGGAAGTTCGACTCGCAGCAGGCGCGGCGCATCCTCGACCGGCTGGTCGGCTACCAGATCAGCCCCATCCTCTGGAAGAAGGTGCGCCGGGGCCTCTCGGCCGGCCGCGTGCAGTCGGTGGCGGTGCGTCTGGTGGTGGAACGCGAGCGGGAGATCCAGGCCTTCAAGCCCGAGGAGTACTGGAGCCTGGAGGCGGACCTGGCCGCGTCCCTTCCGCCTGAGTTCCGCGCGAGGCTCGTCAAGCTCGACGGGCAGAAGGCCGACCTCCGGGACGGCGAGACCAGCCGTGGGCTCGTCGCAGAGCTCGAGAAGGAACGGTTCGCCGTCGCTGCGGTGGAGCGCAAGGAGCGCCGCCGCAACGCGCCGCCGCCGTTCACCACCGCCAAGCTCCAGCAGGAGGCGGCCAACCGGCTCGGCTTCACCGCCAGGAAGACCATGACCCTGGCGCAGCGGCTCTACGAGGGGGTGGAGCTGGGCGACGAGGGCGCGGTGGGCCTCATCACCTACATGCGCACGGACTCGGTCCGCCTCTCGTCGGAGGCCGTCGACGCGGTGCGCGGCTTCATCGCGGAACGCTACGGGAAGGACCACCTGCCGGAGTCCCCCAACGTCTACCGGACGAGGCAGAAGGCGGCCCAGGAGGCCCACGAGGCGGTGCGCCCGACCTCGCTCGAGTGGACCCCCGAGCGCGTGGCCCCGTTCTTCGAGCAGATGGGCGAGCGGGACATGCTCCGCCTCTACGAGCTCGTCTGGAACCGCTTCGTCGCCTGCCAGATGATGCCGGCGGTCTACGACCAGACCGCGGCGGACGTCGCGGCGGGGCGCGCCACCTTCCGGGCGACCGGCTCGGTGCTCAAGTTCCCCGGCTACCTCGCGGTGTACGGGGCGAGGCCCCCCGACGACGAGGCCGGGGCCGAGGCGGAGAAGCCCGAGGAGGGGAAGGCCGAGGAGAAGGAGCGCAACGAGGAGCGCGTGCTCCCGCCGCTCGAGGCCGGCATGCCGCTCGAGCTGCGGCGCCTCCTGCCGGAGCAGCACTTCACCCAGCCCCCGCCGCGCTTCAACGAGTCGTCGCTGGTGAAGGAGCTGGAGGAGAAGGGGATCGGCCGGCCCTCCACCTACGCCGCCATCCTCGACACCATCCAGGAGAAGGGGTACGTCGAGAAGGTCGAGAAGGTCTTCAAGCCGACCGATCTCGGCACCCTCGTCACCGACGAGCTGGTGAAGGGCTTTCCGCGCGAGATGGACGTCGCCTTCACCGCCGGCATGGAGGAGAAGCTCGACGAGATCGAGGAGGGGAACGCCGGGTGGCAGGCGGTGCTCTCCGACTTCTACGGCACGTTCAAGGAGGACCTCGCCCGGGCGGAGGTCCACATGCGGGACGTGAAGCGGCAGGAGATCGCCACCGACATCACCTGCGAGAAGTGCGGCAAGCCCATGGTGATCAAGTGGGGCCGCAACGGCGAGTTCCTCGCCTGCTCCGGCTTCGTGAAGGACGACCCCACGAGCTGCCGCAACACCATGAACTTCCGGCGCGACGAGGGGAGAATCGTCCCCGAGAAGGAGGAGGACGTCGCCACCGACGAGAAGTGCCCGACGTGCGGCGCGCCCATGGTGGTGAAGCGCGGGCGCTTCGGCCGCTTCCTCGCCTGTACCCGTTATCCGGAGTGCAAGACGTCGAAGCCCATGCCCATCGGCGTCACCTGCCCCAAGGCGTGCGGCGGATACGTCACGGAGCGCCGGTCCAAGCGCGGCCGCACCTTCTACGGCTGCTCGTCGTACCCGAGGTGCGACTTCGTGTCGTGGGACCGGCCCCGCAACGAGGCCTGCCCGCTCTGTGGCAGCGCCTTCCTCCTCGACAAGTACTCGAAGCGCGACGGCCCGTTCATCGCCTGCCCGAACAAGGAATGCGGCTACCGCCGCGCCAAGGACGAGGGCGAGGCGCCGGGCGCGGCGCGGCGGGCCGCCGACGCATGAGCGGCCCCGGCGCGCCTGCGGCGATGTGGGAGGCGCGATCCTTGACACCCTCCGCGGGGGGCTGCTACAGAATTCCCCTGTCTATTCCGCGAGGAACGCCGATTCGGCGCCTCAACCCCTAGAGGACGAGATGATCCAGAACCTCGCCGATTTCTTCAGAGAAGGCGGCCCGTTCATGTTCGTGAACCTGATCGCCTCGGCCGTCGCCGTGGCGATCATCTTCGAACGGCTCATCGCCCTCGGGTTCCGGCTCAACCTCAACGCGGGCCCCTTCATGGAGCAGATCCAGAAGCTGGTCATGACCGGGAACATCGACCGGGCCGTGAAGCTCTGCGGCGCGGCGCCGAAGGCGGCCCTCTCCAAGGTCGTCCGCGCCGGCCTCTCCCGCGCCAACCGCGGCGAGCAGGAGGTGTCGCGGGCGCTGGAGGAGGCGGTGCTCGAGGTCACGCCGCTCGTGAACAAGCGGATCGCGTCGCTCTGGTCGCTCGCCAACATCGCCACGCTGCTCGGTCTCATCGGCACCATCGTCGGCCTCATCGGCACGTTCCGGTCCCTCGGCGCCGCCAGCCCGGAGATGAAGCAGGCCATGCTCTCGAAGGGCATCTCCGAGGCCATGAACAACACCGCCTTCGGTCTCATGATCGCGGTGACCTGCATCGTCGCCCACCTCATGCTCACCTCGAAGTCCAAGGCGATGGTCGAGGAGATCGAGTTCAACGCGCTCAAGCTCGAGAACATGCTGGCGCGGCGGGGAGCGGGAGAGACCAACCCGCTCGACGTGGAGGCGCGGGGCGCGTGAGCGCGGCCGCCCGGCGCGAGCCGGTCCGCGGGAGATCCGGGGCATGAGGCGATGGCGCTACGACGAGGAGCACGCGGGCGAGCTCAACATCGTCCCGTACCTCGACATCGTGACCAACCTCGTCATGTTCCTGCTCCTCTCCATGACGGGCCTGCTCACCTTCGGCGTGGTCAACGTCTCCGCGCCCCGGATCGGCGGGGAGGCCGCGGCGGCCCAGCCGGCCGATCCGTCCGCCCCGCGGCTCCTGCTCACCGTGGCCATCTCGAAGAAGGGCTTCTACATCGCCGGTTCGGGCGGCGTGCTCGGCGGCCCCGCTGACGCGACCACGGTGGACGCGACGCAGCCGCCCACCGTCCCGCTCCGGGCCGACGGCAAGCACGACTACGACGCGCTCAACGAGCAGATGAAGAAGATCAAGGACCGCTACCCCAACGAGACGAACCTCATCCTCTCGGCGGACGCGGACATCCCGTACGAGGTCCTGATCCTGACGATGGACGCCTGCCGCGAGGCCAAGGTGAAGGCCGGCGACGGCAGCGTGGATCGGAAGCCCCTCTTCTTCGACGTCTCGCTGTCCCTCATCGGCTAGGCGATGGCCAGTCCCGGAAAGCCCTCCGCCGCCCCGCGCCTCTCCCCGGAGGAGGTCGCCCGCCGGAAGCGGGAGCGAGAGACCCGCCGCGCCCGCCGCAAGGCGCGCGAGTCCGCCGGCGAGATCAAGGAGCTCAACATCACCGCGATGATGGACATGATGACCATCCTCCTCGTGTTCCTCCTCAAGTCCTACTCGGCCTCCTCGCTCAGCATCAATCTCTCCGAGGCGCTGAAGCTCCCCGCCTCCACGACCCAGGTCCACCCCCAGGACAACATCAGCGTCACCATCTCGCTCGGCGAGGTGGCCGTGAACGACCGGAAGGCGGTCGGGGCGGAGAACGGCGTCATCCCCGCCGGGTACAAGGAGGAGGGGAAGGCCGACGGCTTCTACATCGGCGCGATCTACGACGCGCTGAAGAAGGAAGTGGACAAGCAGAAGTACATCGCCCAGTACAACGTCATGGCGCCGTTCACCGGCCGGGTGAACATCATCGCGGACAAGCGGGTTCCCTACCGGACGCTGATGGAGGTGCTGTACACGGCCGGCCAGGCGGAGCTGGGCGAGTACAAGTTCATGGTGCTCAAGAACGAGTGAGGCGCGTCGCCACCGCCAGGCGCTCCTCGTGGTCGGCGCAGTCCGCGCAGGTGGCGGCGAACGGCAGGGCCTCGAGCCGCCTCGCCTCGATCACCTCGCCGCACTCCCTGCAGACGCCGTAGGTGCCGGCGTCGATGCGGGCCAGGGCCGCATCGATGTGGGCGATCTCGCGCAGCTCCACCTCGCCGACCTCCACGAGCTTCCGCTGCTCCTGCTCGCTCTGCGACCCCTCCTCGACCTCGGGGTCGCGCTCGGCTTCCCGCAGGTCGTCGATGTCGGCGGTGGTCCGCCGGCTCGCCTCCAGGATCAGGCGGCGGCGGCGCTGCAGGCGCTGCTTCAGGGACTCTCGATCCGGGCCGCGCATGGCCAACCCCCTCGCATCGAGGATGAACCGGTCCCGGGCCGATGGCAAGGTGCCGCGCGGGGCCAGGGGAGGGGCCCGGCGTCGCCCGCGGCGAGGGGTTAGGATCCACCCATGGCGGAGAGGGTGGCCGTGGTGGGCGGAGGGCTCGCGGGCTGCGAGGCGGCGGGCGTGCTCGCGCGCGCGGGCGTCGAGGTGGACCTCTTCGAGATGAAGCCCGCGCGCCGCTCGCCCGCGCAGAAGCTCGACGGGCTGTGCGAGCTCGTGTGCTCGAACTCGCTCCGTTCCGACAACCCCATGAACGCGGTCGGCCTCCTCCACGAGGAGCTGCGCCGGCTCGGGAGCCTGGTCCTCGCCTGCGCCGACGAGACGCGGGTGCCGGCCGGCGACGCGCTGGCCGTCGACCGCGAGCGCTTCAGCCGCCTCGTCACCGCGAGGATCGAGTCCGAGCCTCGGGTCCGCCTGCGGCGGGAGGAGGTGGCGGCGCTCCCGGCCGGGCCCGGCCCGGCCATCGTCGCCACCGGGCCGCTCACCTCGGACGCCCTCGCCGCCGAGATCTCCCTCGCCTGTGGAGGTCGGCTGGCCTTCTACGACGCCATCGCCCCCATCGTCTCCGCGGACGGCATCGACATGGACGTGGCCTACGCCCGGTCCCGCTACGGCAAGGGGGCGGGGGACGAATACCTGAACCTCCCCATGGACGAGCCCGCCTACCGCGCCTTCGTCGCGGCCCTGCTCGCGGCCGAGAAGGTGCCGGCGCACGACTTCGAGGAGCCGCGCTACTTCGAGGGCTGCCTGCCCATCGAGGTGATGGCCGAGCGCGGGCCCGAGGTGCTGTGCCACGGCCCCATGAAGCCGGTGGGGCTCGAGGACCCGCGCACCGGCCGGCGGCCCCACGCCGTGGTCCAGCTGCGCCGGGAGGACGTCGCCGGCACTGCCTGGAACCTGGTCGGATTCCAGACCCGGCTCACCTGGCCGGAGCAGCGCCGCATCTTCAGGGAGCTCATCCCCGGCCTCGCCCGCGCCGAGTTCGTCCGGCTCGGGCAGATCCACCGCAACACCTTCGTGGACGCGCCGCGGGCGCTCGCGCCCGACCTGTCGCTCCGGGCGCGGGCGCACCTCTTCCTCGCTGGCCAGATCACGGGCGTGGAGGGATACGTCGAGTCCGCGGCCTGCGGCCACGTGGCCGCCCGCGCCGTGCTCGACCGCCTCGCCGGGAGGCCCTTCCGGCCGCCGCCGTCGGGCACGGCGATGGGTGCCCTCCACCGCCACGTCACCGGCGAGGCCCACCCGCCGGGCCACGGCTACCAGCCGTCCAACGTCGTCTTCGCGCTCTTCCCTCCGCTCGAGGGTCGCCACCGCGGCAAGGAGGCGCGAAAGATGGCCTACGTCGAGCGGGCGCGCCGTGAGATGATGGCGTGGATCCCGTGAGACGGACCCTCGCCGCCCTCGCCCTCGCCGCAGCGGCCGCCTGTGCCCGGGCTCCCGAGCGGCCCGCCGGGATCGGGCGGCGCGTCGCCGGCGGGGTCGCGCAGGGGCTCCGCCCGTCGCCCGACGGGGCCTGGCTCGCGTTCCTCGACCGCTGCGCCCGGCCGCCGGGCCCGCTCGTGCCGCTCGGCGTCGTCGCCTGCGACCTCGAGGTCGTGCCGGCCGCGGGCGGCACGGTGGAGCGCGTGGCGGAGGGCGTGACGAGCCTGCCCGCCGGGTTCGCCTGGAGTCCGGACGGAAGGGGGCTCGCAGCGCTGGCCGGTTACGATCACGCCGAGGGGCGGGGCGCCGTCGTCCTGTGGCGTCCCGGCGGCGAGACGCGACGTCTCGCCGGGAGCGCGGGGTTCTACGCCTTCACGCCGGGCGGCGAGCTGGGCTTCGTCTCCCAGGGGCAGCTCTTCCTCGTGCGGGGCGACGAGGTGGTGCCGGTGGCCGGCGCGACGGGCGTCGCCACCTTCGAGGCGAGCCCGCGCCCGGGCGGCGCGGGGCCCGACATGCTCGTGCGGCGGCAGTCCGGCGCCGGGGGCGAGCTGCTCTTCGTGAAGGGCACGGCCGTCCGCGGGCGGGCGAGCGCCGCGCCGGCCGGCGACTACGCCTTCTCCCCGTCGGGAGACCGGGTGGCCTTCACTGCCAGGAAGGGGGACGGCTGGGACCTCCTCGTCGGCGCGGCGGGAGATGGGTCGGCCGGGCGCGTCGGGAGCCGGGTCCAGTCCTTCGCCTTCTCGCGGGATGGGTCGGCCATTGCCTTCCTGGCGGACCTCGCCCCCGGAAGGGCGGGCGACCTGTGGGTGGCGCCGTCCGGCGCGCCGGCCGTGCGGCTCGGGGAGCGGGTGGGGGAGTTCCGCTGGGCCACGGCGGCGCTCCGGCTGGCGTGGCTGCAGGACTTCGAGGCCCACGTGCGCGCGGGGGCGCTGGCGGTGGGCGGCCCGGGCATGAAACCCGCCGTGGTCGGCCACAACGTCACCGCCTACGAGATGGCGCCCGACGGGACGCGCGTCGCCTTCCTCGAGCACGTCACGGCCGGCGGCTACTCGGTGGACCTCAAGGTCGCGCCCGTCGCCGAGGGGACCCGGGCGGCCACGGTGGCGCGCGGCGTCTTCGGCTTCGACTTCGCGCCGGGCGGAAGCGCGCTCTACTACCGCGCCGGTTGCGTCCGGAACGCCGAGGCCTGCGATCTCTTCGCCGTCCCCGCGGAGGGCCTGCCCGCCGGCAAGGCGGCGCGGCGCGTCGCCGACGGCGTGAAGAGCTTCGACTTCGACCGCAGGAACCCGGACCGGCTGCTCCTCGCCTGGGCGCGCAAGGACAGCGTGACGCTGGACCTCGCCGTGTGGGAAGGCGGGAAGCTCACCGCAGTGGACCGGGCGGCCCTGCCCGGGAGCGCCGCGTTCCTGCCGCCGGACTCGCGGCGCGTGGCCTACGTCGTGGCCGACCCGAAACGGGCGGGCGTGTACGTGGCGGAGCTGCCGCGGTAGCTCCGGACCCGGAACGGAAACTTCCCGCGGACCGGGGCCGGTGCTACCGGTAGCGGATGGCCGTGGACCTGGCCGCCCTCCCGGCGGAGATCCGGCGCTTCGCCGCGCACCTCGAGGGGGAGCGGCGCGCGTCGCCGCACACGGTGAAGGCCTACCTGGGAGACCTCGCCCAGTACGCGTCGCACCTCGCCGAGGCGCGGGTGCCGATCGTGCCATCCTCGCCGGCGGCCGTGCGCGCCTTCCTCTCCCGCGCGGCCGGAACGAGCGGCGCGGCCAGCCTCGGCCGCAAGCTCTCCGCGGTGCGCGCCCTGTACCGCTACCTCGTCAAGGAGAGGCTCGCGCCGTCGAACCCGGCGCGGGGCGTCGCGAGCCCGAGGCGCCCGAGGCCGCTGCCCGACGTGCTGCCCGAGGAGGAGGCCGCTGCGCTCGTCGAGGCCCCCGCGCTCGCCGAGCCCCTGGTGCTCCGGGACCGGGCGATGCTCGAGCTCCTCTACGCGAGCGGGCTGCGGGTCTCGGAGCTGGTGGGGCTCGACCGGTCCGGCCTCGACCTCTCCGAGGGGCTGGTGCGCGTCCTCGGCAAGCGGCGGAAGGAGCGCATCGTCCCGGTGGGCCGTCCCGCCCGCGAGGCGCTGCGCCGCTGGCTCGACGAGGGGCGTCCGTCGCTCGCCCGCGCCCCCGGCCGGACCGGGGCCGCGGAGGCACTGTTCCTCAACCACCGCGGCGGCCGGCTCACCGCGCGCTCGGTCGCCCGGAGGCTCCACCGCTGGGTCCTCGCGGCCGGCCTCTCGCGCCACGTCCACCCCCACGTGCTCCGTCACTCCTTCGCCACCCACCTCCTCGCGAGCGGCGCCGACCTGCGCGGCATCCAGGAGCTACTCGGGCACGCGTCTCTCTCGACGACGCAGCGCTACACGCACCTCGACTGGAAGCGGCTCGCGGCCGTGTACGACGAGGCGCATCCGCGGGCCAGGGAAAAGCGGTAGCGCGGCGGCGCAGCGCGCGCTACGAGTAGCGCATGTTCCATGGGACCACGGTGCTGTGCGTCCGCCGCGACGGCAGGGTGGTGATGGCCGGCGACGGCCAGGTGACGATGGACAAGACCGTGGTGAAGGCCACTGCCCGGAAGGTGCGGCGGCTCGCCGACGGCGCCGTCATCGCCGGCTTCGCGGGCGCCACCGCCGACGCCTTCCAGCTCTTCGAGCTGTTCGAGAAGAAGCTCCAGGAGCACGCGCGCTCGCTTCCGCGCGCCGCGGTGGAGCTGGCGAAGCAGTGGCGGACGGACCGGCTCCTGCGCCGGCTCGAGGCGCTGCTGGTCGTCGCCGACGCCGAGCACACCCTGGTCGTGTCCGGTGCCGGGGACGTGATCGAGCCCGACGCCGTTCCGGGGGGAGGGGTGGCGGCGGTCGGCTCGGGCGCGCCCTACGCGCTGGCGGCGGCGCGGGCCCTGCTCGCCCACTCCACACTCCCGGCGCGGTCGGTCGCCGAGGAGGCGCTCAAGCTCGCGGCCGAGATCTGCATCTACACCAACGCCCACCTCACGTTCGAGGAGCTCTAGCCCGCATGCTCGCCCGGGACCTGTTGCCCAAGGACATCGTCGCCGAGCTGGATCGCTACGTCGTGGGGCAGCGGGCGGCGAAGCGGGCGGTGGCGATCGCGCTCCGCAACCGGTGGCGCCGCCAGAAGATCCCGGCCGAGCTGCGCGACGAGGTCCTTCCCAAGAACATCATCATGATCGGCCCGACCGGGGTGGGGAAGACCGAGATCGCCCGGCGGCTCGCCAGGCTCGCCGGCGCGCCCTTCGTGAAGGTGGAGGCGTCGAAGTACACCGAGGTGGGCTACGTCGGGCGCGACGTGGACTCGATGGTGCGCGACCTCGTCGAGGCGGCCGTGAAGCTCGTCAAGGAAGAGGAGATGGAGAAGCTCCGGGCCCGGGCCCGCGAGGCGGCGGAGGAGAAGGTCCTCGACGCGCTCGGCCACGCGGCGGCGCCCACCGGACGCGACCGCGCCCGGGCCCAGCTGCGCGCCGGGACGCTGGATGACGACGTGGTGGAGGTCGAGGTCGCCGAGAAGGGGGGCGGGATGTTCTCCATGCCCGCCGGCCCCGGCATGGAAGACATGGCACAGGGGCTCGGCGAGATGCTCCAGTCGCTCGGCAGCCACCCGCTCATGTCGGCGTTCGGCGGCGGCGCGCGCAAGCGCAAGCGGCGGCTGGAGGTGAAAGAGGCGCTCCGGATCCTCTCCGAGGAGGAGGCCGCGAGCCTGGTGGACATGGAGCGCGTGGCGCGCGAGGCCGTGGACCGGGCCCAGAACGCCGGGATCATCTTCATCGACGAGATCGACAAGATCGCGTCGCGCGAGGCGGGCGTGGGGCCGGACGTGTCCCGCGGCGGCGTGCAGCGGGACCTCCTTCCCATCGTCGAAGGATCGAACGTCGCCACCAAGTACGGCGTGGTGAAGACCGACCACGTCCTCTTCATCGCCGCCGGCGCCTTCCACGTCTCCAAGGTGTCGGACCTCATCCCGGAGATGCAGGGGCGCTTCCCCATCCGCGTGGAGCTCGAGCCGCTCACGCGCGCCGATCTGGCGCGCATCCTGCGCGAGCCGAGGAACTCCCTGACGCGCCAATACACAGCGCTGCTCGCCACCGAGGGCGTGGATCTCGTGTTCCAGGACGACGCGATCGAGGAGATCGCCCGCATCGCCGAGGAGGTGAACCAGCGGACCGAGAACATCGGCGCCCGACGGCTCTACGCGGTGATGGAGCGGCTGCTCGACGAGATCTCCTTCGACGCCGCCGATCTGGCGGGCCGCAGGCTGGTCATCGACGCGGCGCTGGTGCGGGAGCGGCTCCAGGGGATCGCCGCCGACGAGGACCTGTCGCGCTACATCCTCTGAAGGACGTCCGGCGCATGCTATAAGCCCGGAATGAGCGTCAACGAATCCCTGGTCGCGAGGGCCCAGCGGGTCCTCACCCCCAACTACCGCCAGGCCCCGATCGCGCTGGTGCGCGGAGAGGGCAGCCGCGTCTGGGACGCCGACGGCGAGGAGTACCTCGACTGCATCGCCGGAATCGCCACCGTGGCGCTCGGCCACTGCCACCCGGCCGTCGTGCGCGCCCTCGAGGAGCAGGCCCGCACCCTCTGGCACGTCTCCAACCTGTTCTTCAACCCGAAGGCGATCGAGCTCGCCGAGGCGCTCGCCGCCACCACCTCCTGGGCGCGCCGCGTCTTCCTCTGCAACAGCGGAGCGGAGTCGAACGAGGCGATGCTCAAGCTCGCCCGGAAGTTCCACGCCGACCAGGGCCACCCGGAGCGCAGCGAGATCGTGGCCTGCCACGAGTCCTTCCACGGCCGGACGATGTTCGCGCTCTCCGCCACCGGCCAGCCCAAGTACCACCATGGCTTCGAGCCGCTCGTCCCGGGCGTCCGGCACGTCCCGTACGGTGACGCGCCCGCGCTGGAGAAGGCGCTCGGTCCGACGGTCGCGGCCTTCATCGTCGAGCCCATCCAGGGGGAGGCGGGCGTACGTCCGGCCCCGGCCGGCTACCTGGCGAGGGCCCGCGAGCTCACCCGGAAGGCGGGCGCCCTCCTCTGCCTCGACGAGGTGCAGACCGGCATGGGGCGGACCGGCACGATATGGGCGCACGAGGCGGAGGGGGTGGTGCCCGACCTCATGTCGAGCGCCAAGGCCATCGCCAACGGCTATCCCATGGGCGCGCTCCTCGCCTCGGAGGAGGTGGGCAGCCACCTCACGCCCGGCAGCCACGCCGCCACCTTCGGCGGGAACGCGCTCGGCTCGGCCGTCGCGCTCGCGTGCCTGCGGGAGATCCGCCGGGCCCTGCCCGGGGCAGCGAAGGTCTCGGCGCGCCTTTTCGAACGGCTCGGGGCGCTCCGCTCCGGCGGGCGGGTGGTCGAGGTGCGCGGCCGGGGCATGCTCATCGGCGTCGTGGTCCGGGGCGTGGACGCGGCCGAGGTGGTGAGGCTCGCCCGCGAGGGCGGCCTCCTCGTGAACGCCATCGGCGCCGAGGTGGTGCGGCTCGCGCCCGCGCTCACGCTCTCCGAGGCGGAGGCCGACCTGGCCGTCTCGCGCCTCGCCGCGGCCATCGCCGCCGCGCCCGCTCACGGGTGACCGACATGGCACGTTCCCCGCGCGGCGAGCGCGACTTCCTGCGGCTCACCGACCTCGACCGGGGCGAGCTCCTCGCCCTCCTGGAGCGCGCCGCGGAGTGGAAGCTGCTCGGACGGAGCGGCCCGCGCCCCCTCCAGGGCATGGCCCTGGGGCTCGTCTTCGAGAAGGCCTCGACGCGGACGCGCGTCTCGTTCGCCGTGGCCTGCCACCAGCTTGGCGCCTACGAGATGACGCTCTCGCCGCGCGAGACCCAGCTCGGACGCGGCGAGCCCATCAAGGACACGGCGCGGGTCCTGTCGCGCTACCTCGACGCTCTGGTGGTGCGGACCTTCGAGCACTCCAAGATCGAGGAGATGGCCCGCTACGCCGACGTCCCGGTGGTGAACGCGCTGACCGACGCGTCCCACCCCTGCCAGCTGCTCGCCGACCTGCTCACCGTCGCCGAGCGCTTCGGCCACGATGCGCTCGGGCGCGGCGACCTGGCGGTGGCCTGGATCGGCGACGGCAACAACATGGCGAACAGCTGGCTCGAGGCGTGCGCCGTCCTCGGCTTCCAGCTCCGGCTCGCCTGCCCCGAGGGGTACGACCCCGACCCGCAGCTGCTTGCCCGGGCCGGCGACCGGGCGCGACTCGTGCGTTCGCCGCGCGAGGCGGCGGTGGGGGCCCATGTCCTCAACACCGACGTTTGGGCCAGCATGGGCCAGGAGGAGGAGGCGGAGGAACGCAAGCGGCGCTTCCAGGGCTTCGAGCTCGACGCGGCGCTGGTCGCAGCCGCCGACCCGAAGGCCATCGTGCTGCACTGCCTCCCGGCGCACCGGGGCGAGGAGATCTCCGAGGAGGTGCTGGAGGGTCCGCGGTCGGCGGTGTTCGACGAGGCCGAGAACCGGCTGCACGCCCAGAAGGCCTTGCTCGAGCTGCTCCTCGCGCCGCGGTGAGGGAGGCGGCGCCGTCCCCGGCTCATGGTACCCTCGGGGGGCGAGCTTCGTTGACCCCCCGGGGGACCGCCCGCTAAGCTCGCCTGCGGAGCCATCGTGCCGGTCGATCGCATGAAGGATTTCGCTTTCAACCCCGTGGACTTGACGGAGGACGTCGACGTGGACGTCGACCGTCGCAAGGAGATCCTCTTCGTCCACGCGCACCTCGGGGAATGGGACTACTGGAAGCTGCTCGGCATCCACTGGAACGCTGGGGTCGAGGAGGCGCGCGCCGCGTACCGCGAGCGCGTGAAGGTGTTCCACCCGGATCGCTACCCGGGCAGGCGGCTCGGCAGCTACCGGGCCCGCCTGGAGCAGATCTTCCGCAAGCTGACCGAGGCCAAGGACGTGCTCTCCGACGAGGCGCGCCGTGCCGCCTATGCCAGCAAGACCGCCGCGCCAGACGAGTTCGCCCGCATCGAGGCGCGGCGGCTGCAGGACGAGGAGCGGGCCAAGGAGCGTCGCGCGCGGCTGGCGCGGGCGAACCCGCTCGTTGCCCGCGCGGCGCAGATCGCCGATCTCGTCCAGCGTGGGAAGAAGGCGATGGAGGAATCGCGCTTCGCCCAGGCGGCCAACGACTTCATGACCGCCTCCGGTCTCGACCCGCGCAACTACGAGGCAAAGCAGCTCGCCGTGGAGGCGAAGAAGCGGGCCAACGCCGAGCGGGCCAAGGATGCCTTCGACCGCGGCCTCGCCGCCGAGGCGGTGAACAACGCACCGGTGGCGCTCGCCTTCTTCCTCGAGGCGGTCGCGGCCGATCCGGGCAATCCCAAGTACGCCGTGCAGGCGGCCCGGGTCTCGCTGCGCGTCGGGGACCTCCAGTCGGCCCGGACCCTGGCCGAAACCGCGGTCCGCGTCGGCCCCCGCCACGCCCCGGCCCACGGGGTGCTGGGAGAGATCCTCCTGGCGGAGGGGCTCGTCAAGGAGGCGAAGAAGGCCCTGGAGAAGGCGCTGGAGGTCGACCCGAATCTGGAAAGCGCGCGCGCCCAGCTGAAGAAGCTGCGCTGGAGCTTCCTCGGATGACCGAGATCGAACCCTTCATCGGCATCGACCTCGGGACGACCAACTCGGTGGTGGCCACCGTCATCGACGGTGTGCCGCGCGTGATCGCCAGCCGCTCCGGACAGCTGCTCACGCCCTCCGTCGTGGCCGTCGCCAAGAACGGCAAGAAGCTGGTCGGCCACATCGCCAAGCGGCAGGCCATCACCAATGCCGAGAACACGGTCTACGCCGCGAAGCGGCTCATCGGCCGGCGCTGGGGCTCCAAGGAGGTGGAGGATGCCCGCCAGGTCCTTCCCTATCCGCTCGTGGCCGGCCCGGAGGGACACGACGTTCGCGTGGTGATCGGGGGGCGGACCTTCGCGGTGCCGGAGGTCTCGGCGATGGTGCTCGCCGAGCTGAAGGCCGACGCCGAGGCCTTCTTCGGGAGGCGAGTGACCAAGGCGGTCGTCACTGTGCCCGCCTACTTCAACGACGGCCAGCGGCAGGCGACCAAGGACGCAGGGCGCATCGCCGGGCTCGACGTGCTGCGCATCATCAACGAGCCCACCAGCGCCGCGCTCGCCTACGGCTTCGGCAAGCAGATGGAGAAGAAGGTCGTGGTCTTCGACCTCGGCGGCGGCACCTTCGACGTCTCCATCCTCGACATCGGCAAGAGCGTCTACGACGTGGTGGCCGTCGGCGGCGACACCTACCTCGGCGGCGAGGACTTCGACCGCCGCGTCATGGACTGGCTCACCTTCTCCTTCGCCAAGGAGAATGGGGGCATCGACCTCCGCCAGGACAAGATGGCGCTGCAGCGGCTCAAGGACGCGTCGGAGAAGGCCAAGATCGAGCTTTCCGCCGGCGCCACCTCCGGTATCCACCTCCCGTTCCTGGCGAGCGCCGGCGACGGCAAGTCGGCCCTGCACCTCGAGAAGCAGCTCACGCGCGAGAAGCTCGAGGAGCTCACGAAGGACCTCGTCGACCGTTGCATCGCGGTGGCGGAGCGGACGCTCAAGGACGCGGGCGTGCGCGCCAACCAGGTCGGCGACGTCCTCCTCGTCGGCGGCATGACCCGCATGCCGCGGGTCCAGAACGCGGTGCGGCAGTCCTTCGGGCGCGAGCCCTCCCGCGGCGTCCACCCGGAGGAGGTGGTGGCGCTCGGCGCGGCCATCCAGGCCCACTCCCTCCTCTACCCGCAGAAGGACCGCGAGGTCCTCCTGCTCGACGTCACGCCGCAGAACCTCGGCATCCTGGTGGTCGGAGGCTACTTCGCCACCGTCATCCCGAAGAACACCACCGTGCCGACGAGCGTGACCCACACCTTCACCACCGTCCAGGACAGCCAGACCTCGGTCCGTATCGCGGTCCTGCAGGGCGAGAGCGAGAAGGCCATCGAGAACGAGCTGCTCGGCGAGTTCATCCTCGACGGCATCCGCGCCGCCCCGCGCGGCGAGGTGGAGATCGAGGTCACCTTCGACATCAGCGCCGACGGCATCGTCGGCGTCTCGGCCAAGGACGTGGACACCGGCCAGCGCCAGTCCATCACCGTCACCGCCACCTCGGGCCTGACGGAGGACGAGCTGCGCCGCATCCTGGACGAGAACCTGGACGATCTGCTCGAGAAGAAGCAGTCGGGCGAGTTCGAGCGGCGCAGGGACCGGGTGCAGGCCACCATCGCCGAGATCGAGGCGCTCGTGCCCCCGGTCACGGCGGCGCTGGCCAAGAGCAAGTTCGGCAAGGACGCCGTGCAGAAGGCCGAGGGCGTGGTGGCGCGGACGCGGCAGGCCATCGACGCGCACGACCTGGCCCAGCTCGCCTCCGCCGAGGAGCAGCTCGACCGCACCCTCCAGCTGTTCAAGGGGCTCGCCGCGGGCGGAAAGCCGGCCACGGGTGGGGGGGCATAGTGGCGACGCTGGCCGAGCTCATCGACCAGGGAATCAAGGCCTTCACGCGCGGTCTCAAGGCCGAGGCCGAGCGCTGCTGGCGCGAGGCCCTGGAGCTGGACCCCGGGAACGAGCGGGCGCGCGCGTACCTGAGGCAGCTCCGCGACGCGGGAGAGCCGCCGGCGGTCGCCGCCAAGGCGCAAGCCGCGCCGGCACCGGCGGGGCCGCCCGGGCCCGCCGCGCCCAAGGGCGAGGACTTCGCCCCCTCGCCGTGGGACCAGGGGCCCGCCCTGGCGGCGACCATCGTGCTCGACCCCGACGGCGGCCTCGACTTCGACGCCATCGCCGAGAAGTCGGACCTGCGGCCGCTGGTGCCGGAGAAGAAGGCCGAGAGGCCCGCGTCGCCGCCGGCGCCGAAGACGGACGTGGACATTTGGATGGAGGGGGCGCGGGAGCTCTTCGCCCTGGGCGACTTCTCCGGATCCCTGGAGATGATCGAGAAGATCCTGAAGGTGGACGCCAATCACGCGGAGGCCTGGGCCTACCTGCGGCAGAACGAGTCCACGCTCATCGCCATGTACGAGTCGAAGCTGGGCTCGCTCTCCAACGTCCCGCGCCTCGCCATCAAGCCCGAAGAGGTGATGTGGCTGAACCTCGACCACCGTTCGGGGTTCCTGCTCGCCCAGATCGACGGGACGGTGAACTTCGAGGACCTCTTCGCCCTCTCCGGCCTGCCCAGGCTCGACACCGCCAAGATCCTCGCCACGCTGCTCAACGACGGCGTGATCCGATGAACATGGGGGGCTCGCCTCATCCGCGTTCCTGTCGGGGCGGATGAGGCGAGCCCCCCACGCCGCCGCGTCGCCACGGTCCAGCCTCACCTGGCTGGACCTGCGCTCGACGCGGCTTCCCACAATCCGGCACGACTGTGGTAAGACCCCCGCCGCGCGGCAGCGTCGCCACCCACTTTCGAGCGAAGAGGAGCCATTCCTTGGCCAAGAGCGTGAAGAAGATCGTCCTCGCCTACTCCGGCGGCCTCGACACCAGCGTGATCCTCCGCTGGCTCAAGGAGAACTACGAGGCGGAGGTCATCGCCTTCTGCGCCGACCTCGGTCAGGGCGAGGAGATGGGCGGACTCGACGAGAAGGCGAAGAAGACCGGCGCCTCGAAGTACGTGCAGCGCGACCTTCGCGAGGAGTTCGCGAAGGACTTCGTCTTCCCGATGCTGCGCGCCAACGCGGTCTACGAGGGGCTGTACATGCTCGGCACCTCGATCGCGCGTCCCATCATCGCCAAGCACCTCGTCGACATCGCCAAGAAGGAGGGGGCGGACTCCATCAGCCACGGGGCGACCGGCAAGGGCAACGACCAGGTCCGCTTCGAGCTGACCGCCTACCACTTCGAGCCCAGCATCAACATCATCGTGCCGTGGCGCGAATGGGACCTGAAGGGCCGCTCCGACCTCATCGCCTACTGCAAGAAGTTCAAGATCCCGGTGACGGCGACGCTGGACAAGCCCTACTCCACCGACCGGAACCTGTTCCACTGCTCGCACGAGGGCGGAATCCTCGAGGACCCCTGGGCCGAGTGCCCCGAGCACGTCTACCTCATGACCCGCGACCCGGCGAAGGCGCCGGAGAGGGCCCGCTACGTCGAGGTGGACTTCGAGGGCGGCAACCCGGTTGCGGTGGACGGCAAGAGGATGTCCCCGGCCACGCTCATCGCCCACCTCAACAAGGTGGCCGGCGAGCACGGCGTCGGCCGCCTCGACATGGTCGAGGACCGCTTCGTGGGCATGAAGGTCCGGGGCGTCTACGAGACGCCGGGCGGCACCGTGCTCCACGCCGCCCACCGGGCGCTCGAGACCCTCACCATGGACCGCGAGGTGCTCATCACCCGCGACACGCTCATCCCGCGCTACGCGCAGCTGATCTACAACGGCTTCTGGTTCGCGCCGGAGCGGCTCGCGATGCAGGCGCTGGTGGACGAGGCCCAGAAGGACGTCACCGGCACCGTGCGCGTGAAGCTCCACAAGGGCAACTGCCTCGTCGTCGGCCGCAAGAGCGACCGGAGCCTCTTCGATCCCAAGCTCGCCACCTTCGAGGCGGAGAGCGTCTACAAGCAGAACGACGCCGAGGGCTTCATCAAGCTCCACGCCCTGCGGCTCCGCGTCGGCGTGAACCGCGATCGAAAGCTCGGCAGGAAGTAGCCGCGGCGGCCGTCAGCCGCGGACGATGGCCGTCCAGAGCCCCTCGAGGACCACCTTGCCCGTCTGGCTGCGGGTGGTGGTCTTCACCGTCATGAAGTCGAGGGACCCCTTCGACTCGATCCGGACGATCTCGCCCATCGTCTCGAGGACGTCGCCCGGCCGGATCACGTCGAAGTACTCGAACTGCTGCTCGCCGTGGAGCAGCCGGACGAGGTCGATCCCGAGCTCCGGGTCGGAGCAGGCGAGGGCGAAGGGCTGCATCGCGAAGTTCACGCAGAACGTCGGCGGCGCGATCGTCGATCCGTGCGGGGAGGCCTTGCCGGAAGCCTCGTCCACGAACCACGGGTGCAGGTCCTCCGGCAGCCATCCGCCGAAGACGCGGCCGGGGACCCCGCCGCCCACGGCGACGGCGAAGTCCGAGATCTTCTCCTGGCCCACCGCGTACCGGTACGGGCCGTACTTCCTGCCGACGTTCCTGGGGTCGAGCGGCATGGTCACACCACCAGCCCTTCGGCCACCGCGCCCTTCAGCACCTCGTCGCCGGCCTGGTTGCGGGCCGTCACCTCGACCCGCACCACCGGTCCCTCGACAGCCACGCACCGTCCCTGGAAGGTCACCACGTCGCCCACGTTCACCGGCTTCGAGAAGCGCACCTTGAGCTTGCGGATGCGCCCGGGGTCCTCGAAGTAGCGAACGCAGGCGTCCGCGAGCCAGGCCATCGTGCACATGCCCTGCAGGATGGCACCGGACTGGCCTGCCCTGCGGCCCACCTCGGGGTCGATGTGGATGGGGTTGAAGTCGCCAGAGGCCGCCGCGTAGTAGACGGGCCGGTAGCGGTCGCAGGCGCGCTCCAGGACGAAGGTGTCGCCGACGCGGAAGTCGCGGAGGGTCTTCATGTGGCGCTCCGGTCTGGAGCGGAGGGGACGTCGAGCGGGTCCTCCACTGCGGCCTCGGCCTCGGCCTGGCGGCGCCGCTCGGACTCGACCTTCACGAACTCGATGAGGCGGTCGAGGTAGCTGGTGATGGGCGGGCAGCGCAGGCCCGTCCCCTCGAGGAGGGCGAGGAGGTTGCTGCAGTTGTACATGGCGAGGTGGTTCACGTACTCGATGGCGGCCCGCTGGGGGCGCGAGATCCGCTCCAGGATCGGCAGGGAGAGCAGCGCCTGGACCGCCCGGTGGGGCAGCGAGACCGGCGGCAGCTTCTTGTGGGCCCGCTCGGCGATCATCTCGTACACCTTCCGCGCCGAGAGCGGCGAGGGGTCCACCACGTGGACGGTCTTGCCGATCGCCGCGGGGTTGCGGGAGAGGGAGAGGGCCGCCTCGACCACGAAGTCGACCGGGACCACGTTGAGGGGCGCGACGCCGTTCCCCGGCAGCGGCAGCGGGACGGCGAGCGGCGATGTCACGAGCAGGATGGCGAGGTAGTAGGGGCCCTCGAAGCGGTCGATCTCGCCGGTCTGGGAGTCGCCCACCACGATGCTCGGCCGGTAGATGGTGATGGGCAGCTCCGCCTGGGCGC
>Ga0153915_10001233_pt1 | contig 23596 bp, 20 predicted proteins | sample Opewatmetagenome_2_FD_107003 | JGI IMG/M metagenome (GOLD analysis project Ga0153915, IMG submission 107003) | Freshwater wetland microbial communities from Ohio, USA - Open water 3 Core 3 Depth 3 metaG | ecosystem: Environmental > Aquatic > Freshwater > Wetlands | place: USA: Ohio, Lake Erie...
CCCCCTCCCGATTGCCGTCGTCGGCCGCCTGAACGGGAAGGTGAAGGGCAATCAGCACCTGCGCTATCCGGATCACACGCCGGTCGCGAACGTGCTGAAAGCGATTCTTGACAAGACGGGAGTACCGGTCGAAAAGATTGGGGACTCCACAGAGCCCGTCGCGTTATGAGTGGCTTACGCATAACGCTGCTTGTGTCCGCGATCTCTGCCACCGCGGTGGCGGCAGGAGGCGATCTTCGGCTCGTGGAGGCGGCGAAAGCAGGCAATCATGCCGCCGCGATCGCGCTCGTCAGCCAGAAAGTCGACGTCAACGCGGCCGAGCCGGACGGGACGACGGCGCTGCACTGGGCGATCCACAACAACGACGTCGATCTCGCGCGGCGGCTGATTCGCGCGGGCGCCGACGTGAAGGCGAAGAACCAGTTCGGCGCGACGCCGCTGTCGGAAGCGGCGATCGTCGCCGACAAGGACGTGCTCACCAATCTGATCGAGGGCGGCGCCGACGTGAACGCGACGAGCGCCGAGGGCCAGACGGCGCTGATGGCGGTCGCGCGCACCGGCAATATCGAATCGGCGCGGCTGCTGATCGCGCACGGCGCGAACGTGAACGCGAAGGAGCTGTGGCGCGGCCAGACGGCGCTGATGTGGGCGGCGGCGGAGAGCCTGCCGGCAATGGCGAAGGAGCTCATCGCGCACCGCGCCGATGTCAACGCGCGGTCCCAGGTGAACAACTGGGAGCGCGACGTCACGGCCGAGCCGCGGCGCAAGTACATGCCGCTCGGCGGCTGGACGCCGCTGCTGTTTGCCGCACGCGAGGGATCGCTCGACGTGGCGAAGGTGCTCGTCGACGCCGGCGCGGACGTCAATCTTCAGGATCCGGATCTCGTGAGCCCGGTCGTCACGGCCATCGTCAACGGCCACTACGACATCGCCGCCTATCTGGTCGAGAAGGGCGCCGACGTCAACCTTGCCGATCGCTGGGGGCGCGCGGCCCTCTGGGCCGCTGTCGACATGCACATCGTGCCGCACTCGGGACGGCCCGATGTCGTCGAGTCGACGTCGGTCTCGAGCGACACGCTGCTCAAGACGCTGCTCGCGAAAGGCGCGGACGTCAACGCCCAGCTCGTCCTGTTTCCGCCGTATCGATCGCTGGCCGATCGCGGCAGCGACAACGTGATGACGATTGGCGCAACGCCGCTCGTGCGCGCGGCGAAGGCCGGCGACACCGGCGCCGTGCGTCTGTTGCTCGAGAAGCACGCGGACGTGAACCTCGTCACGGCCGACGGCATCACGCCGCTCATCGCCGCCGCGGGCGTCGGCTCCCGCGATTCGGACACGCGCGGCCGGTACAAGACCGAAGACGATGCCATCGCGTCGGTGACGCTGCTGCTTGACGCCGGCGCCGACGTCAACGCCGCCGACAACCGCGGCCAGACGCCGCTGCACGGCGCCGCGTTCTGGGGCTGGACGAAGCTTGTGCAACTGCTCGCCGATCGCGGCGCGAACGTGAACGCGAAAGATCGCCGCGGCTTCACGCCGCTCGACTCCGCCCTCGGCAAAGCCGGCGGCAACGGGTTTGGCGGCAACCGCATCGAAGTGCACGAAGAGACCGCCGCGCTTCTGCGAAGACTCGCAGCTCGATGAACATCAGACGACGGGCACTGCTGACGGCACTGGCCGCCGCGCTCACCGTGTGCGCCTCTTTCGGCGTCGCGCAGGAGACGCCCGTGCAGAACCCTCCGTTGCCCGCGGACACCGCGATGCTGGTCGATCGGCTGATTGCGGCGCCGACAGATGACGCTCGCCGCGCGATCGTCGACGAGCGGAGCCGCGATCTCTCCAGGGCCTTTCAAAATGCGCTGAATGCGCGCGGCCAGGCGTTGCGCCGCGCAGGCCGGCTCGACGAGGCGGCGGCCGCGCAGTTCGCGGCGCTGGCCGTGGCCGAGCGCCTCGGTGACAGGCGCGGAGTGGCCATGGCGTTGATCAACTACTCGACGCTCGCCGGCATCCGCGGGGATTATCCCGCCACGGTTCGCGCTCTCGACGAGGCGCTCGCGATCGGCGACGCCATCAAAGACGAGGATGTCGTCGCGTCGGCGCTGACGAATCTCGCCATTGTCTACCGGCGGACGGGCGACTACGAACGGGCAGTGGCGACCGACCGGCGCTCGCTGGCGATGGCCGTCGCGGCCAACGACCTCGCGCGGCAGGGCCGCGTCTACAACAACCTGGGCGCGGTGTACAACGATCAGGGACGCTTCCGCGACGCGATCGACGCCTACGAGCACGCCGTCGCCATCAGAGATCGCATCAACGATACGGACGTCGCGACGACGCTCCTGAACATCGGCAGCCTGCACGCATCGCAGGGGAATTCCGACCTGGCGTTGAGCTATTACGAGCGCGCGCTCGCGAAGGAGCCGCCAGGGAGGCCGGACAGGACGCGCGTCGCCGAGGTCGTCGGCTACATGGGGGTCGCGTACCGCGAGTCGGGCCGCCTCGATGAGGCGCGAGCCAGCTTCGCGCGCGCGCTCGAGATCTGCGGGCAAATCGGAGATCAGCGGGGCGTCGCCCGGCAGACGTACAACCTGGCGTCGCTCGCGAGGGCGCAGCGCCTTGTCGATGACGCGCTGGCCGGCGACCGCAGGAGCCTGGCGATTCGTGAGCAGATGGGCGATCGGCCCGGCAGCGTGGAAAGCCTCGTGGCCATCGCACAGGACCTGAACGAACTCGGTCGGCGTGAAGAAGCGCTGACGACCATCGAGCAGGCCGTGGCGATCGCTCGCGACCTCAAGAGCAACGAGTCGCTGCAGGCGCCGCTGACGACGGCGGGCGACATCAGGAGGCGCGCCGGCGATCTGGCCGGGGCAGAGGCGGCGTACCGCCAGGCGATCGACGCGGTTGAGGCCGTGAGATCGGAAGTCGCGGGCGGCGCGGAATCGCGCCGCCGCTACCTCGAGGAAAAGCTGGACATGTATCGCGGCCTGACGGTCACGCTGTTCGAGCAGCGGCGTGTCGCCGATGGCCTGGCCGTGATCGAGCGGGCGCGCGCGCGTGCGCTCGAGGATGTGCTCGAGGGCGCCGATTTGTCCGTGCGGTCGCTGACCGGGCAGGAGCGCGACCGGCAACGCGCCCTCGAACAGGCCGTCGTCGCCGCGACGGCGAAGCGCGACGCCGAACAGATCAGGAAGGCGAGGCTCGCGCTCGACGAAGTTCGCGACGCGTTTGACGCGCGGTATCCCGTGCGGCGGCTCGCCCGCGGCGATCCGCAGGCCGATCCGCTCGCGCTCGCCGGCGACCTGCTCGCGGATGGGAAGACGGCGATCCTCGAGTACGTGATCACCGCGGACGGCGTCTTTGTCGTTGTCGTGACGCGCGACAACGGCCGCCCCGTCGCGCAGGCATTTCGCGTCGCGGCGACCATCGAACGGATTCGCGCCGCGGCCGTGGTGTTCAGCAGGAAACTCAGTACGCGCGATCTCGACTTCCACCAGGATGCGCGTCGGCTGTACGACCTGCTGGTGAAACCAGCCGCCACGTCGCTGGCTGGTCGAACGAGAGCGATCGTGGTTCCCGACGGCCCTCTGTGGACGATTCCGTTCGATGCGCTCGAGCCGGCGCCAGGACGCGCTGTGATTGACGAGATGACCGTCGCGTACGCGCCGTCGATTGCGGTGCTGCACGCGATGCGTGCGCGCCGCGGCGCGCGCAGCGCCGGGGCCGCCGCGCCCCGGCTCGTCGTCGCGGCGGATGCGGTGAGCGATCTTCCACGGATTCCGGATGCGGCCCGTCAGGCGGCCGCCCTGTCCGCAGTGTACGGGGCGGTGGCGTCACATGTGTTTGTCGGCGCCGCCGCGACTGAACCCGCGGTTCGCAGCGTGTCGGCCGATGCGGCCGTGCTTCATTTCGCGACACACGGCGTCGTCGACAACGCCAACCCGATGTACTCGTTTCTGCAGCTGACCAGGGCAGACGACAGCGACGCGGCGCACGACGGGCGGCTCGAGGCGTGGGAGATTGCGACGCTGAGACTGAACGCTGTCGTGGCGGTGTTGACGGCGTGTGATACGGCGCGCGGGCGGATTAGCGGCGAGGGCGTCGTCGGGCTTGCGTGGTCGTTTTTCGCGGCCGGCACGCCGGCGACTGTCGTGAGCTTGTGGCAGCTTGACTCTGCCTCCGCGACGTCGCTCACATTGGACTTTCATCGCCGTCTGCACGAGTCGCTCGTGCAGGCGAAAACCGATGTGGCTGCCAGTCTCCGCGCCGCCGCGTTGGACATCCGTCGCGATCCGCGATACCGGCATCCGTTCTATTGGGCGGGCCTGGTGGCAGTGGGCGACGCGTTCTAGCCCGTGAGCGCCGGGCTAGCGGCGCAGGGCGGCGAGGCTCTCCTGCATCCGCTTTACCGCCGACGACTCCGGATTGGCCGTGCGCGCGAGCGTCAGCTCGCGTTCCGCTTCATCCAGCACGCCCGCCTCGGCCAGCAGCACCGCCAGCGCCAGATGTGAATCTCCGGCGCGCCGGCGCAGGTCGGCCAACTGCGCGCTCTGTTCCGCGCTCGTCACCGTGAACCTCGATTCCGGTCGCGGCGGCGCCGGCGCCACCACTTCGCGATCGCCCACGCGCGCCGTGATTTGCCACACATACGAGCGGCCGCGCAACAGCGGCGCGTCCACCGTCCAGTGCGTGCTCTCCTGCCAGCCGCTCGTCGCGACCATGTTGAAGTTTTCGTCGAACACCGACGCCCGGTACGCCGACGCGCCGTCGGCCGCGCTCCACTCGAGCGTCGGCTGATCCGCGTCGACGGCGACGCCGACAGGGAAGGTCGGACCGAACGCGAACCCTTGCGCCTGTGAGCCCATCAGGACACCTGCTCGTGAATTCAACTGGGCGAGCAGCGGCGAACGGCGGAGCTGCCCGCTTGCGACCGCCGCATCGATGGCCGCGTGCTCGGCAGCCGAAAGTTGGTCTGCCGGCACACGCGCCACTGGCGCGGCTGATGGCTCAGGCGCCGGCGTGGGCTGTGTACGCGTGCCCCAGACGATGTCGGCGACGATGACGAGGCATGCGGCGGCTGCCAGCGCGAGCCATGGGGCCGTCCGGCTGCTTGTCTGCCGGTACTTCAGTGGAGGCTGGGCCAGCTCGTGCCTGATCGCCGACATGGCGCCGGGCAAACGGCGCGGCGCATCGAACGCCTCGGCCGCGCGGCGCCGGCACTGCGTGCACGACGCCAGGTGGTCGTCGACGCGGAGCAGGTCGCCGGCCGGGAGGACGCCTTTCGCGTAATGCTCGAGTTCTGTATCAATCGGGTGCTGGTTCACGGAGCCTCACTCTGTGAAGTCGCCCGGCGCCTTCCGGTATTACCATCCGTGGCGCGCCATTCGCCGGCCGAGCCGCTCGCGGGCCGACTTCCGCAAATTGATCACCTGCTGGCGCTTGAGCCCCAGCCGCTCCGCAATCCGCGCATCGTCCAGGGGCAGCTCGGGCCACAGCGCCGCGAGCTCGAGCGCGGGCATGTCCAGCACCTCGGCGATCTGGCGGATCGTCGCGATGCCGGTCAGCGGCATCATCGGCAGCGCGCTCCGGCCGTCGTCGTCGCGAAGATTCAGGAGGATGGCGATGCGCTGATTGACGGGCAGGCCGCGAATCTCTCCCCACAACCGCGCCAGGTACTGCCGGTGCATTAACGTCTGCGCGATCGACTGGCTCGCGTCGGCGGTGTCGAGCGCGGCGTCGAGTTCTTCAGTCGACGACCAGACAGGCTGCCGATCGTCGACGCCGAGCAGTCCGCCAATCGCGTCGACGAGCAGATCGAGATCGACCGGCTGGCCGATGCAATCGAGCAGCGCCTTGACAGCCTCGGCAATGCCGAGCTGCTGATCCGCGAAGTCGGGGACGGCGCTCCGGGCGAACGCGCCGGGCTGATTGCGGAATTCCTGCGCGGCCGTCTGGCCGGCCTCGCCGGGCGTACGGCCGGCCCACGCCGTCAAGCCGCATCGCCAGATGCCGAGCGCGTCCTGCTCGAGAGACAGATCCGGATCGTAGGTGAGGGCATAGCGCAGCCGGTTCTTCAGCCGCGTGCGTTGCGGATACAGCCGCCGCAGATGCGTGTAGCACGTGCGATACGCGATGCTCGCGACATAAGCGGGGAAGTTCAGGATCGGCGTCTGGGCGCCGTCCGCCTTCAGTTTCCGGAGCCGGCTCAGGAGGTGGACGACGACGTCGGCGCGTACGTCGTCGGCTTCGAGCGCGTGCGTCCGCGCGCTGGCCGACGGCCCGCAGAGCGTTCGCACGATAATCGCGCGAATCGTGCGATCCGTGTCGCCACCGAGCAGCGCCGCGAGGCACCGTTCGGCGTCGTCGCCGGTCGCGCGCAGGAATGGTTCGAGAGCGGGATCCAAGGGACGAACCAGCACAAATTGGGTGTGGATTGAATGGTAATACGGCTGAAGTTCTGTCGTCCTGGCGGACAGACCATGGCCGTACGCTTTGGACCCAGAGGGGACTACATACCTATCCCGCTTCCTGCGTTACCACTTGAACCGGTGACGCCTCCGGACCCGCGGGAACCGCCGCACCCCAGCCCCGAGCGGATCGAGGTGCCGGCTTACTTTTCTTCGGCCGGCGTGTTCGTGTCGGGGCCCATGCCGGCGATCTGAAGCAGGGCCGGTTCGTCTCTGGCGCCGTCGTAGTGAATTTCGTTCGCCGCGTGGACGACAAAGCTGCCGGCGGGCACCGGCTTGAACCCTGCCGGATCGTATTTGGCGCCCGTCTGCACCCACCATGTGCCCGACAGCACCGTGATGTAGCGATCGTTCGGATGTTTGTGCGGCCGGCTGTTGTTGTGCGGCAGCCACTTCTGCAGCACGACGTAGTAACCGGGCTTGGACGGATCGCCGTAGAGCACGGCGCGCTCGGACGTCGCGGACCTGGTCCACTTGATGTCGGCCGGCAGCGTGATCGTGATGGCCTTGGGGTTCAGGTCGCCGATGGCGCGGGCGGACGCGTGACTGCTCCAGCCGCTCAAGCCGGCGACGACGAGCGTTGCGAGGGCGAGGCGATAGCGCATACAGAATCCTCCTCCTGAGGGGCACTAGCGTAACCCAAATGCGCGTATCATTCGTCCCGATGCGCGATCCCGTCGTCCGGGAGTTTCTGCTCGCCTTCTGGAAGATTCACATCCTCTATCACGCGGAAGAGGGCGGGGTGTACGGCCACTGGATGGTCGAAGAGCTGCACCACCATGGCTACCGCATCAGCCCGGGCACGCTGTATCCGATGCTGTCGCGCATGGCGAAGCGCGGCTGGCTGCGCGCGGCCGAACCCAGGCGAGCCAAGGGCGGGCGGCGCGTGTACCGTCTGACCCCGCGCGGCGCCGAAGTCCTCAAACGCATCCGGCGATCCCTCGACGAGCTGTACGGCGAAGTCGAGCGTCCGCGGCGGCGCAAGTAGCCCCGCCGTTTTGACAGCGTGCAGAGCTGCGGCTATCGTTATCGAATTTCGTAGACGGTTTACGATGATGAATCCCTTACGCGCCGCGATCGTCGCGGCGCTGCTGCTCGCTTCGTCCCGCGCGCTGGCGCAGACGCCGTCCGCGGATCGTGGGGCGGCCCTTTCAGGGCCGCCGGAACTGTTCACGCTCGATCGGGCGATGCAGTACGCGATCGATCACTATCCGGCGGTGCGCGCGGCCGTCGAGCAGGTCGCGGCGTCGAGTGCCGGCGTGAGCGTCGCGCGGTCCGCCTATCTGCCGCGGCTCGACGCGCTCTGGCAGTCCAATCGCGCGACGGCCAACAACATCTTCGGGCAGGTGCTGCCGCAGTCGGTGATTCCCTCGCTCACCGGTCCCGCGCTGACGTCGACCTCGTCGCAAAGCGTCTGGGGCAGCGCGACGGGCGCGCTGTTCACGTGGGAGCCGGTCGATTTCGGTTTGCGCAAAGCGGAGGTGGCCGGCGCAGAGGCGGCGGTGACGCAGGCGCGTGCCGGCGAGGCGTTGACGCGTCTCGAAGTGCAGAGCGCCGTCGGCGTGGCGTTTTTGAACGTCGTCGCCGCCGAGCGCGCGGTCGTCGCGGCGCAGGCGGACGTCGATCGCCGCGAGGCGCTCGCGCGGACGGTGCACGCGCTGGTGGACAACCAGCTGCGGCCGGGCGCGGATGCCTCGCGGGCGGACGCGGAGCGCGCTGCCGCGCAGACGCGGCTCATCCAGTCGCAGCAGGTGCTGGCGATCGCCCAGAGCGCGCTGACGAGAGTCCTGGGCGCCGGCGGCGTTGTTCGCGCCGACGGCGAGAAGTTGCTCGAGCGCGTGCCGCCGGACGCCCCCAATGTGGCAGGTGTCGCGGCCGGCGGCGCGACAGCCGCGGCGCATCCGCTCGCGCAGGCGCGTCAGGCGTCGGTCGACGCCGCGCTCGCGCAGGAGCAGGTGCTGTCGCGCACGGACCTGCCGCGGCTGTATCTCCAGTCGAGCGTCTTCGCGCGCGGCAGCGGCGCCAATGCGAACGGCACATTTGACGGGGGCGCAGACGGTCTCGGCCTCGAACGCGCGAACTGGGCCGCCGGATTTCAGATTGTGTTTCCGAACGTGTTCGACTTTTCCAGCCTGAATGCGCGCAAGGCCGCCGCCGCGGCGTCGGCTCGCGCCGAGACGGCGCGGCGCGAGGAAGCGCTGCTGACGATTACGGGCGAGCGGCAGGCGGCCTCAGCGATGGTGCAGGCGGCGCGCGCAATTGCCGCGAACACGCCCGTGCAGGTCGCGGCCGCGAGGCAAAGCGTGACGCAGGCGACCGCGCGGTATCAGGCGGGGCTCGCGAACATCGTCGAAGTCGCCGACGCGCAGAGCCTGGTGGCGCAGTCGGAAACGCAGGATCAAATCGCGCGCGTCGATGTCTGGCGCGCGCTGCTCGCGCAGGCCGTCGCCGACGGCGCGATTGAGCCGTTCCTCAAGCTGATTCAGCCTTAACGGGAGTCTGCGCCTTCCATGTGGCTCATTCGCACCGCGCTCCGGCGCCCGATCACGATCGTCGTCTCGGTGATTGCCGTCGCCCTGACAGCGGCCTTCGCCGTCAGCCGGATGCGCGTCGACATTTTCCCGGACCTCAATCTGCCCGTGATCTACGTCGCGCAGCCGTACGGCGGCATGAGCCCGGCGCAGATGGAGGGGTACATCACGTACTACTACGAGTACCACTTCCTCTACGTCAACGGCATCGAGAGCGTCGAGTCGAAGTCGATTCAGAACACGGCGCTGTTGAAGCTGACGTTTCATGCCGGCACCGACATGGCGGAGGCGCTCGCGCAGACGATCGGCTACGTGAACCGCGCGCGCGCGTTCATGCCGCCCGGGACGGTCGGGCCGTTCGTCATGCGGTTCGACGCGGGTACCGTGCCGGTCGGCTATCTCACGTTCTCGAGCCAGACCCGCAGCCTCGGCGAGATTCAGGATCTGGCGCTCAATCGCGTCCGGCCGCAGTTTGCGACGCTCGACGGCCTGACGTCGCCGCCGCCGTTTGGCGGCAGCCAGCGGACGATCGTCGTGCGCGTCGATCCCGATCGGCTGCGCGCCTACGGCATGGGGCCCGATGAAGTGATCCGCGCGGTCACGACGGGCAACGTGATCATGCCGTCGGGCAGCGTGAATGTCGGCGACCAGACGCGCATCTCTCCAGTCAACTCCGTCGTCACGACGGTCAACGAGCTGCTCGAGCTGCCGATTCGCACCGGCGCCGGCCCGACCGTGTTCATGCGCGACGTCGGATCGGTCAGCGACAGCACCGACATTCCGACGGCGTACGCGCTCGTCAACGGCCGGCGCGCCGTGTACATCCCCGTGACGAAGCGGCCAGACGCGTCGACGCTTACCGTGGTCAGCGAGGTCAAAGCGAACCTCGGCCGGTTTCAGGCCCTCGTGCCGGACGACATCACGGTCTCGTACGAGCTCGACCAGTCGGACAACGTCCGCGCCGCGCTGCAGTCCGTGCTGCGCGAGGCGATCCTCGGCGCGCTGCTCACAGGCCTGATGGTGCTGCTGTTTCTGCGCGACTGGCGGAGCTCGCTCATCGTCGTCACGACGATTCCATTCGCCCTGCTGTCGGCCGTGGTCGCGCTGTGGGGCGCCGGGCAGACGCTGAACATCATGACGCTCGGCGGCCTGGCGCTCGCCGTCGGCATCCTCGTCGACGAGGCCACTGTCGCGATCGAGAACATCCACGCTCACGCCTCGAGCGGTGCGCCGATCGCGCGCGCGGTGCTTGATGCGAGCGGAGAGGTCGTCGTGCCACGGCTGCTGGCGATGCTGGCGGTTGTCGCCGTGTTCGTGCCGTCGTTCTTCATGACGGGTGTGTCGCGGTCGCTGTTCGTGCCCCTGTCATTGGCGGTGGGCTGCGCGATGATCGCGTCGTTCCTGCTCTCCAGCTCGCTCGTCCCGGTGCTCGCCGTGTGGCTGCTCGGGACCACGCGTCGTGCGCAGGAGCACGCCGGGGATTGGGTCGATCGACTGCGCGGCCGTCTGGCCCGCACGCTCGAGGCGTTCATGTCCGCGCGCGTGCTGCTCGTCGCCGTCTACGTGCTCGTCACGGCCGGCATCGTCGCGCTCGCCGCCCCGCGGCTCGGCCGCGAGATTTTTCCGGCTGGCGGCGCGCATCAGTTTCAGCTTCGTTTCCGCGCGCCGGCGGGCACGAAGTTCGAGTCGACGGAACGGCTGGCGAGCGACGTCCTCGATGAAATCAAGCGCGCGGCGGGCGAAGGCAACGTGGACATCACGCTGGGCTACGTCGGCGTGCAGCCCTCCTCGTATCCCATCAACACGATCTTCCTGTGGACGGGCGGCTCGCACGAAGGCGTCCTCCAGGTGGCGCTCAGGAAGGGCGCGGCGCTCGATCTCGAACCGCTCGAAGAGCAGCTCCGCCAGCGCTTCGCGAAGCGATTTCCGGCGGCGCAGTTTTCGTTCGAGCCCGGCGACATCGTCGGCCGCATCCTGAACTTCGGCGCGCCGACGCCGGTCGACATCGCGATCACGGGGCCGGACTTTGCGGCGACGCGAGGGTTTGCGACGAAAGTGCGGGACGAACTCGCGAAAATTCAGACGCTGCGCGATCTGCAGTTCGGACAGGCGCTGGAGTATCCGGCCATCAACGTCGACATCGACCGGCAGCGTGCAGGGCAGCTCGGCGTCACCGTCGATCAGATAGGGCGATCGTTTGCGGCGGCCACGTCCTCGAGCCGCTTTGTCGCGCCGAACTACTGGGCCGATCCGCGGACGGGCATCGCGTTCCAGGTCCAGGTCGAGGTGCCGCAGCCGCGCATGACGACGCTCGACGATCTGCGTGTCGTGCCTGTCGGCGCCGACGGCGCGCCGCATCCGCTGCTCGGCGACGTCGCGCGCATCGAGAACGGCACCATCGTCGGCGAATACGATCGCTTCAACGGCCAGCGGATGGTGACGCTCTCGGCCAACGCAGCGGGAGAAGATCTCGGGCGGGTCGCCGCGCATGTCGACGAGGCCATCGCGCGCGCGGGTGCCCTCCCGCGCGGGGCGTCCGTCAGCGTGCGCGGCCAGATCGCGCCGATGCGCGACACCTTCCGGAACATCGCCGCCGGCCTGCTCGTGGCGGTCGTCGTCATCTTTCTTCTGCTCGCCGCCAACTTCCAGTCGCTGCGGCTGGCGCTTGTCGTCGTCTCGACCGCGCCGGCCGTTCTGGCCGGCGTCGCGCTGATATTGCTCGCGACGCGGACGACGGTGAACGTGCAGTCGTTCATGGGCGCCATCATGGCCATCGGCGTGGCAGTCGCGAACGCGATTCTGCTCGTGACGTTCGCCGAGCAGGCGCGCCGGAGCGGTGACGCACAGCCGGCGATTGCCGCCGCGCGGGCGCGCATGCGGCCGGTGTTGATGACGAGCGCCGCGATGATCGCCGGGATGATCCCGATGGCGCTCGCAATCGGCGAGGGCGCGGAAGCGACGGCGCCGCTCGGACGCGCGGTCATCGGCGGCCTCGCCGCCGCCACCATCGCGACGCTGCTGGTGCTGCCGTCGGTGTACTCGCTCGTGCAGCAGTCAGCGCGGCGCGGGTCGCCGTCACTCGATCCGGATGATCCAGACAGCGCGTACCGCGCGACGTAAGCGAACGCACGTGTAGTGCAGACCTTTCGGTCTGCATGTGACGGCAGGCCTGAAGGCCTGTACTACGGCAGGGAGCACGATGAAAATCTGGACCGCATTGAGCCTGACGATCGCCGCGCTTGGATGCGGCAGCAGCGCACCGCCCGCGCAGACATCCGCGCCTGCAGCCCAATCCGGGCCAATGACGATCGACGTCGTACGGGTCGTCGAGCAGCCGGTGAACGTCACGTTGTCGATGCCGGGACAGCTCGATCCGTACGAAGCCGTTGTCGTATATCCGCGAGTCACCGGCTTCGTGAAGAGCATCGGCGTCGATCGCGGCTCGCGCGTGCGCGCGGGTGACGTGCTGGCGACGCTCGAGGCGCCGGAGCTGGCGGCGCAGCGCGCGGAGGCGCAATCGAAGGTCCAGGCGGCAAATTCACAGCTCGCCGCAACGCGCGCGAAGGCCGACGCAGACTCGAGCACCTACGACAAGCTGAAGGCGGCATCCGCCACGCCGGGCGTCGTCGCCGGCAACGATCTCGTCGTCGCGCAGAAGGCTGTCGAGGCCGATCGCAGTCAGGTTGCCGCGGCGGAACAGAACATGGAGGCCGCGCGGCAGGCGCTGGAGTCGGTGTCGCAGATGGAAGGCTATCTGAAAGTCGTCGCGCCGTTCGACGGCGTCGTCACCGAACGCAACGTGCATCCCGGCGCGCTCGTCGGGCCTGGCGGCGGTCCCGGATCGCAGCCGATGCTGCGGCTGATGAAGAACGATCGGCTCCGGCTTGTCGTGCCTGTGCCCGAAGCGTACGTCGCGGACGTCAGACGCGGCGCTCCGCTGACGTTTACCGTGCCGGCCTACCCCGGCCGGAAATTCACAGGAACGATCGCGCGCATCGCGCAGGCCGTCGACGTCAAGACGCGGACGATGGCGGTCGAGCTCGACGTCGCCAACCGCGACGGCCGGCTCGCGGCGGGCACGTTCTGCCAGGTGGAGTGGCCGGTGCACCGGACCTCGCCGTCTTTATTCGTTCCTTCTGCGAGCGTCGCCAGTACGACGGATAGAACGTTTGTCATACGGATCAGAAATGGCAAGACAGAGTGGGTCGATGTGAAGACCGGCCTGACGTCCGGGCCGCTGATCGAGGTGTTCGGCGACTTGCGGTCAGGCGATAATGTCGCCGCGCGCGGCACCGACGAAATCAGGGCGGGCACGCAGGTGCAGACGAAGCAATGAGACATCGGTGGGTCATGAGCGCTGCGGTTCTGGCCACGATTGCGCCTGGGCCGAGTGCCGTCGCTCAGAAAGCGCCGCAGTCGCTGCAGATGGGTGGCGCGAAATCAGTGACGCGCTTCTTTGTCACCAGCCGCGGACTCGGCCGCGGCGGCAATCTCGGCGGTCTGGCCGGCGCCGACGCGCACTGTCAGGCGCTGGCGAAAGCCGAAGGGTCGGCCGATCACACGTGGCGCGCGTATCTCAGCACAATGGCGACCGGCACCGCGCCGGCGGTCAATGCACGGGATCGCATCGGAAAGGGGCCGTGGTACAACGCGCTCGGCGATCGCATTGCGGTGAACGTGGAGCAACTTCACCGCGGGAAGAACGCAATTGACGTCGAGAACGCCGTGACGGAGCGCGGTGATCCCGTCAAACTCGAGACGCACGACATCCTGACGGGCTCCCGGCCGGATGGCACCGCATTTCCAGGAACCGGGGACCTCACGTGCTCGAACTGGACATCCAGCAGCAAGGGACGCGCGCAAGTCGGTCATTACGACCGCATGGGGCAGGACCCGCGCGAGACGTCATGGAACTCCGCGCACGCGTCGCGCGGTTGCAGTCAGCAGGATCTCGAGGCCACTGGTGGCAGTGGCCTCTTCTATTGCTTCGCAATCGACTGAGGAGGAGCCTGAAATGTCGAAGAACGTCCTGATAGGCGCGCTGCTGCTGGTGACGGGCATTGCCATTGGCCTGAGCATTCCCGCGCTCTCCGCACAGCAGCGCGAAGGCGGTGGCCGCCGCGGCCCGAGGCTGCCGACGATGGAGGAGCTGCCGCAGGAGGTGGCGACGCTCAGGCAGCTCATACCGACGAACTCGACGATCATGATGGACGTCCAGTGGCACTGGACCAACCTGTGGTTCGCGGGGAAGAGGCGGAACTGGCCGCTCGCGCAGTACTACTTCAACGAAGCGCGCGGCCACATCCAGCAGCTCGTCCGCAAAAACCCCACGATCCGCAACAACGTGGAACAGAAGGACGTGGACCTGCAGGGCATCTTCGACGGCATCGACACGAGCAGCCTTGCGATGGTGAAGGATGCCATCGAGAAGAAGGACGGCTCGGAGTTCGAGAAGAACTACAGGACGATGCTCGAGAGCTGTTATGCGTGTCACAAGAGCGTGGGCCGTCCGTACATCCGCCCGCAGATCCCGACGGGGCAGGTGCAGGCGATCGTCAACATGGACACGACGGCCGTCTGGCCGCAGTAGAGCAAATCACACGTGTAGTGCAGGCCTTCAGGCCTGCTAACATACGCGCGCGATGGAAGTCCGGCTGTTCCCGAATTCCGCGCGTCCCGGCGTCGGCCTGAAGCCGCGCCGGGAAGCGCAGCGTCCGCTGCTCCCGCAACACGCGCGGCACTGTCCCGTGCTCGAAGCCGGCAGCGCCATGGGGTTTCTCGTCTTCCCGCCGCTCGAGCCGTACGAGTCGTATTACATGGGCTACGAGGGCGACGGCCGCTATCAGTTCGTCTACTACCTGAGTCCGCCGAATGGATCGCCGGCGCCGATGTTCACAGTGACGATCGCGCTGCCGATCGGCAGCATCGGCGCGATGCGCGAAGAGGTCGAATTCCACAACAAGGAGCTGCCGCTCAATCGCGATCAGGCGCTGCTGATGCTCCGGCAGTTCATCGTCCCGCAGGATCTCGGGACGCCGCCCGGCGCGCTCGCGCTGCGCGCCGCGACAAACTTCCAGACGCCGGAAGGCTGGGACACGGTCTACACGCCGATCTTCAACATGATCGAACGTCCCGTCGCGCCCATGCTCGTCGTCCGCGTCGAGACCGACTGGTACGCGCACGAAACGGAGTTCCGCTACGTGCTGCAGCCGGGCGAGGGCATCTCCGGCACGCACACGATGCCAATCGGCCAGGTCATGTTCGTCCCCCGGGAAGAGATCACGATGCGCGACTGCACGGACGCCGAGGTCGCGGCCATTCGCGAGTCGCAGGCGAATTTCGCCCGGCAGAAAGCCGCGCACAAGATGACCACGGCGTACGGGATGACCTACAGCCCGCACTATGCGCAGAAGAGCCGGGAAGAGAAAACGTAAGCGCACAAACGTACGAGCCGCAGAGGCGCAGAGAGCACAGAGAGCGTGAGTCCATGGTGATGAAGAAGATTCGCTGCGTCCTCTGCGCCTCCGTGGCTTCGTACGCGATCGCTGGGGCTGAAGCTTCAGAGCGAGCGAGGTCACGCGGAATTCGTTGTGGTCGATCGCGTCGAGCGGCCGACAGAGGACTAGGTATGAGTCTTCGTGTTCTTCGTGCAGTTCTTGGTGTCGTGGTGGTTTCTTCTCTAATCGCGATCGCAGCGGGACAGGAGCTGCAGCCGGTACTGAGGAATTACAAGCCAGTGACGGCGCAGCGCCTGCTGAAGCCCGAAGACGACAACTGGCTCATGGTCCGGCGCACGTACGACGGCTGGGGTTACAGCCCGCTCGACAAGATCGACACGCGCAACGTCAGCCGGCTGAAGCCGGTGTGGACGATCCAGACCGGCGAAACCCGCGTCCATGAGTCCGCGCCCATCGTCAACAACGGCGTCATGTTCGTGACGACGCCGAATAATCAGGTCATCGCGATCGAGGCGAAGACCGGCACGGTGCTCTGGCGCTACAGGCGTCCGCGGATTCCCGGCGCGCTCGTCCCGCACGACACGAGCCGCGGCGTCGCGCTCTACGGCAACAGGGTGTACTTCGCCGGCGGCGAAGCCGTGGTCGTCGCGCTCGACGCGCAGACCGGAAAGGAACTCTGGAGCGCGACGGTCGCCGACAACAAATCCGGGTATTACATCTCGCTCGCACCGCTCGTGGCGAACGGCAAGCTGATGGTCGGCACGTCGGGCGGAGAGTACGGCGTCCGCGGATTTGTCGCGGCGCTCGATCCGGAAAACGGCAAGGAGTTGTGGCGCACCTACACGATTCCCGCGCCTGGCGAGCCTGGACACGACACGTGGCCGCAGGGCGACCAATGGGAGCACGGCGGCGCGCCGATCTGGGTGACCGGCAATTACGACCCCGCGACGAACCTCGCCTACTGGGGCACGGGCAACGGTGGCCCGTGGATGGGCGACCAGCGTCCTGGCGACAACCTTTATACGACGTCGGTCGTCGCGCTCGACGTGACGACCGGCGCGATCAAAGGCTATTTCCAGTACCACCAGAACGACGCGTGGGACTGGGACGAGGTCTCGCCGCCGATTCTCGTCGACTACAAACGCAACGGTCGCGAGATCAAAGGGCTGGTCGACGTCGCTCGCAACGGCTATCTCTGGTTTCTCGAGCGCGGCAGCGGGCCGATCACGTTCGTCGAAGGCAAGCCCTACGTGTATCAGAACGTCTTCAAGAGTCTCGATCCGAAAACCGGACGGCCTGACGTCGATCTGACCCGCAAACCCGCAACGGGAAAGGCCGCGTCGTATTGTCCGGACGCCCACGGCGGCAAGAACTGGCCGCCCATCGCGTTCAGCCCGAAAACCCGGATGATCTACATCCCCGCGACAAACAATCTCTGCGGCCAGACCATCGGCGTGCCGGTGACCTACGCACCTGGCCGCAACTTCGGCGGTGTCTCCGGATTTGGATCGTCGATGGCGCCCGGCGCCGACCATTTCGGCGAAGTGCAGGCGTGGAATGTCGATACAGGTCAGCTCGTGTGGAAACACAACTACGCGAAGTCGCCCAACTGGGGATCGATTCTGACGACCGGAGGCGGGCTGGTGATCAGCGGCGGCACCGCGGACCGCAAGCTGCACGCGTTCGATGCCGCCACGGGTAAGATTCTCTGGGAATCCGACGCCTTGAACTCCGGCGTGCTCGCGCCCCCTTCCACATTCCTGCTTGACGGCAAACAGTACATTGCCGTCGAATCCGGCTGGGGCGGCGACGTGCTGGGCACTCAGGCCGCGCTCAATCGTCTCGTGCCGGGCGAGTATCCGCCGGTGCCGACGGGCGGCGCGGTCTACGTCTTTGCGATTGACGGAAAATGATGCCGACGATTCTGATCGTTGACGACCAGGTGGAACTGCTGCGGCTCTATTCCCGCGGCCTCGAGGCCGCCGGCTATGTCGTTCACACCGCGGACACGGTCGAGGCCGCGATGCAGTTGATCGACACCGAGCCGCCCGACGCCGTGCTCGTCGATCTGAAGATGCCCTACATCAACGGCATGGGCATGCTCTATCGGCTGCGGAAAGGCCATCCGCGCATGCCGGTCGCGATCGTCACCGGCATGCAGAACCTCGATCAGGAAGCGCTCCAGGAGATCGCGATGCTCGACTCGACGATTCACTACAAGCCGATGTCGATTGCACAGATTCGTCAGGTCGTCGACGATCTGCTCACCAGGAAATGACGACCTGGAACTGGCCGCTGTTGTCGCTGACCGCGTCGTCATTGATGCCGAGATAGAGCAGGCCGCTCGCCGGGGCGACGATCGACGTCTGATCGCCGATGCCGAACGGCTGACCGCTGTCGATGCGTCCGATGAGCGCGCCCGCGAACGCGTTGGGCAACGGCGCGCCGGGCGCATAACGCTGGATCAGCGAGCCGGCGGAACGCGCAACGTCCTTCGCATCGTTCGGCTTGAGCTGTATCTGCCCCGTGGTTTCGATTCGCAGCGGGTCGCCCTGGCTCACTCTGATGCCGGTGGGCGTCCACTGCCGGTTTCCGGGGACGACGATCGTCCGGCTGGGTGTGCCTTCGCCATCGCGAGTGTCGGCCGGGCCTGTCGTCCCGCGGTTGGGAAAGTAGCCGCCGCCGTCAGACGAATATCGCGACCGCCCGTAGCCATCCTGGTATCCACGCTCGAAGCCGTCCCGGAAATCTTCATTACCGCGCCGATACGCGTCTGCGCGGCGGAAATCCGAGCGGATGTTCTCCCGCTGATCGTATTGACCGGCCGCGATGCCTTCGCGATAGCCGGCGTCGAACGCAGAGTCGGCGGAGCCGCCTGAGCGGGAGCGGCGCCCATAAAGCTCTCCGTACCGTCCCGGCCGCTCGTAATAGTTGTAGCCGTCGTCGTAGCCCGCCTCGTACCCCTCGCGATAGCCGCTCATGTATTCCCGCCGGTTGCCGAATGAGGGGTCGTAGTCGCGGGCGCCGGTCAGGTAGTCGTTGTCCCTGAAGTTGCGGCCGGTTGCCCGTTCGCGATCCTGGCGTCCTCGATCAGCGCCGTCGCGGTAGCCGTGCTCATAGCCGTGCTCTCGAGCGTCCTGCGAGTCGTACTGGCCGAAGCGGCCGCCGTTGCGATTCTGCGCGCTGGCGCCGTGCCCGATGAGAAGGGTGAGTGCCACGGCGGCGGCCGTAAGCATGAGCTTGGTCACAGGCGACTCCTCTCGTCTTGAGAGGAAGCAAGATCATTGCCCGCTATCGGGAATCCTGGCAGATGTATTCGAACATCTCTCCGCCGGCGATCCACTTCGACGCCGTGGTCTCGGTGATCGTCCACTTGGCCGACCATGGACGCGTGTAGACGCCCGGATCGTCGATCGTCATCTCGTAGGAGAGCGTTTTCAGATTCGGCCGGGAGATGCGCTCTGTCATGTGGAGCTGCTCGGTGGTCGGATATGCGCCGGCGACCCACTGCTTCTCGTTGAAGCCGACGGTGTCGATGACGAGCGTGTCGCCGTCCCAGCGTCCGATGGAGTGGCCGAGGTAGGTCGGCCGCAGCGTCTCGGCAGGCGGATGCGCGCGGCCGTCCATGTAGATCACGCGCCACGAGTGCGGGCCCGCGATGTCGAGGATGTAGATCTTCTCCTCAGTCGGCACGTCCACGATCTCGAAACCTGGCGCGTTGAAAAAACCAGGGCCGCCGGACGGCTTGCAGCGCACGAGCGGTGGATAGAGATCGTTCTTTGAATTTCTGAATTGCGCGAGCGCGCGCGCCCACGGCTGCAGCGGGACGTCGGCCGCGCGCGGAAACCCACCGAGGCCGGGCCGCACTTCCCAGTAGCCTTTCTTCGCGGCGCTCGACCCGAGGTTCACGTGGCCATCGGGCCAGCGCGGCGCGGGCTCCGGCCCTGGCGATGACGTCGTTTGCGCCAGAGTGACGGCGCCGAGCAGGACGACAAACACGCCAGCGCGCCAGTTCATCGCATGACCAGCTTCTGTCCCGTCGCGAGCACCATCATCGTCGTCGGCATCGAGCCCGCTGAATTGCTGCCGTCCTTTGCGAGCGCGGCGCCTTCGACGGTGACCTTGTCGCCGATCTTCACCGTGTCTTTCTTCCAGCCGCCGCGGACGAGCGCGTAGGGCGGACCGAGCTCGACGCGGAAGCTCTTCACCGCGCCCTTGTCATCAGTTGAGTCGATGTAGACGAACGCGTGCGGATTCTGCCAGTCGACCTTCGTGACGAAGCCGGAGATGTTCGCCACCTTGTTGCTGTCGTATTCGGCGTCGAACGAGTGGTGGGCGAGCGCCGGGACGCCGGCGAGCACCAGTGCGACCGCGATGAGGCTGCGCTTCATGACGTCTTTTCCTCGCAGAAAAATTCCTGAATCTCCTGATTCGCCGCCCAGCGCATCGTCCAGCTCGCGCTCCAGGGCTTCGTGTAGGTTCGCGGATCGTCCACCGTGACGTCGTACTTCAACGTGTTCATGTCGGTGCGTGTGAACCGCTCCGTCAGATGCAGGCCTTCGGTGTGGGGAAGGCCGTTACTCATGAACCAGAACTTCTCGTTGTAGCCCACCGAGTCGACGACAAGCGTGTCGGTTTCCCAGTGGCCGACCGAGCTGCCGTAGTAGCTCGACACGACGTCAGCCGGCTGCCCCTGCGGCCGGCCGTCTGTATAGATAATGCGCCAGTTCCGGTCGCCGTCGCCAATCAGGACGAGGATCCGCTGACGCTGGTCGACGAACTGAAATCCCTGATCGCCGAGAAACTGACGAGGTCCTCCAGGCGGGACGCACCGGGCCGCCGGGTCGTCCTTCAGGTGCGTCCGCTGGCGGTATTCGTAGAGTGCCTTCGCCCACGGCATGGCGACAGCCATCGCGGCCTTCTCGGCAGCCGGATTTGGCGCGCCGCTGCTCCAGAAGCCCTTCGCGCCCGGCGGCGGCCCAAGGCGGATCTGGCCGTCGGGCCAGCGGGGCGCCGGTGCGAAGGCCGCTTGAGTCGTCACGGACGACTTGAACAGCTGCGCACCGCCTTTGGCGAGCACCACGCTGAGTGCGCGCGCCTGACGTTGCGCGTCGGTTGCCACGACGCCCTGAACGATGACCGCATCGCCGATCTTCAGCGACCCTGCGTTCCAGCCGTTGCGTTCGAGACTTGTCGCGCCGTCCGGGACTTCGACGACCCAATTCGTGCTCGATCCGGACTCGCGGACGCCGACGGCGAATCGTACGCGCGGATTGATCCACTCGACGTTCGTGACGATGCCCCGCAGCGTCGCGCGCCGGCCGCCGTCATAACTCGCGTCGCCCGGCAGCGCGCCTGAGTTCGACGAGGTCGACATGGAATCCACACGCGTCAGCGTGATGGCGCTCTTCACCGCTCCCTGCGTCCACGTGCCGGTCAGCGTGCGGGCCGGTGATCCGATGTTGGCGAGGCGTCCGTCAACCGTGATGCGCTCTTTGCCCTCGGCCTCGATGTGGATCGCCCACGCGGCCGGATCGACGGTGACGTTCCTGATCTGCGCGGCGTCCGGGCCGGGATTGATCGTGCCCGTGACGTTTCTGCCGTCCCACTCGAGGGCGACCGTCACGTGGCGTTGACCCACGTCGCCCGTCCACGTGCCGGTGAGCGGGTGACCTTCCTGGGCAAACGCCGGCCATGCACACAGAAACGCTGCGAACAAACTCAACGTACGAAGCCACGGAGGCGCAGAAAACACAGAGAGTAGTTCAGCCTCTGAGTTCTCCGTGCCTCTGCGGCTTCGTACGTGATCCCTATCGCAGCGTGGCGACTTTTCTGTTTTCAACATGCTTATCAATCCACGCGATGACGAGATCCGCGAGCTGGTCGCTGTTCCTGTCCTGCATCAGCATGTGGCTGTTGCCTTTGATGCCGAGCGCGGGGAGGTGCATCATCTCGGCGTCGCCGCCCGCCTTCTTGAGCTCGTCGACAAACGTGCTGCAGCTCCTGAACGACTGCCCCCAGTTCGCCGGACCGCCGCTGACGTCGTCGAGATGATCGCCGAACATGATGAGCGTCGGGATCTTCGCGAGCGTCGACAGCTGCGCGGCGGAGAAGTCCGTGACGCAGGGCATCTCGATCGAGATGTTGCCGCGAATGCCCGCAGGGTTGATCAACGCCGCCTGCTCGGGAAAGAAGCCCGATTCCGAGTGCCCCATGAGAATCGCGCCGTTCAACCTGACGCCGAGCGCGGCCATCTGCTTCCACGTGGCCGTCGGAGCAGGACCGAGCGTCGAGTTCAGATCCGGAATCATCTGCTTGTAGAACTCGTCTGCGGCCTGCATCGGGAACTGCTCGTCGGGAAAGACCTCGCCGTACTTCGGTCCGAAGCGGAAGACCGTCCATCCGACCTGATGCGTCGCGTCGAGGATGGTCGGCATCTTGTCGGGCGCCGCCTTGCCTTGCCGCACGTCGGCGAATGCCGTCGGATCGAAGCCCGACCGCGCGCGCGACACCTGATCGGCGAGATAGACCGGACGATCCTTCCGCAGGAAGTACTCGCTCCAGCCGATGCGCCCGTCGGGCGTCGTCTCCCACGTCTTGCTGCTCAGGCAGCAGCCGTGCACCATCACGACGGGAACGTGCTGGTCGCCCTTCATCGGGATCTGGTACTGCACGTACATCTGGTTGACGGTGATCTCGCCGCTCAGCGGCGGAGCGTTCGGACCGAAGCCGGGCTGCGTGATCGTCTTGTTCTCGCCGCCGACGAAGAAGCTGCCTTGCTCCTTGAGCGTGAGCGGTCCCGGTTTCTTTGTCTGCGCGAGCGCGGGCGTGACCAGGAGTGCCGCGGCGGCCAGCAGTACTAAGGTTGCGCGGTCCTTCATCGAATGCCTCCGAGTAGCTCTTCCTTCGACATGCCATCGACGATATCGACGATGGCCAGGCCGTGCGGCGTGACGTCGAGCACGGCGAGGTCAGTATAGATGCGCGACACGCAGCGTGCGGCCGTTAACGGGTACGTGCACTGCCTGACGATCTTCGGCTCGCCCTTCTTCGTCAGGTGCTCCATCATCACGAATACCCGCTTCGCGCCGACCGCCAGGTCCATCGCGCCGCCGACGGCCGGAATGGTATCAGGTTCGCCGGTATGCCAGTTGGCGAGATCGCCGTCGATTGATACCTGAAATGCGCCGAGGACGCAGATGTCGATGTGCCCGCCGCGGATCATCGCGAACGAATCCGCGTGGTTGAAGAAGGCCCCGCCCGTCACGAGGGTCACCGGCTGTTTACCGGCATTGGTCAGGTCCGGGTCTTCCTGGCCGGGCGGTGGAGCAGGCCCCATGCCGAGCAGGCCGTTTTCGCTGTGGAGAAAGATGTCCTTGTCCTTCGCGAGGTGGTTGGCGACGAGCGTCGGCAGGCCGATGCCGAGGTTCACGTACGCGCCTTCGGGGATGTCGCGCGCGACGCGCGCGGCCATCTGATCGCGCGTCCATTTCATGCGGCCCCTCGACTGCGCTCGGGGCAAGCCACCACGCGATGGACGAAGATGCCCGGCGTCACGATCGATTCCGGATCGAGCGCGCCGAGCGCGACGATCTCGTCCACCTGCGCGATCGTGCAGGCGGCGGCCATCGCCATCACCGGGCCGAAATTGCGCGCCGTTTTCCTGTATACGAGATTGCCCCAGCGGTCGGCTTTCGCCGCTTTGATGATCGCGATGTCCGCGCGAATCGGATATTCGAGGACGTAGTCGCGGCCGTCGATCGTCCGCGACTCTTTGCCCTCGGCGAGCATCGTGCCGTGCCCGGTCGGCGTATAGAACGCGCCGATACCGGCCCCGGCGGCCCGGATCCGCTCGACGAGATTGCCCTGCGGCACCACTTCCAGCGCGATTTCTCCCGCGCGATACAGCGCGTCGAAGACGTACGAATCGGCCTGTCGTGGAAACGAGCAGATGATCTTCTTCACGCGCTTGGTCTTGAGCAGCGCCGCCAGGCCGGTGTCGCCGTTGCCGGCGTTGTTCGACACGATCGTGAGGTCGCGCGCGCCGTGGGCGATGAGCGCGTCCATGAGCCGCGCGGGCATGCCGGCGTTGCCGAAGCCGCCGACGAGGATCGTCGCGCCGTCCCTGATGTCGGCGACGGCG
>Ga0153915_10001234_pt1 | contig 23581 bp, 15 predicted proteins | sample Opewatmetagenome_2_FD_107003 | JGI IMG/M metagenome (GOLD analysis project Ga0153915, IMG submission 107003) | Freshwater wetland microbial communities from Ohio, USA - Open water 3 Core 3 Depth 3 metaG | ecosystem: Environmental > Aquatic > Freshwater > Wetlands | place: USA: Ohio, Lake Erie...
CTGGGCATTGCCTCCGCTCTGGCTGATAAGCCCCACGGAACCACTTTCTCTGGACGCCCCCATCCACGTCAAAAGCCTTGTTCTCGGTACATAAAGCCCCATGCAATTAGGTCCGATAACCCGCAGACCACCCTCCAGGGCAATCTTTTCCATCTCATCCTGAAGTCGGATGCCCTCATCTTCTCCTGATTCCTTAAAGCCCGATGTGAAAATATGGACAGTCTTGTTACCTGTGGCAACGCATTCACGCAGCACATCGGGAACGAACGGCGCCGGCACTGTAACGATGATCAGGTCTACCGGTTCCGGCAGAGAAGTCAGATTCGGATAAGCTTTGACGCCGGCAATATCGTTTAGTTTGGGGTTGACGGGATAAAGCTTTCCGGCATAACCGTAATCGCGCATGCAGCCATACATACCCGCGAAACCATCTTCTTTGGGACGCGTTGCACCTACCACCGCGACGGATTTGGCATTGACGGCAATATCAAGAGCCTGACGTATTTCCTGCGCGTACTTTTCGATTTCTTCCTCCTTCTTCTCGCTTTCTACAGGCCGGGTGTAGTTTTCTTCAAACACCACCAGCGCATCGACGGCTTTTACCCGTCCGTCAGGCATGACAATCAAAGGATTGATATCCACTTCCCGAATCTCCGGATGTTCCATGCCTAGTCGCGACAGTCCCAGAAGCACCTGGCGTAACTGCGCACGGTCCGCAGCTTTTTCACCGCGAAAACAACCCAGCAGTTTGTTGCTTTTGATGTCATCAATCAGGGCGTCGGTCTGTGCGTCGGAAAGCGGAGCGATTCGAAAGGCAACATCGGCCAGAGCTTCAGTAAAGATACCGCCAAGGCCGAACATAATCGTCGGGCCAAACTGCGCATCCCGAATCAAACCGGCAACAAATTCACGTTTGCCTTCGATCAGCGGTTGAATCAAACATCCTTCCCAATCTTTACCGCTGGCTGTTTTAATCTGGCGGTAGGCTCGGCGAATTTCAGAAACAGAGCGTAAATTCACTTTAACCAGTCCCCTTTCCGTTTTGTGAGTCAGCCTGGCGCCATGTCCCTTCAACACAACGGGAAAACCAATTTCCCTTGATCGGGAAACAGCTTCGTCTTCACTGGCGACTACGGCTTCTTCCACAACAGGAACGCCGTAAGCACTTAACAAAATTTTGGATTCTGATTCCGTCAGAGATAATCGTTTTTCTTTTTTAACACTATCGAACAATTGTGTAACTCCTAACGTGTTCACTTTCTGTTTCTCCTCTTTCCGTTCAAATGTTTTTATGTATCGCAGGTCAGCGATTCCACAATCAAATGTTCCGCCAGACCCAGCGTTTTCTTTTTCAGTTTATGCCCATTCTGTTCATCGGCTTTGAAATTTTCCAGTTGAATCACGCCAACCATCAATCCCCAGATCACATCCGCCATTGCATAGACATCTACCTTTTTAATCAACCCCATCTCCATACCTTTTGTCAGCAGACGTCGGCATAAATCGAAGTTGATCCGGCCTCTATCATCCAGAGCTAAACGAATTTCCGGCTTAAGCTCACTGATCAGATCCTTTTGCTGAAACAATTGCACAATGCGAAATGTTTCGGGCAAGGATTCATAACCGTGATAGAAGGCGCGTAAAATACCGGTTATCAGGCTGCGGCCATTTTTGATATGCCCGGATAAAAGTTTCTCTTCAACTATTTCCAATCTGCTCCGAATATCGTCAATCAAAGGTTGCATAAGGTTTATTAAAAGATCATCCTTGGTTTTAAAGTATAAATAGATGGTGGGTTTGGTTATCTCGGCGGCCAGAGCAATTTCGTCCATGGTCGATTTAAGATAACCTTTTAAAGAGAACACTTTTTTAGCGGCGTCAAGGATACTCTGAATCCGTTGATTCTTTTCCCTTTCTCTTCTTTGACGGCAGACTGTTTTATGTTTGTCTTGCTGAAGCAATGTTATTTTCCTCCAATGGCTGAAGTGGTTAAATATCTTATTTTAAGGCTAAACTCATAAATAGTATGTTACCATTGGTATTTTATATACCATTAGTTAATTAATATTACAAGCAGTATTTTTCATGCCTGCAAAACATGTCCCGGCAGCTTATTTGTAATACCCGATGTTTTGATCTGGAATACTCTATTCATTAAATAGAAAACCTCCCTGTTATTCTTTTTGAGGCTGAATTTTCATCTTGACAGTCAACATGTAATGTATTGGAATGTGCCGTAGGATTAATTGAAACAAGACGGAGGACCCCTGCAATGCCGGAAGATATTTTTCGCAAATTACAGCAAAGGCTTGATTTATATTCGCTGGGATTTCCCGCGACAGAATCGGGAATTGAAATAACCATACTGAAAAAGCTGTTCAGTCAAAAGGACGCGGAGATGTTCCTCAACATGTCGCCCCGGCTGGAGGACCCGGAATCCGTCGCGCGGCGGCTGGAACGTCCGGTTGAAGAAGCGGCCTCGCATCTTGAGGATATGGCAAAGCGAGGCCTTCTTTTCAGGCTCAGGAAAGACAAATCAGTCAAATACGGGGCAATTCCCTTTATGCATGGTCTGGTGGAATTTCAGGTTAAACGCTTCGATCAGGAATTGAGAGGTCTTTTTGAGCAGTATCTGGACCAGCGTTTTAATAAGGCTATCGCGGATGTTGACGGCCTTTTTATCCGCACGGTTCCCATAGAAAAATCAGTTGTCCCCGAACATCACGTGGCCGCGTTCGATGACGCGGTCGAGATCCTCAGGAAAAATGATACCATCGTCGCCGCCGAATGCCTCTGCCGGAAGAGAAAGAGAGTCACAGGCGAAGGCTGCGACAAACCCATGGAAAACTGTTTTATGTTCGGGTCCATGGGGCGGTTTTATGTGGATAATAATATGGGAAGGCAGGTAGGCTTTGAGGAAGCTCTCGAAATATTGAGAAAATCGCAGGAAGCGGGGCTTGTAACCCAGCCCGGCACGGCCCAGAACCCGGCCGGAATGTGCAATTGCTGCGGCGACTGCTGTGTAGTCCTTGGAGCGGTGAAAAAATTCGATAAACCGGCCCGGATAGTTTTCTCCAATTACCAGGCCGCAGTAAAAGGGGAAGACTGCACCGGCTGTGAAATATGTCTGGAGCGCTGCCAGATGGAAGCGATCACCATGACCTCCGACGGCGTCGCTCAGGTTGACCTTGACCGCTGCATAGGCTGCGGCCTGTGCGTAACCACTTGTCCGTCAGAGGCAATCGCCCTCATTCCCAAACCCGATGAAGGCAGGCGGATACCCCCGGCTACAAGCAGCGAACAAATGATGCAGATCGCGAAAAACAGGGGCGTTATTTAATGTTTCAATAAAAACGATTGAAACAGCGGACGGAGTTCCCTGATTACCGAGCATTAACAACCGTCGCTATTTATCCCTGATTATTTCTTCAGCACTTAATACTTTCGCGTAAACTGCGCTCAGAGCAGCCATATACGCACCATGAACATGTACTGCGGGAATATCAATGTCATTGAAAACCAGGTTTCTTGTTGCACAAGCATCATGAGCAACGATACAGGTATATCCTTTATCAAAGGCTGCCCTCACTGTTGCGTCAATACACATATGCGACATCATCCCGCAAATCACAAGCGCCTTAATTTCCTGGGATACAATATATTCATTGAGATGAGTGTCCCGAAAACTATTTGGGTAATTTTTCTTGATAATGATTTCATCAGGAAGGGGCGCCACACTTTCATGAATATTTATCCCTTCTGTATTCGGCAGAAAAAAAGTAGCACCTGGTCGTGTCGAAATATGTTGAACGTGGATAACTGGTAATTTCTTTTCTCGAAAATGGTCCAACAACTTTTTTGCAGCCCTACTGGCTTCAACTGCCCCGACAACCTCCATCATTCCTTTTGGAAAATAATCTTTCTGGATATCCACTAACACCAACGCAGTATTCATTAACCCTCCTCGGCATTAAACTGATTAAATTTCTCTTTGGTTATAACCATGTCGTCAAAATCAATGTACTTCCCCTGTATCATGTGAACGCTTTCGCCTGTTAATACAAAACCTACACTTTCGTATAGTTTCGTAGCACGATGATTATTTTTTCTAACAATTAAAAATATTCGATCCAGATGGAGCAGCTGGAATCCTGCTTTTAATATTGCAAAAGTAACTTTTCTCCCCACACCTTTACCTGTCCAAAAAGGATGGATGGCAAGACGAAATTCTGCTGCCCCTTCTGCCATAATGCTAAGCAGGCTGAATCCTACGATCTGCGTGTCTAATTCAGCTATATAGATAAAAGTTTTTGGCCTGTTAATAAATTCGTCAATCCAGCCATGTTCTCTCAGAGCATAGTCCATTTGAGCAAATCCATTACTGTATGGTGGCCAGTTTTTTATTTCTTTGACATCTTCTTTTGCGATCGGCCTTAAATCAATCATTCTTTATCCTTTTGACATAACAACCATGGATAATTTGAGACAGCTATCTCTCAATAATTATCCCCTATTTCATAATTTCAATTTTTCGCAGCCACTCTGATACTTTGTTTTGCGCGGCTTTCACATCCCCTCCCCTGATGGCGAAACCCTCCAGCACGGCCGATTTCGGGCAAAATTTCGAGATGTCCGCAGCGCTTCGTCCCAAACCGCTTCCCTCGTGTGTGCAGAAAGGTGCGATGGTCTTTCCCGAAAAATCGTATTCCAGCAAAAAAGCCGTGACCGGAGCGGGAATCGTGCCGCACCAATTAGGGTAGCCTATAAAAACCAGATCATACGGTTTGATGTTCTCTATTTTTGTTTTCAATGCCGGTTTGTGGGCGGATTTCAGTTCCTGCCTTGCCTGTTGCACAACCGCATCGTAATCATCAGGATAGGGCTTTACAGACTGAATCTCAAAAATATCGCCGCCCAGGATTTTGTGAATTTGTCCGGCAATTTCGCGTGTGTTGCCGCTGTAGGAAAAATAAGCCACCAGAATATTTTTGTCGCTATCAACTTGCATGTTGATTTTCTCCTCCTTACTTCCTGTTTGGCCGGATTACCGGCCGGTGGTTATTTTCTTTTTCCTGATAAACGTGCCTTCGTCAAGTTCTCTGAAAGCAGTTCTAAGCTCTTCGGGGGTATTCATAACGATTGGCCCGCCCCAGGCAATCGGTTCGCCCAGCTGTTTACCGGTGACAAATATATAATGAATATCTTCAATTGCCGTTAAGGCAATGTGACCCGCTTCCATGAATAGAATCAGACTTGCCTCTTCCAGTTTCACGCCGTCAAACTCGCCTGTTCCGGAAATCATATAACAAAAGCTGGTGTATCCCCGCTTAGCCTCGTGGAATAATGACATTCCCTTCTCCAGCCGGATATCCAGGTACTCAACATCCACAATCAGGTCATTCACGGGACCTCTTAGATTTTCGTAAGCGCCTGCTATGACCCGCACTGCTACACCCGGCATTTTGAAGACAGGCACCTGGGCTTCGAGTATGCCCCTGTAGCGGGGTTCCATCATTTTATTTTTCTTCGGCAGATTTACCCAAAGCTGCAACCCGTGCATTTTTTCTTTTGAACGTTTCGGCATCTCCTGATGATATACACCGCAGCCCGCGGTCATCCATTGAATATCCCCCGGTCCTATCGTGCCGGAGTTACCGACACTGTCGCCGTGTTCAACCGTTCCTCCGAGCATATATGTCACTGTTTCAATACCGCGATGAGGGTGCCACGGGAAACCTTTTATATAATCAGCAGGATTGTCCGAGCCGAAATGATCAAGGAGAAGGAACGGGTCGGTATATTTTACGTCGTCATTCGCGAAAATACGCTTCAACCTCACTCCGGCTCCGTCGAATGTAGGGTGTCCCCGCAAAATTAATTTCTTCATATAATTCTCCTTCAGCGGCCGGTCATTTGCTCCAGCTTTTCAGGATACCGGGCGCCTTCCACCTTAATCTTTGAGGCGGCGGTTTCTATCTCCCGCAGATCATCGGATGTAAGTTGAACCTCAACCGCTCCGATATTTTCATCCAGGCGATCCAGCTTTGTGGTGCCGGGGATGGGAACAATCCACGGTTTTTGCGCGAGCAGCCAGGCAAGCGCTACCTGAGCAGTTGTCGTCTTCTTCTGTCCGGCGATTCCTGCAAGCAGATCAATCAGCGCCTGATTGGCTTGTCTGGCCTCCGGCGTAAAGCGGGGAAGAACTTTGCGGAAGTCGGAGTTGTCGAAGGTCGTTTTTTCGTCTATTTTCCCCGTGAGGAAACCTCTGCCGAGTGGACTGTAGGGAACGAAGCCAATGCCCAGTTCTTCGAGAGCAGGCAGCACTTCCTTCTCCGGGCTCCTTGTCCACAGAGAGTATTCACTCTGGAGGGCGGTGAGCGGCAAGACGGCGTGAGCGCGACGGATTGTCTGCGCCCCTGCCTCGGACAGACCGAAATACTTTACTTTGCCTTCCCCGATAAGCTCCTTCACGGTTCCCGCCACGTCTTCGATCGGCACATTCAGGTCAACGCGGTGTTGATAGAGCAAATCAATTGTCTCTATTTTGAGTCGCTTGAGCGAGCCTTCGACGGCTTTTTTGATGTGCTCAGGCCTGCTGTTCAGGCCCGGCGATCCCTTCATCCCCCTGGGATCAAACTCAGGGTTGAGGTCAAACCCGAACTTGGTGGCAATGACAACCTGTCCGCGAAACGGCGCAAGTGCTTCGCCCAGCAGTTCTTCGTTTATGAACGGACCGTAGACCTCCGCCGTATCAAAGAATGTGATGCCGCGCTCAAAGGCTTTTCGAAGAAGAGAGATCATTTCCTTCTTGTCTTTGGGCGGACCATAGGAGAAACTCATTCCCATGCAGCCCAGGCCCAGAGCCGAAACTTCCAGGCCGCTTTTTCCCAATTTACGTTTTTGCATTTTTTGAACTCCTGTATTTGAGTTAAAGGCCGGAATGATTTTATGCCAGGTTCGCGCTTTATAACAGCGTTTATAAGGATAATTACTAATACTGTAAACGCCAAGGATTACTCTTTGCAGTATAGCATAAAACGACAAAATTGAATATTGATGATTACAGGAACCTAAAGCGGCAGAACCGGCTTTACTCCCGTTCTTTCCTGCCCGCGGTTTCCGGAATTATTTCTCCGTGATACTATTTTACGCTTTCTTCCACTAAAAAGGCTTCTTCTGATCCGCGGACTTCAAAGCTTACGGAATCGATAATTTTGCCCTGCGTATCCGCCAGTTCCAGATTATATTTCCCCTTGCGCGGCGACCATGATACTGCCTTGCCTGTTCCTTCAATTTCCGATTTATTCAGCCGCCATTTCAGTTCTTTATCCGCCACCCCCCTTGCGATAAAAAACACCTTTTGTAAATCCTGCGGAATATCCGGGTCAAGTGCTATTATAGTGTCTGAAGGCGGATAAACGATCTTTTCATTATATTGTTTGACGATCTGAACTTTTGAGGACGGTTCTGTTCCCTGAATAAACCATTCATCCTGACGTTTCCCGGTATTTAATGATGATACAAATTCTTTTTTGATAACATTTGGCGGGACAGTCATTTTATTACCGGCCTTGTGCCGGTGAAGATAATTCATGACATCGTACCAGACGGGAGCCGCTCCGCTTACGCCGCTGACGTTCCACATCGATGCGCCGGAATAGTTTCCCACCCAGACTCCCACTGTATATTTGGACGAATAGCCGACGCACCAGTTGTCACGCATATCCTTGCTGGTTCCTGTTTTTACGGCGCTCCAGAATTTAGTCGCCAGAGAATTTTCCAGCCCGAACGTGCTGCTGCGGGCTTCCCTGTCCGCCAGAATATCGGAAACAATAAATGCGGCAGCGGGCGAAAATACTGTTTGAGTATTTTTCGCTTTGGGCTTTCCCAGTGATAAAACCGTTTCGCTCCACTGTCCCCTGTTGGCCAATGTCCGGTAGGCGTTGGTAAGTTCCCAAAGGCTGACATCGGCGGAACCAAGCGCCAGTGACGGGCCGTAATAATCCCCGGATTCATTGATGTCTTTAATCCCCATCTTCCGCAGGCTCCTTAAAAATGATTCTGTGCCGACCAGATTCAGCGTTAAAACAGCCGGCACATTCAACGATGAAGCCAGAGCGATCCGCACACTTACCGGCCCGCGGTATTCCAAATCGTAATTATGCGGCTGATAAAGGCCGCCTGCCACGGAAATATCCAGAGGAGCATCGTTAAGAATGGATGCGGCTGTGAGAATTTTCTGATCAAAGGCAAGGCCGTATAAAAACGGCTTCAGGGTTGATCCGGCCTGTCTTTTCGCCTGAATCCCGTCAACATATGGAGCCGTGGAATTACCGGAACTGTAGGTCGCATAGGCCAGAACCTGGCCTGTTTTATTATCCAGAACAAGCGCCGCTCCGTCGCAGACATTCTGTTCCTTCAGGGCAAGAATCTGCGACGCTAAACTATCCAGCGCCAGCAGCTGTAAGTTGTAATCCAGAGTGCAGGTTGCCGTTGATCCTTTGGGCTTGTCTTTCAATAAACGTCCGGCGACATGAGCCGCCAGCTTTTTCCGCGGTGCAATGTAACTTGCGCCCAGAAATATTTTATTGATCCTCGAGTGCAACTCTCCGGTATTCACCCGCCAGTTCAGCGACTGCGTTATTTGTAAAGCCCGCTGGAAAACAGCATCGGATGAAGCATTGGGCGACCGGATCAGCGCGGCCATAATTGCGGCATCGGTCTGATCCAGTCCGTGCGGCTGTTTGTCGAACATCGCCATCGATGCAGCCGCAACGCCCTGCAGTTCGCCATAAAAAGTGACCAGATTGAGATAAGCCTCAAATATTTCTTTCTTTGTCCATTGCTTTTCCAGTTCCCGAGCCGAAATTATCTGCTGCCATTTCTGCTGTATTGATCTGCGGCTTTTTTTCGGATGAAGTTCCGGTTCAAGAAAAGATGCCAGCTGCATTGTGAGTGTGCTGGCCCCGCGTACATTCTGCCTTAAGAGAGACCGCAAAACCGTAGCACTGACGGCGATATAATCCACGCCGCCGTGGGAATAAAAGTTTTTATCTTCGGCATGAATAACAGCCTGCTGAAGCGCGGGAGATACGTCGGACAGGGAAATCCAGTCCAGTCTGCGGACACTCTTATCCGTTCTTAATTCATGCAGCACGGTTCCATGACGGTCGAGAAGCAGTGAATCGGATTTTACATAATTTTGCCGGACTTCCTTATATACCGGCAGGGCGTAAGACCTGACCGGTAAAAGAAACATCAAAACAAGAACAGCCGCAATCTTTTTTGATAAAAGCCGGACATCCGTCCGAATCGTCATCTTATGGCTCGACCTCCAATACCCTGTTGGGTATTTCACCGAACATTTCCGGGAAATACATCGCTTCCACCCTGGTTGTCGGCAAATGGAATTTTCCTGCCTGATTCAGCCTTATCGTATATTCGACGGTCCAGTTTCCTTTGGGCACGTATTCGTAATATGCCCGGAAGGCCTCAAAGGAACGCTCTTCAAAAGCGGGCCAGACCCATCCTTTTCTTTTTTCGTCCTTTGTAAGGATTTGTGAATCCCTGGCGAGGCCTTTTCCTAAAATAGTAGCGCCCGCCGGTACGGGATCACTGACAACAACCCAGGTCTGGTCTGTCTGCGCCTCCAGTTCCAGACGGACACGGAGAATATCACCGGCTGACCATTCTTTAGGATTCCTGCGTTCCACGGGCGAGACAGTTCTCTTAATTTTATAGCCGCTGGACAGATCCGTTTTCAGAGGAATGGCGGCCAGGGACTGAACAGTCAGCCATGGTTTTCCCGCGCCGCTGTGGGATACTTCGAGTTTTCCTCTTTTTGCGGGCCATGGGTACAGGTGCGAAGTTCCTTTGGGACTTGCGCTCCAATCTGTTTTCCGGGCAGCGGCGCCCAGTTTTGCATTGCTTAATCCAGATACGGGAACGGCTTCAAATTTTGCCGAGAATTTCTCCATCGCCAGGACTCCCCACGCATTGGCCAGTGTCAGATCCCACGCACCCCTTATTTGCCTGGACAGGGCTCCCTGAACAAGGCGCGGCATATCTTCCTTCCATTTCTCCGCATCCTTCATGGTGAGGATCAGGCGGACGGCATTGACATCATTGGAAACCATCAGCCAACAGAGGAAATCGGTACTCTCCGTGGAAAACCCCATTTTCGTTCCCTGAAAGTTAAGGCGTGAGCGTATGATCTGTTCGGCCTCTTTGGCGCGTTTATCGGATTCCGGAATATCTTTTACGGTGTTGAGAATATTCAGCCAGTCAATTACAGCGGAGGTCGGCCAGAGATTCGGCTCGATTGTGATTGAGTTCAACATGGAAGCATCGGCCTCTTGGTACCGGGACAATGCTTCAATCGCGGCAAGTTTCCTTATGTTTAAATCCGCGGTCTGAAGATAAGCATGACCATGGTCCCTGCCGGAAATAAAATTCTTCAGCGCTTTTATCATTTGTCCTTTTTCCGATTCGGGAATTTCCCAGTCTGCTTCTTCGGCTATGGCAAGAACATAAGATGTCAATGTCGGGCTGCCGAACAGACACATGGGGAAATATTTTACAAAACCGCCGGGATCAAGATGCGACGGAAGCTGCGCCATTGTCGCCTTCCATAGTTTTTGATCACGCAGGGCAACCGCCACGGATGTTTTCTGCTCGAAGCACGTGTAGGGATACTGTTTCATGTAATCGATCACGCCAGGAAGGCCATCCGCTATCTTCGGTTTTAAAATAACATTGACGCCCCCGCGTCCGGTTATGGCATCATGCGGGCGCTCGACATCAAATCTGATGTTTTTGTCCAACTGCATGATTGTCGCCTGATAGGTTCTGACCGGCGTGACCGGAATTATTTTCTGCGTCACTTTGATACGGTCGCCCTGATCCGTGTTTTTTTCCTTTATTTGCACTTCCCATTGAATATTTTCCGAACCCGCTGGTGCGGTCACATCCCATCCGACCAGTTTCGACTCGGAAGGATTGATCGCAATATTAATCGGATCCAAAGCCCTGACAAGGCCGGATGCTTTTCCCGTTACTTCAGCGTCAATCACGCGGTCGGTTGTGTTGCGCATGGTAAATTCGGCGCGGTATTTATCGCCTTCCCTCACCAGCGGAGGCAGCCCTGCAAAGATCATCAGGTCCTGAGTTGTTCGGACAGATGTCGAACCCGTCCCGAACATGCCTGACCCGCCTGTAGCTACGGCAACAATACGGAAACTTGTAATGGAATCATTGAGCGGTATTTCGGCAACGGCCTCGCCCTGCGCATCGAGTGTAACTTTTCCTTTCCAGAGCAGAAGCGTATCGAAAAGCTCTCTTGTTCCATGTTTTCCCGCACCTCCACCGCCTCCCGGAGGCAAAGCTTTCAAGCCGAAGTGGCGTTTGCCTATAACCTGCATTTGCGCCGTTGCAGTGCTGACTTCATAATTACGCTGTCCCATCATTGCCGCCAAAATATTCCAGCTTGTATTGGGCATGAGTTCCAGCAGACCTTCATCCACAGCCGCAATGGCGACTTCGCTTCCCGCGGGCGGAATCTTTCCCGAGGCTGTTGCAACTTTAATTTTGATTTGCGCCTTCTGGCGGATTTTATAAACCTGCTGAGCCGCGGTAACATTTACTTTTAACTCGTGTGCCTCCCAGCCTACATTGATTCCGGTGATTCCCAGCTTATAGGCCGGTTTGCCCATGTCAATTGTATAGGTAGGTTTGATCCCCGGCACGCGCCCGCGGACAACCAGAGCGGAAATATAAACATTTGGGGCATAGGAAGGCTTTACCGGCACTTCGATTGTCGGATTTTTACCGGATATGCCGGTGACCCAGGAGTCGATGACGCCTTCGCGTTCAACGCTGATAAGGGCTGTCGCGTTACGGAACGGCATCCTTACCTGAAAGACGGCCTTTTCTCCGGGCGAATAATTTTTCTTCTCCGGCAGCAGATCGATTCTATCGTTATCGCTGACATCAAACCACCAATCGCTTTTATCGGCCACCCAGATATCCCTGTTGGCATAAGTTTTATTGCCTTCGGTATCCGCGGATTGCGCCTGTAAAATAAGATTGCCGGATATCGGCGATTTCCCTTCGCAAAATAACAGGCCGCGGGAATTTGTTGTTCCCGTGCAAAACCGGGTTATTTTTTTTGTCTCTTCAGTATTCTCATACGCATAGAATCCGCCGACTAAACGCTTGCGGTGGGAATAGTTTTTCCTTTCGAATATATCAACATTAACCTGCGCTCCGACAACCGGCTTGCCGTAAAGATCGACAACAGCCGCCTTAAATTTCAAATCATCCTTTGACGCGGCCCAGGAATCAGGTTTTATTCCGACAATATATTTTGAAGGCCATAAAGGAATATTTGCGGAAACGGTCTGCGTTTCACCGTTCGGGTCCATAAATTCCATTTCTGTTATTATTTCTTTGGCTGTCTTGATCTTCGGCAGACCGGATAGCGTCGTACTTGCCGCTCCGAGTTTATCGAGGTTCAAATCGATAACCGGAAGGCTTGATTCCGTTTTCTTATTAGCCGGGTTTTGCTCCGCATCCTCCGTGTTTTCAGTTTCATCATCAGCAATATCCGTTCCTCTTCTCTTTAATCCTTCCTCTACCTGTCCATTGCCGAAAACGAAATCTTCAAAGTCTGCAAAGCCGTTGATTGATCTGGGACGAATAAGACTGCGCAGTTTAACAGGCATAAGTCCCGCGCCTCCGCCGGCAAGATACTGAACTCCTAATTTCAGTTCTGCTTTTTCAGCATTCACCAGCGGTTCTTTCGGAGGCTGTATTGTGCCCTTCATAAGCGGCACACGGAATTCCTCAACACGAAATTCGCCGGCCGGAAAAGATTCCTGGGATCTTTTCCGTTTTTTGATTTTAACCTTCTTATTAACATCGGATTTTGCCGCTTCATCATCATCGGCTTTGTTGAAAAGTGATACTCCGTAAGTGCCGAGTTTGGCGTCTTTGGGAACTATCCATGTTGTTTCGGCTGTTCCATTGGCATACCAGTGCAGAGGTAATTCATATTTTTCGAAACTGCCCAGATGCGTAATTAAAACATGATCGGGCATATCGTCTTTGGAGGGAATGCTGAAACCAGACATATTTCTCTTACGAAAAACATGTTTCATACTGATTTTTTGTCCGGCACGCAGGAGAGTGCGGTCAAAAATGGTGTGGACGCTATGATGGTTGTCGCTGTATCCATCATAGGGCAATTGAAATCTCCACGGTTCAATGCCGTTGCTCCAGCTCGAGTGAACAAAAGTCAGATCGTCCTTTGTCTGCGCTGTAACAAAAAGACCGCCTGTCAGACCGGCAAGCGGGCCGCTTTCATCGTAATGATTGTAGTCTTTATCAATTCTATTGCACGCGGGAAGTTCTGATTCCAAAGGAAGCTGTTTATTCACGCGGGCAATGCCTGAAGCGTCGGTACTTCCCTGCCAGATAATTTTTTCCTGACAATCGCGGATGGTTACCGCAGCATCCCTGACCGGCTTTCCTTCGTCAAGGGTGGTCACCCAGACAAGCGATGATTCCCGTCCCCATTTGAAATGCGCCGAGAGATTAGTCACCAGAACCGCAGTTGGAACATACATCGGCTGCGATATGGGCAGTTGCTTATTTCCTGCTGCAGTTGGAACATCCAGCGGGGGCAGCAGCCTGTTTCCTAAAACGGCGCTTTCCAGTTCCACAATGTAAAGACCTGCTTTCTTCATGGGAATGCCGATAACTTCAAAAGCTTTCCCTTCATGAGGCTTGGGCAAAGTAAATTTTTTCGCATTTTTTTCATCACCGAAGACGGATTCTTCTCTTTCAGCCCAGGCCACTTTTCTTAACCAGCCCTGCAATTTATCCGCCCTGTCAACGCGGGCATTTAAAACCTTCCCCTTCACCTCTCCCGAAACTCCCTGTTCCTGATCTATTCTTTTGGACTTTGTGGCAATAAGCGGCTCCACATTCCTTAATGTAACCGGTAATCCGGAATTCGCTTTCAATTCCAGTATGCCGAACCGCGAAGAGAACTTGGCTAAAGGAGGGTATTCATTGGTACGCACGGACAGCGGAAACTTGTCGGCATTCACCAGCGGCCTTCCCGTACTGTCTTTCAAACCTGCCGGAAGCTCAACTATAAAGTTTCTGTTTTCCGGGAAAGGCCCTTTAAAAGTGATTCCGGAAACATCACCGCCGTTTTCATCATCCGATTCCAAATTCGACTTCCAGATGCTGTAGCTTATCTTGCCGCCTTTTTTGGAAATACTTAATCCCGTTACCGCAGCCTGGTTGCCCTGAGACTTCTTCACATGTTTTTTATCTTCGCTTTTCAAAACAATTTTTGCGGCCTGAGCCTTGGAAACAGGTGCGGTAAAACGGATGTACATATCACTGAACGGGATGCAGCCTTCCGTGCTTTTTTCCCGGGCACAGCTGAATTCCACGGAAAACGGTTTTCTGGTCTGGAAATTCAGAATCTGATCCTGTTCATTGGTCACACCGCTTTTTGCTTTAACGTCCTTGCTCCAGATTAAACTTATATTAGTCTCTGAAGGAAAACGCTGAAGGGCTTGAATCAGAACAATCGATTTCTCCTGCTTTTCTTTGATCCAATATGCGTATCTGCCCTGGCTCTTCAAAATATCCTGCCTTTGCTTTCCTTCGATGATCCTGACGCCGATGCCGTTTTCAATTCCGTCCACGGAAAAGAAAACATTTTTACGGATGGAATCCAAATCCGGTTCGCAATCCAGAACAAGGATAAATATTTGTTCTTCATCAATATGATTACTGCCTTCGAAGGGAATAGAGCCGCGACGGATGGACGGTCCGCCGGTATTGAAGGAATATTTTTTCTGCCCCCCGATCTGGCTGCCTGCCAGTGTTTTAATTCCGCTTTTCAATTGAAATTCGCAGACGATGCCTGCGGGAAGATCCTTATCGAAATCCATAATCCAGTTTCTGCCGTCCGCCCAGCGGCTGGAGCTTTTTTCCGGACAATTGATTTCAAAAGGGTCAATCTGACTGCGGGGATCACCAAAAGGAACCATTTGATCGGAGAACCGCACACTGACCTGACGCACATCCTTAACCACTCCCTGCGGACTGAACATTTCGATTCGCGCTTCATCCTGCGCAAATGCCGCAGTAACCATAAGTAGACAAAAAAACAATCCCAGCAGCTTGCTTTTCATAAGCATGACCCCCCTCAGGTGATACGTATATGATACTGATTTGTTGGAAATATTAAAAAGATCGTTGTATTTTACTTATCCGGCAGGAATGAGTCAATTAATATTTTGATAATAAAATGCTGCTTTCCGACAGGGTTAATTTTATTTTAAATGATGCTTGCCGGGTCATTGTCGCGTGAACCTGTCCCGTTTTATTCCAAATCATTATTCTTCCATATATGGTTTCACGATGGAGTCCCACTCTTTTTCTGATTTACATTCCGTTTCCAAAACATTGCAGTAAATACCGTCTCTGTCGTGAAAGAACATCCCGTAATGAATGGATTCATTAATATTATATAAATCCTTTGAGGGCTTTTTGACTTCTTCGATCAGAATAAAACATTTATTCAGTTTTTTATTATAATGACTTTGATATGAAGATCCCGGAAAAGCCTGTTTCCTGAAGTATTCGTCGCATCCGGTTTTACAAATTTCCTGTAAATCGTTATCATCTTTTTGTATTTTTTCAGGAACAGATGATTGTTCTTTTATCAGGTTTTGATTATCACACCCTGTTAAGGACATAAACGATGCTGCAAAGAAAAAAAGAAGAAAGAATGCAAACAATGTTCTTTTCATTAAACACTTATCTCCGGTTTAAAAAGAATCCGTGTCGTGAATATTAATATTACTGAATTGAATGACGTAATGAATCCAAACGCCGATTTAAATACCAAATTTCCAATGATTTACAAGATAAATATTTGCCCTGTTTATTGCGGATGGAAGTCCGGCATATCGTCTCTGCATCCCCGCGCTTCCCCGTATTCCTGATTTTTCTATAATTTTTCCTGTGACGATTTTTCACGGAGTCAGGTTTTGCGCTTCCCGCCATAGTAGATTTCGAATACGAATCATGATAGACTTTAAAATATAATCTTTTACAGGGATAATAATATTAAATGGGAATTGCCGGAGATATCATTCTTCTAGTTATGGCTGCACTGGTCGGCGGTTTGCTTGCCAGAGCGCTGAAACAGCCTTTAATACTGGGGTATATTCTTGCCGGAATTGTGGTGGGGCCTTATACCGGCGGCATCACTGTTTCGGATATTCCCAGTATCGAGAATCTCGCGGAAATCGGCGTCGCGCTCCTGCTTTTCGCGCTGGGTCTTGAGTTTTCCTTCCGGGAGTTAAAAACCGTCCGCACAATCGCTCTGTTCGGCACACCTCTGCAAATAGTTTTGACCATGCTCTACGGATTCGGCATCGGCTGGTTGTTCGGCTGGTCGTGGACTTCTTCCATATGGTTCGGAGCCCTGATTTCTTTATCCAGCACAATGATTATGTTGAAGACTCTGGAAAATCAGGGAATGATGGGCACATTGTCCAGCCGCGTCATGATCGGCATTCTGATTGTTCAGGACATGGCTATTGTGCCGATGCTGATTATCCTGCCGCAGTTAAACAATATTCAAACAGGCTTTTCCATTCTGCTTATAGCAATCGCTAAAACAGCCATATTTCTTCTGGCAATGATTTTTATCGGCACCAAAATTATTCCCCGCCTTATGAGACACATTGCCAACTGGAATTCACGTGAACTTTTCCTCATAGCCACAACTGCGATAGGTTTGGGTATCGGATACGGCACTTATCTCTTCGGTCTTTCTTTCGCTTTCGGCGCATTTGTAGCCGGTATTCTTTTGAGTGAATCGGATTACGGCTATCAGGCTCTGAGCGACATCGTTCCGCTGCGTGACGTTTTCAGTTTACTGTTTTTTACTTCCATCGGCATGTTACTGGATATTCACTTCCTTTTCGCCAACTGGAAGATGATAGCGATCCTGGCGGTTTTAGTCATACTGGGCAAGGCATTTATTTTTGCCGCGTTGAGCAGGGCGTTTGGGTATCGCAATGTCATCCCTCTGGCAATGGGATTGGGACTTTCGCAGGTAGGAGAATTCTCTTTTATTCTTGGCCGGGTCGGCGTTTACACAAAATCCATTTCCCATGAATTTTTCTCTCTTGTGCTGACGATGACCGTTATCACAATGATGTTGACACCTCTTATATCAGGGTTTACAACACCGATGTACAATTTTATCCGCCGCTGGATGAAGCCTCTTGAACTGAAGCCGATGCACTTTCCCAAAAACGGGTTAAAAGAGCATATCGTTATCGCGGGAGGCGGAAGGGTGGGAATGTACGTGGCAAATGTTCTGCACAATGTGGGCATACCTTTTGTTATTCTGGAGCAGAATTCCCATCGCGGCCAAGATGTAAAAACATGCAGTTTCCCGATTGTCTTCGGAGACGCGGGCAAGGCAATAATTCTGGAAGCCGCCGGGCTGCCCGAGGCAAGGATTCTGCTGATTACAACACCCGTTGCGGTTGTTTCGCTGGGGATTGTCGCTCAGGCGCAGAAAATAAATCCGGACATTATTATTATTGCCCGTGCCGAAGGCAGGGAACAGATGAAAGCGCTGTACAAAAAAGGCGTGACATATGTAGTGCAGCCGGAATTTGAAGCCAGTCTGGAAATAGTCAATCAAACATTTATCAATCTCGGTATTTCCGCCGAACATTTGAAGACGCTTACCGATGAAGCACGCCGGGAACTGGACAGTCCCGTATGCAGGATTTAATTTCATTCCTGCACCCGGCAGGGTTCTGATTCTCCCTGTCATACAGGTTTCCGGGCTTATTATCTCATCTTAATCACCGGCAGAGTCCCTGACTTCTCGCAAGTTCCAGCAATTGACAGTTTCCCATCGCACAGACTTTTTGCGCGTCACGGCAGCCGTCTTTGCTGTTGCCCTGTAATAAATAAGCAAACCCCCGGCTGAAGTATGCCCCGGCATAATCAGGTTTCAGGCTTATTGCCTTATTGAAGTCCTCGATGGCGCGTTGATATTGATCAAGCTTAGCGTAGACAGTCCCTCTGTTGTAATAGGAATCAACATAATCAGGTTTCAGGCTTATTGCCCTGTCAAAGTCTTCGATCGCCTGCTTGAACTGACCGCATTCGCCGTAAGCCGTCCCTCGGTTATAATATATCTCGGCGAAATCCGGTTTAAGACTGATGGCTTTGCTGTAATTATCGATGGCGCTTTGATACAAATCCAGTTTAGCGTAAGCATTTCCTCTGTTGTTGTAAAAACCGGCGGAATTCTTTGTGTTGAGGACGGCCTTATTATATCTATCAATATCCTCCTCGCTTTTTCCTTCTGCAAGCAGGGCGAGATCGGAACTGATATACTCGATATCAATATCCTTCGTCACCTGCAAAGCGTGGCTGATGAGAGTGGCATTGTTTCTCCAGTAACCGCATTGTTTCCAGGTCAATACCGCCAGAATGGTCAGGACGGCTATTCCTGCCGGGAATAAAATCTTTTTGCGGATGTTTTCATTTCCGATCATGGATGGAATACCCCAGGCCAGCATAACGGCGATCCCGATAGAGGGCAGATAATGGTAACGGTCGGCCATTGCCTGCTGGTTAGTCTGAATAATCCCGATAGCCGGAACCATGGTTATCACATACCACATCCATCCGGTAAACAGATACGGCAGACGCCTCACCATCACAACGACAGCTGCACAGATAACGGTAATAAGAAGTGCGGCCCCCAAAACCTGCCATACGGGAAGTATATCTGAAAAAGGATAGAGAAAAGACAAATCGTGCGGCCAGAATGTTTTTTCGAGATAGGTCATAAAAGCAACAGGCGCGTTGGCGATCCGGGATTCTATGGGAAAACGTTTATAATAAGGCTTACCCCGATAATAAAGTGTGATGATAACAAGAATTGCCGAAAGAATAAAAAAAGGTAATTTTTCTTTCAACTGCCATAAGACCAAATTGTCTTTTCTTGATTCAAACCGTTTCAGCGGCCAGTAATCCAGAAGAATCATCATCACGGGCAGAGTGACAACCATGGGCTTGCTCATAAGCGCCAGAACAAAAGAAAACACAACAAGCAGGTATCTTCTAATAACCGGTTTTTCCGTGTAATAGACATAAAGGCACAGGGTAAGTATCCAGAAAAAAGCGCTCAGGACATCTTTCCGTTCTGATACCCAGGCAATGGATTCCACATGAAGCGGATGAAGCGCGAATAAAGCGGCGACAAAGGCGCTCCTCCATACGGCCCCGGTCATGCGGTTAAAAAGCCAGAAGAGCAACAGAGTGCTCAATATATGCAGGATAAGGTTGGTTAGATGATAACCGCCCGGATTCAAACCATGAAGCTGATAATCAACTATAAAGGAAAGCCAGACAAGTGGATGCCATAAACCGAAAAATCTTGTACTGAAAGACCAGCAAACTTCATCCGGCGTGATTCCCGACCGGATATGAGTGTTATCCACTACGAAATACGGATCATCGAAATTTATGAAGTTATATTGATTCACCTGCCAAAAGACAGCAAGCGTAACAATAGTTAAAACGACATAAACGATCAGTTTCCGTCTTTCAGTGCTGATATTTATCTTATTTAACATAGTGGCCTATAGGAGATACTTGTACCATATATTATGACAGAGTTCAGCAGTATTTTTGACTGTTTCCGATTGATGGATTTAATGACTGCCAAACAATAAAATCCCTCTTTCGAGGGATTGACTTTTTTTATTTTTGGGAATATATAATTTATAGTTATTCTCACTTTCATACAATTTCCAATTAACTGAATCCTCAAATTATTCTTATTTGTCCTTTAGTAAGTTTGTGTTTTACAAGTTTCTTGGCGACTTGGTAGAAGTAGCAGAAAATAATGTAAATCAGAAGCAGTTAAGGAGGTAATGAAAGATGGCCACAGCAAAAAAAACACCTAAATGCAAAACAGTATTAAAGTATTCACCGCCCAGTAATTGCAAACCGGTATTATTGTATGCACCGCCTAAACCTAAATGCAAAGCAGTATTAAAGTATGCCCCGCCTAATTGTAAACTGGTAGTAAAATATGCCCCACCGGTAGTAAAATATGCTCCTGCCAAACCTAAACCGAAAGCAAAGAAAAAATAACAGGGATGATAAATTCACAACTTGTCTAAATCAGCTGTAATCCTGCATAACCGGGCTACAAGCCCGGTTATGCAGGATCAATCAAAAACCTCTATCCTCTATAAAATAATATTAATGGTGAATATCGAATGATGAAGACAACTGCAAATGAAGAAGCTAGAATGGCGTGGGTGAAGACTCTTGAACCTGATACTGTTGTGTGGGAAACAACGCTGGCCTGTAACATGAGATGCATACATTGCGGATCAAGCGCAAGTCCCCTGACAAAAAGAAAAGATGAGCTGACCACAAAAGAAGCGATCGGAGTTATAGGGCAGTTAAAAAAAATAAGGACGAGAAGGGTTGTTCTTTCCGGCGGAGAACCTTTTATGCGCAGGGATTGGGAAATTCTGTCAAAAAAAATTGCCGAGGCAGAGATGGTCCCGTGTTTTATAAGCAATGGTTTTTTGGTAAATGAACACGTAGCCGAAACAATAAAAAGCATAGATTGCCCCGATGTTCATATCGGATTAAGTATTGATGGTGATGAAAAAGTTCATGATTATATAAGGCAGACCAAAGGTTCTTTTAAAAAAGTAACCCGGGCGATGGAGATACTTAAAGACAAAGGGGTGCAAACATCCGTCATTACGCAGGTCAATATGCTCAATTTCAAAATACTGCCCAGGATAAGAGATCATATATTCAAATACGGTATTTATGCCTGGCAGATTCAGCTTGCCACACCATGGGGCAGATTGGCCGAAAGTCCGGATCTTCTTTTACAGCCCAAAGACTATCTTGAAATGGTGAAATTTATAGTGAAGATGCGTGAGGTCTGCGGAGATTTGATTGTAGGCGCTGACGACATTGGTTATTATACTAAATATGAGCCGACGATAAGACCTGAACAGGAATGGGACGGGTGTCACGCAGGCATCAGGGCGCTTGGAATAACCAGTAACGGCGGTGTTACAGGATGCCTGTCTTTACAGGAACCACAGTTTATTGAGGGGAATGTCCGCAAGCGAAAGCTTAAAGATATATGGTACGATCATAAACTATTCGCGTATAACAGGGACTTTCACGAAAAGGATTTAAAGGGATTCTGCAAAACGTGTCCGTATGCGTTGAAATGCCGCGGCGGATGCAAAAACACCGCGCAGTCGTTTACGGGCAGTCTTTTCGAGAATTACTATTGCGCTTTCAGGGTTATGCTTGATAAAAAACTGGCTCGCACAAAGATAAAACCACGGAATGTTATCGGCGCCGGTCAATATCATCCTTAATAAAATGTGTGATAGACACCTTTATTGTCAGGCAAAAACCGGTTGACGAATTAATTTACTTCATCGTGCCTCTAAGCTTTGAAACTACCTCGTATAGATATTCGGCTGTCACTTCCTGAGGAGGCACAGGGTAACCGGCAATTACCTCAACATTTGAACGGAAACCTCTTCCCCAGCGGGAGACAGCCGCGCCTTTCTTTCTGCTGAAAAAGCTGCCCCACAAACCCCGCAGCGCCAGAGGGATAACAGGAACAGGATCTCTGTGTATAATCTTTTCTATGCCCGGCCTGAACACATCAATGTTGCCGTCGAGGGTAAGCTTTCCTTCCGGGAATATGCAGACAGGCTCTCCTTCCCTCAATGCCGCGGATATTTCGTCAAACGCTTTTTCATACACATCTGGCGCTTCCTTTTTGGAGGCGATCAGAATAACGCGCCCCTTTCTGAAAATATAATTTAACACAGGAATATTGAACATTGCTTTATCCATGACAAAACGCGTTCTTCTCTGTATAGATCCCGCGATGAAAAGAGTATCAACGAAAGTCACATGGTTGCATACAAGAACTACCGCGCCTTCCTGAGGAATAAAATCGAGGTTGTATCTCTTTACCCGGTACATAATCTTGGAGAGCACCCACATCATAAATCTTATGACGAATTCCGGCACCAGGGAATAAATATAGTAAGCCACAATAAGATTCAGGATTACCAGAAACAGAAAGAAGTGGGGTATCGTAAGTTTAAAAATACCGAGCATCAGAACAGCAACGGCGGAAGCCGCCACCATGAAAAGAGCGCCTATGATATTGTTGGCGGCAATTACCTGCGATCTGACTTCGGGCCGAGTCCTGACCTGAATCATGGAATAAAGAGGCACTATATATATGCCGCCGAAAATGCCGATCATCATTAAATCCGTCAGAACCCTCATGCTTCCGGGCATGCTCAAGAATGCATATAAGTCCATCAGATTCTGACCGGCCGGCAGCGCCGGTGACGCGAATACGAGATCAATGCCGAAAATGCTGAGGCCGAGAGAGCCCAGCGGCACAAGCCCTATTTCAATTGTTCTGCCGGAGAGGCGCTCGCAAAGCAGGGAACCCGCGCCTATACCGATTGAGAACATGGTCAGTAAAAGCGTAACCACCTGTTCGGAACCGTGCAGAACATGTTTTGTATAGTTCGGCAGTTGGCTGAGATATCCCAGACCAAGAGCCCAAAACCAGGCAATCCCGAGAATAGCCAGGAATATTGATCTTCTCTCCATGGGGATCTTCATGGTTCTCCATGTCTGCGTCAGAAGATTGGTATCCAGCTTTAATCCCGGTGATTCGGCTTCGGCATACGGAATCATCCTGCTGGACAGCCATCCCGCCACGGCAATAGATACCATTACAATGCCTACCCAGAGCTTGCCGTTATCCGCCTGCGCAATAAATCCTCCCGTAATGGCGCCGAGGAGTATGGCAACAAAGGTGCCACTTTCTACTAATGCATTTCCTCCAACAATCTCCATTCCCTGGAGGTGTTGGGGTATGATGCTGTATTTGACCGGCCCGAAAAAAGCGGCCTGACATCCGATAAGAAAAAGAATAATCATAAGGCAGGTAATATTATTATAGTAAAATGCCCAGGCAGCCAGAACAGCAATGATAACTTCGGCAATCTTGATGTATCTTATGATCATGGATTTTTCGTATTTATCGGAAATCTGTCCCGCCGTGGCCGAAATGATGAAAAACGGCAGAATGAGAAGACCTGCCGCCAGATTAACAAGAGTGTTGGAGTGCGATGCCAGTTCACCGCTCATTTTGTAGGCAATGAAAAGTACCAGGGTATTCTTGAAAACATTGTCATTGAAAGCTCCGAAGAACTGCGTCCAGAAAAACGGCGCGAATCTCCTGGTTGCCAGAAGACCGAACTGATTTTTATGCTCATTACCGCTGTACAGATTTTTCCGGTTCATGTTATTAAATCATGCCTCCATATCTGCAACTTAATTAATTAGCCAACCTTTCCCTTTTGACTTTGTGCAACGCTGGGTAAATAAATGAATTTGTTTTTTATGTCAATGTACTTTA
>Ga0153915_10001235_pt1 | contig 23572 bp, 15 predicted proteins | sample Opewatmetagenome_2_FD_107003 | JGI IMG/M metagenome (GOLD analysis project Ga0153915, IMG submission 107003) | Freshwater wetland microbial communities from Ohio, USA - Open water 3 Core 3 Depth 3 metaG | ecosystem: Environmental > Aquatic > Freshwater > Wetlands | place: USA: Ohio, Lake Erie...
CCGTTCGGGGCTTTGCCGTCTTTGAACAGCATCATTTTGGGAATAGGCGGGTCAGTAATCTCTTTGGGATTCAACGGTCGATACGCCGCTGAAGTTCCCCGCACCTTATTAATCGCAAACCATATATGACGTTAGAAAAAGTTTCATCTGTAAACAGGGTACATCTATCAGACGTAGATATGGCGAAAGGTCTGGCCATTTTTCTGGTTGTTTTAGGGCATGTCTTCATTAACAAAGTGCCGGCCGGGCAGGAATGGTACGTTTCGCTGAACCATGTGATATATAAGTTTCACATGCCATTTTTCATGTTTATAACTGGGCTGCTGATGTTCTACACATACCCTCGCATTGATACCATCAGCGACTATTTGGCTTATGTAAAGAAGAAGTTTATCAGATTTATTCCTGCATATCTTCTCTTTGCCGTAGTCGTCTGGCTCGGCAAGTATCTGTTTGCCATGTTTGCCGATGTCGAACGGCCAGTGACGGGTATGAGCGACTTTCTCAACGTTCTCATTCGGCCGAGATACAGCCATTGCGCAAGCTTATGGTACATATATGTGTGCTTCATCTATTTTATGATTATTCCTGTTATGCTTAAGCTTGTGAAGCAGAAAATCGAGTTCCTGCTCATTTTTGCGCTGGCACTGTATTTTGTACCGAGAACTTCGTATTTTGCCCTGGAGCAGGTTTTCGAGTATATGTTCGTTTTCCTTTTGGGCGGCTATGCCGCTTGTCGCCTGCGCGAATATACGGGAATGATAGACAGGTATTCCTGTTTATTCCTGGTAGCTTTTATAGGGGCGCTGGCTCTTGCATTTCTGTTCGATATTCCAAAGCTGGCGTTGGGATTGCTTAGTCTGCCTGCCTTGCATTCGCTTGTTCGCTGGAGGATTTTTGAAAAGTCGTTTTTGCTGACGATATTCGGGAAATATACCTTTCCAATTTATCTGATGAATACGATGGCAATTGGCGTACCCAGTGTGATTACGCGGAAGTATGGGTTATGGGACGGGCCTGCTCCTTTTATTGTTTTCCCGGTGCTGTTGGTGAGCGGACTTGCTTTGCCTATTCTGGCACAGAAACTTTTCATCTCAAGGGTTCCCGGTCTTAGAAGCATTATCAGGTGAACCGGGAAGCAGATGTTATTTGAATGTAATGGAAGCCATAAAAACATCATTTTCCGGATTGGTCGCCCGTTTAGGCGGAGGCACTCTAAAAGCCCGGTGCGCGCGCAGCAGTGTTATTTTGGGAGTCGGGGTTTTTTCCGCCAAGGTTCTTGGATTCGCAAGCAAGGTCATCCTGGCTCGCTTGCTGGTACCCCAGGAGATGGGACTGATGGTAATGATACTGAGCCTGACAGCGTTGTTCGATGTGCTTACAGAAATAGGCGTAAAACAATCGGTTATTCAGCACGAAAATGGCGCTGACCTCGAATATCTCAATATGGCCTGGTGGTTTCAAAGCCTGCGAGCAGTAGGCCTGTATATGATAGCGTTTATCTTGGCGCCTTGGCTCTGCGAGTTTTATTTCCGCAGCAAACCAGAAGTGCTTACACGTTATTCAATGGTAGAAATAACAAACCTAGTTCGAGTGGCTTTCCTTACCATATTTTTTAACGGGTTCGTCAGTCCGAAGGCATATGTTCTGGAAAAAATGTTTAGATTTGGCAAAGCGGTTTTAATAACGCAGGGAAGTTTCTTTTTGGGGTATGTCGTTATCATAGTGTTGGCTTTTATGATAAGAAACGTGTGGGCTATCGTGATAGGATTTGCCTCGACAGGATTAATCAAATGTGCTTTGTCGCATGCGATTTGCCCGTTCAGACCGAAATTTGCTTATCACAGAGAAAGTTTTCAGGGGTTATACCGTTTCGCGAGGGGAATGTTCGGTTTGCCAATACTTGCATATATTGCGTTCAATATAGATGTTCTGGTCGCAGGCAAAATGGTTTCAACCTATTTAGTTGGTCTGTATGGCATGGCTTTGACCCTTGCAATCTCACCCTGGGATTTTTTTACCGGGATAATAAGCCCTGTTCTATTGCCGGCTTTTTCCGAAAAACAGGGCGACAAAGCAGCTCTCTGCAAAGGCGCCTTGAAAATTACTAAATATATGGGATTACTTGTGATTTCTCCGATGGCGCTGGCTATGATTTGCGGCAGCACAATATTGACTATTTATGGCGAGGAATATTCAGCAATTGCAGTCCCATTTGGTCTGTTGTGTGTTTACGTTGTGCTTCTTATACAGGGGACTATATTTACCAGTTTATTTTTCGGTATAGGGCAACCCAGCAAAAACAGGGCCTTTGCAGTGGTTCGCTGTTTAGTATTAATATTGCTCATATATCCGGGAATCAGATTTTTCGGGCTTACTGGCGCTGCAGCAGTGATATTGCTGGCAAGTTTTATTGCGATAAGTATGCAGCTTGTTGTGATACGTAAGGCGATTGGATTGAATATCTTCGATTATGTAATCTCATGGTTGCCCGGTATAATCATGGCGATTCCCGTATTAATAATTGTTGTGGTCGTTAGAGTTCTCAATCCCCAATATCCAATAGCGCATTTGGCAGTCGGGGCGATGTCCTGTATTGTTATTTGTCTGTCCGGCTTATTTTTGCTTAGACATTTTGAAAGGCAAAGCCGGCATTTGCCAGGAAGTGCTGTATCAGCAGGGTTTGCAGGCAAGGAGGATACACAACGTGCCTGAAAACTCATTTGCTGTTCATAAATCAGTCAGGATAGGCTTGCTTGGGGCGGCATTCGATACGGGTAACATGGGCGTTGGTGCGCTTGCTGAATCTGTTGTTAAATGTATCCTTTATAAATGGCCGCAGGCAGAAATAATAATGCTTGATAGTGACCGAGGTGTATATGAACAACAGAGAAGGATAGGAGATAAATACTTATGTATAAAAGAATTACCTATTCGTTTTTGCAAGGATATATTTCTTGAGAATCATTTTATTGTACTTTGTTTTTATGCGTTTCTATTCAAGATAATTCGCGGAGAGAGGTTCAGGAGATTTTGCGCCAGGCGGAACGAAAGCCTTCGAAGAATAATGCAGATTGACATAGTTGCTGATATTACCGGCGGCGACAGCTTCAGTGACATATATGGAATGAGAAGGTTTTTAATAGGTTTTTTACGTAAATGGCTGGTTCTGCTGTTCAACAAAGATCTGGTAATGCTGCCTCAGACTTATGGGCCGTTCAAACGGTCTTTGACCAGAGTTATGGCAAGATATATTCTCAAGCGTGCTAAGTTGATTTATTCGAGAGACAGGGCAGGAGTAGAGTATGTGAATTCATTGCTCAATAATCACGGAAGCGGGAAAGTCAGGTTTGTACCTGATGTCGCGTTTGTCCTGGATGCCCGGAGACCTGAACATCTTGACATTGAACCGTCGACGGACTTGCGGTCGCAGGAATCGATTGTGGTTGGCCTGAATATCAGCGGGCTTTTGTTTAATGGCGGCTATAGTCGTAATAATATGTTTGGCCTGAGAAGTGACTATCGTGAATTGATATACGCTGTTATTGAGATGTTTCTAAAACGTCAGAAGGTGTCTGTTTTGCTGGTTTCGCATGTGTTTCCGCCCGTAAATAATGCAGTGGAAAGTGATTCCGAAGCGTGTTTTAAGATGTATGAATGTTTCAGGAAGATATACCCAGGCAGAATATTCATGGTGAAAGGCGAGTACGACCAGGGCGAAGTAAAGCACATAATAGGTTTATCCGACTTTTTTATAGGCTCACGGATGCATGCCTGTATAGCAGCTATCTCCCAGGGTATCCCCGCGGTAGGAATTGCATATAGCGGGAAGTTTTACGGTGTTTTTGAAAGTATTGGGGTGGCTGATTGTGTTGTTGATGCGGGAAATTATGATAAAAAGCAAGTGCTTGAAAAAATTGAGTCGATTTTTGAACGGAAGGATAAAATCCGGGCAACCCTGAATTATGCTATGCCGCAGGTTAAAGAATGTGTATCGGAGATATTTGCTGGGGGATGAGTTTTCCATTTCTTAGACGCTGGTAGGCAAAATAGGTAGATTGGATAGGACTCGAGTGGAAGCATATTAAATTATGCACGCATGTTAACTGGTGAAATCGTAAAAAACAAAAAAATAATACCTCCAATTGTCTGCTTTGCTGGTTGTGACTGGTGGTACCACAACAGGGGCTTATTTGTCCCACAGGTGATGACAAGGTTAGCGAAGCATACAAAGGTATTGTTCGTAAATTCTCTGGGGATGCGGGTACCAAATCTCAAAAGCGACCGGCTCGCTCTGCGCAAGATATTCCGCAAAGTCTGCAGCTTCGCCCGTTTTTTGCGAAAGGACAGGATTAGCGGTATGTATGTTATGAGTCCCGTATCGTTGCCTTTCTGGGGCAGTACATTGGGGCGTGTGATCAATACGTACTCCATATTACTTCAGGTCAAGATAGCTATGTTCATTCTTGGTATTAAGAATCCCATATTTTACATAGGATGTCCGCCGGCGTGGGAAGTTGTAAAAAAAATGAAACATAATTACCTTATATATGAGCGAACAGATCTTTTTGAGGAAATGCCGGGGATTGACAAACCCTATATCGCCTCTCTTGACAACGACTTGACACGTCTGTCCAATCTGGTCCTGTATGTTGACGATGCTATGTTCAACGATGGCGCCAGGCAAAATCCGAATTCGCTTCTAATTGGCCATGGTGTTGATTTTTCGTTTTTTGCAGATGCCGAAAAATCAGGTTATATACCCGAAGACATTGCTAAAATCCCAAAACCGATAATCGGCTATTTTGGCGACATTTGTGATAAAACCTTTGATTTCGACCTGTTGCGGCACCTGGCGGCAAATCTTCAGGATATGTCGTTTGTTCTAATTGGACCGTTGTCTTCTGATATTGAATGTCTGAGAAAATTCAAAAATGTTTATATTCTGGGACAAAAAGCATATGAGGACATCCCGCATTACGGCAAGGTATTTGATGTCTCGATACTGCCTTGGAAAAAGAACAAGTGGGTTGCACACTCTTATCCTGTCAAGATAAAAGAATATCTGGCGATGGGCAACCCTTTCGTTTCAGTGGATATTCCGGCGGTAAAGTCTTTCGACAAGGTAACCTATGCAGCTGCCGATTACGATGATTTTGTGTACAAGGTGCGCCAGGCGGTAAAAGACAAGGACCTGCAAAACAGGCAAAAACGAAAAGATAGCGTAAGGAATGAGACCTGGGACAGCAAGGTTGGACAAATACTCGAATTCATTGACAAATCAGATTATTGGAAGCACATATCGAGAACAAAACAATAACAACAGGTTTAACTCATACTTTCCGGACTAACTCTAAACCGTTTGCAGGGAGAATACGCATATTGACGCGCCTGCTGCGTTTTGCATTAGTATCTCTGAGGCGTAGGCATTTCGATTTTTTCGCTAATTCGGTGAGTTCCATTCTTGATTTACTTAGCGCAACAGCCAAAGACGCTTTTTGGGGACGCAGCGTAGTTCGTTGCAATATATGCGGCTGGACGGGTAATTCGTTTTATCGCCACACCGGTCCCGGGTATGACGAAAAGAATTCTCTTTGTCCAGGATGCTTGTGTCAGGACCGGCACAGGGCACTGCTTGTGATTCTCGAAAAATGCACAGATTTTTTCTCGTCGGGCAAAAAAATTGTGGAAGTTGCGCCGGAACGCAATCTTGAAACGCTGTATATAAATGAGGGATTGGACTATACGAGTTTCGATATCAAACGTCGTGCGATGGAACAGGGTGATGTTACTCGTATGCGTTATTCGGACAATTCCATTGATTATTTTCTTTGTCTTCATGTGCTGGAGCATGTCCCCGGCGAAAAAGATGCCTTGCGTGAAATGCATCGCGTGCTGAAGCCCGGTGGCTGTGCCATTGTTCAGGTGCCGGTTGATTGGAATCTGTCGCAAAGTTATGAGTATCCAATGGCTGACCCGAGAGACACCTTTCATGTGCGTCGCTATGGCAGTGACTTTATAAAAAGGATTACCCTACCAGGATTTGAAGTGGCCTCCAGAAGCATAAATGATTGCTTGAGCAATGAAGACATAAACTGTTTCGGATGTTCCAGAGAGCCAGTGTTTTTTCTTAAAAAGGTATCAGCGGCCTAATGCTGAAGTTGTATGGACTTGTCAATTATCATAGTGAGTTATAACACCCGTCAGCTTACTTTGGAGTGCTTGAGGTCCGTTTTTGAACAGACGTTGGATATTAACTATGAGGTGATTGTTGTTGACAACGCTTCAAGCGACGATTCGGCCGGCGCAATTGCCCGGAGTTTTCCTCAGGTCAGACTGATAGCGTCGAAAGAAAATCATGGTTTTGCACGAGCCAATAATATAGCGGCACAAAGCACCAAAGGTGATTATCTGCTTTTGCTTAATCCGGATACTGTGGTCCTTAAACGAGCGATTGAAAAATTGCTTTCGTTTACGATGGCACATCCAGAGGCGGGGATTTGTGGGGGCCGAACGGTTTTTCCGGACAAGTCTGTCAATCCTAAATGCTGCTTTGGCGAGCCAACCGCTTGGAGCTTATTTTGTCGGGCGTTGGGGCTTTCAAGGATTTTTAAAAATTCAGCTTTGTTTAACCCTGAATCATACGGTTCCTGGGCACACGATACCGTTAGACAGGTGGATATTATTACCGGGTGTTTCTTTATGGTAAAACGTGACTTGTGGGAGCAACTGGCTGGCTTTAACCCCGTATTTTTTATGTATGGCGAAGAAGTGGACTTTTGTCTGCGGGCGATGAAGCTTGGTTACAGGCCTCTTTTCACTCCGGATGCCGAAATAGTCCACTATGGCGAAGCATCCGAACCTGTAAAAGAGGAAAGGATTGCCAAAGTGCTTTGTGCTCAAAGTGCTTTGATTCGAGAACATTGGCCTGAATATAAGAGGTGGTGGGGTTTGGCTATGCTTCTTACTTGGGTAAGAATAGGATCTGTTGTATTTGCTGTTCTCAGTAAGGTTAATTCTGCACAATTTAATTCACAGGCCATTGTATGGAACAGCCTGTGGAAACGGAGAAAAGAGTGGTTAAAAGGCTGGGAGGCAGCGAGGCGGCCGTGAATATCTTCTGGTATTATCATCGTTTGACGGCTATGGGGTACGGAGAAATTGCCTGGCGTATCAGACGTGTATTGTGGCAGATTGTCGCTTGCTTTTTGCACAGACGATGGGAACGGCAATATTATAGTCCTGCCGATTCACACGCGGTGCCAGACGCAGTCGATAAAATTAGGTTCTATGGCTTGTCAGATATAAAATCTGAGGATATTCCGCGGAACTGGGCTGAAAGTACCGTTGCCGCTGCCGATGAGTTGTTACTGCATTGTTGCGATTGTTTCGCTCTGTGCCGGCTCGACCTGGGCAAAGAAATCAACTGGAATCGGGAATATAAAAGAGGCATAGATACGCCTTTGCTGTTTGGTCCCTGGATGGACTACCGGGATACAGAGTCCTATGGCGATTTCAAGTACTTCTGGGAATTGCCGCGGCTTCAACACCTGATTACCTTGGCAAAAGCTTATTATCTGACCGACGAAGAGAAATATGCCAAAGAGGCGGTAACCCAAATAGATGGTTTCGTCAGGCAATCGCCATATCTTCTTGGCGTTAATTGGATAATGCCGATGGAGGCAAGCATCCGGCTGGTTTCCGTATGCTGGATAACACTTTTCTTAAAAGATTATCTGAAACAAAATGTTCAGGCATGTGATCTTATAGGCCGACTCGTGCGAAGTCACGTTGGTTATGTAACGAAGAATTATGCTGCATATTCTTCGGCGAACAATCATCTTATTGGAGAAGCCGCCGGTGTTTTTGTAACCGCTATCTGTTTTGGCAATCTTAAAGGTATGCACAATCATCAGAGCAGGGCTTATCAGATTCTTTGTGAAGAGATTATTCGCCAGAATTATGAAGACGGCGTCAATAAAGAACAAGCCGTTCACTATCAGATTTTCGCCTTTAATTTCCTGCTTTTGGCCGGGCTTTTGGGTAGAGCTAATGGCATCGAATTCCCTGACCAATACTGGAAGATGCTGGAGAAAAATGCTGGTTTTTTCGCAGCAATTGCTGACGATAATTGTCTGTTGCCTGAAATAGGCGACAGCGATGACGGCAGAGCGGTACTGCTTTCGGAAACGGATAGTAATCCTGTTAGGTCAATTCTGGCGACATCGTCGGTCTTATTCAACAGGGCTGATTTCAAAGCCAGAGCAGGATACTTCGACGAAACGTCCTTCTGGCTGCTGGGCAGGGATGGGCAGAAGAAATTCGACGATATAAAGAATCGGTCAGCAACAGCGGGCCAACCGGCAAGGTTTGAGCAGGGTGGCTATTATGTACTTACCGGAGGAAACTCAACTAAGGTCAAAATCGTGTTTGACTGTGGGCCTCTTGGCTTTGGGACCATAGCGGCGCATGGCCACGCCGACAGTTTGAGTTTTACTCTTAGCGCATACAATCGGCCATTCTTTATTGACCCAGGGACTTATACATATATTGCCGCAGACCTGTTTCGCAACTATTTCCGCAGCACTGCAGCGCACAATACGGTGGTCATCGACTCTAAGAACCAGTCGGAAATTGCGGGTCCATTTCTGTGGGCGACTAAAGCCAACTCATTCATCCAGGAATGGCAGGACAATGATGCCTTTGCGAAAATTATTGGCTGGCACGACGGCTACCGTCGCCTGAGCGACCCCGTGACGCACAGACGTGGTATAGAGTTTGACAAAAACAATGCCGTTATAGTCATAAGAGATTTTATAGAGTCCAGGACATCACATACGGTGGAGCAATTTTTTCATCTGTCACCCGAATGTGTCATAAGTCAATTGGACGTAAACAGATTCAGAATAATCAACGGTGACGCGGCTATTGAGTTTTTGACCGATGAGCAGGTCAGCGTGAAGACAAAGCGTGCGGAGGAGGATACCATTAGCGGCTGGGCAAGTCATTCCTACGATAGGAAAGAACCCACAACGACAATAGCATGCCGAACCGTCTGTACCGGTAACCAATGCTTGACGACCCGAATAATTCTCTCAACGCGGAGTTAAAATGCCAAATACATCGCGGCCAGATTATTCAATGACAATAACTAGTTTAACAGAGTCGATTTGCGCGATTGCCAAGGCGGGGCTTTGGAAATGCTATGGAGGCCAACAAATGCCGTACACACTTGTTGGTGACGGCGAGGGAGATGTAAAATCAGCGGGCAACAGTATCAGGTATGCATTGATAAGCCAGATTGGTATATCAAGGTGGTTGCGTAGCCGGTCGGATGATAGGGCATCATTGCCCGACCTTTGGCCGAGAATATTGGCTTGCGCAGACGGCATAAATCACATCGGCGATTTTGCGCTCTTGTTGTGGGCCGCGGCCGAAAGCGGCAAAGATGATTGCAGCAAGTTTGCCGGCATGCTTGTGCAGCACTGGCCTGACGGGCAGCAAACGTGTAATGCGGTTGAACTTGGCTGGATTGTACAGTCATTGGTTCGCCTGAGTGAAGTTGCGGGTCTAAACTCAGATGTTAGTGAAGTACTCAAAGCCGCCCGCAAAAAACTGCTTGCGTTGTATAACCCTTCCAGCCGATTGTTTGCAAGGCACAATAGACCCGGCTTGACAGAACTGTTATCCCGCCGGGTCGCCTGCTTTGCCGACCAGGTTTATCCGATAGTCGCTTTAGCTAATTACGGACGAAATTTTAATGATACAGAGAGCATCGATGCTGCTGTTGCAGTTGCTGATAGTATTTGCCGGCTGCAGGGACCAATGGGGCAGTGGTGGTGGCATTATGACGTGCAAACCGGCAGGATAGCCGAGGAATATCCGGTGTTCTCAGTTCACCAGCACGGAATGGCGCCTATGGCTCTGCTGACCGTTGACCAAACCGCAGGCACAGACCACTCTAAGTATATCGAAGCCGGCCTGATGTGGCTTACAGGGCAAAATGAATTGAATCTGACTATGATGCAGCCGGCACATGGAGTGATATGGCGAGATATTCAGCGGAGGGAAATCTGCAAGATGTTCAGATTTGTGCGAGGCGGCATGGTTTTACTGGGGTTGGATTCAATTCACCGACTTGCAGGAAAACAGTGGTTTGGTTATGTCGTTAATGATGAATGTCGCCCTTATGAGCTCGGATGGATTCTTTACGCATGGGCGTTAAAAAAGGCACGCTGCAGTGATTAGTGTCTGTTCAAACCAATCCTTACCTTGTTGGAATCAATGATGGGAACCGCAAACAGCCAAATCTCAAAAAAGCAGGCCGGACGAGTCGATATTCTCGGCGTTGCGATAGACAAAATGACGATGCAGGACGTCATTGAAACAGCCGAAGAATACATATCGTCTCGCAGGCAGCTTCTTTTGGGAGTGGTTAACGTTGCCAAAGTCGTCAATATTCGAAAGGACGAACGTCTTCGGCAAAGCTTAGAGCAGGCCGACCTCGTTTTGGCTGACGGCGCCCCGCTGGTTTGGCTTTCCCGTCTCCTCGGCAGGCCGTTGCCCGGCAGAGTGGCTGGAATAGATATTATGGTTGAGCTGCTCAAAGTGGCTGACAAAAAGCATTGGCGCGTTTATTTTCTGGGTGCCAGACCAGAGGCGTTGTATCGGCTTATCGAAGTCGTAAAAAAAGATTTTCCCGGCGTGCTTATTGCCGGATATCGAGACGGTTACTTCACAGAGGCGCAGGAAGAAGCGGTGGCCAAAAGCATAAAGGACAGCAATAGTGATATACTTTTTGTCGGGATTAGCCCTCCCAAGAAAGAGATTTTTTTAGGCAAATGGCATCAGTATTTGAATGTCCGAGTTTGCCACGGGGTAGGCGGCAGTTTCGATGTTTTGGCCGGCATCACGAAAAGAGCGCCGCTGTGGATGCAGAAATCCGGGCTGGAATGGTTCTATAGAGTTCTTCAGGAACCGCGACGGATGTGGAAGCGGTATCTTGTTACCAATACTGTGTTTATACTGCTTGGGATTGGTGCGGTCATACGAGCCAGATTATGCGGCTTGCGTGGCGAGTCGAAGATTGATATTTCCTGAGAGACGTGCGATGGACATACACGGAATAGCTGTAGACAATATTCGCATCATCATTCTCGCGGCGGGTCGTGACTTTGGGCGTTGTCCGATTGCGTCGCGGGTGCCAGCGGCGTTGTGGCCGGTGGCAGGGGAATCTGCCTTGGAACATCTGTTACTGCATTTGGCCGGTCAGGGGATAAGGCAGGTAACAATCTGCTCATATGGTGACAGTTCGTTGCTGAAGAAAGCAATTGATATTGAAACCATCCGGACGTTAGATGTGCGTTTTAGAGATGAACCGCTTCCGGTAGGCACCGCAGGGTCTATTCGCGATGCCGTAGATGATCAGGAACAAAAACTGATTCTGGTATTGCCTGCTGCTATGATACGTCCTCCCGATGTCGGTTTATTGATAGAGGCCCACCTGAAGCAAGAATCGGATTTGACTGTGTTGTTCAATCCGGGGTCGGGAAATGACGAGACAAGGGGCGAGGCGGCCAGTATCTATGTCTGCAACCCGTCTGTGTTGGAATGTATCCCGGCGGAGGGTTATTACGATGTCAAAGAGAGCTTGATTCCGGAAATGATTCGACTCGGCAAGCGTGTGCGATATGCCATGCTGTCATATAGCGTCGGAAATTTCCATAGAAGACAAAGATACCTCAATGCTGTTTGCGACTACCTTGGAAACGCCGCGGAAGCTGATATTGGTTTAAAAATGACAGAGCGAAATGACAATCATGTTATCTGGAAGGGTTCAGGGGTGATTGTCGAATCAGGGACGCGGATTTATGGGCGGGTTGCTCTTCTCGATGGTGTTCACATTGAAGCGGGTGCTGTGATTTTTGGGCCGACTATCCTCGGACGCAATGTCGGTATCGGCAGGGACAGCGTCGTGGTCAACAGTGTCCTTTGGGATGGTTCGCAGGTAGGCGAGAATTGCGAAGTTCAACGATGTGTAATCGACTACCATGCACTGGTGCCCAGTAACAGTATCGCGGTGGGAAAATCTATTGTATCTGAGCCAAAAGGAAAGCTGGGAAACCTCATCGGCAAACTTTCAAAGATGGCGGAGAACGGGGCTGCTATATTACAGATGCGACCGAAACAGGTGTGTGGTAATCTGAACGTGAAACAACCGAATCGAAGGCAGCAACAGAAGCGAGACATTCTGCCGTGGCTGGCGACAGGGTTTGTATTCCTTGCTTTCTTATGGTCTTACTGGCCTGGGATTGTGGACCTGTGGAATACATGGCAGAGGAGTGATGAGTATTCTTCCGGTTTTTTGGTTCCTTTTCTTGCTGCCTACATCTTGTGGTCGAGGCGCCGGCAGATAATAGGAGTTCGGATACAGCCATCCTTGTGGGGCCTGCCGGCGTTTGTGGGAGCTCAGGCGGTAAGATTCTTCGGTCTATTCTTTATGTACGGTTCCGCGGAGAGATTATCAATTGTTTTAAGTGTCGCTGCGCTGGTGTTGCTTTTGTTTGGGTGGAAGTTTTTCCGCAAAGTGTCTCCGATAGTGTTGTTTCTGCTCTTGATGCTGCCTTGGCCCAATCGGGTTCAAGCCGCTCTCGCATTGCCTCTGCAACGATGGGCTACATCATCTGCAGTGTTCTGTCTGGAGGTGACGGGTTATGAGGTTGCGCACGAAGGTAATATCATTCACATCGGTAATGTTGCCGTCGCAGTGGCGGAAGCGTGTAACGGGTTAAGAATGGTCACGGCATTTTTTGTAATTAGCGGCCTTGTGGTATTGCTGGTCGAACGGACGTGGTGGGAAAAGCTGATAGTCTTTGTTTCCAGCTTGCCAATTGCTCTGCTCTGCAACACCGTGCGACTGGCAATTACCACGATTGCTTTCACGATACTTAAAGGCGAATACTGGGAGAAGATATTTCACGACTTTGGTGGATATGCGATGATGCCGCTGGCTCTTGCGATAATAGTTGGTGAACTTTGGTTTTTGGCCAAACTAACGACAGCCCCAAAGCAGGATAGAATAGTGGTAACCAAGGGTGCCAAATGACCGGTTGGCACAACAAATTGAGTCGGAAAGAGGACTGATACATGAATACCATAGAAAAGTACGAGGGTAATTTGATTGAGCCCAGCCCAACTGGCTTCGAAATACCCCCTGAGTCCGGGAGTGGGTCAACATCCGGCTTGATTACTGCTGTTCTTCGCCGCTGGCATATCGTGGTGCTTGTATTCCTTGTGATGTGCACAATCGGAATCCCTGCAATATGGTTGTTTTTGGAACCGCGGTATGATGTGACCGGCGCAATAAGAATTGCCCCTATCTTGTCGAATATCCTGACTGGAGAGGCCGATAAGGGAGAAATATCAAACTACCAAAGCTTTATGAACACTCAGGCAGATATGGTTATGAGCCCTCAGGTACTCCAAAGAGTGGCGGATGATTTGGCGAACAAGCATCTGACGTTCTTTGAAGACCAGATAACCGGTATTGGTGCAAAATTGAGACGCAAGATGGACACAGGCAAGGTAAAGCTTGATGCGGCGAACATATTAAAGCAGGCGATATACGACGGGATAATTACATCTGCGTCGGGGCGTAATAGCGAACTGGTGAAAGTCACAATGACGAGCAATAACCCGGAAGAAGCAAAGAAGATTGTTGATGCTTTAATTCAGGCCTATATGCTTGTCGAGGTCTCTAATTCCCTACAGGGGCGGGACCAGCAACTGACGGTCCTTGAGAATGAGCAGAAGGTCTTGACCGAGAAACTTGAGAGTCAGCGAGAAGCGATTCGGAAGCTTGGGCTGGAATATGGAAGCGTTTCACTGACCGGCCGGCAGGATATGATGCTGGGGCGAGTATCGAGTTTGCTGGCTGAACAGACAAAAGTGGAAGCAAAAAGGATGGAGTTGGAAACACAGATTAAGCTGCTCGAGGAGAGTAAGCCGAGTTTACAGTCGGACGAGTTGATGAAGATGCGTGAGGAATACATAAACTCGGACATTGCCATGCAGGAGCTGACCAGGCAATTGGCGCAGTTGGAACAGGACGCGATGCTTGCCAAACTGACGATGGTGCCGGGTAATCCTATGTTGCAGCAGAAGGAGGAGTTCGTAAAGGTGTTTCAGACGCGGCTCGACGAGAAGAGGGAGGATGTAGGCAAGAAGTTCGATGAACGGATGGCCAAGCAGGTAGATAAGACCAGTGCTGACAGGTTGGCCAATGCCCGGCAGGAACTGGAACAGACGGTAACATATGAGAACCGGCTTCGGGAAATGCTCGCAAAGGAAGATGCCAAGACAGTGGAAGTGGGACGAAAGCAGTTGGCTATTGAGGAGATTAAAGAACAACTGGCTTCAACGAAGGAGATGTACGACACTATAGGACGGCGAGTACAAGAGCTGGAAATGGAACGGAAACGTCCCGCGAGAATCTCGGTTGCCTATAACGCGGATATTTCGAACATTCGGGATAAAAGAGTCAAGTTGACTATGGCGATTATATTTGGTGCGCTGGCCTGTGGAATGTTCGGGGCCGTTATAAGAGACAAGGCGGACCTCAGCATGCACACTCCTGACGACGTGGTTAAAAGCATTGGAATTCGAATAATCGGAACCACCACAAGTCCACGGACAGTTGAGAAAGCCCTTTTGTCAAAACAGATGGTCGAGGACTATCAGACAATTCGCGCCAACCTGGGGTTACTTGACGATGGAGGAATGCCTAAGAAACTGGCTATCACCAGCCCTGGTCCGCGAGACGGCAAAACCACTTTTGCTGTTAATCTCGCCACGAGTCTGTCGAGGTCTGGCAAGAAGGTTTTGCTGATAGACGGCGACCTGAGAAAACCTGATATCGGACGGCTGTTGAATGTTCCGAGAGATTCAAGATGTCTGCAGGACGTGCTTTTCGGAAATAAATCGGAGAAAACTGCGTATGCCGTGTCTTCGAATGGATTGTATGTGCTTGCAGCGGATTCTCAAAATTTGGCAGACCCTTACGAGTTGTTGGCTTCGTCCCGCCTGCCGGAGCAGATAGACAATATCAGCCAGGAGTATGACCACGTCATCATTGATACCCCGCCGGTGTTGGCATTTCCTGATGCCCTTTTGTGGGCCAAGGCGGCAGGCGCCGTCATACTGACCGGTTTTGCCGACAAGACGACCTCGCCGGACCTCAAGGAAACAAAAGAGAGACTCGATGAGATAGGCGTGAGAGTATTGGGGACCGTCCTCAGTAACGTTCCGGTTGGTCATAGTTATTACCGTTATGGATATGGCTATTACGCACAGGGCGGGCATAAAAAACGAAACGACAGAAATCCTGCCGGACGCCCTTTGTTTCTGCCGACAGATAATCCTGATGAGAAACCGAACGATTCGGCTTCGTGACAGCCAACCGTTCTGTGGATAATTTTTAGCTATGGAAATCATAAGAAATCTGATTGTTCTGCGCGATACAAGCAAACAGCGGACAAAAGATAGCGGTGACCTGCTCCGAACTATGGTTTGCAACGAACCGTTTGGGAGTTTCGTTTTTGACTGCCTCGATGATACTGCCGGCTTTTGCAGGCACACGGGGATAATAGCAATTCCGCAGGACTGGGCTGTTCCAGATGTTAAGGGCAGGTTGAATGTTGTCCGCTATACAGAAACCGTGCCTGTTTGTTTCAATCAGGCAGGCTTTGTACAAGAAACTTCCTGGGTTGCTATTTCCAACGGGAGGTTTCTCACAGTGGTGGATAATCAACGAATTTGTAAGATGTTAGCAGGCAGTCAAGCGGATGTGATAGCAGTCAATATAGCCCCTCAATTGCGAGCTTCTTACGAGAAAGTTCTGGCCACTTCGCAGAATGAATTTGTTGGGTTTCGGTTATTTTATGAAGACGCTGCCCAGACCACTCCGATTCCCGATGACTGGCCTCATCATCTCTTTGTGAGAACCAGCGTGCTGAACATGCTCTTGATGGGAAACGGTTTGCTTTTGGCTTTCGATAAGCTGCTTGAGCTATGTTATTCAAAGTCGCTCGTTGTGCACAGCGCCAATGTCGGAGGCTTTGTGCTGGACCTGGCTACAGAAAACGGTTTGCTGAAGTTAGTACAATGCAGGTTGGGTTCAATCGCAATACTTTCTCGTCACCGTATGGACCATTCGCGAGGTAGCGACAACGGGAATGATGCCGCCGTAGCGAACAGTGCGAGGTTATTCGGTAAGATACTGCTTGGGAAAGGTGTCAATATAGGTGAAAATGCAATCATAGTTGGTCCCACGATGGTTGGCAATAATGTTAAGATTGGCAGGGATGCCGTTATAAGGGCGTCTGTTATTGGCTCTGGTGTGTCAGTTCGGGAAGGTGAACTTATAGAGGAGAGGGTTCTCACGAACTTGCCGGCTGTTCCGACCGGGTCTGTGATGAGAACGAACAGGGCTAACGCAGACCTGATTTGGAACGACGCTCAAAATAATACAAGTCGGGGCAATTTCCGGGAATGGCCTAAATTTTCGTATGCGAGACTCGTCAAGAGGGTTCTTGATATTATCGCGAGTGTAATTGTGCTGGTTTTGTTTGCTCCTGTCATGCCGATAATCATGCTGGTCATAAAGCTGACCTCTCCCGGACCGGTATTCTTCAAGGATACACGTCAGGGGCTGTATGGTAGGGTATTTAAGTGTCTAAAGTTCAGAACAATGAAGGTTGGCGCCGACCGAATGCAGGACAGACTTCGGGTTTTGAATCAGGCCGATAGGCCGCAGTTTGTGATAACCGATGACCCGCGAATAAGTGCTGTGGGGAGATTTTTGCGCGAGACGTATATCGATGAAGTGCCTCAGTTTGTCAACGTGCTGTTGGGACAGATGAGTGTGGTAGGTCCGAGGCCGTCTCCCGAAAGTGAAAACATACTGTGTCCGTTCTGGCGAGACGCCCGGTTGTCGGTCAGGCCCGGTATTACGGGGCTTTGGCAGGTTTGCAGAACTCGGCAGCCGATGAGAGATTTCCAGGAATGGATACATTACGATATCAAGTATGTTAGAGATTTATCGTTAAAGTTGGATTTGTGGATATGCTGGCACACTGCCAAAAAGATGGCGGCGAAGTTCGTTAGCCAATTTTGAGGTCCGGGCACGCACTTAAAAGAGTGAAAAGGAGCAAGCGAGATGGCAAGGAGATATTTTAATTGGAAGTTGGTGATAGTTTTGTTGATCGGGCTTGTTGTTCTGAGCACGACCGCTTTTGGTTTACGTCAATGGCAGAAAAACAGAAGGTCTGAACAAGGGCTTGTACTCGGGAACAAAGCATATGAGGAACACAGGTGGGAAGAGGCAGCAAAGCAACTTGGTCGCCATCTTGGTGTTATGCAGAATGACGTGCCGGCGTTGCTCAGGTATGCCGAGGCACAGCTCAATATCAGACCTCTCAAACCAAACAACCTTCAACAGGCAATTGGCGCTTATAGAAACGTTTTACGGGTCGACCAGGGTAACCTCAAGGCGGCAAATCAGCTAAGTGAAATGTATTTAAATATGGGTATGCCCGCCGAAGCCGAACTAATTGCTACGAAGGCACTTGACGCTGGTGAATCGAAGGAACTGAGGAAAACTTTGGCGATTGCTCTTGCAAGTCAGCGCAAATTCACACAGGCGACCCAACAACTCAAAAGTGTCATCGAGAAAAATCCCGGAGAAATATCGGCCTACGAGGTGTTAGGCTGGCTGGCTGAGCAACGGCCTGAATCCTTCTCTGAAGACGCTAATTCTTGGTTTGATGAGGCGATTAAAAAGAATTCGTCTTCCGCGGAAGCATACATAGCTCGTGGGGCTTACTTCTTGCGCCATGCGGATAAAGTTGAGGCATTGGTTGATTTGGAGCGGGCACAAGAAATGGACCTGAATAACCTGGACGTTCGGCTTCGGCTTGCGGAGCAGCTGATTAATGCGGATGCTCCGGACCTTGCCGAAAAACAACTTGAGATTATTCAAACCTCTCAGCCAGACAACCAGTTTTTGTGGCAGTTATGGGCACAAATCGCGATTAAATCGGACGCAAATGACTTTGTTCTGAAAATTGCAGATACCGGTTTGAAAGAACTCTCGGCTCAGCCCTGGGATTTTATGCCATACGCTACGGAATTATTTATCAAATGCGGTCAGTACGAACGGGCCAAAGAATGCATCACTACGATGCGTACAAAAGATATTGCTCCTGATACGACGGCTTTTCTGAATGGTCTTTGGGCTGAAAAGCAAGGTTTTGACCGTGAAGCTGTCAAGTCCTGGAGCAGTGCAATACAATTGGGGGCAAAATCCCCGAGGGTTCGTTTGTCTTTGGCCAAGGCCCTTTGGCGGCTCGGCGATAGACAATCCGCCATAAATCAATTGCGGATACTCGTTTCGGAACAGCCGGATTTTATTGAAGGACGTATGGTCCTTGCGCAGTTACTGGCGGATACCGGCCAGTTGACCGAGGCGGCTGAGCAAACGCGTAATATAATACAACTTACCCCGGGTAATTTTAGTGCAGATTTGCAGGATGTTCGGGTGAAGCTGCAATTGCTTGCAAACAGCCGGATAAACAAAGATTCATCTCAATATCGTGATTTGGCGGCGAGGTTGGATATCCTTGATAAAACCTCCGGAGGTGCCCTCGATGTCAAACTTGTGCGGTTCCGATTAGCCCTTCAGAGGGCAGACCTAATTGAAGCGGAAAATCTGATAACCGACCTGAAAAAGAAGTATCCGGCGGAAATTAGGATTGCTTTGGCCGAGGCCGATATCCTTGTTGCACAGGAAAAGACCGATGACGCAATAGCAAAACTACGCGAGGTAATCTCTGTATCTCCACAGTCCGTGATGGCTTTAAGGTATCTTGTTAGTCTGCTGGCGGCTAAAGAAAAATATCAGGATTGTGAGGCGATGATTAAAAATGCCCTTGCATCCGCAGAGCAACCTGCCGTAAAAAGAGAGCTGAATTTGCTTCTGGCTGATGTTTACGGTCGCTCCAAAGAGAGGGGCAAACGATATTCGCTGCTTAATTCGCTTTCCGAGCAGATGCAGGATGACATTCCCGTCCAGCGGGAATTATTGACATGTGGGGATGTGTTAAAAGAAGCTGGCCGTGCTCAACAGGTGGTTGACAGAATAAAGAGCATTGAAGGCGAAAACGGCTGGCAGTGGCGATATGAGCAGGCGAGGATTTGGTTTGTCCAGGAGGACTTCAAAAATTATTATCCTAAAATCGTTTCTTTTCTACAGGAAAATCTGCTGGCCAATCCAGACGATCAGGCCAGCCGGATGCTCCTGGCGGCAACTTACGAAAAGGGCGACGACCAGCGTCTTGCGATTTCCACTTATGTTGAAGCCGTTAGCCGTTCACCGAAGGATGTCGGCGTAATTGTGCCCGCCGTTGCCGCTTTTTACAGAGGGGGCGAATATGACCGCGCAGAAGAGATTCTCAAACAGACGGTTAAAGAAGGAATTTATCACCCTGAGCTGCAACGTCTGGAGGCGCAGAGTTCCCTCAGACGAGGCGACCTTGATTCCTCCAATGAGGTTCTGGAGAAGATGTTCGCAAGAGACCCGAATGACCATTCGGTTGCCTTGTCTCTGGCCCTGCTCAAGATTCGTCAGGATAAGTTTGCAGAAGCGCAAGAGCTTTTGGAGAAATTGAGGGCCGAAGAGCCGAATTCTTTGCCGGTTGCCGCGGCGCTGGTTGATATGGATATTCGTATGGATAAACCCGACGACGCCATACGCGTCTGTGACGAAATGGTAGCCAAGCTCCATACTGTTTCTGCCTCTCTGTTTCGGGGCAGGACGTTCGTTGTTCTGCGCCAGCCGGATAAAGCCAGAGCGGATTTTGAAAACGCGGTAAAAATTGAACCCAATAACGTCGATGCCTGGGTCGCCAAAAGCGTTTTTCATCGTTCGATAGGAGAATCGAACGAAGCGGTCGCCGTTATCCGTAACGCGTTATCTGCCATACCGGGTAATCTCCAATTACAGAAAACAGCAGTGTCACTTTATTTGGCGTCTAATGACCGCGACCTGTATAAGGAAGGTGAGAAGATTCTTGAAGAAACATTGACCTCTAATCCTGGAGACATTGACCTGCGCCTGCAGAAGGCGCGGCTGCTGCTTGCCAAAAGAACGGCTCAGGGTACCGAGCAGGCCTCAGACATCTTGCGGTCCATAACCGAAAAGCAGCCGGAGATTGGAAATGCCTGGGTGCTTCTGGCGCAGATTGCTTTGCAGGAGGGAAAGCCTGCCAAGGCAATGGACGTTGCTTTGCGGGGGCTTGTTCACAGGCCCAACGACAGGACACTTTTGCTGCTCAAGGCAAAGGCAGAAGGCGCAAGGTCGCCGGAGCTGGCTCTGCCGACCCTCAAGGCCTTATGGGAGCTTGACCCAAACAATCCAGATTCAATTGTCTCCCTTGCCGAAGGATACATGGCCGCGGGCCAGTATGAAAATGCTGTAAATCTTCTTACGGGACAGATGGTTTCCGCGGGCGATTCGCAACAACGCAAGCTTAACCTGACTTTGGCAGTGGCGCTGTACAAGAACGGCAATAAGACGGAATCGGAAGAAATATTTAGGGGCTTGAGCGGGTCGGAGCCGAACGACCCGCGACCGTTGCTGGCACAAATCCGGCTTCTACGCGACGACAAGCTCTGGGACAAATTACGCCAAAAAGTTGACGCCTGGAGCGATGAATATCCCGACGGGATGTCATCAGCCGTCTTTGTCGCCGATGAGCTTGTAGCATCTAAAGATAGTGAAAGCATTAAGATGGCTGAGAATCTGTTGCGGCGAGTTCTAAAACATAATCCTGATTCTCCGGTTCTAATGGTACGGCTTGCTTCATTGCTGTATAATACCAATCGCTCCATGGATGCGGTGCCGCTGTATAAACGAGCAATTGAATTGCAGCCCGATAACCTTATCGCCATAAATAATCTGGCATGGATTCTTTGTGAGGACCAGAAACGCCCTCAGGAGGCAATAGAGCTGGTCCAGCAAGGCCTGACGCAGATGCCTGATTATGTTGACTTGCTTGATACCCGCGGTGTGGCGCACTATCGGCTGGGACAGTTTGACCTGGCCATGCAGGATTTCAAAAAGTGCATCAGTTTATATCCTAACTATGCACCGGCCATAGTTGCCTCGTATTTTCATTTAGGAAGGACTTTGTCGAATCTCGGCGAAAAGGTGCAGGCAATTGAACAGTTGAATAAAGCACTTGAGTTGAATATGACGCTTGGCGGGCTGGCTGACGCTGACCTTGCCGAGGCGAATCGACTTCTGAAACAATTGTCAGGTGGAGGAAACTAATATGCTGAAACCATCACAATCAAAAGGAATAGTCGTCGGCAAGGATAATGGTGTCGACGTACCGTTATCCAAGAGGCCCGATGTAAGTTTACTCGACGACCGACAATGGCTCTACGTCCAGCACTGCTATCAGTTAAGCCCACGTGAGCTTCAGGTGGCCAAACATATTTGCCGGGGATTTGACAACGAAGAAGTGGCAAAATGTTTACGGATAAGGTCTGGCACAGTCAAGACGCACTTGCGAAACATCTACCGCAGAATTCACGTTACCAATAAGATTGGCATGCTCCTGACGTTTGTTGAACAGGTGGCTGCCTGCTATGGAAAGCTACAGCTTTGTGGCGGTGTCGTTGATTCAGTGCGCAATAATGATATCAAGCCCTCTCAGATGGACATAGAACAAAAACAGACAGAAGTTCAGTCCTAAACATTCCAACCATAACCTCTTTTTTCCTGTCCCCCCGAGTAGTCAAATCCTCATTATTTATGCGTTTTTTCTGCGGTTTTGTTATGCCCAAGCATTACCCCTATTGGTCTATCCCAATAGTAGCATATCGATTCGTTTTTAAGCTGAAATTGAGGGTTACGCGTTGTTTTTTCGGAGATTTCTGGGGGCATTTTTCGGAGTTTTTTTGAGATTTCAGTTGACTTTATGCTCCAAAAAGGGTGAAATATATAAACTGTTTTACGGCGTGGGAAGGGACCCCCGAAGATGCTGTATCAATTGTCTATGCGATACGGCGGCTGTTCTGTTAAAAAACAGTAACACTATTAGTTTAACGCCTCGAGATTTTTGTTGTTAGTTTGGAGTGCGGAGAAAAAATTGTTGCGCGGAAGGGTGAACACCTTTGTTGGTGTAGTCATTTTGTTTGCAGCTTCGGCTGCAAACGCATATCCTACTATCATTTCGGATAGTCCCGCTCGCGTTACATCCTCTTCAGCCAACAGCGATATTGATATCTCTGCCTGCAATCTCGGCTCAAGTGTAGTCAACAACCGGATGGCTGAGCTGGCAGGGGTCCTTCTCCGGCCGCCTTCAACCGATAATCTGGCGACATTGGGCGGTAATCAATATCTGCCCGCAGTTCCGTCGGCTGTGTTGATGGTTTTGACCGGATTTCTCTGTGTCTCCTTGATTAGAGACCGAAGAACCTGGGTAGCTGTCCTGGCGGGGTTATTGTGGGTAGGTCAAACCGGCATCAATGCCTTGCCCGAATTGACCTCACGTATGAGCCGGAAGGTTTACAACAGCCGGCTCATCGAGCCGACGCTTCTTGCTGCATATCCTCTCGGTGGTGATTATTATCTCGAGAGTTTCAGCGAACAGACCCGATACACTGGTCTTTTGCATCACCTTGAAGGCATACCCGGGCAAACAAGTGTTTTCACAAATAATCGCCTCTTACTCACCCGGCTTTATCTCAGCACGGCCAATAAAGATATGCGCGCATCGCAGCACGCGATTGTCATGGTTTTATCTTCATTAAACACGCTTTGTGATTGTCTGGTCAGGCCAACCAGACAGTTTATCTGTTTCACACCGGCTTTTATTTTCTCTAATCTATCCCGCGGCCCTCCTATTTCCTAAATGAAACTTCTTTTTGTTTGTAAGCCTTGAGGAGTGTAATCGCGAAACACCCTTGGGGTTTGAATAATGTGATTAACACACTTTTAGAAAACTTTGAAATTTAGGAAAGGATTACAAAAATGAACAAGTTAATGACAACGTGTTTGATCGTAGCGATGTTTATCCTGATGGGTATGAATATCGCTAACGCTTATGTTATCGACCCTGCTACCGGCTTTACCGGCTGGTTTGGCTGGGACGATGGTCTGGGCCAGATGGATTATATCCTGGAATCGGACCGTACCTATGTCGCCGATAACCAGTGGACAATAACTCTGGCGGCGGGCGGGACTCTGTCATTGGCGACCGCATACAGTGATTTTGTCGCTGGCGATGAGTTTGCGCTTTATATTGATGGCGTTCTAACGCCGTGGGACATAGTTATGACGGACAGCGACGGCTATTTTCATGGGATAATATATGCTGAGCATCTGTCTGCCGGCACCCATACTCTCTATATGTATATCACTGCCCTGGCGTCCGGCTATACGGATGGCGAGGCACACGCGCTATTCTCGGCGGTTTGCGAAGATTGCTGCACTGTTCCCGCCCCAGGC
>Ga0153915_10001236_pt1 | contig 23570 bp, 24 predicted proteins | sample Opewatmetagenome_2_FD_107003 | JGI IMG/M metagenome (GOLD analysis project Ga0153915, IMG submission 107003) | Freshwater wetland microbial communities from Ohio, USA - Open water 3 Core 3 Depth 3 metaG | ecosystem: Environmental > Aquatic > Freshwater > Wetlands | place: USA: Ohio, Lake Erie...
CGGAGCTGCGGTTCGTGAGCAGCGGGATGTTGTCGTTCCCGAAGCTGAACTCGAAGTTGACCCACGCTTCCTTCTGGTCTTCATGGAACGGCGCGAACGCGACATTGCCGATGATGCTGCTCTTCGACCAGCTCAGATTGTCCATGCCCGGTTGTGCGCCAACTGTGAAGAAGAGTTGATCATGAACCCACCCATAGCCGAACAGCTGGCCGCGGTTGGGATGGGCCCACCCGGCCACGCCACCGGTCGTGATCATCGAGCCGCCCGGAGACCATGGACCGAAGCCCGAGATTTCCGCGACGCCCTGGTTCGAGAAGCCCAGGCCGATCGTATTGTTGTCACCCACGGTCTTCACGTAGCGAAGATCGTACTCGTCGAACGTGAAGTTGCCGATGCCCCACTCGCCGCCGGGGTTGTCATTGGGCGGGGTGAGATAGAACTCGGTCCACAGCCCGAAGTTGTCGCCGAACGCGCCGCCCGAGAAGATGGCGAGACGCGAGGTCGGGTTGGAGCTGATCGGGCCGGGTTTCGGCAAACCAGGGGTCTTGGACTGCGCGGCGAAAATGCTCTGATAGCGGAAGCTCAAATACGGAACGAGATTGATGTCCAAGCGCCGACCGTTGATCGCGCCCGGCTCACCCGCCTCGATCTTCTGACTGATCCACGGCATCCGGTAGCCATTCATGCGGAACTTCTTGCCCGTAAACGTGAAGCTCGGGACCGGCGCGCCATACAGCACGTGACACTGCGCGCAGGTCAACCCGGTCTGCCGGGCAAACAGCGGCACCGCATTCGACCGACCGGCCGCAACCGCGGGGGACGCCCCCAACGCGGACATCACTGCCAGCAACAAGGCGCGGCTCATGGTGTTCCCTCCCTCATGTGCCAGACACGTTGTGTGACATCGGACTCACTCGGCTCAATGGGACTTCGCTGCCATCTTCGAACCTTGATCGGCGATGTACGCGATCAGGGCGGTCACCTCCTCATCACCCAGTTGAAGGTTGGGCATCTTTGTATTGTTGAATTGGGCGACCAGCGCCCGTGCCGTGGAATCGCTCTGTTGCATCGCCGGAGGATCGTGCAGCCAGCGCTGCACCCAGTCGAGGCTGCGCCGGTCCAGGACGCCCATCAAGTCAGGCCCGGCGGCTCTCCCCTTCCCGATCGTGTGGCACCCCATGCAGCCCTTGGTACTCCAGAGCGATTTCCCCTTCTTGATCGTCGCCGGGTCGGTGGAAGCTCCCGAGGCCTGCGCGTGTAAGGCGCCGACCGACAGGATCGTCACCGCCGCTCCCATGAGCACAGCACGACCAAACCGTATCGCCATTCCCCCCTCCTCCTGAATGCGTGAGATCTCTTCTGACGCCTAATTCCCGGGGCGTTCGAAAACATGAAGTACTCTTTACGCCGAAACCTGTCAAGACAACACCAAGGTATTGACCCGCTTGCGACCTTCCCGATGGAAGATCACAATTGACCGGGCAGGCTATTCTTGTGAAAAGTTTCTCAAGGAGGGACCCTCGATGGCGCTCACTACCAGCCGCGGCCAGCTTCTCGCCGCTACGCTTGCCCTGTTCAGCGCGACAACGGGCCTTTCCGCGCAGCTCAGATGGACCGTGGAGCCCAAGACCAGCCTCGCCTGGTGGCAGGTCGATCCTCACTTCAACCATCTCTGGGCCACGACCTGCCCCGCCGACCACTCGTGGCAGCCCGGGGAAGGTCGCGATCCCGGTCAGTACGTGGACTACAAGACTCGCCCCGACCTGCGAGACAATGGCGGGCACGAGGCTCGCATTCCGCTCTTCCCCCGGGGGCAAGTCAACGCGGTGTGCCGCACGGCTGTTTCCGGCACGGTCCTGATCGAGGACACGCTGCACTGGAACGGCGTGCGCGGCGAGATCACCTTGAACCCCGATTCGCTGTTCTCCGGGCTCGCGTTCCGCGACGATTTCGCCCGGTCCATGGTGCTCAACACCCCGCAGTATCCGCGCATCCGCTTCGTGATCGATAGCCTGGTCAACGTGCAGAAGGGGCCGGGCGACACCTTGCACGCGACCGCCGTAGGTTCGTTCAACCTGCACGGCGTCACGACGCCGATGCAGGCACCCGTACTCGCCTGGCGCGATCCCGCCGGGTTCCGCGTGCAGGCCTCGTTCGACTTCGATGCACAGGATCTCACCAACAAGTACGGGATGTCCAAGGTGGCGCTGGGTCTCGGCGTCGTCCTCCACCGCTGGAAGCGGCTCCACATGGGCGTGGATGTCATCCTCCAACCACAGGGCGGTTGACGGATCCCGAACCACCTCTGTTGCGTCGTGCCCCTCGCGATCTACCGGCCGGCGCCGACCGAGAGTCCCAGGTACAGATTCCGTCCCGGAGCCGGCTCGTAGTAGCGCCCCCGAGCCGCATTGATCACGACCGACCCGACATAGAGCCGGTTGAAGACGTTGTTCGCCGCCACGAACGGCTCGAGCGAAGTTCCGCCGACGCGCCCCGCCCAGCCCAGTCGCACATTGGTCGTCCACCAGGGACTGGTCCGCACCGACAACGTGTCGTCCACTAGGGTGCTCGACGTCCCAGTGGTCTCCACTTCGAGCCAGGACCCTCGGATGCCGGGCGGCTCGACGTGTAGGGTCAGATGGAGCGCGTGTCGCGGAATCCCGGGCAGGGCGCGTCCGTCGAGAACACGCGCCGGACTGGTGTCGGGACTGAATGCATAGTGCGCGTAGCGGAAAGCCGAGTAGGTGTACGCGGCGCGCAGCCGGAAGCTGGGGAGGAGTGCGAGACCCCCGCCGAGCTCCAACCCCCGGTGGTGCGCCGAGCCCGCGTTCCGGAAGAACCGGCGCTGAGGCTAGGTGGGAACCTCGTAGGAGATCAGCTCGTCGGTGACGTCGGCCTGGAAGACGGCGACGCTCCAATCGCCCCGGCCCCCGCCGGCGCCCCGCCCACCCACCTCGTAGGTCCAGGCGCGCTGAGGGTCGAGCGTCGGGTTGAAACCGCCTGCGGTGTCGGGACGGTTGGCGAGCTCGGTCGTCGTGGGTGTCTCGAACGACGAGCCCGCGTTGGCATACAGCGTCACCTCCCGGGCAGGCGTCACCGCCAGCCCGAGCGACCCCGACAGCGCACGCATCAGGCGATCGCCCGAGTCATCCGGGTTGGCGGCGGAGACGAGGCGGTCGGCGACCTGGAAGTGGACCCAGTCGTAGCGTAGGCCCGCGGTGAAGGTGACGCGGGCCACAAGCGGGACGGCAATCTGGACGAACGGTCCCAGCTCCGTCACGTGCTCGAGCTGATCCAGCGATCGCGTGGTGTCCGGACGCCCGGCGTTGTTGCCGAAATTGACGCGGTCATCGCGCTGTCGCTGGAAATCGAGCCCCGTGCTGAGCTGCGGCGCGAACCGGCCCCACCCGACCGGCCGCGTGAGCGAAACGCGGGCCCCGTATGCGCGCCGGCTCAGGTCGATGTAGGCGAAGGTGGTCGGGTTCTTCAGCTCGCGGGCGAATCCGAACACCGTCACGCCCAATTCTCCGCCGGCGGCGAACGGGTGGCGCACGGTGACGCCGCTCTGGGCCTGCGTCACGTCCTTGCCCGCATGGCTCGACAGGTTGATCGCGGGCGCGGAATCGCGATTCGCCTGCAGCTCGGGGAGCGTGAGGGCGCCGGGGTTGTCGGCGCGCGGGTCATCACCCACGTCGGCGACTGCCGCCAACGACCAGCCGGTGCCGAGCGGCAGCCGCAGGCGGGTGTTCAGGTTGCGCATATCCGCCGCGCTGTGGTCGCGTTCACCATCATAGGAGAGACGCGAGACCATGAGCTGCGCGCTCCCGCCGGCTACGCGGAAGCCGGTGGTCGAGAGCCACTTGTTCCACCTGCGGCCCCCCGCCCGGTCGGACCAGCCCGCCACCACGCGAACGTCCTCCCGAACCCCGGCCGGCGGCGCCGGATCGGTCCAGATGCTGATGACGCCGCCCGAGGCGTTCCCGAACAGCGTGGAGGCGGATCCACGCAGCACCTCGATGCGATCCACACCACCCAGCTCGAGGTTGGTGAGCTGGCCCTGGCCGTCAGGCAGGGTTTGCGGAATGCCGTCCACCAGGACCTTCACGCCCCGCACGGCGAACGCCGAACGACTGCCGAAGCCCCGCACCGAGATCCGCTGATCGAGGGAGAAGTTGTAGCGGTTGGCGACGAACACGCCCGGCACCTGCCCCAACGCCTCGTCGAGCCCCCACGTGGGACGGGCCCGGCTGATCTCTGAGCGATCGAGGATCTGAATGGAGAGCGGCACTTTGGCGAGCGGCAGCGTGCTGCGAGTGGCGGACACGGTGATCGCCGGCAGCGCGACCACATGCGCCGTATCGGTCCCCTGGGCAAGCGCCGGAGCGCCCCAGAAGCTCCTCGCCACGAGCGGCACCCAGCACAACACCGGTCGTCCTCGCATGTTGTGTTCTACCAAAGCGTCACGCGAGGGTCAAGCGCATTGGAGCTTCCGCGCGGCGCTAGTCGGTATGCACCCAGGCGCCGAGGAGGCGCGGGGACTCGGTCGGTTGCGGCGAGCCGCCCACCGGCTCCTCGGTGAGCCCGCAGTTGTCGATGAATCCCAGGACGGCGATCTCTCGGGCGACGGGGAGCACGACCGTTGCCCGGCCGTTGGCGTCGGTGTTGAAAGTGCCCATCGACATCGGCGCCTGTCCCTTCGCGATCGCCCACAACTGATACGCGCGGCCAGCCGGCGCCGGCGGCAGGTCGAACGCCAGCACGATGAAGCGGCCGCGGGCGTGGTTCCAGAACACGCGCGCGGACGGGGCGCGCCCCGTGGCGGCGAGCGACACGACGTGGACCTGCGGGCCCGTGAGCATCGCCAGGGTCGAATCCGCCACCGCGATGGTGGAATCCAGGACGGCCATCCTGTGCTCGAGCGCCCGCACGTCTCCCGCCAGCCGCCACGCTTCGACCCCGGCTGCGACCGCGAGCAGCAGTGCCGCCGCAGCCGCCAGCCAAGCCGCGGGAGCGCGCCGGCGCGGCGCCGGCGCGATCGGGCGCACGCGGCGCGCCTCGGCCAGCACACGGTCCCGTAACCCCACAGGTGGCTCGGCCGACGGGGCCCCGTAGGCGAGCAGACCGGCCACCTCGGCAAAGGAGCCGACTTCCGCCCGGCAGGCGTCGCACCCGGCCAGGTGCGCCTCGAACGCGCGGCGCTCCTCGGGTGCCAGGGCGCCGAGCGCGTACGGTGCGGCAAGATCCCGCCACTCGTGCGCCGTCGTCATGCGGCTCCCTCCAAGAGCGGGCTCAACAGGCCTCGCAGTTTCTCCATCCCGGTCCGCATGCGAGTCTTGATCGTCCCGAGCGGCTCCGCGAGGCGCTCGGCGATTTCACTCTGGGATAGTCCTTCGAAATAGGCGAGCTCGATCGCCACGCGCTGCGGATCGGGGAGGGTGGCGAGCGCCTGTGCTACCAGCCGCCGCGCCTCGCTGCGCTCCGCGCCGCGCCCCGGGTCGGGCCCCAGACCGGCGACCGGAGTGGCAATGCCGTCTTCGGACAGGTGGGCCGCCCGCTCGTGCGCCCGGGCGCGACGCCCCCGGGCGCGCACCATATCCAGCGCTCGGCTCCGCGCGATGGTCGCGAGCCACGCGCCCACGCTGCCGCGACCCGGATCGAACGCAGCCGCCTGTCGCCACGCCTGGCCGAAGGTATCCGCGACGACTTCCTCCGCATCCGCGGGCTCACGCACGATGGCCAGCGCCAGGGCGTACAGCGTTTTCCCGTAGCGATCGTACAGCTCGCCCAGGGCGATATCCTCCCCCTCGGCCATTCGACCCACGAGCAGGCGGTCGGCGACCAGGGCACTCGACATGGCGGCCATCACACTCCGAGGAATGAGCGACGACAGCGCCCTTCGCTCTCCTGGAGGTTACGCCGCCGCGGGGGCAACGGATCTAGTCGGGGTGGCGCAGCAGGCGGTTCCAGCGGATACGAAAGGGATCCAGGGCGACGCTCATATAGATGATCAGCGGCCGGCCTTCGATGTGGGATCGCGGCAGGAATCCCCAGAACCGGCTGTCCCAGGAGTCGTCCCGATTATCCCCCATGACCCAGTAGCTGTCGGGAGGGACGACCAGCGGCCCCCAGCTGTGCGGCGTCGGTTGATAGTGCTCGGGGTCGGTGCCGACATAGTGCGGCAGCTGACGGGCGCGCATTTGCTCGATCAGGAGGCTGGGCGACGGCGACGTGCCCTCCGCGAGGTGCAGAGCGTACGGCTCCTCCAGCCGCTGCCCGTCGCGGATCAGCGTGTCGTTCACCATTTGCAGGGTGTCGCCCGGCACGCCGATGAGGCGCTTCACGACGTCGAGGTTCGGCGTCGAATCCTCGGCGGAGCGGAAGATCACGATCCCGTCGCGCCGCGGCGTGGCGTATCCGGGGAGGCGGCCAAACCGGACTCCGATGAACGGGATCTGGAACTGGCCGCCGTATCCGGTCTTGTCCACAAACAGGAAGTCGCCGACCAGCAACGTGTTCTCCATGCTGGGCGACGGGATGCGGAAGGCCTCCACGACGTAGGACCGCAGCACCAGCCAGATCGCGACGGCGACCGCGATCGCTTTACCCCAGCTGCGTGCCTCCGCCGTCAGCTTGTCGCGCAGGCTCACGGCTGCGCGACCCAATCCGCGATGAAGATGTTCGTCTCGCCCGGGACGCTACCGTGCCGGTTCGACGCCCAGACGAGCTGCCGGCCGTCAGGTGAGAACATCGGGAAGGCGTCGAACTCGGAGCTGGTGGTCACTTGCTCGAGACCGGTCCCGTCCGGATTGACGAGGTAGAGATCGAAGTTGCGCGAGCGGGGATTCTGGTAATTGGAGGCGAAGATGATCCGCTTGCCGTCGGGGGTGAAGTAGGGAGCGAAGCTCGCGCCCGGCAGGTGCGTGATCTGGCGCTGCCCCGAGCCGTCGGCATTCATGACCCACAAGTCCATCTGGGTGGGCCGCACGAGGTGCTGCGCAATCAGCGTCCGGTATTCGGCGCTGTCCTGGGCGGTCGCGGGATGATAGGCGCGATAGACGATCTGCTTGCCGTCGGGGGAGAAGAACGGACCGCCGTCGTACCCCAGCGTGTGGGTCAGCCGCCGGAGATGCGACCCATCGGTGCGCATCGTGTAGATGTCGAGGTCGCCATCGCGCAGTGACGTGAAGACGATCGTCTTCCCGTTGGGCGAGAGAGTTCCCTCGGCGTCGTAGCCTGGGTTGTCGGTGAGGCGCTTCGTGTTCGCCCCGCTCGAATCGGCCACATAGATGTCGTAGTCGAACAGCGCCCACACGTAGCCGTGGGAATAGTCGGGCCGCGGCGGGCACGCCTTGTCGGCGTGCTCGGTGCTGGCGTAGAAGATCCGCGCATCACGCGCGAAGAAGTAGCCGCATGTCGTGCGCCCGAACCCGCTCGACACGCGGTGGAGGCCCGTGCCGTCGGTGTTCACGATGTACTGCTGATCGCAGCCCGTATCCCCGGGAGTGCGCTGGAGGATGAGCTGCCGCCCAGACCGGGAGAAATACGCCTCGGCGTTCTGCCCGCCGAACGTGATCTGGCGGATATTGCGGAAATGGACTTCCCCCGAATCGGGGGCGATGGCGGGCGCCTGCTGCAAGACGGCCGCGACCAAGAGGAGTGGGATCATAGGTCTCGCAAACTAGAGGGGCGTGGGGGCCCGGGCAATCCGAGCGGCGATGGCGCCTTATACCCCGATCCGGATTAGATTACGGCCTCGTATGGGCGACCCTCAATCCTCGCGCCGCACCCCTCCCCTGCTCGATGCGCTCGGCAAGTTGTGCGTGGAAGGCAAACAGGCCGCCGACTATCTCTGGCAGGTGCCGGACGACGCCGCCGTGCGTCAGCGCATCCTCGAAATTCTCGATCAGGTCGAGACCGAAAGCCGGGGCCAGGGCCGCCGCGAAATGCCGCAGGTCGCCATCGAGCTCAAGATCGCAGCCCGCGCCAGCCCAAGTCCCCAGCAGGTGGATCTCCTCGTGAACGGGTTCGACCGCCTGTACCATCTGTGGGAAGCCGCGAAGTCGGGCCTGCTCTGATCGCCACCACCACCGAGCAGCTCTGCGTCAACGCCGTCCGCACCCTGGCCATGGATGCGGTGCAGCACGCCGACTCCGGACACCCGGGCACTGCCATGGCGTTGGCGCCGCTCGCGTGGGTGTTGTGGCAGCGCCATCTCCGCGTCGATCCTGCCGACCCAGCCTGGCTCGATCGCGACCGCTTCGTCCTGTCGTGCGGCCACGCCTGCATGTTGATGTACTCGGCGCTCTACCTGTCGGGATTCGATCTCTCGCTCGACGACCTGAAGCAATTCCGCCAATGGAGCAGCCGCACGCCCGGCCACGTGGAGCGCGGAGTGACGCCCGGCGTCGAGGCCACCACGGGTCCGCTCGGGCAGGGGGTCGGCAATGCCGTGGGCATGGCGATCGCCGAAGCGCAGCTCGCCGCCCTGTTCAACCGGCCCGGGCACATCGTGATCGATCACCACACCTATTTCCTCGCCTCCGACGGCGACCTGATGGAAGGGATCAGCCACGAGGCGTGCTCGCTCGCGGGGCACCTGCGGCTGGGCAAGCTGATCGGGTTCTACGACGACAACCGGATCACGATCGACGGCTCCACCGACCTCACGTTTTCCGACGATACCGCGCGACGGTTCGAGGCGTACGGCTGGCACGTCCAGCACGTGACGGACGGCAACGATCTCGAAGCGATCGACCATGCCATCCGGCAGGCGCAGGCCACCGCGGACCGTCCCTCGCTCATCATCCTACGCACTCACATCGCCTACGGCAGCCCGAACAAGCAGGACACCGCCGAGGCGCATGGCGCCCCGCTGGGCGTCCAGGAGGTGAGGCTGACGAAGCAGCAACTCGGGTGGCCGTCGTTCGAGCCGTTCTTCGTCCCCGAAGAAGCGCTCGCCGAGTGGCGACGCGCCCGGCAGCGTGGCGCACTGCTGCATGCCGACTGGCAGACGCGCTGGGCCGCGTATTGCGCCGTCCATCCAGAGCTGGCCACGGAGCTCGAGCGCCGCCTCGCCGGGCGCCCGCCGGAGGGCTGGGATGCCTCGCTGCCTGCGTTCGGGCCGGCGGATGCTCAGGCGACGCGGGCCGCCTCCGGAAAGGTCCTGAACGCCATCGCCGCGCGCTTGCCCGAGCTGGTGGGCGGGTCGGCCGATCTCACCGGGTCCAACCTCACCCACATCAAGGGTGCGGAAGACTTCGCTGCGGGCCTGTTCACCGGACGCAACTTCCACTTCGGCATTCGCGAGCATGCGATGGGGGCGGTGCTGAACGGCCTCGCCTGTCACAGAGGGTTCATCCCCTACGGCGGGACCTTTCTCATCTTCTCCGACTACATGCGTCCGGCGATCCGGCTCGCCGCGCTCTCGCACCTCAAGGTCATCTACGTGTTCACCCACGATTCGATCGGCCTGGGCGAGGATGGTCCCACCCATCAGCCGATCGAGCAGCTCGCCGCGCTGCGGGCGATTCCCAATATGACGGTGATCCGCCCGGCCGACCCGACCGAAACGGCCGAAGCGTGGCGGGCGGCCATCGGCCATGCCGGCGGACCCGTGGCGCTGGTGCTCACGCGGCAGAAAGTCGCGGTCGTCGATCGCGCCAAGTACGCGGCGGCCGCCGGCCTGCACCGCGGCGGGTACGTCCTGGCTGACGCGCCAGGGAAAGCGCCGCACGTGATCCTCCTCGCGACGGGGTCCGAGGTGGAAATCGCGCTCGCCGCGTACGACGTGCTGACTCGGGATGGCGTCGCGGCCCGCGTCGTGAGTCTGCCGAGCTTCGAGTATTTCGCGGCGCAGCCGCAGCGCTACCGGGACGAGGTGCTTCCCCCAACCGTCCCGCAGCGCATCGCCATCGAGGCCGCAGCCCCGCAGCCATGGTACCGCTGGGTGGGAGACCGAGGAGTGATCATGGGGATCGAGCGGTTCGGGGCATCGGCGCCCTACCAACAGATCTACAGAGAGTTTGGACTGACGGTGGAAGGTGTGGTTCAGAAGGCGAAAGCTCTCGTTCCTTCCCACTAGATCCTATCGACCGCTATGCGCCTGAGCCCCTGAGCGCCTGTCTATCCAACTGTGCTTACGGCAGTCGAATCTCCCGTATCCGCCCTCCCGGCCCCACAGCCCATCCCGTTTCTCTGGAGCCAAAGCCCACACTCCAGTACGCCAGCGTGTCGACACTTGTCCAGCTCGCCCCATCGTCGGTCGAGTAGTCCAGCCCGCGCGGCCCGACCGCGACCACCCACCCCGGGCGACCGGGAACCACGGCGGCGCCAAAGACGGCGCCCGCGAAATGCGGCCGGCCTCCGCCGCGCCAGGTCCGGCCTCCGTCCGCCGTGACGGCCACGTTGTCAACCCGAGCGTCCGGGTTCGCGACGTCTCCCCCCAGCGCGATCCCATGCAACGAGTCGCGGAACGCTACGGCGGCTATCCCCGACGAGCGTCCACCCGCGATCGGCGTCGCCGCTACCTCCCAGGTGCGGCCCGCGTCCCGCGTATGCAGGACCCGCGCTGTGTCCGCCGCCCCGGTGCCGATCCACGCTTGCTCCGGATCGAGCGTGGCGACGCATGCGCCGCTCGCCGCGAACGCCCCTTCCCCTGGCTGTCCCGGCGGCAGGGCATCGGCCGCCACGAGATCCCAATGCTCGCCCCCGTCCTGCGTGACGCGGACCGGAAACCGGCTCGCCACGGCGTCGCTGAACGCGATCCCGCGCCGGGCGTCCCAGAACGCGAAGCAATCGTAGAAGGCGCTCGAATCGGCGTTTCGGAATTGCAGCTGCCAGCGGTGGCCCCCGTCGGTCGTCTTGTAGATGCGGGAGCGACTCCCCGACCCGGCGGCGAGCAGATAGGCCACATGATCATCTACGGCATGCACGTCCCGGAATTGCAGCGAGTCCTCCGCCGCTCCCGGAACGATGACGCGCTCCCAGGAGACGCCGCCGTTCGTCGTCCGCAACACGGCGGCGGCGTGGCCGCTCACCCATGCGACTCGATCGCTCGGCGCACTCACCGCCTGCAGTAACGCCGTGGTGCCGCTCGCCTGAGATGCGAGCGAGAGCATGCTGACCGGCGCCACATTCGCCCGCGGGTTTTTGGGAGCACAGGCCGCAACCACCAATGCGGCAACGCCGATCCGGCGGATCATGAAGCCACCTTGTCGAGCACGGCGAGAGTGAGCAGGGCGGGAAGGTAGATGATGGACGTGAGGAATACCCACCAGGCACGCCGGTTCGCATCGAGCAACATCAGGACCCCGGCGGTGGCGTAGGTGAGTCCGAGAACCAGCGCGCCCCAGAAGTACACGCGCCCCGTTACGCCGAGTAGGGTGGGGAGAAGGCTCACCGGAAGGAGGGCGGCGGCGTAGAGCAGCGCCATGCGCGCCGTGCGTCGGCCGTCCGCGTCGTCCACTGACAGCATCTTGAGCTGCGCGCTGCGGTAATCCTCGCGATACATCCAGGCGAGGGCGAGGAAATGCGGCAGTTGCCAGAGAAACAGGGTCCAGAACAGGGCGAACGCGGGCGCGTCGAGCGCGCCGCCGGCTGCCGTCCAGCCGCCCAGCACCGGTAGGGCACCCGGGACGGCGCCGACGAGCGTATTCAAGGTGCTGCGCCGTTTGAGCGACGTGTAGAACCACACGTAGCTCACGAGCGTCAGCCCGGCTAGGGCGGCGGTGAGGAGGTTGACGCGCCAGGCGAGGATGGCGATGCCCGCCGTCGCGGTAAGGGCGCCGAAGACGAGGGCGGCGCGCAGCGAGACGCGCCCGCTGGGCAGTGGGCGGCGGCTGGTCCGGCGCATGCGGGCGTCCACTCCACGCTCGCGGACCATGTTGAACGTGTTGGTGCCCGCCGCCACGAGGGCCGTGCCCAGGATGGCGGCCGCGAACACGGGCAGCTGGAACGCGCCACGCGAGCCGAGGTAATAACCCGCCGCCGCGGTCAGCACCACGAGCTGCGTGATGCGGGGCTTCGACAGCTCGATGATCCCGTTCACCGGGGGGAAATCTGGCCCGGGCGGCCGACTCCCCACCAGCCCCGCCCGCAGTGGCAGGGGTGCCCCATTCCCTCTAGCTTCTACGCCCGCGCATGCTACAGGAACTCAAGGACCGGCTGCAGGCGGAAGTCGAGCGCCTCAATCATGAGATCAACTTCGTGCTGCCGAAGGAGATCGAGAAGGCGCGCGCCCACGGTGACCTGCGGGAAAACTCGGAATACAAAGCGGCTCTCGAGCGCCAGCAGTTCGCGCAAGCGCGCGTCCACCATCTCCGCGCCCGCTTGGGCAAGCTCTCCGACGTGTCCGAAAAGGACATCCCCAAGGATCGGGTTGGCTTCGGCTCGCGTGTCACGGTGCAGGACGTCGAGACCAAGGCGAAGGAGATCTACGCGCTGACGCTCGGGGAATTCATCGAGGGCGACGACGCCGCGGCCGAAATGCCGGTGTCGATGGCCTCGCCGCTCGGCAAGGCGCTCCTGGGCCACAAGGTCGGCGAGACGGTGGCCATTACGCTGCCCATAGGCAAGCGGAAACTGAAGATCGTGGAGCTCGTAACGGTGCACGAGCTAGCGCGGGGCGGGTAGCGCTACAGATCCACGTGGAACACCATCGGGCCCTTCGGTTCCGCCGACCCGACCCGCGGCTCGAGGCTCATCGCGACTCCTACCACCTTCCCGGCTCCCTGGGGCATGTCCAGCGCAACCACCATCGGGGCCGGACGGTCCATCGGCATCAACGCGGCCGTGCGCATCCCCCGCTCGGTCACGAACCACAGCTGGTAGGCCTCTCCGGGCGCGTTCGGCGTGAGGTTGTGGCACGTCACCAGCCAGCGGTGCGAGAGGCTGTCGGCGAAAATCGTGAGCTCGCCCGGACGGCCGGCGGTGACGACCGGAATCGCGATCACCCGCGTCCCGGGCTGCCGCAGCAGACCCAGCGTGTCCCGCGCCGCGGCGAGATCAGTCTGCAATCGCACCGCCCGGCGCCACAGCAGGCCGCTCCCCACGACCCCGAGCACCAGGAGCGCGGCCGCCGCGAGCGGCCACGCCGTGCGGCGAGGGGCGACCACCGCACGCGCCAGGACCTGCGCCTTCAACTCGGGCCGCGAGGTTCGCGGAGCGGCGGCCATGCCCAGCCAGTCGGTCATGCCGTCCAGTCTTTCAGGAATCGCAGACTCTCCTCCAGTTTCTGTTGCGCGAGCCGCAGGCGCGTCTTGACCGTGCCGAGCGGGTCCCCGGTGCGGCGCGCGATCTCGGAATGCGACAGCCCCTCGAAATACGCGAGCAGCACGACTTGCCGCTGTTCGTCGGGCAGCGCGCCGAGCGCCTGGTGAACCGCGCGATGCACGGGCCACCCAGGCACCGCTGCCTCCGCGGCGTCCGGCGTGAGCGTCGAATCCTCGACGTCCACCGCCCCTGCCCGCTCCACACGGTCCACCTTGCGCCACCAGCGCTGGCGGCGACGCAGCAGATCGAGCGCGCGATTGCGGGCGATGGACAGTACCCACGGCGTGAGCGGGCCGCGCTGCGCATCGTGCTGGTCGATCCGGCGCCACACCTGCGTAAACACGTCGCTCAGCACTTCATCCGCCTCATCGGCATCGCCGAGAATACGGTAGGCGACGCCCAGCACCCAGGGCGACAACCGATCGTACAATTCCCCAAGCGCCGCTTGCTCGTGCGCGCGCAGGCGGACGAGCAGGCTGCGTTCTTCCTCTAGAGTAAGACGCTGCGGACGGGTCACGTAGATTTCCAAGCTACCGGCTCGCCGGCGGGCGCGCTTCGGCCTACCAGGGAAACCGCCAGGGCCAGGAGCAATAGCGCCCCGATCAGTATGACGTTCAACGATTCCAGCACGTCACGCAGGTGTTGCCCCACGAGGGCGGGCGCGCTGAAGCTGATGCAGACGAAACTGCCCCACCACAAGGCCCAGCGCCACACCCGGCCCGGCGCCCCCTCGGGCAGACGTCGCAACATCCACCATACGAACGTATAGGGCACGATCAGCACCACGTAGTGGGCCTTCCAGGCCAGCGGGTCCACTACAACCATGGCACCCAGCAGGATCGCAAGCTCGGCCGCGGTTCGGCCGTCGCCCCAGTCGCGCGGATGCCGGCGGAAGCGCCACGCGAACACGAGCGCCGCCGCGAGCGCGGCGGCGGTGAACGCCCACTGCACGCCGCGGGCGGACCAGTCGGCAATCGCGTAGTGGATCGGATCCCGCGCGCTCCCCGCGTCGGTGAACAACCGCTTCAGCGCCGCGGGGAACGACTGGTTCATGAAGTGCGGCGTCGGGTCCGCGGTCTCGCGTGCCGCCACGATCCGCCAGGCCCGCCAGTCCCTGAGCACCCGCGCCGGCCCGAACACAGTCGCCGGCAGCGCGATGTTCAACAGCGCGAGGAACCCGATCGTCCAGCCAAGCTCACGCCACGCGCGCTTGTAGAGCAGATAGGGCAGGAGGAGGATCGGAACGGCCTTCGCGCTCGCCGCCACCGCGAGCGACAGGGCCCCCACCGCAATGCGTCGCTCACGGAACAGCGTGAACGCGAGCAACACGAGAAACAGGATCTGCGCATTGATCTGGGTGTGCTGCACGTGCTCCTGGAACAGGCGCGCGGTCATCAGAAACGGCACCAGGACGTCGGCCGAGCCGAACGCCCGATGGTCGGCGTCGCGCGGCCAGAAGGTCGGCCCTATGTCGTCCGGTGCGAGGAGCCGCGCCGACAGCCGACAGCAGCCCCAGAGGGCGAGGACGTCGCCGATCTGCCAGACCAGCAGGGCGAAGCTCGGTGAGAGCTTCGCCAGCAACGACACGGCGGCGGCGACGAAGAAGAAGAACGGCGGCCAGGTATTGAGACGCAGGCTGTAGGGGTCGCCGCCGGACAACACAAGATCGCCGACTTTCACATACCCCTCGAAGATCACCGCATGCTGGCGGCCGAGCGACCGCACGATTTCGGCGACCGCGAAGAGGAGGACCAGCGCATAGATCGAGAGCTGCCCGCGCCGAGTAGCGCGCTCGGTCGCCAGCCGCGGCCAGGGGTCGCGCGGGAGCGGGAAACGCACGGCTAGTCGGTCTGACGGTCCCGCACGAAGGTCAGCCGGCGGTGCGCCGCGTGCAGCGCCGCCACGACGCCCTCGGGTTCCGCACCGCGGGCAAAAATGAACCCGGGATACTGGGATCCCTCGGGCCAGGGCACCATCTCCTGACCACGGTGGGCCGTAATGACGACATCCTCGACCCCGGGCACCGCGCGCGCCTCGGCCACACCACGAACCTCCCGCAGAATCCCCGCGCCGGGCACCGGGATCATCATCACGCCGGCCGCCTGGGTCTCCCGCACGCGCGAGGCCGGCGCCATGCCCAGCGCTTCGCGAATCACCAGCTCCTCGAGCGTCGCCCCGTCCTGGAATCGTAGCGCAGCACTGCAGCGCCCCCCGATCGGCCGCGCCGCCAGTTCGATGAGCCACGGCCCACGATCGTTCCAGCGCAGCTCGACGTGCACCGGCCCGCGGGTGAGGTTGATGGCCCGAGCGGCCCGGGCGGCGGTCTCCTCGAGCGCTCGCTGCGCGATGTCGGGGAGCCGCGATGGCGTCGCGTAGATCGTCTCCTCGAAGTACGGGCCGTCGAGCGGGTCCGGTTTGTCGAACAGGGCGAGCAGGTGCAGCTGACCACCGGAGAGCAACCCCTCGAGGGCGACCTCGACGCCGGGGACGTACTCCTCGACGAGGAAGACGCCGGCAGCCTCCGCGCATGCGGCGGCGTCGGGTAGGGCGAGAATCGCGGCGAGGCGCCGGACGGCGGCGGTGAATTCGCGGGCGTCGTTCGCCCGGATCACGCCTCGTGAGGCGGACAGGCGCAGCGGCTTCACAACGCACGGGTACGTCTGGGTCCGGGCGATCTCGTCGATGTCTTCGTCGAGCCGGTGCAGTCGAAACCTGGGAACCGGTACGCCCTGCTGCGCCATCAGCTGGCGCTGGCGGTGCTTGTCCCGCGCGGCCTCCACGGCCGCAACGGCGTTTCCTCCGACACCAAGCGCGAGGCCGATCTCCGCGGCGACGACGACCGTGTCATCGTCGACGCCCAGGACGGCGTCTACCGGATGCCGTGCGGCGAACGCGCGGGCCTCTTGGCCCGCACGATTCGGATGCGCGAAGTCGAGGGTGAGGAGCGCCTCGGGGCGCGACGCTTCGAAGCTGCTCGGCTGCTCGGAGGCAACCGTCAGATCGACCTTCAGCCGGCGCGCCGCCTCCACGAACGCGGTGGTCCGGTACGTGGCGGTCGGGAGCAGCAGGAGGAGGCGAGGCAGGCTACTTCTTGGCGGAGGCGAAGTAGGGGTTGTCCCCGGAGGCGTGATCGGTGATGTCCACGATGCCCTTCACTTCCGGGATGTGCTCGGTGAGGATCCCTTCGATGCCCTGGCGCAACGTCACGCTCGCCATGCCGCACCCCTGACATCCCCCGCCCATGCGCAGCAGCACGACGGCGTCCTGCACGTCGATCAGCTCGACGCGGCCGCCGTGGCGGGCCACCATCGGGTTGACCTGCTGCTCGAACAGGTCGTTCACCCGCTCGTACAGCTCGTCGTCGGACTGACGGGTGGGCCCCTGCGTGGGCGCCTTCTCGACGACGGGCGGTGCGGCAGCTGCGAGCGCCTGCCGGATCGCGAGGCCAACCGACTTCCCCACCACCTGCCAGGGATCCGTCGAGTCCTTCACCACCGTGACGAGATTGCCCGACACGATGACCTCACGCACGCCCGGAATCCCATACAGCGCCTCGACGAGCGGCGAGCCCAGGGCCTCGCTCGGAGACGCGAAGCGCCGCACGCCCTGATAGACCGGCCGGTCCACCAGAAACTTGCAGCGCTGCTGATCGACCGGCTCAGCGGTGATTCGGATCTCGGGTGCGGCCATACTCCCAGTATAAGGGACGGGGGAAGAGGGACGGGGGACGAGGACCCTACCCGTCCCGCATTTGGCGCGCCGCCGCGACCATGTTGCGGAGGGACGGCACGGTTTCCTCCCAGCCGCGGGTCTTCAGGCCGCAATCGGGATTGACCCAGATCTGGCGCTCGTCGAGCACGTTGCGGAGCGCCTGGAGCGCCCCGACGATCTCCCCGACCGCCGGTACCCGGGGTGAGTGGATGTCGTAGACGCCCGGCCCGATCTCGTTGGGGTAGTGATACTGCTCGAACGCCCGCAACAGCTCCGATCCCGAGCGCGCGTTTTCAATCGAGATGACGTCCGCATCCATCCGGGCGATCACCTGAATGACGTCGTTGAATTCGCTGTAGCACATGTGCGTGTGGATCTGGGTCGCGTCTCCCACCCCGCTCGTCGCGAGCCGGAAGGCGTTCACCGCCCAGTCCTGATAGGCTGCCCATTCGGCGCGGCGCAACGGCATCCCTTCCCGTAGCGCCGGCTCGTCGATTTGAATGATGCGGATCCCTGCGGCCTCGAGGTCCTTCACCTCCTCGCGGATCGCGAGGGCGAGCTGTCGCGCCGTGTCGCTCCGCGGCTGATCGTCGCGCACGAACGACCACTGCAGAATCGTCACCGGTCCCGTGAGCATCCCCTTCACGGGGCGCTTGGTCTTCGACTGCGCGAACGCTGACCAGCGAACCGTCATCGGCCCAGGACGGGCCACGTCGCCGAAGATGATCGGCGGCTTGACGTACCGGGTCCCATAGGACTGGACCCAACCGTGTTCGGTGAACGCGAACCCGGCGAGTTGTTCACCGAAATACTCCACCATGTCGTTGCGCTCGAATTCACCGTGCACCAGCACGTCCAGGCCGATCTCCTCCTGGAGCGCGAGCGTCTTCGTGATCTGCGCTTCGATGAAGCGCTCGTACTCGGCCTGGGACATCTGGCCGTCGGTGAAGCGGCGTCGCGCCGCGCGCACTTCGGACGTCTGAGGAAAGGACCCGATGGTGGTCGTGGGGAAGCGCGGCAGCTCCAACTGCCGGCGACGTCGCTCGGTGTACGGTGTCGCTCGCCTCAAGTCCCCGGTTTGCACGGCCGCGACATGCTGGCGCACGACGGCGTTCAAGGTGAGCGGGGAAGCGCGACGGGCCGCCGCGGCGCGCCGGCTCTCCGCGAGCTGCCTTTCCACCGCGGCGCGCCCATCGCGCAGAGCGTGCGTGAGCGTGGCCACCTCTTCCAGTTTCTGCGTCGCGAAGGCGAGCCACGGCCTGATCTCCGGATCGAGCCCGGACTCGAGCGCGAGGTCGATGGGCACGTGTAGCAGCGAGCACGACGGTGCGACCCACAGACGGTCCGGGCCTATCTTCCCTTGCGCCCGCTCCAGCAGGGTGAGCGCCGCATCCAGGTCGGTGCGCCAGATGTTACGACCATCCACCACACCCGCCGACAACACGCGCCCCGCCGGCCAACGCTCGAGCAGCGCGTCGAGCTGCCCCGGCGCTCGGACCAAATCCACGTGGAGTCCGTGGGTCGGCAGCGCGAGCGCCGTGGCGGCGTTCTCATCCAACCCAGCGAAGTAGGTCGCGAGCAAGATCTTCGCGCCCCCGGAGCGTTCGGCCAGATTGCCGTAGGCCGTGCGGTAGCGCTCGAGTTCCGCCGGTGTGCGATCGAGCGCGAGACACGGCTCGTCCACCTGCACCCACTCCGCGCCCGCCGCGGCCAGACGGTGCAGCACTTCCGCGTAGACGGGCAGCAGCCGGTCGAGCAGGTCGAGCCGGTTGAACCGCGCGCCCTTTTCCTTGGCGAGCAGCAGGAACGTGAGCGGACCGACGAGCACCGGTGTGGTACGAATGCCGAGGGCGAGGGCCTCCGAGAACTCATCTACCGGCTTCGACGAGCCGAGGCGGAACATCTGATCGCCCGTGAGCTCTGGGACGATGTAGTGGTAGTTGGTGTCGAACCACTTCGTCATCTCCATCGCCGTGACGTCCCGACCTTTTTGTTGGACCCCCCGCGCCATCGCGAAGTAGGTGTCGAGATCGACCGACGGACCGCTCCAGCCGTACCGCCCAGGCACCGCACCGACTAGGGCGCAGGTGTCGAGCATGCGGTCATAGAATGAGAAGTCGTTGGCCGGTGGGAGGTCGACGCCGGCGTCGCGCTGCAGCCGCCAATGACGCGCGCGCAGCTCGGTGCCGGTGCGGAGCAGGTCCGGCTGCGACAGTTTCCCGCTCCAGTAGCTTTCGGTGGCGCGCTTCAGCTCACGCGCGGCGCCGAGCGGGGGGAATCCGAGTGTGTGGGAGATGGGCATGGGGCGGGGAATCTAGCGACCAATACGCCATCTCTCCACAGACGGCGGGCGGACGCTGCAACCGTCCGCCCGCCGCCCCTTTCGAGTCCTACGTCGTCGGGCTAGGGTGCCAGGTTGAAGTCCTGCGTCAGGTGTTGCCCGACGCCCACCGTCACCAGGACCGATTTCGACACGAACCCACTGACGGTCGTGCTATCGAGAACCTTGTAGTCCCCGGCAGGCAACAGCGGCAGAGAATACGTTCCGTCGGTCACATTGGCGCTGTCCGTTGTGACCGTATCAGTTCCCTTGATGGCGAACAGCAGCCCCTTCGCCTCTATCGGGGTCGAGGTGCCCGAAATCGAGCCAGATTGGTCTGTCACGACGCCGTGAATCACGGGCTTGAACAACACCTGACGCGGTGGAGTCGGGCCGGTGATGACGAAACTGCGGCAAACGTCAAAGTCCACCGTGAGATCCGTCCGGCCCGGCTGGATGTGGACGGGCCCCCCGAACTCGACTTTTATCCCCGTCTCCATTCCGCTTGGTACCTTGAGCACGCGAGCCACCGCTTCCCCCTCGAGCAACACCGACGCCTGGTCGACGACCAGTCGCAGCTGCGCGTAATCGCCGGCCGGAATCGCCTTATCGCCCAGCAATGCCGTGACGCCATTTTGGAGATCCAGCAGATGGTAATCGATGCTGGGATCCGTAGGGATGGTGAAGCGGGAGGTTCCGTCAGCTCCGATTAGGTAAACCGTGGAAAACTTCACTGTCATGTCGCTGATGCCGCACGCAGGGTCATCAGTGAGCCGCACGAAGACATGGCTCATCTGAGGTCCGGCGCCGGTCTCGCAGGCAGCGAGCCCGGCCGCCAGGATCAGGCTCCAGTATTTCGACGATCGCATGATTCACTTGGCTCCGCGTGGAGGTGGGGTCATGTTCCCTAAAGAGCCCTCTCCCGGCAGCGGAGTAACGCGCGTCAGGGCTTGTGGGGGTTGCCCTCTCCCTTTCCCTGGCCATGGGGCCGTGGAGCCTGGTGCGCCGTAGCGGCTCGCTCCAGGCCCGCGGCTGCCGCCGCCGGTGGAGCACCCCGAGCCATGGCCGCCTGAACCTGCCCGGGCAGGCTCACGAGGTCTCCTACCGGTCGGCCGGATTGGATCGCCCCCCGCACCAGTCCTACGGTCTGGGCGCGCGGCACGCCCATCGCGGCGAGCGCGCCGGCGACCTGCAAGGCGACGGCGGTGGGGTGGGATCGATCAGCGGACCGCGCAATCGCGCCGATATCTCCGGGAGTCAGACCCGCGGCCAGGGCGAACCCACCCGCCTCTATTGCATCGTCGCCGGCAGGCGTGACGCCCGCCCCGCGCAGTGCAGCGGAGGCTGCATCGAGCTGGTCCAACACGGTCCGCACGGCAGGCAGGATGCGATCTGCCGGTACCCCTTTGACCACTCCCTCGAGCGCCTTGTCGACCAGTGGCGCGACCGGCAGACCCCGAGCCCGGGCGGAATCCGCCAGGGCCGAGACGGCGGCGGCAATCGGTGGCGGGACGCGGCCCGCGAGCCGCGCCGTGACGTCTCCTTGCGCCGCGAGCTCGGGCCCGAGCGCCATCGCCAGCATCACCCAGGCCACCCGACGGTTCACAGGATCCGTCCTTGCGCGGCGCTGACGCTGACGACGCTGTTCTTCCGGCCGAACCCGTCATCCACTGCCGGGGCGGCAGGATCCGGAACCCAGCGCCGGCCATCCACGATGAACGCGTACTGGTGCTGACCGACGGGCAGCGCCACGGTCACCGTCCACGTCCCCGCGGTATCGGCGCGGGAAAGCGGTGCGGTGGCCGGATCCCACCCGTTGAAGGTGCCCGCCAGGGCGACCTCCCGGGCGTTCGGGGCGACGAGGATGAACCGCACATAAACGCTCTCCGGACCGACGGCCGTCGCTCGGGGGGAGGCCACCCCCGGACTGCCGACGGACGCCGGCCGGAAAATGACGAACGCGAGGAGCGCCGCCGCGGCCGCCGCCAGCAACGACCACGGGGGCAGGCTGGGGGCCGTGAGCCAGCGCCATGCACGCTGTTGAGGTGGCGCGGCGCGGCGCCGGACTGCCGCCATCACGCGCGCCTCGATCTCGGGCGAGAGCGAGACGTGCCGGCGCGCGGCTTCAACTTCCGGCCGCAGCGCAGGCGGCAGGTCGAGCTCTTGGCTCATTGCGGCTCCCCGAGCAGCTCCCGCAGCCTGTCGTAGGCCCGGTGCATACGCATCTTCAATGCCGCCACGCCAGTTCCAACGCGTGCCGCGATTTCATCGTAGGACAGCTCCTCCACGTGCTTCAACACGAACACCTCCCGCTGCTCCGGTGTCAGCTGGAGCAATGCCTGCTCGAGCGAACGAGCCTGTTCCTTCCGCTCCAGTGAGGCGTGCGAGCCTTCCGACGCCGCCATCTCCCCCACCTGATCCAACCCGTTCGAACGTCGATCGCGCCGGCGTTCGGCGAAGCAGCGGTTCCTCAGAATGAGGAAGAACCACCCCGCGAACTTCTCCGGGTCGCGACACTGAGGCAGCCGCTCGTATGCCCGGATCAGAGCGTCCTGCACGGCATCTTCGGCGGCGTCCACCGAGCCCAGCATCCGGCTGGCGTAGCGCGCGTACCGGTCTTTATAGCGACGCACGAGGACGGCGTATTGCTCGACGTCCCCGGTCAGCACCGCTCGAACCACCGTCCCATCGGACGGCTCCGGCGTTGGCTCCACCCGGTCCCCTTGGATCGCCCGCACCCCGCGGGATGCTAGGAGGCCGGGCCGTCCCCGGCAACCGTCCTGAAGATGCTCCGAGCGGGCCTCCGGTAACGCATTGCCGATTCAACCCCTGGAGCGTGCGTTACCTACGGTCCCCGCAGGCCATCTTCACTCGTTCGGCAAGGTCAGTCCCCAGCCGAGGAGGCCGTCAGTGCTCGACTCCACCACCAACCGCCGGCTGCATCCCGATCGCGACCTCGTCGCCCGCATGGTGACCAAGGACGGTGCGGCGCTCGACGAGCTGTTGGCACGTCACGAGCGCACCGCCTATGCGGTCGCGATCGGGATCGTCCCCGATCCGAGCCGCGCCGAACGAGCGGTTTCCCAGGCCTTCCGCGAGGCCTTCTGCCAGGCTGAACGCTACGTCCCGGGAGAGCTTACCGTGCTCGCGTGGCTCACGAGCCTCACGCGCCGGCACGCCGAGGCCATCGCAGCCGTTCGCAGCTGAGGCTGGACCGCCGGCTTCCGGTTGGGGGGGCGCAGCGATCTGCGCCCCTTCGTATTTTCCGGGTTCCATGTCCGGCCGGCTCGTGGGACCAATCGCGGGAGTATTGCTCGTCGTTTCCCCGGCGGCCGCACCGGCACAGGCGGATGCCTCAGTGGGTCTCGGACTTGGGACGGTGCGGTTCCCCGGGGGCTCGACCTTCGGTGTCGTCTCGCTCAGCCCTGCGCTGGAGCTCATCGGCCCCGGCCGTAGCCTCCAAATGGACGGGACGCTCGCGGAGCTGCCTTCCGGCAACGGCTACGTGCAAGGCCGCCTCGCGCTGTGGGCAGCGACTCCGCCGTGGGCCGATCGATGGCGCCTTGCGGTGGATGCTCAGCTCTCCGGCGCGGCCAGCGGTCGCAGCACCGGAAGCGGAGCAGGACAACTGGGCGTCGAGGCGTTGTTCGCGGCACCTCGATGGGGCGTGGCCGTCGCCACCGGGCCCGCTTCGGGATGGATCGTCCATGAGATCCCCGTCACCGCGTGGCGCGCGCGGATCCGGGGTTGGTGGCACACCGTGCCGGCGCGCACTGAGTTGTTCGCCAATGTCGAGCCGACGCGATTCCTCGGCGCCTGGTACACCGACCTCACCGGCGGTTTGATACTCCATGCACCTCACATCGAGGCTCGCATCACGACCGCAGCCCGGGTGAGTGAGGTGTACGGATCACGTGGCGCCGGCCTGGCGGCGGTCGAGCTTCGCCTCGCCGCGGGCGTTTCGCTCGAAGCGGCGGGGGGCAACGTCCTGCCCGACCCGTACCAGGGGTTGCCGGCGAGCGGGTTCGTGTCCATCGGCGTCCGGGTCCACCTCCCATCCCACCGTGCTGCAACCACGACCCTCGTGCGCTCCCGATCCCTCACCGCGTTTCGGCGGGGCGACGGGATCGTGATCCGGGTGCGGTGGCGCGACGCTCACCGGGTCGAGATCGCCGGCGACTGGAACGAGTGGACACCGACGCCGCTCGCGCAGTCGGACCCCGGACAATGGGAGTTGTTCATCGCGCTACCCGCAGGACCGCACCGGTTC
>Ga0153915_10001237_pt1 | contig 23569 bp, 29 predicted proteins | sample Opewatmetagenome_2_FD_107003 | JGI IMG/M metagenome (GOLD analysis project Ga0153915, IMG submission 107003) | Freshwater wetland microbial communities from Ohio, USA - Open water 3 Core 3 Depth 3 metaG | ecosystem: Environmental > Aquatic > Freshwater > Wetlands | place: USA: Ohio, Lake Erie...
ACGAAGCCGACATTCAGACGTAATGGAGAATGTGGGTCAGACACTGTGGTTTATGAAAAATACTTTGAAAATCGCAAAGTAATTTATTATATCTTTCAATTATTATAACATATTTTGTTGCCAGGGGTAGGTTAAATTATAATTGGATTGCCCACATATGGTGTGTGGGTATAGTGCGGATAGTCAATTTCTGCGGAGAGATAATATGCAACGTTTGTTGGTAACCACGGGAAATCCGGGCAAGTTAATTGAGATACAATCTCTTCTTGATAACCTAGAAATCACTTTACTTACCCCGGATATGATTGGATTATCCCTGAATGTTGATGAAAACGGTGATACCTATGAGGAAAATGCTTCACTAAAAGCAAGCGATTTTGCAAGGGCATCCAGTTTGGTGACTCTAGCAGATGATTCGGGGTTGGAAGTGGATGCATTGGGCGGATTACCGGGGATCCGATCGGCACGCTTTTCCCCCCTCCCCAATGCAACTGATGCTGATCGTCGAACTTATCTGTTGGATTTATTGCAGAGTCATCCACGCCCTTGGTTAGCTCATTTTCATTGCACGGTTGCGATCGCAACTCCGAAAGATAGGTTATATTATGCTCAAGGAAATTGTCCGGGAATAATCATTCCAGAGGAACGCGGCACCAATGGTTTTGGTTATGATCCAATCTTTTTGATCCCCGAAATCGGTTTAACCATGGCAGAGTTAAGCATGATCCAAAAGAACCATCTCAGCCACAGAGCAAGGGCGGTTAAAGCCGCGTTACCAATTCTGCTTATAATTCTTCGAAACCATTCAACTTCTACCTCTTAAAAAAATTTCCACCCCCGAGATGCTTTCCAAGCCGTGTATTTTAGGTTATCATAATGCCGATGAGTCCTCTTAGCTATACCCTCATTGTAGGTGCCATTTCCATTGTCGTGGGTATTCTTATATGTTTAGCCGTCCTAAATGCGATTGGACAATTGCAATTTGGAAATATATTTCACAGACAAAAGGGCGAAAGCCTGGGGGGTAAACCCATTTGGGATATAGATCATCGCAGGTTGCGTGAAATTTACAATCTTATTTCCAAAGTTACCGCTACATTAAAATATGAGAGTGTATTGGAAATTGCTTTGGATTTAGGTTCGAGGGTCCTTGCAACCCCCAATATCCCTGCCGAACGCTTGGTAAGTGCTGTATTATTATTTACTGAAGCCGAATACGATCATCCTTTATTAACTGTGGGCTCAGCCAGGCACTTCATTCAATCGGATCTGCGGGTTATCCTCCCAGGAACCAGTGGGTTAATTGGAGAGGTGATCACAGATGGCGCTCCTAAAAGTCAAACTGATCTTTCGAAGGACCCTGAATTAAGCCGGATCGTTGCCCTCCGTCCTTGTTCAATTGCCTATTGCCTTCCTTTGAGAGCAGGATTTGATACGTATGGGGTTTTGCTTTTCGCCCACTCTGACCCCGATTTCTTTACACAATCCAAGCGCGAGCTACTGGATATAATTTCCCACCAGGCAGTCATTGCCATACAAAATGCCCGTCTTTACAGCGATATTCAACGAGAAAAAGAACGAATGATAGAAATTCAGGAGCAGGAGCACAGAAAGCTTGCCCGCGATCTGCATGATGGACCTACGCAATCCATGGGCGCCATAGCCATGCGTCTTAATTTTGCCCGTCGGTTGTTAGAAAGGGATCCAAAGGCTACCGCAGATGAGCTCTCGAAAATTGAGGAGCTTGCCCGCCGTACCACGAAAGAAATTCGCCATATGCTTTTTACATTACGCCCGTTGGAGCTCGAATCTCAGGGTTTGATTGGAGCACTGAAAGCTATGGCAGAAAAAACGCATGAGACCTATAACCAGAATGTCATCGTTGAGGCTGAAGAAAATATTATTTCCGAGCTTGAGATGAGTAAACAAACCATCATCTTTTATATCGCAGAAGAGGCAATTAACAACGCATGTAAATTTGCCCAGGCGAATCATATTTGGGTCCGAATGAAAGACTATGATAAAGATCTTGTGATACTTGAGGTTCAGGATGATGGAGTCGGTTTTGATAAGAACAATGTAGAATCCTCCTACGAGCAACGCGGAAGTTTGGGGCTAAAGAATATGAATGAACGCGCCGAAATGGTGAATGGTATATTCCGGCTAGACTCAGCGATTGGCAAAGGTACTATTATCCGTGTACTCATTCCAATGACCGAAGAGGCCACGGAACGACTGCGTAGAGGCGGGTGATCCGTAATGCCTGTTTCTGGAAATTTATATTATTCACGACATTGTGAAATAGGAACGGAAAATCCACCTCTAATACTGATCCATGGTGCAGGGGGCACTCATCTTTATTGGCCACCTGAAATCCGCCGTCTGGCTGGATATTGTGTTTACTCGATTGACCTGCCAGGACACGGAAAATCTGCAATCTGTGATGGGCAACAATCGATCGGTGAATATGCCCGACACCTAGTTCAGTGGCTGGAATCTATTCAATTACGCAGGGCGGTTTTGATAGGCCATTCAATGGGTAGTGCTATCGCTTTAGCTTTGGCTATTCATCATCCGGAATACGTTGTGGGATTAGGATTAATTAGCGCCGGAGCACGTCTGCATGTCCATCCAGATTTGTTAAATTACGTCGCTGATCAGACTACTTTCGAAAAAGCTACTGAACTTCTGGTGTCTTATTCGTTCAGTTCCCATGCACCTCCGCGTTTGATCGAGCTAGCCTCCAAGCGTATGCTCGAGACACGCCAGAGTGTACTTTATGGGGATTTACAGGCATGTAATCGTTTTGATGTCATGGATCGATTAGGAGCTCTTCACCAGCCCACCCTGGTGATATGCGGAACCGATGACCAAATGACACCTTTGCGTTACGCACAATTCCTGTCAAGTGCAATACCTAACGCCCGGTTGAGCGTTATCCCTAATACCGGGCATATGGTAATGCTGGAACAGCCACGTCTGGTTGCAGATTGCTTGCTTGTTTTTTTACATGAAATTACGTTTCATCCGGGTGAGGGATTCTGACATGTATGTTGCCATTGAGGGTGTCATTGGGGTCGGGAAAACCACTTTGGCTCGATTGCTTCAACCAGCGTTTCAATCTGCTTTAGTCCTCGAGGTTTTTGAAGAAAATCCTTTTCTTTCAGATTTCTATTCCGACCGCCAACGTTACGCCTTTCAGACACAAATATTTTTTTTACTCAGCCGCTATTACCAACAGCGACGCTCTGTACCTGAAATCCTGAAGAGGGGCGGATCTTTGATTACAGATTACACCTTCGCCAAGGACGCCTTATTTGCTCGAATAAACCTGATTAGTGATGAATTGGATATGTACTACCGGGTGCATGATGCCCTGGCGGAGAAGATCCCTCTCCCTAACCTGATCGTTTATCTGCGTGCAGATCCAGACGTGCTCATGCAGCGTATTGCCTCTCGCGACAGACCGTATGAACGAAATATGGAACGGGAATATATTAACCAATTAAACCAAGCTTATGACGATTTTTTTATCAATAACCAGGCTAGAAATGTAGGAGGGAATGTAACCGTTCTTACCCTGGATACCAACGAATTGGATTATGTTCGCCGGGTCGAAGATCTAAAATGGGTTGAGAACCGGATTCGCCAAACCCTCAAACAAGTACCTTTTCAGGCCTCCCTTCCTATGATCGATGAGGTATGAATAACTGTATTGAGCGGCTCAATTGAGAGATCAGCTCGGCTAAACCGCTAATCAGTTGAATTTAAACATAAATACTCAGATGTGCGATATTAAATCTTCTGGTTTCCCTATTTTTGGACTAGGGGGTGAAAATGCGAATTAATCGTAATATGCTGCTCAAGATTGCTAATGATACCGTTGAAAAATATCTGAGCGACAATCGCTCGATAATGGCCATCTACCTGCAAGGGTCGTTGTTAGGTGACGGTCCATTGATTGGTAATACCGCCGATATTGATCTATTTTTCATCCATAGCAAGGAAATTTCTTTCGAGCGGGAAATAATAAGGGTGTCAGATGAAGTACATTTGGATATTTCACATCATTCACACATGTTGTACCGTCAACCACACGAACTGAGGGTCCATCCCTGGCTTGGGCCAGCCATCTATGGCTGTAAGATCATGTATGACCCGCAACACTTTATCGATTTTGTACAAGCCAGTGTTCGAGGTCAATTTAATAATCCGGAAAATGTACTCAGCCGTGTACGTAGGCAAGCCGAACACGCCAGAGAAATGTGGGTATCATTTAATAGCAATCCCCACTCTCCTGATCCTCAAGATGCAAGCCTTTATTTACACGCCCTAGAACATTCGGCGAATGCCGTGTCAGGGTTGAGTGGGCAAAATCTGACAGAGCGACGATTCTTGCTAGATCTCCCGCATAGGGCTGAAGCTGTGCGTAAGTCTGGTTTATATCCGGGCTTTTTGGGTTTGTTAGGTGCGCCAAATGTGGATTCTGGAATCATGCGCTCATGGCTACCTGAGTGGCGGAATGCATATTGCGCCTTACCAGTCAATACAGTGCCCTTACGGTTGCATCCGCACCGATTGTTATACTATCAACGCGCCTTAGACGTCATTTTGAACAGTCCAACCCCACATGACGCGCTCTGGCCTCTTTGGAACACTTGGACGCACGCTATCTGCGCTTTGCCTGTCGAGACTCCCTATCGCTCTACCTGGCAAAAGGCTGGCGAGCAGTTGGGTTTGCTTGGAGACAGTTTCGCTGGGAAAATCGAAGGGCTGGATGCTTACCTCGATCAGGTAGAAGAATTGTTGGATGCTTGGGCGCGTGAAAACGGGGGATAAGTTTCAATTTACTAATCCCAATCAAAGGTTGAGCGCTTAAATCCCCCGTATTCGTTGTATAGCCCGAATATATTACAAGATATCATACAATAACACATATAAACCGCATATTAATTGGTATTACTGATATTTTGTTTCACGTGAAACTTAGCCGAGATAGATGCCTACGTAGACATTGTACCAGAGTGGTTTCACGTGAAACAACTGAATCGAATCGGTGTAGTTTTTATCATGGCTAAAACTGCTGAATGCCGGCGGAATACCCAGATCGAAATTGCTAGAAATACCGCCGTACTGCCCAGGACGATGTTGATATCGAGCAGGTTGCCTCCCAATGATCCCAGGTTCTGGGAGGCATTGACCACCCCATCAGCCAGGTAATATGTAGGGATTAACCAGGCAATTTGTAATACAGGGCCGCTACCTATAAAATCTCCCAATTGGCAAACGAAGATACTGCTCATAAACTAGATAACGGAGACCAGTCCTGCCATCGTCCCTGCAGATTGGACTGAATTGAGCACGGAGACAAAGAGCAACCCGACGACAGTCTACGGTATGCATCCAGGATCACCTAGAGCATTACGAGCAGCACATCTCCGGGAAAACCATCCAGGATCGCCAGCACCACGGAGGTCATGGCGAGAGGAAAGACCAGGACTACTAGCAGTTTTCCAGTCAGAATATCGCTAAAAGAAGTTGGTGTAACCAGGAGCATTCGCAAGGTTTTCTTCTCTTTTTCTTCGATGAGCAGTGTCGCGATAAAAAAATTGTGCCTACCGTGTGTGAGAGCAACAGGGCCAGTAGAGAGTAGACTTGTTTCAGACTAACTCCAACATTCTTCGTCGATGGCGGGTTGATCACATTTGTGTTGATTTTCGCCCCTGCTTGGGGGCTGGTGAATGTGCATGCGAAATTGAAGATGGCTATCTGGAACAGCGACTGAGTTGTGTATTGACCATGGTGCCGTTCAGAAATAACGAGAGGGAAGGATAAGATCATGACCGCACGTTGCTGTCGAAATTCTCAGGAAGTACCAGTCCTATAGTATATGCGCTCTTTACTTTTACTCCGGTAGGCTCAAAAGCAGCCTTCTCCTCAGCTGCCGAATCCTCCTGGACGATTTCCGCATTTGGAAAAACTTACTCCATGGCTTGAGACAGGTTGGAGTTGCCTGGGTTGTAGATCAGCAAGATGGTTTGTTGACCGCCGACCAGTTAACCAATAAACAGCTACAATGAAAATAGTAAGATCGGAAAGATCAGGCCCCCTAAGGCTGACCTTCAAGCCAGATATCGAGAAATTCTTTGCAAACGATTGCCCAGACGATATGTGGATGCATCATTATTCTCCTGGAATTCATTACGCCGGTCGAATTCCTGCTGCCTCGATAAACACCTCTTCCAATGTGTCTTCCTGAGTATGAACCGAGCGCACATTCCCTTGCACCATTAAGTTTGCCGGGCATTGTTGTTCCTTTGGTACATCCATGCTCAAGAGGAGCTGGGAAAGCTAATCTGTATGGATTGGATCAGATAAGGTACATTCAGAGCTCGTTTTCCATGTGAGAATTTTAGGTTTTGGGGCGTGTCATTGGCAACGATATAGCCATTAACTATAAAAAATACCCGTCCACATAGTTGGTCGGCTTCCTCAAGCAAAAGAGTAGTCAATAGAATGGTCTTGCCATTTTGGCTGAGCAGCTCAATCGCTTGGCGTACTTCTCGCGCTGCGATCGGATCTAGTCCCCAGGTTGGCTCATCAAGGAAAAGCTAAGGAGGATCATGAATCAAGGCGCGGGCAATCATTAAGTGTTGTTTCATTCCGTTTGAGAAGGTAAGCACTACCTCCTTGGAGCACTCTGCCTGGTGAACGAGATCTAAAAACTCATTAATGCGGATCATGGGTAAGTTATACAGCTAAAAGCTAGAGCGCAAGATATCGGCTGCAGAGAGGCGTTCAAAAAGATTTGCTCTTCGAAGACGACACCAATAAGCTCTTTCAATCGAGTGTGATCTTTCACAACATCGCCGCCTGCGACGGTTGCTCGTCACCCACTTGGGTCGATCTAACCAGTCAGTAAGCGGATTGTTGTTGTCTTACCTGCATCATAGGGGCCAAGTAATCTAAAGATTTCTCCGCGTTGTATGCTGAAGATGACTCCGCTGACTGCCTCAATATCATTAAAGCTGCGCCGTAGGTCATTAGCTTCAATAAACAGCGCCATTGCATCCATGCTCAGTCGCTTCCACTATTTCTCACCTTCATGAGTGGTCGGCGCACTGCCCTTATTCAGCTGACCAAAACCAAGGGATACCAGACCGCTCATGCTACCTAAGTTCATCGTATCTACTGCAGAGCTGGGGACGATAACCAGGGCTCCCTTTTGCTTTAAACCTTCAAAAAGCATATTCATCGCTCTAAGGTGCAAAGCTGTTGGATTATTGATATAGGCTTCGGATGCCTGGGCGAAACTGGAGGCAATCTGCTGCTCCGATTCACCTAGAATGACGCGCGCCTGTCGCTCACGCTCAGCCTGTGCCTGACGCGACATGGCATCTTCCAGATCAGGTGGGATGACCACGTCGCGAATCTCGACGGATTGCACCGTGATACCCCAAGGAGTAGTACGCTCGTCGATTATTTTTTGCAGGTCAGCATCCATTTTGGCACGCCCAACTAGAATATCTGCCAGAGTCATTTGCCCGATGATCTCACGTAAAGCCGTCTGTGCTGCCCATGAAATTGCTACTCGATAGTCTGCCACTTCCAACGCGGCTTTTTGTGCATCCCAGACCAACCAGAACAAGACAGCATCCACATCGACGGGAACCGTGTCCTTCGTTAGCGTTTTTTCAGCTGAGAATGGGGTCACATTAACCCGGTGGTCGATCCAGTTGACCACTGTGTCTGCTATGGGGATGATCCAGAATAATCCCGGTCCCTTTAAATTTCGGAATTTTCCTAAGCGTAATACCACCGCTTTTTCCCACTGTGACGCAATTTGCACCGCCAGAAGAATGTAGGTTCCGGCCAAAATCATAATGACAAGAAATGGTACTGTGATGGTTTCAGATACACCATTATTATCCATGACGGCTACACCAATGACTGCCATGATAAAAACTATGGCAAAAAAGAACCCACCGATGCCGCTTATACGCACATTGGATTTTGGCTTTGTGTTGGAACCATCAGAAATGGTGAGCTGTTTTAACATACTGGGCTTCTCTTTCATTTTTCTCATAGGTTTCTTTATTCACCTTTCTCTTTAATCTGGTCAACAAACTCATCTTCAACTTCTTTACGTTTATAACCCAACCGGTCTGTTTCTCTAATCAACGTTTCGATCAGGTTGACCAGTTTTTCGTTGCGGATGATCTGCATTTCCTGCACGCCGGGCGTGCTGGCAACAAAAGTACCCTTCCCTCTTTCGGTGATAATCACCCCCTCGTTGACCAGGTCGCGGTATGCCAGGGCAACCGTATTGAAGTTCACCGATAGCTCTACCGACAGCTCTCGGATTGTGGGTAGCTGGTCTCCGGTTTTAATCCGCCCGGCATGGATCAGACCTTTGATCTGTTCCTTGATCTGGTCGTAAATGGGTACATGGCTGTTTTTATCGATGCGGATGTCCATAAAAGGCTACTGTTATTTAGTCAAGTTTGAACTATTATACTATAACAATAGTACTATAGTAGTATAGCACAATTTGCTAAATTGTCAACTACGCATCTGAAACTGCCCTGAGAAATCCACTCTGGCATATAATCAATTACGGCTGCGATTGAAGTTACACTCCCGCCTATTTCTTTGGTCAAAGGAGATTTCATATGCCAAGTTATATATTTAAAGCCACACTCATCAGACCGGAGGGAGTTGGCACCTGGACCTACTTCAGTATTCCCTTGCATATATCCAAAACATTCGGTTCCAAAGGGCAAGTCAAAGTGAAGGGAACGATCAACGGGCATCCATTTCGAAGCACAGCACTGCCCATGGGTGATGGATCACATTATCTTGTGGTCGGGAAAAGCATACGCGACCATATCCAGGCAATCCAGGGAGATATGATAAAGGTCATTTTGGAGCTGGATTCTGAAAAGCGAGAGGTTGTCATCCCAGATGACTTGGTGCAGGCATTCGTCAACCAGCCATTAGCCAAAAATGTTTTTGAAAAGCTATCTAATTCACACAAGAAAGAATACGCGAACTGGATAATGGGCGTCAAGCAAGAAGAGACTCGTCGACGAAGGATTGAAAAAGCCATAGAGCTTTTATCGCTGGGCAAAAAGCTGCGCGATTAACTACTTTGTGGGTAATCGTGTAGTGGATAACCACTCCTGGAAGAGAATTGTGATTCTCATCCGTACTATGGAAATTGGATCAGTATATCCAGCCGAGGTGGCCCTAGAATCGCTGATCTTATAACTTATATCCAATCATCCGCAGAAAATCTTTTCGCCAGGCAATATCATCTTCGGCTTCAATCCCAAGCGGTGAAGAACCATCCACCACGCCCAAGATACCACGTCCAAGATCGGTTTCCGCAACCAAAACCTCCACCGGGTTAGCACTTGCACAGAAGATTCGGCATACTTCAGGTACCGCCTTTACCGCATTTAATACATTGACCGGGTAAAAGCCGTTTCCCAAAAAGATAATAAAACTATGCCCGGCACCGATTGCCTGGGCATTCCTACGCGCCAAATCGTTCATGGCTTCATCGGTACCACTCCATCGGATCAGACACTTGCCGGAGGCCTCACAAAAGGCAACACCGAACTTGATCCCAGGTACTGTATTGACCAGGGCTTCGTGAAGATCTTCCACCGTCTTTATGAAATGAGACTGACCCAGGATGAAATTGATCTCTTCGGGCTTTTCAATTTTTACGCTGATCAGGTTCATTGGAACTTCTCCTTACAATATGGTATTTTCTTAACTGTAACAAAATACATGTCAAGATTCAAGTGTCTAGAGGTTATGTGTCAATTCCCGACGGATTGTCACTCCCCATGGGGCGTGGTAGAATGCTGTAAGACGTACAAATTAACATAATTTTTTTGCGAGACTGGCGTTGCTGGTGTAGCACGGGAGTCTTTTCCCGTTTTCAGGAGGTTGCTGGAATGGAAGGACAAACAAATACATATACGGTGAAGAAAGGCCTGGCCCAAATGCTCAAGGGGGGCGTGATCATGGATGTAGTTACCGCTGAGCATGCCAAGATTGCTGAGGATGCAGGCGCAGTAGCGGTGATGGCACTGGAAAGGGTGCCGGCGGATATCCGTGCCCAGGGTGGTGTCGCCAGAATGAGCGACCCAGAGCTAATCCTTCAGATCATGGATGCTGTATCAATCCCGGTTATGGCAAAATGTCGCATAGGTCATTTCGTTGAAGCCCAAATTTTGGAGGCTATTGGCGTTGATTACATTGACGAATCAGAGGTTCTGACCCCCGCAGACGAAGAAAATCACATCTATAAACATGATTTCAAGGTTCCTTTTGTATGTGGTTGTCGAAATTTGGGGGAAGCCTTACGAAGGATCGGGGAAGGCGCAGCTATGATTCGCACCAAAGGTGAAGCCGGTACAGGGGATATAGTTGAGGCCGTCAGACACGCGCGCACAGTGATAGGAGAAATCCGTCATTTACAAAATCTGCCAGATGAAGAGCTGATGGCATTTTCGAAAGAGATTGGCGCACCCTATCACTTGGTTGTAGAAACGCACCAGGATGGTCGGCTTCCAGTGGTGAATTTTGCCGCGGGTGGCGTAGCAACCCCTGCAGATGCCGCTTTGATGATGCAGCTGGGCGTGGATGGGGTATTCGTCGGATCGGGCATCTTCAAATCCAGCGACCCAGCCAAGCGCGCCGCTGCGATTGTTAAAGCAGTCACTCATTATAACGATCCATATATCCTGGCAGAAGTGAGTCGTAACCTTGGTGAACCCATGGTGGGGCGCAATGTTTCCACAATACCTGAGGTGGAACGGCTGGCTGGGCGCGGTTGGTAAATGCGAGTTGGTATTCTAGCTTTACAAGGCGATTTTGCCGAACACAGTGTGATGCTCAGGCGCATGGGTGTCACGGTAGTCGAAGTACGCCTGCCAGAGCATTTAGAAGGATTGAGTGGTTTGATCATTCCAGGTGGTGAATCAACCACGATAGCCAAGCTTGCAGTGAGTTACGGGTTAATTGAACCCCTACATGAGTTCGGTCAAGACAAAGCAATTTGGGGTACGTGTGCAGGGGCGATTTTCATGTCCAAAGATGCTCATCGTAACCAGCCTTTACTCCAATTAATGGATATTACAGTGGAACGTAATGCTTTTGGTCGGCAAGTGGATAGTTTTGAGGTAGATTTGGAAGTCCCGGCATTGCAGGAAATTGATCCCAATGGGAGACCATTCCATGCGGTTTTTATTCGTGCTCCTTTGATTGAGTCTGTACTTGCTGAGGCTTGTATTTTGGCAAAACTTACCGATGGACGAATCGTAGCAGCTCAACAAGGCCGTTTATTGGCAACCGCATTTCACCCCGAGCTGACCGAAGACGATCGATTTCACCGCTACTTCTTGCAGTTGGCAGCATGAACATTCGCCCTTTTGGATGGCGTGATTTCCCCCTCCTTAATAGGTACCGAAATCGCGGCTTATTTCTGGATAGTACGCGGGTATTAATCCATGGACCGATATTGGTTCCCATGGGGGCTTTGATAACCTTCCTTGGACCATCAACCAGGATTTTTACGTATCGATGTGAAAACACCTCAAAAGCTGGTAAACCGCTCATTGGGCAGGTGATATATTTGATGGGAGCCTCCTACGCCCGGCTTTCTTTCCTGGCACCTGAGGATACAATGGGACATCCCGAGCTATCCGCATTGACGGATTATCTGGCTGTTCAAATGGGAAGCCAGGGGGCATTTCATATCCTGGCAGATGTGGACGAGAGCAATCAAATCTTTCAGTTATTGCATCGGGTAGGGTTTGCGATATATGCACGTCAGCGCATCTGGCGATTGGATGGTCAACCGATTGGGGAAGCAAATCCGATTACCTGGAGAGCTAGTAGGTCCAGAGATGCAATCGGAGTTCGCTCACTATACTGCAATGTGGTGCCAGGATTAGTTCAACAGGTGGAACCTCTACCCAAAAAGGACTTAAAAGGGGTCGTATATTACCATAATGGTGACCTACATGCCTTTGTCGAGTTGAAGTATGGGCGGAATGGCATTTGGGTGCAGCCTTTTGTCCATCCAGATGCAGAGGATTTCGATAAACACTTGGTACATTTACTGCAAGATTTGCCTGGAAGGCGCGCGCGACCGTTGTACATCTGTGTCCGATCTTACCAATCTTGGTTGGAGACAGCCGTCGAAGCGATGGGTGCTCAACCAGGACCACAACAAGCGGTGATGGTTCGCCACCTGACCGTTTCGCGACGTGTAACACAATCCTATCCATTGCCCGCGATAAATGGAACCCGTGCCGAACCTACTGCACCTATTGCTCGAATCGAGGAACCTCGCTTCTTGGAATTGACAGAAGTTGAAAACCAACCAAAGGCAAATTCATTATCATAAGTAAAAAAAAAGAAATCCATCAACTGGAATTTCTTTAGGATGTATATGACAAGAAAACGAATTACTGATAACTTGGATGTATTACTGAACGTGCTCCCACCTCAGCTGGCACAACAATTGACTGTCATTAACCGCTCAGATGATCTACTTGAAGTGATCCTCGACCTTGGGAGAATGCCAACGGCTCGTTTTGTTGACCGGGAAGAAACTCTTAGTCAAGTTGAAGTTACTCACACCGACATTGATTATGTGGTTGGGCGGATCAGCGCGTTTGATACGGATAATCGCGCTGGAATGGAACGAACATTACACCGTATTGCTGCTATCCGTAACCGCCGAGGCGATATTGTTGGGTTAACCTGCAGGGTGGGTCGCGCTGTCTATGGCACAACTGATATCATTCAGGATTTAATAGAAAGTGGCAAGAGCTTATTGTTGCTGGGTCGCCCGGGGATTGGTAAAACGACCATGCTGCGCGAAGCTGCGCGCCTTTTGGCAGAGAAAAAACGTGTGGTGATTGTTGACACTTCCAATGAAATTGGTGGTGATGGTGATGTTCCACATCCCGCAGTAGGTCGTGCTCGCCGCATGCAGGTCTCTACACCTTCGCTACAGCATGAGGTGATGATAGAGGCGGTGGAAAACCATAATCCAGAGGTGATCGTGATCGATGAGATTGGTCGCGAACTGGAGGCCGCCGCGGCACGTACCATTGCTGAACGTGGTGTACAGCTAATTGGTACGGCCCACGGGAACACCCTGGAAAATCTTCTGCTCAACCCAACCTTGTCGGATCTGGTGGGTGGGATTGAATCAGTCACGCTTTCTGATGAGGAAGCCCATAGACGTGGTACCCAGAAGACAGTGCTCGAGCGGCGCTCTCCACCTACTTTCGATATGCTCATCGAGATACAAACCCGCGACCGCCTGGCAGTACATCTGGATGTTGGTAATTCGGTAGACGCATTATTGCGCGGATATCCTACACCACCCGAGTTGCGTTATCGTGATGAAAGTGGGGAGATTCATATTGAGCATTCCACCCCACCTGCCAAACGTAGTCTTGGTGCTCAAGGATTTAGCCGTCAACCCATGGAGTTTGGTAAAGACCGCAGCCTTCCGCCCACCGAAAGTCGGGTGAGCATGAGTGAACTGCCCAATAGCCAAGATGATGAGGAAATCAAGCAATCTCTCTCCACTCTTCAACCTGTGCGGATTTATCCGTATGGTGTGGCACGTAATCGGTTAATCCAGGCTGCCAAGTATCTGGGTGTTCCTGCTGTCGTAGTAAACGAGTTGGGGGAGGCGCAAGTCCTGGTTACACTGAGGTCATATTATCGCAGCCGCCAGCATCCGGTAATCGAAGCAGAAAATCGAGGGATGCCAATCTACGTTTTACGAGCGAATACTGTCAACCAGATGCAACACTTTCTGAGTGATTTATACAATCTTTCCACATCGGTTTCTGAAGAGCGAGGTATGGAGCCTGCTATGCAAAACACCCAGGCAGCTATCGACGCCGTTTTGAATGGGGAACGCTATGTTGAGTTGCCCCCTGCCACAGCTTATATACGCCGCTTGCAGCATCAAATGGCACGGCAGGCGAATCTGACATCACATTCCTACGGGAAAGAGCCGTATCGGCGGGTGCGGATTTTCAGAGATTGATCTAAATGTTCATTACCCTCGAAGGCCCTGAAGGCAGTGGAAAGACTTCCCAGCTACCCAAGCTGGCGGAATATATACGCCAACGTGGTTTTGATATCTTAACCACCCGCGAGCCTGGAGGTACATCGATCAGCGAGCAAATAAGGACAGTCTTGCATAATCTTGAAAACAAGGAAATGAATCCGCGGGCCGAGATCCTGCTCTTTCAAGCTTCCCGCGCTCAGCTTGTGGAGCAAGTCATCCGGCCTCACCTGGATAAAGGCGGGGTTGTGCTCAGTGATCGTTATGCCGATTCGACTTTAGCCTATCAAGGCTATGGTCATCAAATTGATATCGAGCCATTGCGGGTTCTGGTGACTTTTGCGACCGGCGGGTTAAAACCGGATCTGACAATTTTATTGGATGTTGATGTAGAAACAGGCTTACGTCGCAAGGAGCTGAAAGGTGAGTGGAACCGTCTGGATGCCTATGATCTGGATTTCCACCAGCGAGTGCGGCGCGGGTATTTCAATCTTGTTCAAGCTGAACCAGAGCGTTGGGTCGTGATTGATGCCTCACAGTCGCCTGTAAAGGTTCAGGAAGAGATGCGTCGTGTAGTAGCCGAAAGGTTAAATATTAGCAAGTAAGGTAAGGTGGCTTAGAAATCCGCATCCTCACCCAGTTCGCTTGTTCCCCCCTCCAGATCAGGAATTGCTTTTTCAATATCTTCTGGGCTCTGGCCAGCCTCCAAACGGCCGACAACCTCGTCAAATTCAGGTCCAACTTCTTCACCCATTTCATTGCCCATTTTGCGCATCATTTTACCCAGGGCGCGCGGGTCATTTTCTAGCCCTTCCAGACCAGATGGATCGGTGAGGGCATCCAGCCGGCTCTCTTCCGATTTGGCGACGCGAATGCGTCCAATCCGTCTTTGAACCAGGTCACTCGTGCAGTGAGGGCAATGAACGTTTTTTTCTCCATATTCCTTGTAAGAGAAAAACACTTCAAAGCGTTTTTTACAACTCAGACACCGATACTGGTAAATTGGCATGATTGGCCTCCGTCTACAAAAATGCCGGTTATTTTATGCTCGCAACCTTAGCAAGGCTGAATTATAATGCTTGTCTGTGGAGAATTCTATGAGCGAATTCGAATTTAACTTCCCCCATCCTGAACCTCTTCTCATCGTCATATCCGGTCCTTCTGGAGTGGGTAAAGATACTGTAATCCAGAGGATGAAAGAAAGAAATCTCCCTATCCACTTTGTTGTTACCGCCGCCACTCGTCCGCCACGCCCGAATGAGGTTCATGGAAAAGATTATTTTTTCTATTCCCATGACGAATTTGCGGAGATGATAGAAAATGGCGAGTTACTGGAATATGCAATCGTCTATAACGATTATAAGGGCATCCCTAAGGCACAGGTAAGAGATGCACTGGCAAGCGGCAAGGATGTAGTCATGCGCCTGGATGTACAAGGCGCTGCCACGATCCACAAGCTGTGCCCTGATGCCCTGATGATTTTCCTGACAGTCCGGGAAGAGGATATGATCAACCGTCTTCAAGAGCGGGCTACAGAGAGCCCTGAAGGGCTCAAGCTGCGTATCGCCACCGCACGGCAAGAAATGACCCATCTTGATACATTCGAGTATATGGTCGTTAACCGTGAGTTACACCTTGACGAGACTGTTGATACCATTGTTTCGATCATTATCGCAGAGCATCACAGGGTAAAACAACGGAAGGTCACGTTATGAACCAGAATCATCCTGCCCCTCAAGAAATTCCTCCTTCTACTGCAATGCCCGGGGGGCAGTCGTTCGTGCGCCCCGTCTATCGTCCATATGTGACTTATGTACTGATCGGTATCTGTGTGGTGGTTTATCTACTTCAAGCAGGTACAAGTTATTTTTTAAAAGTTGACATCCCAGCAGCTTTAGGTGTCAAAGATAATAATTTAATCATGCAAGGGCAGGTTTGGCGATTATTTACTCCCATCTTCTTGCATGGCTCAATCCTGCATATTGGTTTTAATATGTACGCGTTGTTCTATATTGGTCCGACTCTTGAAAGGTTCTATGGTCGTTGGCGTTACCTGGGATTATTTATATTAAGCGGCTTTGCAGGGAATGTGATCTCATTTATGTTTTCTCAATACCAATCGCTAGGGTCATCCACTTCGATATTTGGCTTGTTAGGCGCAGAAGGAGTGCTCATCTATCAGAACCGTGAAATATTTGGGAGTATTGCCCGCCGGGCGTTATCTCAAGTGGTCATCATCGCAGTGGTTAATCTGATTATTGGCCTAACACCTGGTATAGACAATTGGGGACATATCGGTGGTCTGATAGGTGGGACGTTATTTGCCTGGTTTGGTGGTCCTTTACTTCAAAAGCAAGGGTTAGTTCATCCCTATACCCTGGCAGACGGGCGTGGCAATCGGGAGGCTCTTGTGGCAGGCACCGCAGTGGGTGCCTTGTTTTTCTTTCTCACCATCGCAGTGATGTTCATGCGTAGGGGTTAACAAATTTCCCAATTGGGGGTTCTCTTCTCTACGAACGCCTTCACTCCTTCCTTGTGTTCAGATCTCAACCGAGCAATTTCTTGAATGTACGCTTCGTAGTCTAAAACCTGCTCAAGGTGGGGGTAGATGGCTTTGTTAAAGTCCCGTTTGGCTAACCCCATGGCATGGATGGGTCCCTTCGCTAAAGCCTTAACCATTTCTAAGGCGCTTGTTTGCAACATGCGAGGCGGAACCACACGGTTGACCAATCCCCAGCTTAGGGCTTGCTGTGCCGTTATTGGTTCGTTTGTGAATGCCATCTCGGTTGCTCGTCCCAAACCAATCAACGCAGGCAGGAACAGCGAGACAGCTGAATCTGGCGCTAACCCGATGCCTAGAAACCCGACCACAAAACGAGCATCTTCGCTGGCAATGCGCAGGTCACAAGCCAAAGCCAAGCCCAACGCCGCACCAGCCACGGTTCCGTGAATTTCAGCCAGTACGGGGATGTCCAACCGGCGAATTTGTACTACCAGCGGATTATAAGTCTCCAACATGTGCTTGCGGTACGACTCCCCTTCAGCGTTCAGAATTTCATGCACATCCTGCCCTGCGCTGAAGACATCTCCTGCTCCTCTTAGAAGCACAATGCGCGCCAGCTTCTGTTGAGCAACCGTCTTGAAGGCTCCCTGAAGTGACTTAACCATCTCCAGGCTCAGAGCGTTGACCTTTGGATGATCCAAAGTGATTGTAAAAATTCCATCTTTGAATTCGGTAAGGATTGTTTCTGCCATTAGATTTCCTCCCAGGTTTATTCTAACCCTTAAAACGAAGAACAGGCGGGTTCGACGACCTGCCTGTTCTTTATGATTCTGGAAAAGAATTAGACCGGCGGTTCTTGATCGTCTTCCTCATTGTCTACTTGGTCATCGTCTGCGCCTAATTCCAATAGCGCCTCCTGTTCAGTCAAGCGCACCCACAGGAAGATGAGCTGTCCGTCTTCCATTTCCATCGTGCGCGATGCCACAATTGGTGTCTTGTGGATCAGTCCATCAGCTGCGCGGAATTCGAGTTGGATTGTATGTTGTTTATGCCATGCGCGATAACACCTTTCTACTAACGATGGACCGTTAAATGTACGCAATCGGGTCAGGGCTAGTTTATGCAAGGTTGGGCTTTCATTTAAACCCAGAGGCCAACCCTCATGAACATCTTCAAAGTTCGGGGGTGGTCCTTCAATTATTGTGATCTTGTCATCCATTTACTGGCTCCTCACTTTTGGAATCATACCACGAAAGATTGTCGAGGTAGTCATTACTTATCTTTTTATACCAGTCCCGCCAAGAGTATAATGGATGCATGCATAAATTGATCATTTTGGTCGAATCGACTACCACCCCAGATTTCCATGTTTTTTGGCCACGCTTTCTGCATGCCGCTGAAAATATCCCCGGTTTGCAGCGAGAAGCCACAAGTCGCATCGGTCAGATATTATACGGTGATATGCAATGTTCACTAATTCATGAATTGTTTTTCGACTCTTACAAGTCACTGCAACTTGGGTTGGCTTCAGAATCCGGAAAGGAAGCTGGCAGACTCTTGCAGGAAATGACCGGCGGAAGGGTGCGCCTGCTCATAGCCGATCATAGTGAAGATGAGCTGGAAAATATTCTAAAATACAGGGCTCTGGAGCAAGATGCAAAACGATAGACTGGGCGCGCATGAATTACGTGAGTATATGCAATCTCACAACGTCCTGGGTGAAATCCTACAATTGAAGGTGCCCACCCCCACGGTGGAAACCGCAGCTCAGGCAGTGAGTGCCAAACTGGAGCAGATCATCAAGTCCATCCTTTTTATGGTTGACGGTCAGCCGGTGTTGGCGATTGCCTGCGGAAAGTCTACCATCGGCCGCAGTGCCATCGCAGATTTATATGGGGTGGGCAAGAAGAGAGTTAAGCTTGCCACGCCAGAAATGGTGCTTGAAATTAGTGGCTATGAAGTGGGGGCGATGCCTCCTTTTGGACATCGTATGCCGTTGAGCACATTGATCGACCGGAGGGTGCTTGACATACCAGAAGCTTATGCCGGGGGGGGAGCTGAAAATGCGCTGGTACGTCTCAATCCACAAGAAATCCTTCGCGTGACCGGGGCAAGAGTACTGGATTTGCTTGAATAGCGCATGAGTAAAAATCATGGGAAAACCGTTACTAGTAATTTTGGGTCACCCGGGCGTGAAAGTCACGACTCTGCGCCTTTTTATGCAGGTCGTTTGTATTGCAACCAACCCCAAGAGCTGGTTGCTGATTTTGTCGAGAGTCAACTTTCTGTGGAATGCCTGAACCAAATTTATTGCAGTACTGCCGAGAAAATGGCTGAGCTGCCCGATAATAGTATCCATTTGATGGTGACCTCCCCACCTTATAATGTAGGCAAGCAATATGACGTCGACTTAACTTTGCCTGAATATCTGGCATTCCTGGAAAGGGTTTGGGCAGAGGTGTTCAGGGTCTTGGTGCCTGGTGGGCGGGCTTGTATCAATGTCGCCAATCTCGGTCGTAGACCTTATCTCCCTCTGCATGCATGGATCACAGAGAGCATGCTGCGTTTGGGATATTTAATGCGCGGAGAAGTCATCTGGAACAAAGCTGCCAGCGCCAGCCCTTCCACGGCGTGGGGTAGCTGGAAGTCTGCCACCAACCCTACTTTGCGTGATGTACATGAATATATCCTGATCTTCTCAAAGGGTGCTTTCAAACGATATAATCCATTTCAAAGAGAGAGCACAATCTCAAATGGGGAATTCCTCGAATTTACCAAAAGTGTGTGGACGTTTCCTGCTGAGCCAGCCTCCAAAATCGGTCATCCAGCTCCATTCCCGGTCGAACTGCCCTATCGATTGATTCAGTTATATTCTTTCAAAGGTGAAATCGTGCTTGACCCGTTTATGGGCAGCGGGCAAACCGCACTGGCAGCCCTTAAAGCAATTAGGCATTATATTGGCTATGAAATCAATCAGGAATATGTTTCATTAGCAGAAGCTCGTATACAGGGATCTGGGATGCAACCGAGTTAATAATAGACCTAATCGATTTTCTCGCTCCCCGAGTTTCAGTCCGTCTCATACTCGCTTTTCAACAAGCCGTAGATTAAGGAACTGCCGTAAGTACCGTCCGGGTTGCGCTTGTTTTCGCGGAGATACCCCTCTCTGTTCATATTACAGCGTTCTGCGACTCGTATACTGCGCAAATTGGTCTCGTCACATGCCAAACGCACGCGGTGGGCGTTCAATTGATTAAACAAGACTCGTAATGTGGCCTTTACAGCTTCAGTTACATACCCCTGTCCTTCATGATTCACATCTACAAAGTAGCCAATTTGAAATTCAGGCAAGTTCCAATCCACGGGTCCAACGTAGATCTGAGCGACGAATTCCCCCGTCTTTTTGTTAAATGCTCCAATAAAGAAATAGGTTCGCTTTGCCCATTCTTTGGCAAGCTCCTGGATCAATATTTCAGCGGCTTCTTCGTTGGCGATGTTTGCGGCGACATTTTCTGATTCGTAACGCATAAGGTGCTTTCGGTTCCTCAAGATCATGGCATAATACCATTTTCCATCCCCAGGGCGATAGCTTCGTAGGGCTAAACGTTGACTTTCGAACTGGGTAGGGAACTCCAAAGACATTTGGTTCATAAGCTATCCTTCACAATCTGCTAACGTTTTCACACACACGAATCTAACTAAGTATTATATATACTTTATAATTCAAAGTAAGTTAAAGATAGATTTAGATTTACCACACAATAGAGTGTAGTTAGCTGAGATAGGGTATGCTACTGGTTTGAATTAACCATGGGAAGATACAACTCTTTTGGTGCCAGGTGATCAAAAAGGATCGACCAGCTTTGGGGCGATGGATTTTTGCCCTGGCGTTCGTTATTATCCTTGTCGCTGCCTATTTTGCTTATCCATGGCTGCGCACGCGGGTCGGGCGAATGAGGAACCTGAGCGAGTGGTTGCATGATCCATCGGCGCATATAGATTGGGCAATTCAAGCTGGCGAACGTTGTAGTCAGGTGCCATTCATCCTGCCCACTAGTGGTTATGTTGGGTTTATTTGGGACGATGCATTCCGCGCTGGTACCCAGCATCAAGGTATTGATATCTTCGGTGGAGACGAGCCAGGAAAAACACCTGTATTGGCAGCATATAGCGGTTATCTCACCCGGATGCCAGAATGGAGATCGACAGTCATCGTTCGTATCCCAGCTGATCCCCTTAACTTCAGCCGCCAAATCTGGACTTATTACACACATATGGCGGATAAAAACGGCACGTCTTATGTCTCGCCAAAATTTCCACCCGGCTCAAGCGAAGTTTTCGTGGAGGCAGGTACTTTCTTGGGGTATCAGGGGGATTTTTCTGGTGACCCGAACAATCCAGTGGGGGTTCATTTACATTTTTCAATTGTTCTGGATGATGGTCAGGGCAGCTTCCGCAATGAGTTAAAGATCGAGAACACTCTTGACCCCTCCCCCTATTTTGGGCTAGCGCTTAACGCAGGACAAAATCCGAACGGGACGGTGCTCTGTGTATCTCAAGGTGATGATCAATAATAGCGGATGGATATTCTGCAAGACAAATGATCGAATACTGAGCGTGGGAATAACACAATGGATGAATTTGCTGATAAAGTGGTATTAATCACCGGGGCTGGTCGGGGCGTGGGACGGGAGATTGCCCTGGGATTTTCTTCCCTGGGTGCGGTGGTGGCGGCCAATGACATTAACCTCATAAATTTGGATGCGACGATCGGTCAAATCCTCGATGCGGGGGGTATCGCCAAAGCATATGTATTTGATGTTGCCAAGCGCATGCCGATTGAAGCCATGGTGACCCAGGTGTTGGATCATTACGGGCGCATTGACATCCTGGTAAATCATGCCTCGGTGAAGCCTGATGTTTCCCTCCTGGAAATGGATGAGTGGGAATTTCATCGCACATTGGATGTAAACTTGGGAGGACCGTTCTTCACCATGCAACTGGTTGGGCGGTTTATGCAGAAGCAAGGCGGTGGTGCGATCGTCAATTTTATATCCACAGTCAGGCAGGATCGTATACAGAAGGGTAATGCTGCTCATTTAACCAGTCTGGCTGGGCTGATTGGATTGACGCACGCCGCGGCGTGTGAGTTTGGCCCAAACAATATTCGTGTAAATGCGGTCTGTTATGGTGGGTTTGGAACGGATTTGGTGCCTCTACAAGCCTGGGATAAGGTAAATCTCCATCACTGGCTGGAATCATATCCTCAGGTGCGGTTGGGTGACCATTCGGACCTGGTCGGTTTGGTGATGTACTTGTGCTCTCAAGCGGCTTCTTCTCTGACTGGGCAGATCACGTCTATTGACCTTGGGAAATCATGACCAAGAATAACTGAGACTGATTCATGGATGAAATAGAAGCTTACCGAAAGGATTTATTATCAGCCTTAGAGGGTGTGTTAATTAAGCTTCCTAAAGCAGTAGCCGGTATACCCTCCGGTGCCTGGGATCAACCATTCGGCCGAGATTCACATACCCCCCATTTCATCCTGGCTCATCTGCGGGAGCTTGAAGCCCAGGTATTTGTGATTCAATTGCACCGTATCCTGGATGAAGAGAATCCTTTGGTGCCAGCGTTCGATGATGATGCTTGGATGGCGATTCATTACAAGCCAGAAGAACCAGCCTTAACCCTCATGGAAGATTTCGTTAATTTGCGCAAGCAGGAGCTAATTTGGTTACGCATGTTATCTCCTGCAGCTTGGAGCCGCAATGCCAGACACCCCTGGTGGGGGGTGCACACGCTGCAGTGGTGGGTAGAGCTGCAGCTGGATTACTCCGATCAACAACTAAAGGAGTTATACCCCTTGCTTGACTTGTGACTCTCTATTATGACGTATAATTTTAACCATCAAGTTTTGACAATTTTTTTAATAATCTTCTCGATATGCGAGGGGCTATGTCCAAAACATATGAAACCATTCTGGTCGAGATACATGAACAGGTCGGGCTTGTGCGGATCAACCGGCCCAAGGTGCGGAATGCGCTCAACAGCACCGTTTTGTATGAGTTAGCTGAAGCCTTGGAAACCTTTGACAATGACCCTGGGGTGGGTGCAATGGTCATCACGGGAGACGACCAGGCATTTGCTGCTGGTGCGGATATCAAAGAGATGGCAGATGCAACCACGGTGCATATGCTTACCCGCAGCCACATTCCCCAATTTGACCGATTGCGTGGCCTCCATAAGCCGGTCATTGCCGCCGTATCGGGTTGGTGTCTGGGGGGAGGCAATGAGCTGGCAATGGCTTGTGATATGATCATTGCCTCTGAAACAGCCCGCTTTGGTCAGCCAGAGATCAACATTGGAGTGATCCCCGGTGCTGGAGGTACTCAGCGTTTGACCCGTGCGGTGGGTAAAGCCCTGGCTATGGAAATGGTGCTCAACAACCGCACCTTAACGGCTGAAGAAGCACGGCAATTTGGTCTGGTCAACCGGGTGGTGCCAATCGAACTCTACCTGGAAGAAGCTCTACAGCTGGCTGGTGAGATTTCAGCCCGCGCCCCACTGGCCGTACGCCTGGGAAAAGAAGCAGTCAACCATGCCTTCGAATCCTTTTTAAGTGACGGTCTTGCAGATGAGCGCAGAGCTTTCTATTTACTCTTTGCCTCACACGATCAGAAAGAAGGAATGAAGGCATTTGTGGAGAAGCGCAAGGCAGCCTGGAAGGGGGAATAGCCGATTGTGCTGACTTTTCGTGATTTTTTCACCGAGCTTCGAAAGCTGGATATTGACCACTGCCGACCGGTGATAGTGCATGCTTCACTCTCCGCCTTTGGAGAAGTGTATGGTGGTGCCGAAACTGTGCTGGGTGCAATCTGTTCATCTTTCGATACAGTCATCATGCCTGTCTTCACCTATAAAACGATGATTACCCCAGAGGTTGGCCC
>Ga0153915_10001238_pt1 | contig 23567 bp, 18 predicted proteins | sample Opewatmetagenome_2_FD_107003 | JGI IMG/M metagenome (GOLD analysis project Ga0153915, IMG submission 107003) | Freshwater wetland microbial communities from Ohio, USA - Open water 3 Core 3 Depth 3 metaG | ecosystem: Environmental > Aquatic > Freshwater > Wetlands | place: USA: Ohio, Lake Erie...
CCCGCGGTTACAGGCTTGATGCCAGGCCCTCAGCAGGCCGCCCATTTCACTCTTAAAAAAAGGACCTCCCATGCCGTCAAGCAGGCTTTTTTTATATGCAAGATCCTAACCGGACATTGCTGTGTTGTAATATTCTAATCATTTTCATGTATTCCAATGGAGGCAACAATAATGAAGCTGCTGGGTATATCTGCCGGAAGAAAAATGGGCAATAGCGAGATCCTTTTAAAAGAGGCGTTGATGGCCGCTGAAGAGACAGGCGACATCAAGGTTGATTTCGTACGTCTGCATGATCTGAAGATTAAATTCTGCACAGGATGTGAGGCATGCACCCACAGCGCGCCTGATAATCCGGAAGGGGGATGCATTATTAAGGATGATGATATGCACCTTTTAAAGGAAAGACTTGCAGAGTGCGACGGTCTGATTCTCAGTTCGCCTACCTTTATGTTGAGACCGCCGGGAATTTTCATGACCATGAATGAAAGATTCCTGGGGTTCGGTCACCAATATCTCATGGATGTATACAAGATAAAGAGGGCAGGGGCCGCCATATCAGTGGGCGGGACCGACTGGATTCAGATGGCCTTGCCCATGATGATGATGCCCTTTTTCATGCTGAACATCAAGGTTGTTGATAAGATGCAGGCCAAGTGGTCATCCAGTTCCGGCCATGTATTGCTCTATGATGATATTATTGAACGCGCAGGGAAGCTGGGGAAAAACGTTGCCGAGGCCATGAAAAAGACGACTGATAAAATGGATTACATGGGAGATGATAAAGGGATATGCCCATACTGCCATTCGAACCTCCTCCTTGCCGGAAACACTCCCGTTGTCACCTGTCCCCTGTGTGATATCAGGGGAGATCTGACCCTTAAGGGGGATGAATTGAAGATCGTCTGGAGGGAGGAGGATCTAAAAAAGATTCGCTGGGAACCTGCGGGCATGGGACACCACGTCGGCATGATAAAGGAGAATCATATCAATTTCGATCAGAACAAGGAACGTGTGGCGCAGAGGCTGGAAAAATACAAGGAATATAAGAAATATTCCCGCCCACAATAAATAAGGTTCAAGGCTCAAGGACCTGGGAAAATTTGAAATTTCAAATCTCAAATTTGAAATATTTTAAGGATTAAGAGATGAAGAACGGTCAATGGATGACTGCAAAGGATGTATTAAGGATCAATGCCTTTAAATGGCCGGATAAGATCGGCATTAAGGATCTGTATAAGTCTTACACCTTCAGGGAATGGGATGAGAGGTCATGCAGGCTCGCCAATGCCCTTTATGATATGGGGCTCAGAAAGGGAGACAGGTTTGCCGTGCTGGCCTACAACTGCGTCGAATGGATGGAGATATACGGGGCCGCGGCAAAGGGCGGATTTATATGCGTCCCCATCATGTTCAGGCTCGCGCCCCCTGAGATGGAATACATCATTAATCATTGCGAGGCCAAGATATTCATAGTGCAGGGGGGAAAGGACCCAGCGACCGGAAAGGAATTCCCTTTCATTGACATGGTCAACAGCATGAAGGGAAAGATGCCGTCGGTTAAAAAATATATATCCTTTGCAATAGACAGGGCCGATTGCTTAGGCTTTGCTCAATATGAAGAACTCCTGTCCGCGTCAAGTCCTATGGAGCCTCCAGCCGACGTATCCTTCGATGACATATGGGTGCTCTTGTACACCAGCGGGACAACAGGCAGACCCAAGGGCGTTATGAAGAGCCACGGGAACCTTGTCTCCCAGTTCTTCATCATGATCCATGAGCATCATTTTACCTTTGACGATACAAACCTCATGGTCATGCCTTGTTGTCACAGCAATTCAATCAAGTATTCCTTTGTTGTCACCTTTGCAGGCGGGACGGTCATGACATATAATATGATCAATTTTAACCCGGAGGACCTGCTGAAGACCATCTCCGGACATAATATCACCTTCACATCCCTTGTCCCCACGCACTACATCATGCTCCTTTCACTCCCTGATGATATAAAGAAAAGATACGACCTGAGCCGCGTCAGGAAGCTCCTGATATCTTCAGCCCCTGCAAGGAAGGATACCAAGCTGGGGGTCATGGAGATGTTCCCCAATACCAGCCTCTTTGAGGCATATGGTTCAACCGAGGCAGGCATAGTTACGGTGCTTAAACCTGATGAACAGCTCGTTAAACTTGGCTCATGCGGGAGAGAGGTGATCGGGTCGGATGTGATAAGGATATACGATACGGATGGAAGGCTTGTAACAGAACCGAATATTGTAGGCGAGATATATTCCAGGAGTCCCATGGTCTTTGAGGGATACTGGAAGGAGCCCCTTAAGACAGCCGAGGCCATGAAGGGGGAATATTTCAGCGCCGGAGATATGGGTTTTCGTGATGAAGACGGTTATTATTATCTGGTCGACAGGAAGGCCAACATGATAATCTCAGGCGGAGAAAATATATTTCCGGCTGAGGTTGAAAACATTATCGGCGGCCATCCAAAGGTAAAGGACGTAGCTGTTATCGGGATACCCCATGAAAAATGGGGAGAGCAGGTCGCTGCCATAGTTGTCCTGCACGATGGAGAAGAGGCTACCCCTGATGAGATCTCCGGCTATTGCAAGGGTAAGATCGCAGGGTACAAATCCCCAAGAAAGGTCATATTCATTAAGAATGAAGACATGCCCAGGGGCGGCACGGGAAAGATCCTTCACAGGGAACTGAGGGAGAGATATGGGAGATGAGGTTTAAGGTATACGGTATAAGGTTAAAGGTATCGGATAAAAGAGATGTGGAGGTAGGCTCAAGGCATAAGGCGCAGGGCGCAAGGACATAAAATTTGAAATCTCAAATTTGAAATTTGAAATATTCCTTCTCGCCGTGGGCCTTGAGCCTGCCGGCTCAGGCGCAGACCTCTAATCGACCTTGATTAATTTCCATTTTATTAAAGGAACAGGGGGAAACTTCAATGTCCATAAAGCTATTGATAATCGGGGGTGTTGCCGGCGGCGCTACAGCGGCTGCAAGGGCGCGCAGGCTTGATGAACATGCTGAGATCATTCTCTTTGAGAGGGGGGAATATATCTCCTTTGCCAACTGCGGCCTGCCCTATTACATCGGGAACGTAATTAAAAACAGGGATAACCTCCTTGTTGCCACCGCGGATGCGTTCAAGGCGCGATATAATATCGATGTCAGATTATTTTCAGACGTCATGGGGATAGACAGGGCCAATAAACGGGTAAAGGTTAAAGACATCATGACCGGGAGGATATATGAAGAGACCTATGGCAAGCTTATCCTTTCCCCGGGGGCTGAACCTGTAAGACCTCCTCTTAAGGGCATTGATCTGGAAAATATCCTCACCCTGCGGAATATCCCCGACTCTGATATGATCAAGGCCCACGTGGACGCAGGCAGGCATGAATCAGCCGTGATTGTCGGAGGCGGTTTCATAGGGCTGGAGATGGCTGAGAACCTTGTAAGCCGCGGCATCAGGACAACCATTGTCGAGATGCTTGATCAATTAATGGCCCCTCTTGATTATGAGATGTCGGCCATAGTCAGGGATCACCTGGAAGAAAAGGGGGTCATATGTTATCTGGGGGAGGGTGTTAAGGGTTTTGCGGAAAAGGAAGGCCGCATAATTGTACACACGGAAAAAGACACGAATATTGAATGCGACATGGTCATTCTCAGCATCGGCGTGAGGCCGGAGAACAGGCTTGCCAGGGATGCCGGCCTTGCCATCGGCCATGGAGGGGGCATAAAGGTGAACGCGGCTATGCGTACATCCGATCCTGATATATATGCCGTAGGAGACGCTGTTGAGATAAGGGATTTTATTTCAGGACACCCAACCATGACAGCCCTTGCCGGACCTGCAAATAAGCAGGGGCGCATTGCGGCTGATAACGCCATGGGAGGCAAATCCGTGTTTAAAGGGACCATAGGGACATCTGTCGTAAAAATATTTGATCTCACGGTGGCCTCGACCGGGGCGAGCGAGAAGGCGCTCAGGCACAACAACATCCCCTGTCTCGTAAGCTATACCCACTCCAATTCCCATGCATCCTATTATCCTGACGCCAGGATGATGGCGATAAAGCTTATGTTTTCACCCTCAAACGGAAGGATTTTGGGGGCGCAGATAATAGGCATGGGAGGGGTGGACAAGCGCATTGATGTCCTTGCCACGGCCATAAAGGGCTCCATGACCGTCTTTGACCTGGAGGAACTGGAACTGGCCTATGCCCCGCCATACTCATCGGCCAAGGACCCCGTTAATATCGCAGGATTTGTTGCGTCAAACCTCTTGAAGGGCGATGTCAAGAATATCAACTGGAGCGATATCAAAGACCTTGACCCTGAAAAGGATGTCCTTATAGATCTGCGCGATAAAAGGGAACTGAATGATACAGGAATTATCCCCGGCTCTATCCATCTCCCCCTCAATCAATTGCGCAAGAGGTTGCCTGAACTGGACAAAGACAAGAACTATGTACTTTATTGCGCTATCGGCCTGAGGGGATATATCGGCCATCGCATCCTTATCCAGAACGGCTTCAAATCCAGGAACTTAAGCGGTGGATACAAGACCTTTATGGCAGCAAGGGAGAAGATATGACAAAAGGAGACACGGATGACCCTTCATGAATTAGCCGGCAAAAAGGCCCCAGGATCAATGCTCGTTAATGTGCCTGAACTTGTTTCTTCCTATTATACCGATGAGCCCAGGGGCCCTGTATCCTTCGGGACATCAGGGCACAGGGGGTCATCCCTTGAAGGGACATTCAACGAATCCCATATTGCCGCGACAAGCCAGGCCATATGCGAATGCAGGTCATCAAAGGGGATTAAGGGGCCGCTCTTTCTGGGGTTTGATACACATGCCCTGTCTGCTCCGGCATTCAGGACGGCACTGGAGGTCTTTGCCTGCAATGGGGTTGAGACGGTTATCCATGCGAAGGACGAATATACCCCTACACCTGTCATATCGTTTTTAATACTTGAGCATAACAGAAAAAATACGGGAGCAATCGCTGACGGCGTTGTTATTACGCCATCCCACAACCCGCCGCGGGACGGCGGTTTCAAATACAACCCTCCTCATGGGGGCCCTGCGGATGTTGATATTACAATGTGGATCGAGGACAGGGCCAATGAATTAATAGGTCATGGCAATAGAGATGTAAAAAGGATGCCCTATGAAAAGGCCAGAAAGGCCGATACCACCCATGAGCAGGATTTTATCAGTCCCTTTGTCAAAGCATTGTCTCAGATTGTTGATATGGAGGCGATCAGGAGTCATGGTATCAGGATCGGGGCTGACCCGATGGGCGGGGCAGGTGTGCATTTCTGGGGGCCGGTTGCTGAGAAATACGGTCTCAACATTGAAGTAGTCAACGGTCACGTTGATCCCACCTTCGGGTTTATGACAGTAGATTCGGACGGTCAGATAAGGATGGACTGTTCATCTCCATATGCCATGTCAGGTCTTATAGCTATGGCGGACAGGTTTGATATAGCCTGGGGCAATGACCCTGATTTTGACAGACACGGCATAGTATGCCCGGACGGCCTCATGAATCCCAACCATTATCTCTCCGTGGCCATATGGTATCTTATTCAAAACAGACCATTGTGGAAAAAAGATATCTCCATCGGCAAGACCCTTGTGAGCAGCAGTATGATAGACAGGGTTGTAAACGGTCTTGGTAAAAGACTCTACGAGACGCCGGTAGGGTTCAAGTGGTTTGTAGATGGCCTGCTGGATGGGAGCGTGGCCTTCGGGGGAGAAGAGAGCGCGGGCGCATCCTTTCTCCGTATGGACGGCAGCGTCTGGACTACGGACAAGGACGGATTCTGCATGTCCCTTCTGGCCGCGGAGATCATTGCAAAGACAGGCAGGACGCCCTCTGAGCTTTACAGGGAGAAGCTGATTCCGCAATACGGCGAACCCTTTTATAAAAGAATGGACGGTCCCATAACGGATAAACAAAAGGCGGCGTTAAAGACCCTCGCACCGGATTCAATAAAGACATCAACCTTGGCAGGGATCCCGATCCGTAATGTTATGACAAGGGCGCCCGGCAATGACTCGCCGATCGGAGGCGTTAAAGTGACCCTTGAGGATGGTTCCTGGTTCGCCATCAGACCATCGGGAACTGAGCCTAAAATGAAGGTCTATGTCGAGAGCTTCGGTGGAGAAGGTCTATGGCAGAGGATATACAGCGAAGCCCTTCCGTTTATCTTCGGTAGTATAATGTAGCACTTTAAGTCCGCCTGAGTCAGAAAATCCTTCCTTTCGATTGAATGTGCCTGACCCGATTTAACCGACAATCCTTCAAAGATTCTCCACTACTTCAAAACAATTTCTATATTTTTTCGATAACCAAGATAATTTATGTAACCTTTATTGAAATGCCGCGTTTAATATTCATCTAAGGAACAAATAGATCTTTAATATCTAATATAATAGTATAGACAATAGGTTATAGCCAATGTAGGTTCAATAAAATATTTTCTATTTAATCCCGCCAATACTCCCGGATGAAATAAGGGGTGCCGGTTAAGTTATGGTAATGAGGACAGCCATGGACGGTGAAGGAGCAGCCATGTTATTAGTTCTATACACCTTTTAAAGATAGGAGAAAGTCAAAATGAAGATAATGGAAGGTGCGAACATTAAGGAATCTATTAAAGCAGGAGTGACGATGAAAGGCATGGTTCTTCGCTGGGCAACATTGCTTTTACTGGCCGGCAGTGTTTGTATGTGGAGCGGTTGCGGAGGTTCTTCCGATTCAGGCAGTTCATCAAACAGCTCAGGCGGAAGCAGCAGTTCGTCTAATGTAATCACGGGCGCTACCATCTATGCCGCTTACAAGTTAGATGGAGGGACCAACAGCACTACAGATACGGCCTATAACGCAACCGCTGCGGATACGAGCGCTATCTATGTCACGAATGGAGGCACATTGACCCTGACTGATCCGACAATTACGACGAGCGGAGATAGTTCGTCAACCGAGAACAGCAGTTTTTACGGCCTCAACGCTGCCGTGCTGGCGGATGGAGGGAGCACCCTTACCATGAACGGAGGGACGATAACTACGAGCGGGTCAGGCGCTAATGGGGCCTACTCCTATGGCAGCGGAACAACGGTTACCATATCGGATGCAACGATCAACGCGACCGGCGGAGGCGGCCACGGCGTAATGGCAGTCGGCGGCGGAACCATGATATTAAATAATGTGACACAGGAAACATGGGGGGCCAGTTCCAGCGTTATTGCGCTTGACAAAGGCGGCGGAACGATCACAGTCACAGGCGGCACAGCGACTGCCCACGGCCAAAACTCGGCTGCCCTCTATTCGACCGGCGTTCTTACGGTCACCGATTCCACCCTGCTCACCTCCGACGGTGCAGAGGCCGCTGTTATAGAAGGGTCAAACTCCATAACCGTTACAGACTCCAACCTGTCATCGACATACCCTAACAAATGGGGTGTAATGTTATATCAAAGCGGGTCCGGCGACGCGAGTGGGACAGACGGTTATTTCACGATGACAGGCGGCTCTCTATCATACGTCGCAACAAGCTATAACACATATGGCGGCCCGTTGTTATACAATACGAATTCAACGGCCTATTGGTCGCTTTCAGGCGTTACTGCCACTGCCGGATCCGGCATATTTTTAAAGGCATGCAAATGTGACTGGGGTAATAGCACTGCAGCCTCGGCCGGCGGTGTTTCGTACTTGGATGCCGATGATCAAACCATGGTAGGTGATTTGGTAGTAGATGATGACGGTTCGATCACAGCCAGTTTAACAAATAGTTCATCTTTAACCGGCGCAATCAACGAGGATAATTATGACGGCACTGTCAGTCTGACCCTTGATTCAACCAGTTCATGGACTGCCACTGCGACTTCCTATGTTGATACCCTAAATGGAGTTGTATTGTCCGGGACCACTGCAACAAACATAATTGGCTCTGCTACTATCTATTATAGCACTGGAACGGACAGCAATGGGAATGCCCTTAGCGGCAACTATACTTTATTAGGCGGCGGTACGCTTAAACAGATTTAAGATTTGATTGACATGCGTAAATTAAAGCGACTCAACTAATAAATAATGCAGGCCGGCTATGGGAAATTGCCGGCCTGCTCTTTTCTTCAGCCTTCAGTCTAACAACTTTCAGCCTTCTTTCATAAAACCGTTATCTCCGCATCAGGATTAAAGGGATTTGTTCTTACAGCTAATGAAAACAGATACGGATAATCATTTTTAAGATGCTTCATGTAGGACGCCCATTCAGCTACGATAAGCATATACGCCCTCACCATGTCTCCCCTGAGATGATCAAGATCGGTCTTAGGGAGGTCATTAAAATCAGAACGATGCGCCAATTCATCAGCAAGATGAAAGACTGCCCAGAGGAGATTGGTAAAGGTGTCATGCTCCAATAGATTCGGGTTTGCCAGCATGTTAAGCAATCCTCCCTTCTTTTTCTCAAGGAAATCTTTCAGAACAATGAGACACCGGCCGGTAAGCATGAGTTGGTCAGGTTTAATCTTAAATCTTTTACTGATTTCATTAAAATCCTTATCCTCCCATTTTGGGGATATCTGGAGCCCGCTGTTTACCTCATTAATGTTTTCAACAAAAACACCCAGGATCTTAATCAGTTCGATGCCAAGGTCATTAAAAAATACCCCGATCACCATATTCATTTTATTCAACATGGACTGCTTCTCGCGTTTTTTCAGCAGTCTGTCCAAAATCAATGTAACCAGCAAGACTTGAACAGGAACAAATGACAGGTCTTGCAGCATGTAAAAAAATGTATCGTGCAAATCATGAAAAATAAAAATCTGCACCATATAAAAGATCGATGAAAGCGCGACTAAAACAATCGCAATTATCAAATACCATGTTTTATATTTCATATTATTACCTTGCAAACATTATCATTGCGGCATATCATTTTATCACGTTCGATGGAATGATTTATATATAGCCGTTAATGTGTGCTGATCGTTGCTACTTCAATAAACCGTCATTCGATCTTGCCGGAAGCTTCATATGTGTCATCCTCATCTCCGGCTGCAACAGGCTCAGCCGCCGCAAGGGCGAGGACTACCTGTGCCTGATCGGCAGGGAGTTGTTCCACGTTGCGAAGTTTTTTCTCCATGGCCCTTGTCCTCCTGGAGGACTCGTCCAGGGTATTTGAGACAGTGTTTATCTGCTTCTTAACCTTATCCAGGACCTCCCCGAATTTTCCGAACTCAGTCTTGACGGCGCCAAGCACAGTCCAGACCTCGCTGGCGCGTTTTTCAATGGCTAGGGTCTGGAATCCGACGCGCAGGCTGTTCAGGATGGCGGAGAGGGTCGTAGGTCCTGCAACAAGGACCCTGTGTTTCTGTTGGATTTCATCATGCAGGCCCGACTGGCGCAACACCTCCGCATAGAGGCCCTCGGTAGGCAAAAACAGTATAGCGAAATCGGTGCTTACGGGAGGGTTGATATATTTTTCCTGTATATCCTTCGCCATTTTGGCGACCGCCTTGCGGAGTTCATTTGTCGCGGCCTCAACCCCCTCGGCGTCGGCAACCCTTGCCGCCTCAACGAGACGTTCGTATGCCTCCTTGGGGAACTTCGCGTCGATAGGGAGCCAGACCGGCGTATCATTGTCCTGTCCCCGTCCCGGCAACTTAACGGCGTATTCCACGCTCTCTCTGCCTTCTTTTGTGCTGACATTTTGGGCGTATTGGTCAGGGGTGAGAATCTCCGACAGGATCGCCCCTAACTGGTATTCGCCCCAGGTCCCTCGTTCCTTGACATTGCCCAAAACTCTCTTGAGGTCGCCTACTCCGGTGGCCAGGGCCTGCATCTCGCCCAGCCCGCGCTGCACCGCCTCCAGCCTTTCGCTGACCAACTTGAAGGATTCACCGAGCCGCTTCTCCAGTGTACTGTGCAGCTTCTCATCAACCGTCTGCCGCATCTCGTCCAGCTTTTTCTCATTGCTCTCCTGTATCTGCCGGAACTTCTGATCAAGGGATTCCCGCGCCTTCTCCTGTTCCTCCTGCTGCACCTTCTCAAGACCCTTTAACGCGGCTGCCACGTCTGCCAGATGCTTTCGTTGATCTTCGATGACCTGTCGGAGTTTTTCATCCACAGCCTCCCGCACCTTGTCAAACCGGTCTTCATTGGACTTAGTCAGGTTCCCAAGGAGGTTTTTCTGATCATTGCCAAGGGTGTTAACAGTCATGACCAGCACTTCATTGGTCTTTGCCTGGATAGTTGCAATCTCCTCCCGCAGTTCCCTTGCCTGTTTGCCTGTTTCGTCACGGGATTCCCTGAGTTCATCCCGGAGGGCCTTATCAAGATTCTGCCCGACCGGCTGCCGGACCTTTATCCAAATGAGAATCGCGACCAGCAGCGCAACGACGGCGACAAACAATTCAAGTATTTCTATAATCATCTGTTTGTATCCTTCCGGAAATTGACAGCGTGTTATCTACTATCAGCAACGAAGACCTACTTTATATTATTTACCTGCCGGCGTTTTAAGAGATGAAATCTGAAGAAAAGATATCATAATTTAAATTCAGTTATAAACAGTTTTTATCATATCAAAAAAAAGGCGGTTAAACTAAAAAGTTCAACCGCCTTGATTAGTTAAATTTCATGAAGGATAAATGCCTGATCGCTTCCCTGTAGTTATGACTTCTGAAATGAATCGGCCATGTCAAGAAAAACGGATTTGGGAAATTTTTCCTTGAATTGTTTTAGCATGTCATTTGATTTGTCTTGTTTATTGGACAGTCTGTAAATCCTTGCCAGACTCAACAGTGCCTGTTCCTTAAAAAAATCATCTGGTCCTTCCATGATCTTTTCAAGGGGTTGTATGGCCTTGTCAAATTTACCCTTTTCCTCATAGCATACAGAAAGAGATAATCTTGTGAGAGATTTATAAGGATCGTCTTCGGAAAGCGTGCCGAGAAACTCTTCATATTTGGCTATGGCTTCATCATACTGTTTCTGTTCAAATTTGGAATTGGCCAGTTCCGGGAGGGCTAGTTTTGCGGCCTTTGAACTCCCATAATCTTTTATTACCTTGTCGAATAATTCCTCAGTCTTTTTTTGATCTACCTGGCCCTTATCATTAGTGTTTTTAAGCAGGGCATAATAAGCCGTGTTATAGGTCTCCTGACCCTTTTTATTGATGTATCTCTTATAGGAATAAACCCCTAGATATATAATAATCAAGCCCATAATGGCCATGCCAAGATAATCAAATTGGCGTTTATGCCCTTTGACAAATGTTATAACCTTTGAGGAAAGGCTCATAAATTCATCGGGTTTCTTCAGCAACTCTTTGCGAGATAATTTTGTTTTTGTCATATGCGCCTTCTTTCTGCTCGTGAATGTGGTAAGTTATCTAACAAACGGCCCTTCTTCAGTCAAGAAAAAAAGGCGTTTAACTGATATACCGGTTAAACGCCCGGGTTGTTCCTCATTTCCTTTTATTTTTTTTGATACCACGCACCTTTTTCATCCTGCAGCCATTCTCCCGCCCCGGCCTTTTCGGCAATCTGAATCGCTCGTCTCTTGCCGACTGTATCCGCAACAGCGCCCTGCTGCTTGGCGATGGCTTCATATACCTTCACCCTGTCGTTGTTCTCTTCCTTTACAACGTTTTCCTGTTCCTTCGTTTCCCCAACGAATTGGAGCAGTCCCAGGTTGTTTTCACCGACTATCCCTTTTTTCTTCAGTTCAACAATCAAAGGCAGTCGATCTTTCATCCTTTCCTTGAGGTCCTGGCTAAAGCCGCTGGTCCCGGAAAGGATAAGCACTAACATACAAAAAAATAAGATAAAAACCGGAGTCCTTTTCATGGCATAATCTCCTATTTAAAAATGATAGCTAAATCTTACGGGTTCTGTTGGATAGTATCCTTAACCTTATCTATATCACCAAAAAAATCATCCAAGGCCCTGTCAACCCGGACATTCACATCAATAGTTATATGAATAGGTTTTATCTCAATAGGTTTTACCTCAACCGGCGCAATCTCCACTGCGTGCTTTATCTGGCAGGCAAGCGGACCCATGATTATAACAAAGACCGACAGAATAAAAATCCATTTTCGCATAATAACCTCCTTTATTGAAACAGAACTATATTCCTGAGATTGCACTTATTAATCCTTGTGATCAAAACTCTTCAGGACATGAGCTAAAACAATACATCATTATATTTCAAAATCTCATTTAAGGGAACCCTGAAATTGATGTCCAGAGATATCCCCTGAAAAACAGAGCCTTGGACATCCGCCTCCACCTTAATGAATTTACCGATATCCTTATTGTAGACAAACGGCAAGACGTTGGCAGGCTTGCCGTTGAATTGTAATTTCATCACCATGTCGGATTCTTCAGTGCTTAAAGTCATCTTAGCCCATTCGTATTCGAAATCCTTCAGCGCCTCCCTGGCGATTTCCATCTGCGTGTACTGATCCGAATCAGGGGGCAACCCTGCCGTGAGGGTTTCAGCTCCGGTAACATGGATATTGCCGCCATCCCCCGGAGTCGAGTAGAGGAATCCTTCTCCAAAAGTGAACCGCCCCTTTGAAAGGGTTATTGGGATAGTCCCGTTTACAGCCCCGCTGCCTGTTGCCTTGGCAACTCCGAACTGCTCCAGTATAGCGGCAAGATTCAGCCGGTCACAGTTAAGTGTAACACTGTAGTCGTTAACACCCGGGAAAAATCTGAAGGGTTGGATGTTGACATGGCCTTGACACCAGTTGAAACGGCATTGCTCAATAAAAATAGACTCCTTTGATTCAATCTGAAAATCAGTCATGAGGTTATCGGCTTTGAGGTCCCTGAAAGAGATTTTGCTGATCTTAAGAGATTGTTTCGGAGCGCTTTTTAAAAAGAATATATCAGGAAAATTTAATTCCCCTGATATGCCGTCAAGGACAAGTTCATTTCCTGCGGCCTTTATCTGCGCTTCCTTGATTCCCACACTCACTTTTCCCCTGAGAGCGGCCCCTGAAAAAGATATGCCCGCCGAAAGTGTGACCGAGCCTTCAAATAAAATATCCTTAAGACCGGGGGCAATTATTTTGAGATCCGTATTGGGAGGGAATTTGTAATCGGGGAGGCTGATATTGATCAGCGCCCCTTTATCTTCACCAATAAATCCGGCTGTTCCGGATAACTCCATAATCAAATCAGGGAAAAGCCTGCTGATGTATTTCCCATTAAAAATAAAGTCATTTTCCTTCTGTTGTATTGCTGTCTTTATCTCGCCCAGTTCACGGGCCTTTGACCTGATCGATCCTACATTAATGTTGCCCGACCTTCCATCGACCTTGAAAGGCCACTGGAACGGCATGTCGCCGGAGATGCCCCCAACCGTGATCCCTTGAGCCTGAACCGAAATGCCGGCCCCTGAAAAGGCTAGCTCGCCTGTAACGCTGAGATTACCCTTTGCGTCACGGGCCATGTTTCCATTGATATCCGCCTTAGGCGCCTTTGCTGAGATAGCGCCTGAGTCCATTCCTATATCGGAGACCTTGACGGAGAAAGATGCCTTTCCTTTTTCAGGCTCTTTAACAGGGCCTTTATACAGGCCGCTGACAGTAATCAAAGGGACGGTCAAGATGGTTGTTTTATTATCAATTCTGATGGAGGGTATCTTTAACCTGTATGAGGCGGAGATCTCCTTTCCTTCGGCCTTTGCGTTTAAATGAATCTCCGGTGTGCCTGTGGAAATTACAGCGCCGTCGATTGTAAAACCGCATGTCGGTATTTTTTCAGCGGCATGACCTGTGACATCCGCCTGAATTTGCCGGGGGCCGTCTTTTTGCATTACAGCGGAGAGCTTCCACATAAGTGAAGGGGCCTTTGTAATGCCTATGCCGCTTAATGAAGCATTGGGATTGTTGTTGCCTTTTATTGCGGACAGATTCGTTTGAAGCACAGCGTCGGCGCTTATGCCTTTTTCTTCAATCCTTAGATTCCCGTCTGCAACAGTCAAGATCGGGCCGACCGGTGTTTCGATTAAAAATCGGGATATATCAAATTTCCAGAGCTGAAGGTCTCCTGATTTTAACTGAATCACGATTGGGGATTCCTTATCACCTTCGTTATAGTTGCCTGCCAGGCGGACGTCCTTATAACCTATATCACCCCGGTTTAATTGGAGGGAGGCTTTGAAGTCGGAGACGTGGAAGGGATTGAAGGATGCCTCCATCGAGACGTTAAAATTGACCATGCCCCCGGCATTCAGACCTGTTGTATCATGGATAATATCCGAAAAGGCATCCAGGAGGAAATCTTCAGAGGAAAAGGACAAGCTTATGGTCTTCTTATCCTTGATAATGCCCGCGATCTTGATAACCTGTCCGCGCGGGGAAAGCTTGAGAAGGATGCGGTCCGGCGTTAATCCCTGCCCGGAGAACATAACATCCATGTCAAAGGGGAAATCAAGTTCCTTATCCTTCCAGTTGAATAACAATCTTGAGTTTCTTATTGCAACGCTGCCGATGGACAGGTCGCCGGCGGAACCTGTATCCCCGGCATTCTTGAGGTTGAGCCCTTTTATCGAGAAACTCTTATCTCTGTATTCCAGAGGGATGGAAGTCCCGCTCAGGACGACCCTCTCGATTTTTCTGTGAAAAAGGCCTAAAGGGGAATAATCGATCCGGATGGAATCGATCTCGGCCCCCGGCAATATGCTGTCTCCAAACCGCACCTCACTTAGTTCCGCGCCTGAAATGCCGACATTTCTTACATGGAGTGAAAAAAGGTTAATTCCTGCCTTTTTCATTAAATCCGGTATTATTTTTGATTCAAGATAGCCTGGCGCATATATAAAAAAACCGGTCGTGGCGGCGAAGACGAGCAAGACCAAAAAGATAAAGACAAAAGAAAAGATCGATATAATGCGCTTAGAGCCCATAGGGATCTTAGATCTCCTGCATACGGGAAGCCCGGCCTCCATGGCCTTAACAAGGTTCGTCATAGCGATGAAAAAGGCGTGGACACGCCCTTCTGTCTACCGTATTCAACAATAGGGCGCCTCTCCGGATAACGTTGAATTGATATATGATATGGCAAAAAATGTCAAATATGTTCAGGGCGACAGTTTATTGTCTTATTGATTGTATGGAGAAATACACCGCCTTGGAATAGGAAAATTTTCTTGAAATAAAATGGGGCTTGATCATTATTTGCACAAAAATTTTTTTTAATATATAAAAGAAGGTCATTATGCGGGATCTGAATCGGGAATAATAGTTCAAGAAAGAGTTATGTCAACTATTTGGACAGATAGATATTTTCACCGAGTAAAACAACATGATATCTGATGAACTCATTCCAAGTTGGAAAGCGCCCTTTTTATCATTCCGACGGAAGCCGGAATCCGGTCTATAGGACTAATTACAAATCCTATGAATTTCGGTTTTCGCCGTGGTGATAAATAAACGGGCACCTCATATCTTAAAGGCCACAAACCTGTTTTATGGATCAGGCTTTTGATGTGTAGATATTTCTGAGATTGATCTGAAAGGATAGATAATATGAATAAAATGGAACTAGTTGATATCTTCAAGAAAAGAATCAGGCATCCCTTGCGACCCAGGAGTTCGGATATTATCGACAGGCTTTTCCCGGACTTCAAGCCTATCGAAGGCGCTAAAGGATCACTTATAGCGGGCACCTGTAATTTTTATGATAAAGACCTCTATGTAATCGGACAACAAAAACCCAAACCGGCTGATCTTAAAAGTCAGGCAGACCTTAAGAAACGCAACTACGGCATGCTGACATCCGATGATCATTCCCTTGTCCTGTCAATATTAGACGAGGCAAAGGAAGCCGACCCGGATAAAACCTATATTTTTACTATTGTTGACACCTATGGCGCCGATATCTCCATGGAATCGGCCCAACATTTTCAGGCATTTTTTATCGCCCAGTTGATACGTGAATTTCTGACTATCCCTATAAGGACAATCTCTCTTGTCCTTGGAGAAGGAGGAAGCGGCGGGGCTTTGGCTATTCAATTTACGGATGCAAGGGGGCAGATGGAAGATGCGCTGTATGCCACAGCCACTCCTGAAAGCATGGCCTCCATAGTTTTCAGAGACGCGACCCGGATTAATGACGCTCTTACAATTCTTAAACCAACCGCAAAGGAGCTTAAGAGTCTTAACGTTATTGACCGCATTGTTCCGGTTCCTGATGACGTGACGGATTATCAGGAGATATCGGATAACATCAGGCAATTCCTGGTTAAGGCCATAAAAGATTTGTCAAGATCCAGGATATCAAGACTTATGAAAAAAAGAGTGGCAAGGGCAAGGAAATATGGCGTCAATAAAGAAACTGGCCCATTCCATGATATTAAACGATATTTCGAGATGCCGATAAAAAAGTTCTTTTTTAAACCGCCGCCGGATATAAAGATAGTCAATTATACCAGTATCATAGAGGTAAATGACGACTACGGAAAGATTGAGTATAAGGAGACGACACAGGAATATATCGAATGCGGCGATGTTAAGAACGCAGAAAGCGACAACAAGGGTTGCGGCAAGCTCATCCCCCTGGAGGACTTTCATGACAATTTCCAGGTATGTCCTGATTGCGGATACTCCTATATCCTTGGCGCCACAGGGTGGCTGGCCTGTCTTACCGATGAGGAGAGCTTCCACGAACTCTATCGCAATATTACTGTCGATCAACTTCTTGAAGAAGACACGATCACCCATTATTACAGGGATTTTTTAAAAAGACAGGAGGGCCGTTCCCATTTTAAGGAGTCGCTTGTGATAGGCACCGCCAAGGTCTGTCATTTTCCGGCGGTTATGGCCATAAGTGAATTCTATTTTTGCGGCGGCACCATGGGCGTTGTCTTTGGAGAAAAATTCAGCCGCGCCGTGGACCTGGCAATACAGGAAAACCTCCCCTTTGTAAGCCTCTGCTGCTCAGGAGGAGCAAGACTCTATGAAGGCATTTCAGCGTTGATGCAGATGGTCAAGACTATAGAAGCAGTAACACGCCTTAAAAAGAATGGCCTTCCCTATATATCGATCCTTGCAGACCCATCAACCGGCGGAGCAATCGCCAGTTATGCCGCGCTTGGGGACGTGATCATCGCCGAACCCGGGGCGCTTATAATATTCACCGGACCGAGGGTAATGAAACTCAATAGCTTTGAAGTGGATGAAAGACTGGTTCGATCTCAATATCTGCACGGCATATCGGGAAACATCTATAATAAGCTTGATTATTATCATGATATAAGGGGCATACAAGAGATAAGCGAAAGAAAAAACATGAAGATCACTATTGCAAAATATCTGGAGTTATATCATCGGACCAATTACCGTCAGACAAAAAAGGGCCGTAAGAAAAAATAATAAATCCAGAGTATCAGGTTTGATCATCCGGTTGATCCAATGTTTTTTCCGGATTGTATTGCATTAAAAATTCCCTGATAGCGGGTTTAATAAAGACCTGACTGAGGTCAAAAGATATTAATGCCTTGGCCAGTATCTCGATCTTATCCTCGATACCGGCCTTGGAATTAATAATGATCATGTCTTCCCCCTTGATTCTGCACAGGCCGCCGGAAAAGAATGATCCTTCTTTTAAAATCTTTTCATATCGTATCTTGACCCCAAGACTGTCGGTCAATTCTTCAAGCTGACTTAACAGACCTTCCTCGGCCAGACTGGATCTTTTCATAAAAACCGCCTTTTTATATTTATCATCATAACAATGAATCTATCCATAAGAGGGTTATATATCAAGAGGAAAGGTTGAAAAGAGACCTCCGATGCCAAAAAAACATGCGTTTCACTTTGCCTGCAAGATTCTAACAGGATAATGCTGATTATCTTTTGCTAAGGCCGGGATTTATGATATACGAAGCAGGTATTTTCTAAAATCAGCTATCCTGACGGTCTTTTTTCGAAACGCCGTGCATTACGTATAACCTGATAGGCATCATCGATATCAGGTTATGCGGGAATTAAATTTTTCTCGGAACCAAAACCTCATACGCTGGAGCCTGCTATGAATAAGACGGGAATTTTAATGGATAAAAGCTATATAGATCATGATATGGGAGCTTATCACCCGGAGAGCCCTCGGCGTCTTGAAGCGATCTATGAGATGTTGGAAGAAACTGATATGAAGGGCCTTTTCACTGAAATCCCAGCGAGAAAGGCAAAGAAAGAAGAATTGGAACTTATCCATTCATCTGAATACATCGATTTGATCGCGTCATCGGAAGGCAAGGATTCGATGTATCTGGATGGGGATACCAGGACCTCTGCCGATTCATACAAGGCCGCTCTGCTTGCGGCAGGCGGTTTTTGCGAGGCGGTATCAATGGTTAATTCAGGTAAATTGAAAAACGCCTTTGCGCTTGTCAGACCTCCGGGACACCACGCCGAGAGATCACGCGCCATGGGATTTTGTATCTTTAATAATATCGCCATAGGCGCAAGATATGCCCGGGAATATCTGGGGCTGGAACGCATTATCATCATTGACTGGGACCTTCATCACGGCAACGGCACACAGCACTCTTTTGAAGATGATCCCTCAATCCTTTATTTCTCCACTCATCAGTATCCCTTTTATCCCGGGACCGGATCATACCATGAAATAGGGACAGGCAAAGGAGAAGGATTTACCATAAATGTTCCTCTTTCAACAGGGCACGGAGACGGTGACTTTGTCGCTATCTTTGAAAGGCTGTTCAAACCTGTTGCCCTGGAGTTTAAACCGGAGATGATTTTTGTTTCAGCCGGCTTTGATATATATGAAAAAGACCCTTTGGGGGGCATGAATGTCACCCCAGAAGGCTTTGCCGGATTAACAAGGTCCCTGATGGATACTGCGGATTTATGCTGTGACGGGAAGATGGTGATCGCCCTGGAAGGAGGATATCATATACGCGGCCAGAGGGATTCCGTTAAGGCCGTTTTAAAGGAGCTTGCAGGCATGGAAAAGACAAGCATCCCCGGTCTTATGAAAAAGGCCGATAAAGTTAAGGTCGATTTTACGTTAAAACCTGTTATAGAGATCCATAAGCGTTATTGGAAGAGTCTTTAAAAGTTCCTTGCGGTAATTGATCATTATGGGCAATAGATACATATACGATCAGCATGAAGAAATAACAGGGACGGATCGCGATGAAATGGAGGCGGCTTTATCACGAGGCGTTGACGAAAGACAAGCGGGCGGTTTCACATCCCTTCAAATGCCTGTCCAGGGAGAATTCCCTGTGACTTTGCGTCGTGCCGTGATATCCGACAGCCGGTTTATAGGCAGGTTAAGCAGGGATGTATTCACAATCTACGGACCTTATGAAGAGGTCCTTTCAGGATGGTTCAAATCGGATAAGGGCATTACTACTATTATAGCCTGCCGGAATAAAATACAAATCGGTTTCGCGATGCTCAGCGAACCATCCGACAGATATGATCTGCAAGATGCCTCTGAGCTGCTGGGCATAGCTGTCGAACCGGAAAAGCAGGGGAAAGGCGTTGGGGAATTGCTTCTAGGGGCGATACACAGAACATCAGCGTTCCTTAATATAAAATGGTTATTTTTGCATACCGCCGTTGATAATATGCCCGCGCAAAGGCTTTTTAAAAGGACCGGATACAGACCACTGGAGGTCAAAAGGAACTTTTATCCGGAGGGACAGGACGCGATAGTTATGTACAGGGATATTACAAGGATGTTTTGAGGCTGAGTTTGGTGTTGAATAAGGGTTTTATTTCTGATTAAAAACATTGCACGCCAATATTTTTTCGGAGGTAATATATGGCACAGATTGATGCCTTTTTTAAACTCATGAATGAACAGGGGGCTTCGGACCTTCATCTTATTACAGGGCAACAACCTGTTCTGAGAATACACGGAGAATTAACCAGGGTTAAATATAAAGATCTGGATAATGACGGTCTTAAGGCGATGCTGTATGAAATCGCCCCTGAAGAAAAGGTGAAGTTATTTGAAGAGACCGGCGACGTTGACTTTGCCTATGAAATACCGGGGCTGGCCAGGTACAGGGCCAATTTTTTCCAACAAAAATGGGGAGTAGGGGCCGTTTTCAGAGAGATCCCATCGACTATATTGACCTGTGAACAGCTTGGTCTGCCGTCTGTGGTGAGGAGGCTGGCGTCCCTTCCCAGAGGTCTGGTGCTTGTAACGGGCCCCACGGGCAGCGGCAAGTCAACAACCCTAGCGGCTATCATCGACGAGGCAAACCGGACGCGCAAAGATCATATATTGACTATTGAAGATCCTATAGAATTTGTTCATAAAAGCAAGGAGGCGGTTATCAACCATCGTGAAGTAGGTCTCCATACAAGATCCTTTTCAGCAGCCTTAAGAGGCGCGCTGAGAGAGGACCCTGATATAATCCTGGTAGGTGAAATGAGGGATCTGGAGACAATCTCCCTTGCCATTGAGGCGTCGGCCACCGGGCATCTGGTCTTTGGGACGCTGCATACAACCAGCGCGGCGAAAACCGTGGATCGTGTTATCGAAGTATTCCCTGTCAATCAGCAGTCCCAGATAAGAAGCACGCTGGCGGACGGTCTTAGGGCTGTGGTGGCCCAAAATCTTTTCAAGAGGATCGACAAGAAGGGGAGATGCGCCGCCCTTGAGATTATGATAGCTATTCCCGCCATTAGAAATCTTATAAGGGAATCAAAGACATTTCAAATACCTTCAGCGATGCAGACAGGAAAGAAATACGGCATGCAGACCTTGGATGATGCGATAATGGAACACTTGAAGGCAAAGCGTATCGGCGCCGATGACGCCTACGCCAAATGCAACAACAAAGATATGTTCAGGCCATATCTGAAGAATCCGCCCACAGATTTTACCGATGCGTGATTGGAAGTGCGATATCGTTTTTCATTATTTTTGAAATTCGACTTTTCGGAAGGAGGCATTAAGATGAAGCGACAGGAAATGGATAATATTTTGACAACCATGCTTGAGTCATACGACGGTGTTTCGGATCTGAATATAACCGTTGACAAACCATTTCAGGTAGAGGCGTCAGGGCAGTTGCAACCGGTCAATGTCAATCCTCCTATAACCCGACTGACTCCATTCCAGACCGAGACCTTAGCATTGAATCTTATAGGCGGCGATCGTCGTCTTACCAGAACACTCGTTAAAGAGGGCTCATGCGACTCTTCCTATCAACTGGCCGGCAAGGCCAGATTCAGAGTGAACATCTTTTCCCAGAAAGGTTTTTATTCAATAGTCATGAGGCAACTTGCGACCAGGATCCCGACTATTGAAGAGATGAAGCTTCCAAATGCCTTTAAAAAAATGACGGAAGAAAGAAACGGCATTATCCTGGTTACGGGCGCGACAGGCAGCGGCAAATCGACCTCTCTTGCGGCAGTCTTAAATGAGGTCAACGAAAAAAAGTCGGTACATGTGGTCACGCTTGAAGATCCTGTGGAATTCGTGCACTCACAAAAAACGGCGACATTTAATCAACGTGAAATGGGGGTAGATTTTGATTCCTTTGCATCAGGACTTAGAGCCGCGCTGAGACAGGCCCCTAAGGTTATACTTGTCGGCGAAATGAGGGATAGGGAGACAGTAGAGATCGGTTTGTCTGCTGCTGAAACAGGGCATCTCGTTTTGAGCACTCTTCATACCGTAGATGCCGGTCAGACTATCAGCAGGATCATCGGCATGTTTGACCGGGAAGAGGAAAAACAGATAAGGATAAGACTTAGCGATACAGTAAGATGGATTGCTTGTCAGAGGCTTCTGCCCAAGATCGGCGGCGGAAGGGTCGCGGCCTTTGAGGTTATGGGCGCCAACCTGAGGGTTAAGGACTGCATCCTTAACGGTGAATCTGAAGGGAAGACATTCTATGAGATTATTGAACAGAGCGTGCCTTTCGGCATGATGACATTTGATCAAAGCATAACTGATCTTTATAAGGAAGGTTTAATCACCGAAGACACTGCCATGAGTTACGCATCCAGAAAGGCTATCGTCGGAAGGACTATTGACTCGATAAAATCGGAAAGAGGAGAAAGCACCACAGGGATAGAAGGACTTAAACTGGATGAACAATATGGCAGGAAGAAGCAATAAGCCAATTAATTTAAAACAAGGTTTTTGTAATATTTTTTAGGGAGGTTGGCATATGGAAATCACATGCAGCCAGTGCAATACAAAGCTAGTTGTTCCTGATGAAAAGATACCAAAGGATCAGATTGCCAGGATTAGTTGTCCCAAGTGCAAGAACAGGATCACGTTGGATACACGGAATGCCTCTCAAGATAAACCTTCCGGAGAAGAATACAGCTACGATGATTACAGTGATGACCATGCCCTGGAATTTTTTGATGAAGGAGCAAAGATTGCCCTTGTCATGTTAAAGGCCAATGATGAAAGGCAAAAGATCGGCAATGCCTTGGAAGCGCTCGGATATAGATGTGTTTACGCTGAAGACACAAGGGACGCGCTTGGAAAACTCCGTTTCCATTTTTTTAATATGATTTTTCTGTCTGACGGATTTGATAATCAGGATATCGGAAACAGCCCTATCATGAATTATCTTAACCGCGTCCCAATATCCTCCCGTCGCAAGATATTTGTTGCCTTGATGGGGGAACGATTCAAGACCATGGATGACATGATGGCTTTTGCCATGAGTTCCAATTCAGTAATAAATACAAAGGATGTTGATAGATTAAATCCGATACTGAAGAAGGGTGTTTCAGAGAATGATAAATTTTATAAGGTCCTGACGGATACGCTTGTTGAAGTTGGAAAAGATTAACGCATGGCCGTGCATTCATCTGACGCCGACCGGATCAACATTGCACCTGAGGATGCCTGCCCCATTGATAGGGGCAAGGATATCCCCCCATGCTTCTTCAACCTCCCTAATCTTATCCGGCTCTCCAATAGCCCATAGGGAGCCGCCCGCGCCTGCCCCTGTGAATCTGGCCCCGCAGCCTATTCTTTCAGCCCGGTAAATCAGGTCGGAGGTAACCGGTATTAAGGCATCGGGGGTTATCTTTCTTCGTATTTTCATCTCATCCCTTAAAAATCCTGCCGCCGATTGCCAGTCTTTCTCCTTTATGGCCTTTGCAAGACCTTTCACGGTCTCATTAGCCTTTATCCAACCCGACCTCGTCTTGCCGGAAAGAAAATCCTTGACCCAGGACCTGTTCATCCTTGCTGAGACATGGCTTTTCCCGCTGAAGGCCACTGTTATACATCTGGAGATTTCATCTGCGTCCTTTCCTTCAATTAAAGTCTCCCTGGAAAATGGATGACTCCCGTGACTATATCTCCATGTCCATAGATTCACGCCGCCATATACCGCAGCGGCCTGATCCTGTATCCCGCAATTTCCGCCGCTTATCCCATCCTCGATATGGTATCCCAGATGGAGGATCTGTCTTCGGGACAATCCCTTTTCTCCGAAGAGAATCCGCAATTCGGATAATGCCTTGATAAGGGCGACAAG